>Ga0126313_10000445_pt1 | contig 19515 bp, 22 predicted proteins | sample Plot105A_FD_89954 | JGI IMG/M metagenome (GOLD analysis project Ga0126313, IMG submission 89954) | Serpentine soil microbial communities from UC McLaughlin Reserve, CA, USA - Plot105A | ecosystem: Environmental > Terrestrial > Soil > Grasslands | place: USA: UC McLaughlin Reserve, Lake County...
CTTCCACCCGGTGATGACCGTGGGCGAGGTCCTGGAGCTGGCGCTCGAGGAGGCGCCGGCGGTGTCGCTGCAGCAAGCGGCCTAGCGGCCGCCCGCTCTCCATCGCCGGTACGCCCGCGTCCCCCGGCCGGCTGCCGCATATCGTGGTCTGGTCGGTATGAGCTCCGCCAAGTTGCAGCCGCCCGCGGCGGCACGGCACTCCGGCCTGCGGGACGGCCTTCGTGCGGCCGCGCCAGTCGCCATCGCTGTGTTCTTCGTCGGCGTCTCCTTCGGCGTTGTGGCGGCGCCCCCTGATCGGCGGGGCCGCCGCCATCGTCATGTCGATGGTCGTGTTCGCCGGCTCGGCGCAGTTCGCAACAGCCGCCGTGCTCGCCGACGGCGGAGGAGCAGCCGCGGCGATCGCAGCCGCCTCCTGAACGCCCGGTTCGCGCCGCTGGGCATCGCCGTGGCCTCCTCGCTGCGGGGCGGTCGGCTTCGGCGCGCTCTCGAGGGGCAGGCGGTCGTTGACGCCTCATGGGCGCTCGCCAACCGCGGGGAAGGGCGCTTCGACCGTGACGTGCTCTCGGGGCGACGCTGGGGCAGTACCCGGCCTGGCTTCTCGGCACGGCCCTCGGGGTGGTGGCGGGCGACCGCCTCATAGACCCACACGCGCTCGGGCTCGACGCGATCTTCCCGGCCTTCTTCCTGATCCTGCTGATCGAGGAGCTGCGAGCCCGCGCGCCCGCACGGCGGCCATGCTTGCCGCGGCCGTGGCACTGCTCCTCCTGCCGGTCGCTCCGCCGGGGTGCCGGTTCTCGCGGCGGCCCTTGTCGCGCTGCTCGGGCTGCGGCAGCGATGAACAGCGCGTGGACAATCCTCGTCGTTCTGGCACTCGCGACGTTCGCGATCAAGGCGAGCGGCCCGCTGGCCGTCGGCGGGCGAGCTGCCTGATCGCGCGCTGGCGGTCATCGGCCTGCTCGCACCCTCATTGCTTGCCGCGCTCGTGGTGGTGGAGACCTTCCGCACCGCTCACGCCGAACTCGGCGTCGACGCACGCGCGGCCGGTGTAGTAGCCGCGGGGGCTGCCGCCCTGGTCGGCAGGTCACCCGTGGTCGCCATCGTCGCCGCGGCCGCGATTGCGGCTGGGTTGCGCGCGGTCGTTTAGCCGCGATGACTCGCCAGCTCCGCGCAAGCACATCGCAAGCCGAACGCGTCCGTGCCGGCGCTCGCTTCCGACGACCCATCGCGCGGCAGATGCTCGAGCATGGTCCTGAAGCTCGGGCCCGCGCACGGGTGGCCTACCCGCGGCTCAAGGCGCCGCCGGAGCCCTTTGCGCTGCCTCCGGCAGAACGAGGGTCTTCTGGATGATGCCGAGGTAATCCAGCAGGCTGCGCAAGCTCAGGAACCTGTCGCGCACCCGTTCCCGCGCGTTCTCGCCGGTCACGCGGGCGCGCGTCGGATCGGCCAGGAGGGCGGCCACCGCGGAGCCGAACGCCGCCAGGTCGCGGGGGTCGTCCAGCAGAACACCGCTTTCACCGTTCACGATCTGGTCCTGGATGCCGCCGATCCGTGAGGCGACGACCGGTCGTCCCTTCCACATGGCTTCCGCCACGGTGAGGCCGAACCCCTCGGCGAGGCTCTTCTGCACGATCACGCGCGCGTGGCGCTGGAGCGCGTTGACGATGATGGCGTTCTCCTCGCGATCCTCCATCGGCAGGGTCGCGAGGTGCACGCGCTGGCGTGGCTCGTCAGGCAGGCTCTCCCGGAGCGCCAACGCGTCGTGCAGAATGCGTGCGCCCTCCGGATCGTCGGCCACCGCCTCTACCGCCGGGCCGGCGTACACCAGATGGGCTCCGGAATCCGGCGGCACATGCTCGGCGAAGCCTCGGATTACCCCCAGCGGGTCCTTGAGCGCGTCCCAGCGCGAAACCTGAAGTACGACGGGCGCGTCCGCGAGGAGGGGCGTCTCCTCGAACATCTGAGCCGGCCGCTCGACGCGGCCAGGCGTGCCGTCGTGGCGCTCATAGGTGGCCGGTTCCTGTTGTCCGCCGCCGGCGATGATGTCGCTCGCCAGCAGCACCGCACGCACCGTGTCAGGGTCAAGGTTCTCGTTCTTGGGCGAGAACGCGTCGATCGATGGTGCGATCACGGCGATCCGCTCGCGGTCGAGTCCCTCCCAGGCGAACGCTTCACGGGAGAACAGGTACGCGTCGGCCTGGACCACGTAGGGATACAGGAACGACCACGCCTCCCGGGTGAGGTCGTTGGGCTGGTCGAGACCGATGTGGCAACGCCAGATGACAGCGGCGCCGGCGGCGTGCATCGCCTCCACCATGCCCAGAGGCTGGGGATCGTGGAGGATCACGATGTCCCCGTCGCGCACGCGCCCGGCAAACCGTTCGGCATTCTCGGCTAGCACCGCCTCGTAGCTGCTGCGAGCCTCCTCGTCGAGCGGGCCACCGTCGCCCGGGCTGCCGTGCAAGCGGTTGTGGATCCGCTTGGTCACAGCGAAGAACTCCGGTGTACCGTCGATGGCCATCCAGCGGGCGTCGACCCCGGCGCCCCGCGCGTACGCGATCAGCGACTCCAACAGCTCGGCCACGCCCCCGCCCAGAGCGGTCGAGTTCACGTTCCAGACGACCCGCCCGTCCAGCAGCTCCTGCGCCTGTCGGGTGGCTTGCTCGAAGACCGCATAGCGATCTGGAGCGAGCACGGAGCGGAATCGCTCGGTGCTCATCGGGGAGATGTCGACCTCGAAGGGCATGGTCGCCGCAGGCCCTCTGGAGGCCTAGTGGGAGTCTGCAGGATGGACGTCCGGATCGCCAGCCTCGAGGAGAGCCGCCTCGCGCACTAGCGGCTGTTCCTCAGGCGGTGCGCGGGGACACCTTCATTGCTTGGCTGGGGGCTCCTCGGCGAGCTCGGAGGGCTGCGGCACCTCGATCGGCCCGGGCTTCGGCTGTCCCAGTCGGAGCCCGTTGCCGAAGGGGTCGCGGAAGCCGCAGTCGGTGCCGTAGAAGCGCTCGGTCGGCTCTTCGGTGAACTCGACGCCGCGGCCGACCAGCGTCTCGTAGTCCCTCTGGACGTCGTCGGTCGTCAGGATCGCGGCGAGGCCCATCGCCCCCTTCGTCACAAGCTCGCGAATCTGCTCGGCCGTAGCGTCGTCGTGGACCGGCGGGCCAGGCTTCGCCAGGACGATCTCCCGGTCGCGCTGACCCGGGACGTTGACCGTCAGCCAGCGCATGAAGCCGAGGTCCGCGTCGGTGTGGAGCTCGAGCCCCAGCTTGCCGACGTAGAACTCCAGCGCCTCGTCCTGGTCGAGGACGTAGATCTGTGAATGTGTGAGTGCGTTGATCATGCGGGCGAAGTTAGCCGCCCGCCGCGCCGTTCGCTTCTCCGAAACTGCTCGGTCGCGTCCACGCCTTGGCGAAGCAGGCGGGAACGGCTCCGAGGTCCTTGGCCCGCCAGCGATAGGTCGTTGGCGGCTCGCCGACGATCTCGCCGAATGTGCGACTGAAGGTTCCCACGCTGGTGAAGCCGACATCGAGGCAGATCTCCGTCACGCTGCGCTCGGTCTCGCGCAGCAGGAACATCGCCCGCTCGACCCGGCGACGCTGGAGATAGCGATGCGGGGTCTCGCCGAAGGTGGCACGGAAGGTCCGGATGAAGTGCGCCTCCGACACATAGGCGATCTTCGCGAGGCCCGGGATGTCGAGCTGCTCCGCGTAGTCGCGATCCATGGCGTCGCGAGCCCGGAGCATCCGGCGATTGGTCTCTTCGATCGCCTGGCTCATCGCGCTCGCGTCATGGGCCGGGGATGAAACCAAACAGCCGGCTCTCTCTCATCGTCCTTTCATCGCCGCCCGCTACGAAGGGCAGGAGAGCCATCCCCAGAACGCTGGAGGCGCAGATGCTCGGACGATTCACGAAGCTCCCGCCTAGCGTGACGCCGGTGATCGCGCTCGCGCTAGTCGCGGTGCTTGGGAGCGGCTGTGGGTCGTCCGGCGGAGCAAGCTCCTCGTCTGCCACCAGATCGAAGTCGGCCTCCAGGCTAGCCCCGATCCACGGGGCATACTCCCCCTCGATCGACCCGGCGAATTTCGTCTCGACGGTCGACAACCGGTACTGGCCCCTCAAGCCCGGCACCGGCTTCCACTACAAGGGCGTGCGGGGGACGACCCCGCAGACCGACGATGAGATCGTGACTCATCAAACCAAGCGGATCCTCGGTGTCAAATGCACGGTGGTCCGGGACACGGTGTCCGAGCACGGTCGCCCGATCGAGCGCACCTTCGACTGGTATGCGCAGGACAAGCAGGGCAACGTCTGGTACCTGGGGGAGGACTCCCTGGAGCTGCAGCAGGGACGCTTCGTCAAGGCGAGCGACTCTTGGGAGTCCGGGGTCCACGGCGCCAAGCCCGGAATCATCATGCCCGGGAACCCGCAGCGGGGCGACAGCTACCGGCAGGAGTACTACCCGCCGGGTGAAGCCCTCGACCAGGCACGCGTTCTCGGCTATAGCGGGACCGTGAAGGTGCCCTATGGGGCTTTCAAGCGGTCACTCGTCACGAGCGAGTTCAGCCCGCTGGAGCCACAGACGGAGAACAAGTACTACGTCGCTGGTGTGGGCAAGATCCAGGAGCGGGTGGTCAAGGGGCACCACGAGCAGTTCCAGCTGGTCAGCGTCACGCACTGAGAGGCGTCCCCGCGATGCCCCCCGGGCCTCCTGAGGGTCATGCGTGATCAGCGGATCCGGGCCTCCTAGCTCCGCGGCGACTCTGCCGTCCGACCGTCGAGCCAGGCCTCGACATCGGACGAGGGCAGCACAAAGCCGTCCTCGGGGACGGGCGCGAGCCGCGCTTCGGCAAAGGCCTCCGCCAGCGGCGTCGCCGGACGGCAATGCATCACCTCGGCCAACATTTGGTGCGCGAACCCGACAGCCGCCGGACCGGGTTCGGCCGGCGAGAGGTGTCCGTGGCGTCGCTTACCGCTGGAAAGTCTCCGTACGCGTTTGCCGACCACGAAGAGCTCGGGTCCGTGCTCGCCCCAGCGTCCGACGAACAGGACTTCCGCCGTCCGGGTCGAACCGCGCAGGCACCGGATCCCGTGGATCGCAAGGGCCAACAAGAAACCCAAAAGTCCCAGCGCGGCCGTGACGATCGCAGAGATCACGACCGCCGTCGCGATCATTTCGGCAGGATGCTGGAAGGCCCAACGCGTCGCTTGCATGACCATGGTGGGCACGAGCCCACGCAGTGGTAGCCCATGCCGTGGTCACGTTCATACCCGGGCTCAGGTCCGGCAGTCATCAGCTACCAGCTCGCGCTGATCGGTCGGTGCGGGCGCGCCCGCACGCGGCCTCACTCACACCTCGGTCCGGGCTACGATCGCCACCGGTGACTAGAAGCGGTCATTTGCCCGTCCCAAGCGGCGACCGGAACGGCGTGGGCGGTAGGAGCGGTTCCCGGAAGTGACGGACGACGCGCGGCGTCACCGTGTCGTCGTCCTCGGGGGCGGCTTCGGCGGCCTCCAGGCTGTGAGGCATCTCCGCCACGCGCCGGTCGACATCACCCTCGTCGACCGTCGCAACTTCCATCTCTTCCAGCCGCTGACCTACCAGGTGGCGACCGGGGCGCTGTCGCCCGGCGAGATCGCCTATCCCCTGCGAGCGATCTTCAAGCGCGACCGGAATGTGCGAGTGCTCATGGCCGAGGTCACCGAGTTCGATCTCGAGGCACGCCGGGTGCGTGTCAAGCCCCTTGCCGGCCTCCCCACGCCGCAGTCGGTTCCCTACGACACGCTGATCGCCGCGGGAGGGTCACGCTACTCGTACTTCGGTCACGACGAGTGGCAGAGCGCGGCGCCGGAAGTCAAGTCGCTGGAGAGCGCGCTCGAGGTCCGCCGGCGGATCCTCAGTGCCTTCGAATCGGCCGAAATGGACGCCGAGCTCGCTCGCCGCCGTGGCTGGTTGACGTTCGTCGTGGTCGGTGCCGGACCAACCGGTGTCGAAATGGCCGGCCAGATCGCCGAGCTCGCACGCGACACCCTGCGTCGAGACTTTCGGGCGATCGACCCTGGCGAGGGCCGGGTCCTGCTCGTTGAGGTCGCTGATCGCGTCCTGACCACCTTTCCGCCATCGCTTTCCCACAAGGCTGAGCGGTCATTACGGCAGCTGGGAGTCAGCCCGCTCCTCGACAGAACGGTGGTGGGAATCGATGCCGAGGGGGTAACGATCGAGGCGCCTGACCGGACCACCGAACGCATCGAGGCGCGCACCGTGATCTGGGCGGCGGGCGTCACCGCTTCGGGCCTGGCTGCCCGGCTCGGCGAGCTGGCCGGCGCCGAGCTCGACCGCGCCGGGAGAGTGACAGTGGAGGCAGACCTCACGCTGCCCGGCCACCCAGAGGTCTTCGCGCTCGGCGACATGGTCCGGGTGCGTGACGAGAGCGGCACGCCGACGCTCTATCCGGGGGTGGCGCCCGTGGCGATGCAGCAAGGCACCTACGTGGCAGAGGTCGTGCGCAACCGTCTGCGCGGTCGAGGAACCGGTTCGTTCCGCTATCGCGACAAGGGCAATCTGGCCACGATCGGCCGCGCCCGTGCGGTCGCCGACCTGAAGGGCGTGCGCCTGAGTGGATTTGTGGCCTGGGTGACCTGGCTCGTGGTTCACCTCTGGTACCTGATCGGCTTCCAGAATCGGCTCCTGGTCCTCATCCGCTGGGCATTCAGCTTCGTGACCCGTGGCCGAGGGGCGCGGCTCATCGCAAGACTCGACGCGACCGAGGGGCCCCCGGCTGATGCCGGTGGGCGGCAAGTCGCCGAGCGCGGACAAGTGTCCTGACCGGCGCACGCATGACGCGGGCGCCGGCCAGTGGCCGGCAGGTGCGTCGTGCCCGAGCTGACGGGGGCCGCCAGGACGCACTTACACTTGATTCTGGCGATGACCGAGGGACCCATCCTCGACCGGATCGACGCGCTCGTGGACGAGGAGCACCGCCTCTGGGAAAAGTCGGAGCAGGGTCGGCTCGACGAGGCGGGCCACCGCCGGCTCGAGGCGATTCGCGGCGAGCTCGACGGCTGCTGGGACCTCCTGCGCCGCCGTCGTGCCGATCCGAACGCCCCGGAGGTACCGCCGCGCGTGCCGGACCCCCCGAACGACCTCGAGGGACCTGAACCCGAGCCACCGCATCTCGAGCACGGCGTCCACACGGACGAGCCGGCGCCGGACCCGGACGTCCCGCGAAACATCCCGTAGCCCGGCGTCCATGAACGGTGAGGCACCCTCCAACCCCGCCGGCCACGAGGTGGTTCGCCACGGGCGGGTCACGTGGCTGACGCAACCCCCCGCCGGAGTGGCACACGTCGCTGTGGACAGCCACGCCTTCGGCGCCCTGCCGGTCTCGGTGCCGGCCGGCGACCCGATTCCGCACGAGGCGACGCCGGGCGAGCTGCTGGCCATCACGCACGCCATGTTCATGGCCGCGGTGCTCGCGGAAGCCCTCGCCGGGGCCGGCTCACCGGCTGACGAGATCGTCGTGGAGGCGGCCTGCACCATGACGGGCCAGGCACCGGATCGGGAGCTGACCGCCGTCGATCTCTACGCTCAGGCCCGCGTTCCCGGGCTGGATGCCACGGCGTTCGATCAGGCGGCCGCCACGGCTCGTCGGCGGTCCCTGCGTGCAGCCGGTGCCCGGGAAGACATCCCCGGCGAGCTGCAGGCCGTGCTCGCCCCCTTAGGCTGAGCTGCGCGGTCGGGCTGGGCGGCAAGGCGGCTCGCCATCACCGCTGACGGTGGCGCCGCGGAGGGGCCCTCCCCGGCGGCTGGTCGGGAGCCTCGCGCGCGGGTGACGCCTCGATGGGACACCGGAGCGGTCGCTCGACGCTGACCGTCCCCGTCTCGCCGTCATGGCTGATCTCGAGCGGCGGCCCACCCATCAGCGAGTAGGTCGCCTGCCCGTGCGCGATCTCCACACGCAGCCTCCGCCCGCGGAAGCAGAGCCGGAACGCCAGCCTGGTCAGCGCCTCCGGCAGCCGGGGCTTGAAGCTGAGGACACCGTCATGGTCGCGCATTCCGCCGAACCCCGCGATCGCTGCGATCCACGCGCCCGCCAAGGATGCGATGTGGACCCCGTCGCGCGTGTTGCGCTCGAAGTCGGCGAGGTCCATGAGCGCCGCCTGAGCGAAATAGTCGTAAGCCAGCTCCAGGTGGCCGACCTCCGCGGCCACTACCGCCTGCGTACAGGCCGACAGCGACGAGTCGCGTACCGTCAGCCGCTCGTAGTAGGCAAAGTCCCGCGCCTTCTCCTCGTCGCCGAACGCGTCGCCACGCAGGTGCAAGGCCAGCACCAGGTCCGCCTGCTTGACCACCTGCTTCCGGTAGAGGTCGAAGTAGGGAAAGTGCTGCAGCAGCGGGTACTGCTCAGCTCTCGTCGCCTCGAAGTCCCAGCGTTGGTGCTCGGTGAAGCCCTCGGCCTGGGGGTGGACGCCGAGCGCCTCGTCATATGGAACGAGCATCGCCTCGGCAGCGTCGCGCCAGCTTGTCGTCTCCTCCTCGTCGACGCCGAGCTCGGCCGCGCGCTCGGGATGTCGCTCGGCGGCGTCCGCCGCCTCCCGCAGGTTCCGCTGGGCCATCAGGTTGGTGTAGACGTTGTTGTCGGCGACGGCGCTGTACTCGTCGGGCCCCGTCACGCCGTCGATGCGAAAGCGCCGGCGGGTGCCATGGTGCCCCAATGAGCGCCACAGCCTCGCGGTCTCGATCAGCAACTCCAAGCCGACCTCGCGCTCGAAGGCCTCATCATCGGTCGCAGCCTGGTAGCGCGCCACCGCGTCGGCGACATCTGCCCCGATATGGAACGCACCCGTCCCGGCGGGCCAGTAGCCCGAGCACTCTTGGCCGCGAATGGTGCGCCACGGAAAAGCGGCGCCCTCCAGGCCGAGTACCTCGGCCCGCTCCCGGGCCAAATCGAGAGTGCCGTGTCGCCAGCGCAGGGCATCGCCCGCGGCGTCTGGCGCGGTATACGTCAGCACCGGCAGCACGAAGGTCTCGGTGTCCCAGAAGGTGTGCCCGTCGTAGCCGGGCCCGGTCAGGCCCTTGGCAGCGATGGCTCGCCGTTCGGCCCTGGCGCCGGCCTGGAGCGTGTGAAACAGGGCGAAGCGAACCGCCTGCTGGAGCTCCGCATCTCCCACGAGCTCGACGTCGGCGCGATCCCAGAAGTCGTCGAGATAGTCACGCTGGGCGGCGACCAGCCCGTCCCAGCCGGTGTGCTGCGCCTCGGCCAGCGCCCCACTGACCTGGTCGCGGATCGCCGACGTCGACCGCTGGCTTGACCAGCCGTAGGCCAGGAACTTGACCACCCTCAGGCGCTCCCCATCGGCGAGCTCCGCGGTGACCGTCACGCGCGCCAGGTCATCGAAGCTCTCCGCCGCACTCTCGGTACCGGGTGGGCCGTCGACGACGTGGTCCATCGCCGCGGCCATGCGCAGCTTGCTCGTCTTCGTCGCGTGCACGAGCATCGCGCGGGTTGCGCGCTCGTAGAAGAGCTCGGAGCGCAGGGGCGAGCTGAGCGCGGCAGCGGCGCGCGGATCGCCGTCCGGCGCCGGGAGGGGCTCGTTGGCCACGAGCTCGGATTGCACGACCACCGGCGTCGTTCCCTCCAGCGGCTCGACCTCGTAGAGAAAAGCGGCCACGGCCCGCTGCGAGAACGAAACCAGGCGTACGGAGCTGATGCGCACGGGGCGCCCTGTCGGGGAGACCCATTCGACGTGCCGGCGGAGCACCCCTGCGCGTAGGTCCAGCACGCGTTCATGCCCGTGCAGCTCCCCGTAACGGACGTCGAAGGGCTCGTCGTCGACCAAGAGGCGCACGATCTTTCCGTTCGTCACGTTCACCATGCTCTCGCCGGCCTGCGGGTAGCCGTAGCCCGCCTCGGCGTAGGGCATGGGACGCGCCTCGTAGAAACCGTTCAGGTAGCTCCCCGGCAAGCCGTAGGGCTCGCCTTCGTCGAGATTTGCCCGTAGTCCGATGTGTCCGTTGGCAAGCGCGAAGACCGACTCGGTCTGAGCGAGGGTGTCCAGCTCCAGCTCGGTCTCACGCAATGCCCAGGGCTCGACGACGAAAGCGGGGTGCTGGATCACGATCGGTCCAGCAGCTCAGGCCTTTAGCTCATCCGCCGGTAGCGCCATACGCACAGAGGAATGAAGATGGCCAGCAGTCCGCCGATCCAGGCGGCCGCCCCTCCCAGCGAGTTCGGTGCGCCGGTGAGCGCATACGACCGGGCGGCATCCGCCGTGAGCGTGACGGGGCTGACCTTCGCAAACGCCTGAAGCCAGTCGGGCATGGTGGCGACGGGCACGAACACCGAGCTCGCGAAGACGAGCGGGAAGACCACGACGAACCCTGCGGACTGCGCCGCCTCGGCGCCCCGAACCGTGAGCGCCACGAAGGCGAAGATCCAACTGAGGGCGAAGCCGAAGGCGGCGACGACGGCTATCGCAGCGAGCGCCCCCGACAGCCCTCCGTGGAAGCGAAAGCCGACGATGTAGCCAACCACGGCCATCAGCCCGATGATCAGGACGTTGCGCACCAGGTCCGCCACGGTGCGGCCCAGCAGCACGGCGGAACGCGCCATCGGCATCGACCGGAAGCGGTCGACCACCCCGCGCTCCAGGTCCTCGGCGAGGCCGATTGCCGTCATCGTCGCGCGGAAGGTCACCGACTGCACGAAGATCCCGGGCAGCAGGAAGTCCACGTACTCGACACCCCCGGGCAGCGAGCCGCTCACCGCGCCGCCGAACACGTAGACGAACAGCAGCACGAACATGATCGGCTGGATCGTCGAGAAGATCAGGAGCTGGGGCTGGCGGACGAAATGGCGCAGGTTGCGCCCGGTGACGACTGCGGCGTCGGTGATGGCCAAGCGGACGGCCCGTGGCGACGGGGGCTGCAACCGCAGCACCGGCCTGCCTGGCTCGGCGGTCTCCTGGGCGGCAACCCGTGGCGGCGGGCCGCCGTCCTCGCTCGGCGGCGCGCCGGTCAGCTGGAGGAAGACGTCGTCCAGCGTGGGCCTGCGCAGCCCGAGGTCGCTCACGCCGATCTCCGCCCGGCGTAGCTCCCCGGCTGCCTCCTCCACCAGCTCGAGACCGTCCCGCGGGGCCGGAAGCGTGAGCCGGTCCGGGCGCTCGTCGGGCTCGGGCTCGCCGCAGCCCACCCGGGTGAGCACCGCCTGCGCCTGGTCGCGCTGCGCAGCGCTGGAGAGCTCCACCTCCAGGATCTGACCACCTACCTGGTCCTTGAGCTCGTTCCCGGTTCCCTCCGCGATCACCTTCCCGCGGTCGATGACGGCGATCCTGTCGGCGAGCTGGTCGGCCTCCTCGAGGTACTGGGTGGTCAGCAGGAGCGTCGTCCCCTCGCGTCGGAGCTCGCGCACGAGTGCCCAGATCTGGTTTCGGCTGCGCGGATCGAGCCCCGTGGTCGGCTCGTCGAGGAAGAGGATCCGCGGGCGCGTGAGCAGGCTCGAGGCGAGGTCGAGACGACGGCGCATTCCGCCCGAGTAGGTCCGCGCCGGACGGTCGGCCGCATGGGCCAGGTCGAAGCGGTCGAGCAGCTCGTCGGCGCGGCGGCGAGCGTCGTCAGGCGAGAGCTTGAAAAGGCGGCCGAACATCTCCAGGTTCTCGCGCCCGGTCAGGATCTCGTCGACGGCCGCGAACTGCCCGGTCAGGCCGAGCAGCTCGCGAACGACGGCCGGCTCGCGCATCACGTCGTGCCCGAGCACCTCCGCCCGCCCCGCATCGGGCGTGAGCAGCGTGGCGAGGATTCGGACGAGCGTGGTCTTGCCGGCCCCGTTCGGGCCGAGCAGCCCGAACACCGTTCCCTCCGGGACCTCGAGGTCGACGCCCGCAAGCGCCACGGTAGTTCCGAAGCGCTTGGCCACGGCCTCGACCCGAGCGGCAGGCGTGGAGGAAGGGAGCGTGCTCATGCCCCGAACGACCATACTCGTCCGCGTAATGACGGTGGACTGGACCTTCGCCGGTACATGGCCGTACCAGCCGCGCTGGTTCGACACCGACGACGGGCGGATGCACTACGTCGATGCGGGACCTCGCAACGGCGCGCCGGTCCCGATGCTCCACGGCAACCCAACCTGGGGCTACCTCTATCGCAACTTCATCCCGTCGCTCATGGATGCCGGCCACCGAGCAATCGTTCCCGACCACCTCGGGTTCGGTCGCTCGGACAAGCCCGACCGGCCGGAGCGCTACACGATCAGGAGGCACGCGGACCGGATGGAGGCTCTGCTCGAGTCGCTCGACCTCTCCGGTGCGACCCTCGTCCCCCAGGACTGGGCGGCCCGATCGGGCTCTGGTGGGCGACCCGGCATCCCGAGCGCGTGCGCTCACTGTTCATCCTCAACACGTTCGCCCACCGCCCGCGCGGCGACGTCCAGCTGCCGCTGCCACTAAGGCTCTTCCGCACACCAGGGATCGGCGAGCTAATGGTCAAGCGCCTCGATCTGTTCAAGCGGGTCTTCCTCTTCCGCGCCGGCGTCGTCAGGCGTGAGCGCCTGACCCCCATGGTCAAGCGCGCGTACCACGCCCCCCACCCGACGGCCGCGAGCCGGACGCCGATCCTCGTCTTCCCCCGAGAGATCCCCTCCGACCCCAGCGGGCCAGTGTCCGACCTCTGCGCCCAGATCGAGGAGCAGCTAAACCTGCACTTCCGCGACAAGCCGTCGGGATAGCCTGGGCCCTGAAGGACGTCGCCTTCAGGGAGCAAGTGCTCGAGCAGCTGTGGCTGAAGACGTTCCCGGAGGCCGAGGTGCTGCGACTCCCCGACGCCGGCCACTACCTCCAAGAGGACGCACATGAGCGCATCGTCCCGGCGCTGATCGAGCACATGCGCCGCTAGCCGATCCTGTGAGACCCGATCGCCGTTTTGAACTCGTGTTTCAGCGGCGGCGCTTCCGTGACATCGACGGCCCCAGCATCGGGTTTCGATGAATTGGATGGCCGCACGCGGTCCTACGTAGAAGGCGGATTCGAACGACGGAGACATCATGCTGAAGAGTGGTCGCGTGGCGACGAGGCTTCCCGCACGGGACCTGAATCGAGCGCGTAGGTTCTACGCGGAGAAGCTCGGCCTCGAGCCGTCGGACGAGCGGCCGGTGGCCTGCTCTACCGTTGCGCGACCGGCGAGTTCGCTTGTTCGAGTCCGCTGGAGCGGCGCCGGGGACGTTCACGCAAATGGGTTGGGAGGTCGACGACATCCATACAGCGGTCGTTGCACTCAAGGAGCGGGGCGTAGTGTTCGAAGAGGTCGACCTGCCGGGTCTGAGGACGGTAGACGGAATTGCCGAGATCTCCGGCAACTATCCGAGCAAGGGCGCCAAGGGCGAGCGCGGTGCCTGGTTCCGCGACAGTGAGGGCAACATGCTCGGGATCGGCCAAGCCATCCGCTAGACCAGTCGCGATCGCCACTCCAACTCGTCGTCATACGGCTGGCGGAGGAGTGCGGGGCCGACCTGCTCGGTTATCGGCAATCGGGGCATGCATCGTCGCGTGCTCGGGAGCGTGCCCAACACTGTCACGCACAAGGCCTTTTGCTCGGTGTACGTCGTGAAGACGACGTAATCGCGCGCTCGCGCCACCACCAAATGTAAATGCGGAAATTCCAGGGTCGGCCGTTGGAGGTGGCCTCGACCCGGTGAAAAATCAAGCAGTGCCGACCACCGGGCTCAGCGAGGTTCAGCCCTCCTTCGTCGAGCGGCTCCCGCTCACGGGCGCCGCGCTCGCGTTCGCCCTTGAACGCCACGCGGGACAGCGGCGCGAGGGCGACCGGGCGCCGTTCGTCCTTCATCCGCTCGAGGTCGGCTCACTCCTCAGCCTCACCGGCTATCCCGACCGCATCGTCGCCGCCGGCGTGCTGCACGACGTGCTCGAGGACACGGACACCGACGAGACCGAGCTGGAGGAACGCTTCGGCGCCGAGGTGTGCGCGCTAGTGCGGGCGGTCAGCGGCGACGCCTCGATCGAGGACGAGGGGGCGCGCAAGGCGGCCCTGCGCTTCCAGGTGGCCACCGCCACGGTGGAAGCCGCAGCCGTCTTCGCCGCGGACAAAGTCTCCAAGGCGCGCGAGCTGCGGCTGCGGCTCAGCTGCGGGCTGCCGGCTGAGGAGGCAGGCCTTAAGCTCGGCCATTATCGAGCGAGCCAGTCGATGCTGGAGCGACCGCTCGGGCGCTGCCATCCGATCCTCGAGCAGCTCCGCTTCGAGCTCGAGGCGCTCGACATGCTCCCCCCGGCTAGCTCGACGCTCCCCGCAACGGGCGTGCCGGCCAGCTGGCGAGCCACCAGTTCCGGCCCCCATCGGCGAGACGACCAGCAAGGCGATTAGTTTCGGCAGTAGCGACGGTCCCTATCGCTGAAGACCGGCATCGGATGGAGGATCAATGCAGACCGTGACTTCAAAGGACGGCAGCCGCATCGCCTACGACCGCTTCGGCTCTGGTCCGGCCGTGATCCTCGTTGGCGGCGCGCTCAGCTACCGCAAGTTCAAGAAGATGGAGCAGCTCGCCAAGCTGCTCGCCGAGCGCTGCACGGTGATCAACTACGACCGTCGGGGGCGCGGTGACTCGACCGAAGTGAAGCCGTTCGCGCTCGAGCGCGAGATCGAGGACATCGCGGCCCTGATCGACGCCGAGGGCGGCTCGGCTTCGCTCTGGGGCTGGTCGTCCGGCGGCGCGCTGGCCCTGCGCGCTGCCGGGGCCCAGATTGGTGTCGAGCGCGTATCCGTCTACGAGGTGCCGTTCATGGTCACACCCGAGGCCAACAGACCGACGCCGGACTACGGCGAGCGGCTCGACCGGCTGGTCGCGGACGGCGACCGAAGCGGCGCGGTCATGCACTTCATGCGCAACTCAATCGGCATCCCCGCACCGTTCGTCGCGCTGATGCGGTTGATGCCGATGTGGAAGGGGCTGAAGGCCACCGCGCACACCCTCCCCTACGACTGGGCGGCGCTCGGCGAGCACACGATGTACGGTGCGCCACTGAACGCCGAGGAGTGGGCGTCGGTAACGGCTCCGACGCTCGTGGTCTCCGGTGCCAAGAGCCCGGCCGTGCTGCGAGAGGGCTCACGCGCGCTGGCGGAGGCGCTGCCGAACGCGGAGCTGCGCGAGCTGGAGGGCGTCAGCCACAACGTGAAGATGAACGTCCTGGCGCCGGTGCTGGCCGAGTTCTTCACCGGGAGACGGACCTCGCCCTCGCCGACAAGGTGAAGACGAGAAGGCTGATCTACTCGATGGGAGTGTCCCTAGACGGCTTCATCGCCGGGCCCGGCGGAGAGATCGACTGGTCGGCCCCGGACGAGGAGCTGCATCGGTTCCACAACCAGCAGGCCCGGGAGATCGGCGCGCACCTCTTGGGGCGGCGCATGTACGAGGTCATGAGCTACTGGGAGACGGCCGACGAGCAGCTGTCGGCAGAGCACTTGCTCGAGTTCGCCCGCATCTGGAAGGACACGCCGAAGGTCGTGTTCTCAACGACGCTCGAGCAGGTCGAGGGCAACGCCAGACTGGTCAAGAAGAGCGCTGCCGAGGAGGTCGCCAGGCTGAAGGAACAGCCAGGAAAGGACCTGTCCGTGGGCGGCGCCGGCCTTGCATCCACCTTGATCAAGCTGGGCCTCGTCGATGAGTACCGGCTCTTCGTCAGCCCGGTGGTCCTGGGCGGCGGCACTCCTTTCTTTCCTGCCGTGGACGAGAGGGTCGACCTGGAGCTCGTCGAGACACGGACCTTTGGCTCTCGCGTCATCTACGTTCGCTACCGGCGGCGATAACGCTCTTCGACAGCGGTGAGGGGAACCTCGCCAGCACCCGCGTGCCACCCAGCCACTCCGACAGACGCTCCGACTCCTGCTCGATGGCCCGCCGCCCCTCGGCGCCGACGTCCTCGAGCATCTGCACGACCACCTCGCCGGTGTCGCTCTGGCGCCAGCCGCCCACGATCCGCCCGTCCCACCACACGGTGGGTCCGGCGTTGCCGCTCGTGTCGAACAACTGCTCCTTGTGCGGGCCGAGGTACCAGGCCCGCTCGAACCAGCCCATCGTGGTGGGATCGAGAGGAGGCAGGAGCGCGACGCCCGGCTCGACCGGATCGGTCGGCTCGAGGTCGTCGGGGAGCAGGTAGCCCGTCTGCCCGTCGAGGTCGACCTCGAGCGCGTGGAGGTCGGCCAGCGCCCTCCGCACGGCGGCGACCGTCGACCCGAGCCACCACTTGATGTCGGTCGCCGTACCGGGACCGAACGAGCGCAGCCACCGCTCGACCAGCCCCGCCACGCCCTCGGCTTCCGGGCGCGGCGCGATCTCCTGCCCCAGCCAGGACTTCATGGACGCCCAGCGGGGTCGAGACGTGCTCCACCTGCCCTCGTTCGAGGCCCGCACGATCCGCCCCGCTGCGGACAGCGTGGTCAAGACGCGCGGACCGACCGGCACCTGACCGCCCCAGGACTTCCCTTCCCCATAGGCGATCGAGCCCTCGAGCAAGGGGATCTCCTCACGCAGCTCCGACGACGTGGCTTCCCGGCCTTCGGACAGCGCCGCGAGCACCTGCTCCGACGCCTCGGACAGCCAGCGCCCACCATTCCCGTGGAGCCGCGCCTTCTCGACGTCGCGGATGAGCCTGCGCCGCTCCGCTTCCGCGATCCGGTTGCTGGCCCCCGCCTGAGCGAAGCTCATGGTCTCCCGCGGGAAGACGAACAGGGTGCGGCGCATCGCCAGGTGCTTCACCAGTGACCGGTCGACGTACAACGCACGCTCCAGATCGGACACCATCATCCCGTCGACGCGCGCCCAGGCGGACAGGTAGACCGTCGCCGGATCGGTCCCGTGCAGGCAGACCATGCTGCTGGCCGCCTCCACGACGTCACCCGCCCGATGGCCCGGAACCAAGCGGTGGCGACTGGCCAGCCGGGCTCGGCGTTCCGCGAGCTCGATCTTTCGCACCAGCGGATCCTGCCATGGCCGAGGTGCGCGAAGCCAGCCAGCGGGCCGGTCCCCGTCCCCCAGGCCGTGAGGTCGAGTAGCGGCGCGACCCTACCGTTGAGCGACCAAGGTTGCCAACCGCTTGCGGAGTCGAAGCAACGCCTGACGCAGCGACATCCGGCTACTTCCACCGCGGCTGAGCCGCTCCAGCGAGCCCACGGTCTGAGGTGAGAGCTGATCCAGATGGGTGGCCAGGGCGAGGAAGACCTGCGCGGTCGTCAGCGCGTCGCCGTCCGCTTCGTGCGGGCGGTGAACCGGCAGCCCGAGCGTCTGCGCCAGCGGCGTAAGACCGAGTGGGGCGGGTGAGCCCGACCCCCGCAGCCGGAAGAGCGCCGCTGCGAGGGCCGCGGTTTCGACCACCGGGTTGATCAGCTGATGCCGCTCTCAGCGAACGCTGCGCCGAGGAACCCCTCCTCGATCGAGGCGACATGCGCCACCATCACCCTGCCGGTAAGGGCCTCGAGCACGCCTTCGAGCGCCTCGGCGATTGGGGGCGCTTCGACGAGCTCCGCGCTGCATAGTTCATGGATGAGGATGGTCTCCCGCTCCGGCATGCGGCGGGGCCTTATCAGCTGATAGCAAGCATCGTCGAGGTGCAGTCGTCCGCGCGCGATGTGCAGCGCCGCGAAGGAGATGATCTCGTGCGCACCCGGATCCAGTCCCGTCGTCTCGATGTCGACCACGCAGAAGTCGGCCTCACGCCAGGGAGTCGACGGCTCGGGCCGCGGCGTCTCCGCGTAGGCCTTGAAAGCTCGTCGGGGCGACAGCAGGCTCGGCGACGCTATCCCTTCCAGACCACCCCGGGGTCGAGCCTCTTCTGGGTGGACGCGACGAGGCGAAACGCCTCGCGGAGATTCCGGCGGGTGAGCGCATCGAGCGCCTTCGGATCGACGTAGTCGTCGGGGGCGCTCCCCGCCTCAAGCTGCCGGACCTGGTGCTCCATCCTCAACTCCGTCATCAGCCGCCAGGCCTCCTCCAGCGTCGTCGCGTCAGATTCGGGCAAGACCCCGTCAGCTCGCGCAGCTTGCAGACGCGAGACCGTGCTCGTGCTCGTGGCCCCGGCGGCGAGCCCCGCGTAGTGGGCGATCCCCACGATCGGCAACAGGCCCCCCTGCTTGATGTCGAAGCTCCCGCGGTGCTCGCCGGATTGCTCGACGACGATGTCGCGGAGAAACCCGGTTGGGGGCTTGCTCGCCAGGGCGAGCCTCAGGAGGGGGCGCAGCACGGTCGGCCGATTTCGCGCGTCATGCACGGCTGTGAACACAACCAAGGCCCCGCGATGCCTGTCGACGCTGCGTCCATCGAGCAGGATGGAGATCGCCATCAGGGCCTCGTTCGTCCGGGCGTCGAGCCAGCTTTGGATCGTCTCGCGCCACCCGCCCGCCGGATGGACCATCACCGAGCCGGCGGCCGTCACTCCGTGTGCGTCGGACTTGAGGCCCGTCGCCGACAGCAGGTCGGCCACCTGTTCGGCCATGCGATGCATGTACGCCGTGGCCGCGTCGCCTCCACGGTCCTCCCAGACCAGCCCGGAGTAGACATCCGAGGAGGGGGCGGCCTCCCGCCGGCCGTGACTTCCAAGCCAGAGCCACGCAAACTTAGCCGGGGGCGGCCCCGGCGGCCTGCTCGAAGAGCTGGGTCATCCGCCGGACCAGCGCCTCGATGACCACCGAGATGATCGCGCCGAGCTGCTCGGCGGCAAGCCCCCTTGATGCAGCGCAACCAGCGTGGGCATCAGTCGGGCCCCCACATCGCGTAGCTCCTCAGCGCTCCCCGCATCGGCGATCGCCCGGCGAACCACGAAGGACCTCCTCGCCTGAGCGGCCAGCAGATCGATGTCGGTGATGACGCCGAGCACCTCCTCCTTCGCCGAGAGAACCGGGACGTCGCGGATGCCGTGATCGAGCATCGCGAGCAGCACATCGGCGGCCGCCTGATCGGCCCGCACGGTGAAGACCGGGGTGGTCAGCACGTGGCGCACCGGAGTCTCGAGGGGCAGGCCCTTGGCAACGACCCGAGTGCGTAAGTCGTAGTCCGTCAGGATCCCGAACTCGCCCTTCTCGAGCTCGACCAGCACCGAACTGCTCCCGCTTGCGGCCATCTGGTGTGCCGCTTGCTGCAGCGATGTACCCGGGTCGCAGATCACCGGCTGCTCACCCGCCAAGGCTCCCGCCGGCTGCTGCGTAGGGTCGATCTCGCCGACGCGGGCCGCGGGAGCATCGCCCGGCCGCGGCAACATCAGCAGCGAGCGAGCCATGAAGCGGAGGCCCGCCAGACTACTCAGGAAGGGCACGACGACATCCGCGGCGAGCGCATAGCAGAGCGTGTCCTCCCGAGCTCGTGCCTCCCACCCGGTCGGCAGCCCGGAGAACATCCACGCCTGGCCGAGCATATCGCCCTCCTCGAGCAGGTCCAACGCGCGGCCATGCTCGGTCAGCTCCACGGCTCCCTTACGAATGACCCGGATCTCGTCCGGAGGGGGCTCACCCTGCCTAAAGATGACCGTGCC
>Ga0126313_10000446_pt1 | contig 19501 bp, 20 predicted proteins | sample Plot105A_FD_89954 | JGI IMG/M metagenome (GOLD analysis project Ga0126313, IMG submission 89954) | Serpentine soil microbial communities from UC McLaughlin Reserve, CA, USA - Plot105A | ecosystem: Environmental > Terrestrial > Soil > Grasslands | place: USA: UC McLaughlin Reserve, Lake County...
CGTGCTCGGCCTGCTCGGCACGGCTGCGCCGCTCGCCGGGGCGATCGCGCTGGACGCCGAGCAGGCGCGCGCGGCGGTCGGCTGGCTGGCCGGCGAGCTGGACCTGGAGCTGCTCGAGTGCGCCGAGGGCATCCGGCGCGTCGCTGGCGGGCGCGATAGCGCTCGACGCCGGCGCCGCGAGCGCGGCAGTCGGGCGCCTGGCCGGCGAGCTCGGATTGGAGCCGCTCGAGTGCGCCGAGGGGATCCGCCGCGTGGCGAACGCGGAGATGATCCGCGCGCTGCGCGTGATGACGGTCGAGCGCGGCGTGGACCCGCGCGAGCTCGCGCTGCTCGCCTTCGGCGGCGCCGGGCCGCTCCACGCCGCCGCGATCGCCGACGACCTCGGAATGTCGCGGATCCTCTGCCCGCGCGCGTCCGGCGTGCTGGCGGCGCTCGGCCTCGTCGTCTCGGAGCGCCGCCGCGACGCGCAGCGCAGCGTGCTGCTGTCGGGCGCCGCGATGAGCGCCGCGACCCTGCGGGAGGAGGTCGCCGCGCTCGCCGACCGCGCGGGCCCGGGCGAGCGGCGCGTGACGGCCGAGCTGCGCTACCGCGGGCAGTCGTTCGAGCTCGCCGTCGAGTGCGGCGAGGAGCCGGAGCCGGACGAGCTGCGCGAGGCCTTCGCGGCCGCGCACGAACGCGCCTACGGCTATCGCGACGAGGACGGCGAGGTGGAGCTCGTGACGCTCCGCGTGACCGCGACGGAGCCGGGGCCGGAGATCGACGCGGCCGCGGCGGGCGCGGCGGGGCGCGGAGCGACGACTTCGACCCGCCGCGCCTGGTTCGACGGCGTGGAACGCGAGGCGGCGGTGGTCGCGGGCGAGCCCGAGCCGGGCATCGAGCTCGAAGGACCCGCGATCTGCGAGCTGCCCGAAGCGACGCTCGCCGTCCCGCCCGGCTGGGCCGGCCGCGTCGAGCCGTCGGGAACCATCCGGCTGGAGCGCGCGGGATGAGCCCGCGCCAGGCGGTCGACCCGGTGACCCTGCGCGTCGTCTCCGGCGCCCTGCGCGCTGCGTGCGAGGAGATGGGCGCGGTGCTCATCCGCGCGGCCCATTCGGCCAACATCAAGGAGCGCCGCGACGCCTCCTGCGCGCTGTTCGACCCGGCGGGCAGGATGGTGATGCAGGCCGAGCACATCCCCGTCCACCTCGGGGCGATGCCGGCCGCGGTCGAGGCGGTCGTCGACGAGCCGCACGAGCCGGACGTCGCCTGGGTCCTGAACGACCCGTACCGCGGCGGCACCCACCTCCCCGACATCACCGTCATCACGCCCGCGTTCGCCGACGACGGCACGCAGCTCGGCTTCGCCGCCAACCGCGCGCACCACGCCGACGTCGGGGGCCCGGCGCCCGGCTCGATGCCGGCGGGCTCGACGGTGCTGGGAGAAGAGGGGGTCGTGATCCCGCCGCGGCGGCTCGACGCCGCGGCGATCGACGAGCTCGTCGGTCGGATGCGCCAGCCCGCGCAGCGGCGCGCCGACCTCCGCGCGCAGCTGGCGGCGAACCGCACCGGCGTCCAGCGGTTGCGCGAGCTGCACGCGCGCGGCGGGCTCCAGGCGGCGATGGCGGAGACGATCGACTACGCCGAGCGGCGCATGCGCGCGTGCCTCGCCGCGCTCCGCGACGGCGCGCGCCACGCCGAGGACGTGCTCGAGGCGCGCGAGGGCGACCTCCCCCTGCGGCTCGAGGCGACGGTGACGGGCGACGAGCTGACGCTCGACTTCAGCGGCAGCGCCGGCCAGCACCCCGGCAACCTGAACTGCCCGCTCTCCGTCACCCGCTCGGCCTGCTGGTTCGCCGTGCGCGTCCTGACCGACCCCGACATACCGCCGACCGCGGGCGCCTACCGCCCGGTGACCGTCGTCGCGCCCGAGGGCAGCCTGCTCAACGCGCGCCCGCCGGCGGCGGTCGTCGCGGGCAACGTTGAGACGTCGTCGCGCGTAGCCGACCTCGTGCTCGCCGCCTTCGGCCGCGCGCTCGGGCAGGGCACGATGAACAACCTCACGCTCGGCTCGCGCGCGTTCACCTACTACGAGACGCTGGGCGGCGGCCAGGGCGCGTGCGAGGACGCCGACGGGCCGACCGGCGTGCACGTCGCGATGTCGAATACGCTCAACACGCCGGTCGAGGCGCTCGAGCTCGAGTTCCCGCTGCGCGTGGCCAGCTACGCGGTCAGGCGCAGCTCGGGCGGGAGCGGCCGGCGGCGCGGCGGCGACGGCGTGATCCGCGAGCTCGAGGCGCTCGAGCCGATGGAGTTCTCGCTGCTCACCGAGCGCCGCCGCCATGCGCCGCCGGGCGCGGCGGGCGGCCGGCCGGGCGCGGCCGGGCGCAACCTGCTCGACGGACGGGAGCTCCCGCCGAAGGCGAGCGGTAGCCTGCGGCCGGGTCAGAGACTGCGGATCGAGACGCCGGGAGGTGGCGGATTTGGGTGAGCGCGTCGGCTTCATCGGGCTGGGGATCATGGGGTCGCGTATGGCCGCGAACCTGGCGCGCGCGGGCCACGAGGTGACGGTCTACAACCGCACGGCCCCCAAGGCCGACGCCTGGGCGGCCGAGCACGGCGGCCGCGTCGCGAGGACCCCGCGTGAGGCCGCCGCCGGCGCTGCGGCCGTGATCACGATGGTCGTCGACGGGCCGCAGGTCGAGCAGGTCCTGCTCGGCGACGACGGCGCCGCGCACGGGGCGGCGCCCGGCACGCTGATGATCGACATGTCGACGATCGCGCCGGCCGACGCACGCCGCATCGGCGCGGCGCTCGCGGAGCGCCGGCTGGCGTTCGTCGACGCGCCGGTCTCGGGCTCCGCGCCCAAGGCTGAGGACGGCACGCTGACGATCATGGCCGGCGGCAGCGACGCCGACGTCGAGCGCGCGCGCCCGTTCTTCGACGCGATGGGAGAGAAGATCCTGCACGTCGGCGAGCTCGGCCAGGGCCAGACGGTGAAGGTGATCTCCAACACCGTCGGCGCGACGAACTGCGCGACGCTGGCCCAGGCGCTGGTCGTCGGCAAGGCGGCGGGCGTCGACCTCCCCAGCCTCGTGAGCGTCCTCGGCGCGAGCTCCGGCGCCTCTTACATGGTCACGCTCAAGGCCGAGCCGATGCTCGCGCACGACTACACGCCGCTGTTCCGGCTCGGACACATGCTCAAGGACGTCGGGATCTGCCTGTCGGAGAGCGAGGCGGCCGGCGCCCCGTTCCCGGCCGCCGCACTGGCGCGCGAGCTGTACGCGGCGGCGCTCGGCCGCGGGCTCGCCGACCAGGACTTCGCCGCCGTGCTGGAAGCGGCCGAGGGGCTCGCAGGCGTCAGGATCTGACGCACTGCTTGTATGTCAGCGAAGTGCCTGTTTTGCAGCGAGATTATGGGATCTCGGGGGATTGTGCATAGTATGTGACGATCCTTCCGCAGGCTGCGCAGGTCGGGACTGCTACCCGGGTAGGGCGAGGTTTGCGTGCCGGGGATCGCAGGTACGAAGGTCCCTCTCCGTTCGACCACACCACTCCATGCCGATCGCTTTCAAGGAATGGGCTGTCACCGTGCGGGCGCTTGCCGAGGGCGAGCAGCTCGTCACCCTCCGCAAGGGTGGGATCCGGGAGCCCGACAAGCATTTCTCGCTCGACTACGAGCGCTTCTTCCTGTACCCGACCTTCGACCATCAGAGGCGCGACCTCGTGCGCGAGTCGCACCAGCCCGAGCTGCGGCGCGCGCTCGAGGAAGGCGTGTGGGCGGAGGGCGAGCCGCCGGCGCACGCGCTGACGCAGGACGGCGGCATCGCGCAGCCCGACCGGGTCCGGATCCGCGCGTGGGCCGAGGTCGCGGGCGCCTGGACGGTCACCGATCGCCGCGCGGTCGACGCGCTGTCGCCGTTCTACGTCTGGACGCCCGACTACGCCGAGAAGCGCCTCGCCTGGAAGCGCCGCCACCCGCTGCACGTGCTGCTGCTGCGGACCTACCGGATCCCGCGGCCGGTCACCGTCAAGGTGCGCGACGACCACGGCGGCTGCCGCTCGTGGCTCGAGATCAGCCGCGAGCTCCCGTTCGAGGGCACGCCCGTGCTGGCCGACGAGGAGTTCGAGCGCGCGTCGGAGGAGATCGTCGGGATCGTCAGCTCCGACGGCGTCCCGGCGTACGCCTAGCTGCCCGGCGCCGGCCGGATGCGCGCGCCGAGCGCTAGTTGACCTGGCTCGAGACGGCATCCGACACGTTCGTCGCGCGCCACGACGAGCGTGATGCGCCCGACGTGGAGCGCGTGCTCGCGCAGCTCGAGCACGCCCGCTCGCGGCTCGACGAGCGGTTCACCGAGCGGCTGGGGGAGCTCTCGGTCGTCGTGCACGGATCCGCCGCGCAGCTCGACGCCGCCGAGCCGTGGCTGCCGCTCCAGCGGCGGCTGACCGCGCCGGCGGGACGGCGCTACCTGGTCGGCTGGGCGGCCGAGCGCGAGCTGCACGTGCTCGCGCCGCGCCTGCTCGCGCAGCGCGCCTCCAACGTGGAGGGCTCGCTGGAGATGCTGATGCTCGCGCCGGCGGCGCTGCTGGCGCGCCGCTACGTCGCGGCGAACCATCCCGGCATGCCGCCGCCGTTCGGGCCGCGCAGCTTCGCGCGGTGGCTGCGCTGGGCGTGGCTGCTCGAGGGCGCGGCGCAGTACTTCTCCGGCCAGTCGCGGCACGTGCGGCCGGCCGTCACACGGCGGCTGCGCGAGGACGCGGCGCCGTCGTTCCCACCCAGCCGCCGCGACGCGGCGCTCCTGGGCGGCACCGTCTATGACCTGCTGGCGCGCGAGGAGGGCGAGCGCGCCTGCGTCGCGCTCGCCTGCGGCCCGCACCGCGACGGCCCGGGCGGCGCGCTGACGCGCGCGTTCGGCGGCCGCGGGCTGCGCCACACGGAGGCGGCGTGGCGGTCGCACCTCGTGCGGCTCGGCGACATGGCCGGCTCGAGGACGCGCCGCTGAGCCCCGCGGCCGCGACCCATACTGCGCGGGTGACGGAATCGGTCTTCTCCGCTCGCTACCGGGCGACGAGCATCGGCGTCCTGCTGAGCGTGTCCGTCGTCGCCTTCCAGGCGCTCGGCGTCGGCACGGTGATGCCGGCCGTCGCGCGCGACCTCGACGGGCTCGAGCGCTACGGGTGGGCATTCAGCACGTTCATGCTGGCGAGCGTGATCGGCTCGGTCGCCGCCGGGCAGGACGCCGACCGCGCGGGACCCCTGCGGGCCTACCTCGGCGCGATCACCGCCTTCTCCGCCGGCAGCCTGCTTGCGGCGCTGGCCGGGTCGTGGTCGCTGCTGCTCGCCGGTCGGGCACTCGAAGGCATCGGCGCGGGCGCGCTCGGCGTCGTCATCTACGCATCGGCGAGTCGCGCCTATCCGCCCGCGATGTACGGCCGGATGCTGGCGCTGATGTCGTCGGCGTGGGTGCTGCCGTCGCTTGCCGGCCCGGCCTTCGCGGGATTCATCGCCGACCACCTGTCGTGGCGCTGGGTCTTCGTGCTGCTGCTGCCGTTCCTGCCGGTCGCCGTCGCGCTGACGCTGCCGGGTCTGCGCGCCCTCGCCCGCGCGGAGCGGCTGGCGGCCCGGCGGCGGCTGCCGCAGGCGCTCGCGCTCGCCGCGGGCACCGGGCTCTTCCTGGGCGGTCTCGGGCTGGAGCCGGCGCTGCTGCTGGTCCTCGCGATCGCGGCCGGGCTGGCGCTGGCGCTGCCTGCGTTCGGCTCGCTGATGCCGCCGGGCACGCTGCGGGCGGCGCGCGGGCTGCCGTCGGGGATCGTCGTGCGCGGACTGCTCGCGGTGGCCTTCCTCGGCTGCGACGCGTTCCTCCCGCTGGCGCTGACGGAGCTGCGCGGGTTCAGCGTGTCCGAGGCGGGGCTCGTGATCAGCGCCGCGTCGCTGAGCTGGAGCCTCGGCTCGTTCCTCCAGGCCCGGCTGGACCGGCTGGACGGCGGGCGCGGCCGCCCGCGGCGGCTGCTCGCGGGCCTCGGCGTGCTGCTGAGCGGGATCGCGGCGACCGCGGTCGGCGTGGTGAACGAGGCGGTCCCGGTCGCCGTCGCGATCGCCGGCTGGGCGGTCGCCGGGCTCGGGATCGGGATCGGCTACCCGTCGATCGGAGCGCTCGTCCTGTCGGCGGCGCCGGGCGGAGAGGAGGGATCGGTCTCCGCCGCGCTCCAGCTGATCGAGACGATCGGCGTCGCCGTCTTCACCGGGATCGGCGGCGCCCTGATCGCCCTCGGGATCGACCAGGGGTGGGACACCGTGACCGCGCTCGCGCTCGTCTTCTGCATCGGGGGAGCCGCGGCCGTCGCGGGGCTGGCCGTCGGGCCGCGGGCGGCACCGGCGTAGCCCTCGCTTTGAGGGAGTGGGATCCGAGCTACCGCGGCGGTCGGTCGCGGGTTGGCGGCGGATATCGCCGTCAAGCCGCGACGCGTCCGTCGATGCCCCCGCCCAGCGCTCGACTCCTTCACCGGCCGCAGCTCAGCCCACGATCGCGGCGACGACTCCGGCCGCCACCAGCGCCACCACGATCAGCGCCAGCACGAGCGCCAGGGCCCGAACCCACCCGGGCGCGGGCGTCCGCGGCGCGCCCGCGGGCGGCGGCCGCGTCCCCAATAGCTCCCGCGCCGGCGCCTCGCCGCCGCGCGGCACGAGCACGTCGCGCGGGCCGGCGGCCAGGAAGTCCGGCACGTCGAAGCCGCCCGACCGGCGCACGAGCGACGGGATCCCGGCCTCGAGCAGCAGCCCCTGGACCAGCTCCGCCTCGGGCTGGTTCTGCGCCGTCGCGACCCGCACGAGCTCGCCCTCGGCGTAGGGCGGGTGGATCTTGCGCGCGCGCGTCGCCGCCTCGTCGTCGCGCGGCGACGGCTGCCCCGCGAGCCCCGGGACGAGCACGAACGGCGAGCCGCAGCGCGGGCAGAAGCGGTCGGTCGACGCGCCGCCGGTGCCGCACGCCGGGCACACGAGCGGCGCCGACACGTCAGTCCTCGACGACTTCGAGCGGCGCCTCGGAGACCTTGCCGTCCCGGATGTACCAGGCGCCCACGTCGTCGAACTTCAGCCCGACGATCAGGTAGACGGCATCGGGGAACATCGCCAGGTTGATGTCGGTCTCCGAAGCGTTGGCGTCCCGCCGCGTATGCGAGTGGTAGATGATCCCGACGTCGAGGCCGGCCTCGTCGATCGCGTTGTACGCATGGAGCAGGTCCTTGGCGTCGATCTCGTACGCGAGCGGGCTCGCGCGCGCGTTGCGCGTCTTGTAGAGCGCCACCGCCTCGCCGTCGCGCGTGCCGATGATGCCGCAGCACTCGTTCGGCGCCTCGGAGCGCGCGTGCGCCACGATCTCGTCCAGCATCGAGCGAGCGATCCGCATCCGGCGGCGGACGCTACCAGCGGGTCAGGTGCGCTCTGACGTCTTCAGCGAGGTGATCTCGTCCTCGTCGTCGTCCTTGGAGTGGCCGCTGATCGCGTCCTTGAACTCCCGCATCCCGTTCCCGATCGACTTGCCCACCTCGGGCAAGCGCTTCGGACCGAGGATCACCAGGGCGATGACGAGCACGATCACGAGCTCGAGGGGTCCGACGTTGAATGGCATGGTCTCTTCCGCGTCCCTTCGAATGGGTTACGGGTCAGAGTATCGGCTCACGAGCCGGTTTCGAAGGCGCGCGTCAGCTCGTCCTCGCCGAGCGCGTCGCGGAGCACGACGAGGTGCTGCGCACCCCCGGCCATCACGCCCGCCACGGTGCGGAGGGCGTCGAGCGCGCGCAGTCGCCGGCCGATCAGGTGGTGGCCGGCGATCGCGGCTCCCTCCAGGTCCGCGAGCGCGCGCAGCGCCTCGGCGCGCCCCGCGCCGCGCAGTCCCGGGAGCAGCTCGTCGACGTCGCCCGGGCCGGCGTGCTCGCGCACCGGTACCGGCAGCGCGAACAGCATCGTCTCGAGCGCCGCGGCGTGCTGGCGCTCATGCTGGGCGAAGCGCCGCGCCAGCGCGCGCTCCTCGCCCGCGAGCGCGCCTTCGGCGGCCGCCTCGTAGGCGAGCGCGCAGACCTCCTCGACGCGGAGCGCGGCCGTGAGGAGCGCGCCGTCGCTGCGCGCCGCCTCGAACAGGCGCGCGACGGTCCCGCTCACCGGAGCGCCTCCGCGTAGCCGGCGAACGCGTCCGGCACAGGATCGGAGCCGCGCGCGAGGCGCAGCGCCGCGAGGTGCTCGGCCTCGCTGGCGGCGATCTGCATCACGAGCACGCGCAGGCCGGGATCGTCGAGCTCCGGCAGCGCCGCCACGTACGCGAACACGGCCTGCTGCTTGGCGGCGAGCGCAGGCAGCGGCGGCTGCCCCGACCCGACCGCCCCGGCCACCGCCTCCAGGCGCTCCACGTGCTCGCGGTCCTGACGCGCGATCGCGGCGTCAGAGCCGCGCACCGCCTCCCACACGGCCGTCTCGCGCCGCAGGAGGCCGGCGATCACCTCCGCGTCGGCCGGCGGTCGCTTGCGCGCCTCGTCGCGCCCGCAGCCCGTGAGCAGGGCGCTCACCAGCACCCCCGCCGCGCCGAGGAACCGGCGCCGGCTGAGGCCTACCACCAGACGGTCGAGTCCAGGTTCTCGATCTCCTCGACGGGACGCGTGTAGATGCCCGAGGAGAGATACTTCCAGCCGTCGTCGCAGACGATGAAGACGATATTGCCCTCGTCGATCTCGTTCGCGATCCGCACCGCGATCGACGCGATCGCGCCGGAGGAGACCCCGGCGAAGATGCCTTCCTCGTCGAGCAGCCGCCGCGTCCAGACGATGGCGTCGTGGTTGGTGACGAAGATCTTCCGGTCAAGCAGCGACAGGTCGATGATCGGCGGGATGAAGCCGTCGTCGAGCGAGCGCAGCCCTTGGACCGGCTCGCCCTGCATCGGCTCGGCGGCGACGATCTTCACCGCGTCGCCGAGCTCCTCGCGCAGCCGCCGACCGTTGCCCATGAGCGTGCCGCCGGTGCCGAGCCCGGCGACGAACGCGACGACCTCGTCGAGCTCCTCGAGGATCTCCGGCGCGGTCCCGTTGTAGTGCGCGTTCGGGTTGGCCTGGTTGCCGTACTGGTAGGGCATGTAGTACGACGCGTCGGCTCCGGCCATCTCCAGTGCCATCGCGACCGCGCCGTTTGATCCCTGGTCGCCGGGCGAGTAGACGATGTCGGCCCCGTACATGCGCAGCAGCTGCGTGCGCTCCGGCGTCACGTTGGAGGGCATGACGACCTTCAGCGGATAGCCCTTGCGCGAGCAGATCATCGCCAGCGAGATGCCGGTGTTCCCGGACGTCGGCTCGAGGATGGTCTGCCCCGGGGCGATCGCCCCGCGCTCCTCGGCGTCCTCGATCAGCGCGCGCGCGACGCGGTCCTTGACGGAGCCCGTCGGGTTGTGGGACTCGAGCTTGGCCCAGATGCGGACTCCGGGCTTCGGAGAGAGCCGCTTGAGCTCGACCAGCGGCGTGTTGCCGATGGCCTGCACGATGTCGCCGTAGCGCCCACCGCACGGCCGGTTGCCGAGCTGCTGCTCCATAGCTTCAGGAAGTGTAGTGAGTCTGCAAGCCCGGATACCGCGGCCGGGCCGGGCGGATCTCGTCACGGAAGCGACAGCAAGCGGGCGATCCGGCACCCCGGGCCGCCTCGCCTTCTTCGGTTGCGGCCGATCGTGCCTACGCCCCGGGACGGGATTCTGGAGGGAGCATGCAAAGCGGCATACGTCTCGCAGCGCTGTTGGTGGCCGGGGCCGCTGCGCTGGGTCCGGCGGCGCCTGCGGTGGCGTCGGAGAAGCCGAAGGTGCTCTCCGTGACGATCGCCGGGGACGCCGTGGTCGGAGCCACGCTGCGCGCGGGGGCGGAGGTGTCCGGCGATCCGGAGCCCACGATCGAGTACAGGTGGGAGCGCTGCGGCCCCGACACCACCGACAGCTGCGAGGTCGTCGCGGGCGCCACGTCGGAGACGTACGTGCCGGTCGCGAACGACGAGGGCTGGACGCTGGTCGTGCGGGTGACTGCGTCGAACGAGGCGGGGTCCGACAGGGCGAAGTCGGTGCCGACCGCACCGGTGCAGGCGGCGCCCGCCCCGGTCCCGGAGGCGGCGCCCGCCCCGGCGCCGGAGCCGGCGCCGGTGCTCGCCCCCCGACACCCCGCCCGCCCCGCCGACGACGCCGATCTACGTGCTCCCGGATGCCGTGCCGTCCCTGCGCTACCTGCGGCCGTTCCCGGTCGTGCGCATCCGCGGCTCGATCGTGTCGGGCGGAGCCATGGTCACGCTGCTTCGGGTCACCGCGCCGCGGCGGGCGATCGTGAGCGTCCGCTGCGCCGGGGACGGCTGCCCGATCAGGCGCCGCACGCGCCGCGCCGGCCGCATCCGAGCCCTCGAGCGGTTCCTCCCCGCGGGCGTCCGCATCACCATACGCGTACGCCGGCGAGGCTACGTCGGCAAGTACGTTCGCATCAGGATCCGGGACCGGCAGGCGACCGGCCCGGCGCGATGCGTGCGTGCTGTCCCTGTCGCCGCGGCCGGTCGCCTGCCCGCCGCCATGACGGGTACCGAGCGCCCAGGCTGGTGGCCCGCGCCCGTCATCGCGTTCCTGGCGGCGGCGCTCGTGACGGTCGCGCTGCGTGACGCGGGCGGCAACCCGGCCCGGAAGCCGATGCGGTCGCTGCCGGCCGCGACCGACGTCGCCGTACGCGTCCCGGCTCCCCGACTCGCCGACGTGCCGGATCTCCCGGCTCCCCTGGTGTTCCCGCGGACCAGCCGGCCCACCGCCGCCGCGACGAGCGCGCCCGCGACCGCCGCGCCCCCCGCTCCCGCCCCCACGCCGATGCCCGCCGGCGAGCAGACCGCGCCGAGCCAGACGGCTCCGGCGCAGACGGCTCCCCCCGAGCCGCCACCGGCGCCCGAGCCACCGGTCGCGACACCGCAGCCGACGCCCGCGCCTACGTTCGACGACTCCGGCTCCAGCCCGGAGTTCGACGAGTCCGGGCCGCCCCCGTGACGTCGCTGCCGCTGCTGCCGCACCGAGCGCGGCGCGGCGTGCCGGCGCTGCTGCTCGTCGCGACCGTCGCTGCCGCAGCGGAGGGCTGGGCGACCGCCGTCGCGCTCGTGCCGCGCGAGCCGCCTCCCCCGGCGCCCCCCGATCTCGTGCTGCGGGTCGGCTTCGCCCGCCTGACCCTTCCGGCCGGATGGGAGCGGCTGCGCCGGCCGGCGATCCCGTCGCTCCGGCGCGCGGCGAGCGCCCGCGGCGCTTACTCCGATCTCGTGCTGGACGTCCGCTCGCCGGAGGACGCCTCGCTCATCCCGCGACCGCTTCTCGGTCCGATCGGAGCGCCGCCGCGGCCGTCGCTCTACAGCTCGGGCGGCCGTGTGGCATGGTCGTACAAGCTGAGCGGACCGCGAGCGCGGACGCGGACGACGGCATTCGCCATGCCCACCACCAGAGGCGTGGTCACGGTCGCCTGCGTGGCGGACGAGAGCTTCGCGATGTATACCGATCCCGAGTGCGAAGACGCGCTCGCTGGACTCGAGCTCAGTGGGGCCGCCCCGCTCCGGCCCGCCCCAGAGACGGCCGCGCGGATGGTCGCCGGCCCGACGATCGCCCGGCTCGACCACGTGCGCGCGGCCGCTCGGCGCGCTCTCGCTTCGACCCGCTCGCCCGCGCTGCGGGCTCGCGCGGCGCGGCGGATCGCGGCGGCATATGCGGCGGCGGGCCGCCGGCTGAGGCCGCTCGCGCGCGGAGCGGCGGCGCCGCTGCCGCGGGCGCTCGCCGCTCTGGCGCGCGATCACCGCTCGCTGGCAGCGGCGATCGCAGGGCGCGACGCCAGCTCTGCGGCCGGGGCCGGCCACGCGATCGAGCGTCGCGAGCGGCAACTGGCGGCACGGCTGCGTGCCGCGTCGGGCTGACGCTCAGCCGGCCGCACGCAGCGCCGGATACAACGCGCGGAAGCGCTCGCGGCCGTCGGCGTACGGCGCCACCCAGGCCGGCTCCGGCTCGAGCTCGCCGCGGGTACGCACGCACGCCGCGACGGCGGACCCCACGTCGGGCCAGAGGCCGCCGGCGATCCCGCCCAGCAGCGCGGCCCCGTAGGCGGCCCCCTCCTCGACCTCCGGCCGCTCGAGCGGGAGCTCGAGCACGGACGCGACGATCCGCAGCCACAGCTCCGAGCGCGCGCCGCCGCCCGAGACGCGCGCGCGCTCGGGCGCGACGCCGAGCTCGCGCAGCAGGTCGAGCGAGTCGCGCAGCCCGTACGCGACTCCCTCCAGCACCGCCCGGACGAGCGCGCCGCGGTCGTGGCGCAGCGAGAGGCCGGTGAACGAGCCGCGCGCGTCCGGGTCGGCGTGCGGCGTGCGCTCGCCGGCGAGATACGGCAGGAAGATGACGCCCTCGGCGCCCGGCTCCCACCGCGCGGCCTCCTCGACCAGCACGGCAAAGCCGGTGTCGGGCGCCACGACGTCGCGCAGCCAGCGCAGCGCGCCGCCGGCCGACAGCATCACGCCCATCGCGTGCCAGCCGCCCGGCACGGCGTGGCAGAAGGCGTGTACGCGGGCGCGCTCGTCGGCGGCGAACCGCGGCAGCGCGGCGAACACGACGCCGCTCGTCCCGAGCGCGATCGAGAGCGGCCCGGGTCGGTCGACGCCGACGCCGAGCGCGCCGGCCGCCTGGTCGCCCGCGCCGGCGGCGACCGGCACCCCGTCGGCCGTCTCGCCGGAGACCTCCGGCGACTCGAGCAGCCGCGGCAGCCAGCCGGCATCGAGCTCGAGCGCGTCCAGGACCTGCTCGCTCCAGCGCCGCCGCGCGACGTCGAGCAGCAACGTGCCGGAGGCGTCCGCCATGTCGATCGCGTGCTCGCCGCAGAGCTTCAGGCGCACGTAATCCTTGGGCAGCATCACGCGCGCGATCCGCTCATAGCTCTCGGGCTCATGCGCGCGCAGCCACAGCAGCTTCGGCGCGGTGAAGCCCGTCAGCGCGCGATTGCCGCTGCGGGCGATCAGGTTGGAGAGGCCGACGCGCCGCTCGATCTCGGCGCATTCGGCGGCGGTCCGGCCGTCGTTCCACAGGATCGCGGGCCGGATCACACGGTCCGCCGCGTCGAGCGCGACGAGCCCGTGCATCTGGCCGCTGAGCCCGATCCCGGCGACCTCGTCGACGCCCAGCGCGGTCAGCGCCGCTTGCGTCGCGCGCCACCAGTCGTCGGGGTCCTGCTCGGCCCAGCCGGGCCGCGGGGTCGAGAGCGGGTAGGAGACCTCTGCGCGCGCGAGCACGGCTCCCGACTCGTCGACGGCCAGCGCCTTGACGGCCGACGTGCCGACGTCAAGGCCGATCGCGGCGCGCACATGTGGGAGGTTATTGCGCCATGGACGAAGATACGCTCACCCCGCGTCCCGAACACTGCTTCTCCTTCGGGCTCTGGACCGTCGGCAACCCCGGCCGCGACCCGTTCGGCGGCCCCACGCGCGAGCCCCTCGATCCCGTCGAGTCGGTCGGCCGGCTGGCCGAGCTGGGCGCCTGGGGCGTCAGCCTGCACGACGAGGACCTCGTCCCCTACGCCGCTCCCGCGGCCGAGCGCGACCGGATCGTCGCGCGCTTCGCCGCCGCGCTGGAGGAGAACGGCCTGCGCGTCGGGATGGCGACTACCAACCTGTTCGGCCACCCGGCGTTCAAGGACGGCGCGTTCACGTCCAACGACCGCCGCGTCCGCCGCGCCGCGATCGGCAAGGCGATGCGGGCGCTCGACCTCGGCGCGGAGCTGGGCGCCGAGGTGTTCGTCTTCTGGGGCGGGCGCGAGGGCACCGAGACCGGCATCGCGAAGGATCCGTGCGACGCGCTCGACCGCTACCGCGAGGCCATCAACGTGCTGGCCGACTATGCGGCCGGGCAGCGCTACGGCATGCGCTTCGCGCTCGAGCCGAAGCCGAATGAGCCGCGCGGCGACATCTTCCTGCCGACCGTCGGCCACGCGCTGCACTTCATCTCGACGCTCGACCGGCCCGAGATGGTCGGCGTCAACCCCGAGGTCGCGCACGACACGATGGCCGGCCTCTCGTTCCACCACGCGGTCGGGCAGGCGCTGTGGGCCGGCAAGCTGTTCCACCTCGACCTCAACGCGCAGCGGATCGGCCGCTACGACCAGGACTTCCGCTTCGGCGCCGAGGACCTCAAGGAGGCGTTCCTGCTCGTCCGGCTGATCGAGCGCGCGGGCTACGCCGGGCCGCGCCACTTCGATGCGCACCCCTACCGCAGCGAGGACGCGGAGGGCGTCTGGCAGTTCGCGCGCGGCTGCATGCGCACGTATCTCGCGCTCGCCGAGCGGGCGCGGCGCTTCGACGAGCTGCCGGAGGTCGCGGAGGCGCTCGCGGCGGCTTCGGCGCCCGACCTGGCCGAGTCCTCGACGACCGGCGTGCCGGAGACCGACGCGCTCAAGCAGGAGGCCGACCGGCTCGACGAGCTCGCGCGTCGCGGCTACGCCAACGAGGCGCTCGACCAGCTGCTCGTCGAGGTGCTGCTCGGCACTAGGTGAGCTCGGCGACGACCGCCGGATCCTCGAACACGCGCCGCAGCGCCAGCGCCGCCGCGCCGCGCACCGCGGCGTCGCCCCCGAGCGCCGACGTGTGGACGCGCGGCCCGTCGTACTCCGCCGAGAGAGCGCGCGCGTCCAGCTCCTCCTGCACGCCGGGAGTGAGCCAGCGCGCCAGCGGCGCGAAGTAGCCGCCGACCACGACACCGGCGGGGTTGATCAGGTTCGCCGCCGAGGCGACGCCGACGCCGAGCCAGCGCCCGGCCTCGCCGAGCGCGTCGAGCGTGCGGGCGTCGCCCGCCTCGGCACGGGCCGCCAGCTCGCCGACGCCCGCTCTCGGGTGCAGACCGGCCGCGCGCAGCAGCGCGCCGAGCGCGGCGTGCGTCTCGACGCAGCCGCGGTTCCCGCACGCGCACAGCTCTCCCTCCGGATCGACCGTGACGTGGCCCAGCTCGCCGCCGAACCCCTTGGCGCCGCGGAACAGCTGCCCGCCGACGACGATCCCCGCGCCGACGCCGAGCTCGCCCGAGATGTACAGGAAGTCGCCCAGCTCGCGCCCGGCGCCCAGCCAGAGCTCGGCCAGCGCGCCGAGGTTGGCCTCGTTCTCCGCACGCATCGGGAACGCCGGATTGCCCAGCCGCTCGGTCAGCTCGTTCGGCACGTAGACGCGCGACCAGCCGAGGTTCGGCGCGACCAGCAGGCAGCCGTCGCTGTCGACGAGACCCGGCAGCGCCATGACCGCGCCGGCCGTCAGCACGCCTTCGCCCGCGAGCGCCGCCAGCGCCGCGCGCGCCATCTCCGCGAGCTGGTCGAGCACGTGGTCGACGGGCCGCCCGCGGTTGTCGCCGGAGACGTATGCGCGGTGGCGCTCGGCACCGCCGAGGTCGTCCGCGCGCAGCGAGAGGAAGTCGACGCCGATCTCGAGCCCCAGGCCGGCGACGCGCCCGCCGCTCAGCTCGACCGGGAGCGCCGGGCGGCCGACCGTCCCGCGCATCTCGACCTCGGTCTCGCGCACCAGCCCGAACCCGATCAGCTCCGCGACCAGGCTCGACACGGTCGTCTTGTTGAGGCCCGTCTCGCCCGCGATCGCGGCGCGCGAGCGCGGGCCGTGCTCGGCGACATGCCGGAGGACCACGCCGAGGTTGTGGCGCCGGACCGAGCGCTGGTTGGCGGGCACGCTGCGCGGGTCGTCCGACGTCACGGCACGACAGTACCGGTGTTTGCGGGCCGCACGTGCGTGGAAAGCACGTAGAGGCAGGGGTGCACGATGAGCGCTGGTTTCGCGCATCGCGAAACCCGATCCCCCTGCGGACCACACCTGTACATGTTCATCGCCCGCAGCCCGCTGCGGCGGCTGCGGCGCGTGCGTCCGCGGCACGCCGTCCCACTCATCGCCGCGCTCTCGCTCGGGCTCGGCGCCGTGGGCTGGCGCGACCTGCCGGTGCTCGCGGCCGGGGGGCCGCACCCGTGGCCTCACGGCCGGATCACGTACTTCGACGCCTCCGGCTCGGCCGCCGTCGTCGATGCCGCGGCGGCGCGCTGGAACCGCTCCGGGGCGCGCGTGCGGATCCTGCGCGCGCGCGACAGCGCGCACGCCGACGTGGTCTTCGTCGCCGGCGACGAGGAGCTGCGCTCGAGCTGCGGCGTCAGCTGCCTCGGGCTGTCGTCGTCGATCGGCCGCCCGCCGGGCGGACGCGCGACCGTGATGCTCAACCGCTCGATCACGGGCGCCCCGACGCCGCTCGGCGTGTGGGTCGCGATGCACGAGATCGGGCACGTGCTCGGGCTGTCGCACCGCAAGGGCGCATGCTCGCTGATGAACGCTCACGCGTTCGACGACAGCTGCAGCTTCGCCGCGGGGGCCGCCGACGACGGCCCCCTCCCGTGCGGTCCGGCCTCGGCCGACGTGGCCGAGGCCGCGATCCTCTACGGGCGCGACGGGAGCGCGCGACCGTGCCGCTGACGCTCAGACCGGATCAGCGCACCGGGTACGCGTCGACGGGCACGACGACCGTGGTCGCCAGCTTGTCGTGCCAGGTCTGGTTCTCCTTGTCCCAGAGCATCCAGAGGTAGCCGAGCGCGAACGGGATCCCCGAGAGGATCTTCGCCACGTTGCGCAGCAGCCCGCGGCCGTACCCGATCGGGCCGCCGGCGCGGAAGTCGATCACGCGGATGCCGAGCGCGCGCTTGCCGAGCGTCTGGCCGGTCGGCCCGCCCTCGAGCAGCGTGTAGTACGTGAAGTCGGCCACGAGGTAGAGGGCGTACGCGAGCCCGGCGTCGAACAGGGCGAGCATCAGGCCGTAGAAGACCCCGAGGATGAGCCCGTCGATCAGCACCGCCGCGAAGCGGCGCCAGAACCCGGCGCGCGGCCCGGACGGGCCGCCCGGCTGGGTGACCTCACCGGCCCATGTGGGCTGTGGCGCGGGCTGGTCCTGGGCTGGAGCCTGACGACCGATGTCCGACACTGCGACCTCCTCGGAGGGAAAGTGAGCGCAACAGGCTTGAGTATTCAGGATCGTGCGGACTTAGCCGCCGCGATGCCCTCGAGCAGCGTCTCGGCAGGCAGGTCCGCGGGCGGCCCGGCGACCTTCGCGCGCAGGCGCTCGGCCAGCCCGCGCGCCAATCCGCGCCGCGCATCGGGCGCGAACGCGTCGCGCCGCTCGAGGAAGGAGCGGATAGCCGCGAGCTCCTGCGGCGTCACCGCGGAGACGTCCCAGTGCTCGAGCCGCAGTCCCGCCGGGGCGCCGCGCGGCCCCGCCTCGGCGCGCCCGCGGCGGCGCCGGGCGCGGCGCGGGGTGCGCGGCTCGCGGATCACGATCGCGCCCGCGGCCAGGTCGCCGAGCCGCTGGTTGAGCCGCGTCGCGAGGATCGCGACGATCGCCGGCGCATATAGCAGCGACGGGCCTTCGAGCAGGCGCGCGAGGTTGCGGACCATGCTGGCGGGCAGGCCGATCGGCTCGCCGCCCTCCATCACGACGCGCAGGCCGATCACGCGCTTGCCTGGGGAGCGGCCGCCGCCGAGCACCTCGAACGCGACGTGGAAGCCGATCGAGATCATGATCAGGCCGCCGAGCGCGAGCGAAAGCAGGATCAGCCCCGCGGCTCCGCCCGCGAGCGCCGCGAGCGCGACGAGCCCGCCGGCGAGCGCGAGCACGAGCCCCGCGTCGACGCACTCGGCCATGAAGCGCGACGCGAGCCCCGCCAGCACGAGCTCCAGCTCGACGCCCTCCGGCGTCGCGATGCGCGTCCGCTCCTCATACTCCACGCGCGTGAACCTAGAGCGTTTCGAGTCGCAGCGCGGACCGGACTGGGCGCGACTCGACGCGCTCCTGCACGCGTCCCGCGGGCGGCGCGGTAGGCGGAAGCTGGGCGCGGCCGGGCTGCTCGAGCTGGGCGCGCTGTATCGCGGCGCGGCGGCCGATCTCGCCTACGCGCGCCGGCGCTTCCCCGGCGACCCGGTGGTGCGCCGGCTCGAGGCGCTCGTCACGCGCGGCCGCGCCGCCGTCTACGGCCGCGCCGCCCGTCGCGGCAGCCTGCGCGAGTTCTTCGCGCGCGGCTACTGGCGCCGGCTGGCGGAGCGCCCGGCGATGGTGGCGCTCGCGTGGGCGCTGCTGCTGGCGCCGGCGGCGGCCGGTGCCGTCTGGAGCCTGTCGGACCCGGGCGCCGCGGTCGGGCTCGTGCCGGCTGACTTCCAGGACGCCGCCGACCCGCCGGCCGCCGGTCGCGACTTCGGCGCCGGCACGGGCAGCGTCTTCGCGACGCAGGTGCTGATCAACAACATCCAGGTCACGCTGCTTGCGTTCGCGGGCGGGCTCGCGTTCGGACTTGGGACGGCGTTGGCGCTGCTCTACAACGGCCTTCTCCTGGGCGTGCTCGGCGGGCTCGCTTTCGGCGCCGGCAACGGCGAGGCGTTCGTGCGGCTCGTGTCGGCGCACGGGCCGCTCGAGCTGTCGTGCATCGTGGTCGGCGGCGTTGCGGGGCTGCGGCTCGGCCATGCGCTGATCGTGCCGGGCGCGCGCACGCGGGCGCGCTCGCTGCGCGACGAGGCGCGCCGGAGCGTGGAGCTGGCCGTCGGGACCGCGCCGTGGCTGGTGGTGTGCGGCTTCGCGGAGGGGCTGCTGACGGGGCCCGAGCTGCCCGTCGCCGCGCAGGTCGCGATCGGGCTGGCGCTCGCAGGGCTGTTCTGGGGGCTCGTCGTCCGGCGCGGCGCTCACAGCAGCGCACGCGACTTGGCGCGCAGGTAGGCCGTCACGCAGGCGTGTCCGAGACGCCCCGGCGGGGCATCGACCACGGCGGCGCCGCCGGCGCGCACGCTCGCCGCCGCGGCGTCGCGCGCGGCCTCGACCTCGGCGGCCGCGAGCGCCCGCGCGACCTCCGGCGGCGCCTGCGGCGGCGCGGTTGCCATCGCTCGCAGCGCCGGATCCGCCGGGCTGGCGACGACGACCGCGTGGCGGCGCGCGAGCACCGGGACCGCCTCGGCGAGCGATCGCGCGGCGACCGGTTCGAGCAGGTCGCAGAGGATCAGCACGAACGCGCGCTTGGAGCCCTCGACGCGGCGGAAGGTCGCGTCGTAGTCGGAGTCGAGCAGGCGCGGCTCGAGGTCGTGCAGCGCCCGCACGACGAGCGCGCCGCCAGCGCGCCGCGGCGCGAGCGCGACGCGGACCTCGCGGTCGAAGGCGATCGCGCCGCAGCGGTCGCCGACCGCGTCGGCGACCAGCGCCACGGCGGCGAGCGCGTCGAGCGTCGCGTCGAGCACGGTGCCGGGCGGCCGCGCGCTGTCGTCCTCCGCCGCCGGCAGCGCGGCGGCCGCGAGGCGGCCGGCGTCGACGAGCAGCACGACGTCGCGGTCTTGCTCTACCCGGTACTGATTGCTCATCGGGCGTCCCAGCCGGGCGGTCGCGCGCCAGTTGACCTGGCGGATGTCGTCGTCGGGCAGGTAGTCGCGCACGAGCTCGAAGTCGGTGCCGAGGCCGAG
>Ga0126313_10000447_pt1 | contig 19501 bp, 23 predicted proteins | sample Plot105A_FD_89954 | JGI IMG/M metagenome (GOLD analysis project Ga0126313, IMG submission 89954) | Serpentine soil microbial communities from UC McLaughlin Reserve, CA, USA - Plot105A | ecosystem: Environmental > Terrestrial > Soil > Grasslands | place: USA: UC McLaughlin Reserve, Lake County...
GGCGAAAGCCGCTTCACCACCTGGGCCTACAAGTTCGCCCTGCTGGAGGCGGCGGTGAAGGTGCGCCGCCGCGCCTGGCAGGGACGCGAGATCCCGCTCGAGGAGGAGGCCTGGGGAACGCTGGCCGACCCCGCGGCCGGCGCCGACCGCGGGGCCGAGCAGGCCGAGCTCTTCGCCGCCCTGCGCGAGGAGATCGAGCGCAGCCTCGGCCCGCGCCAGCGTGAGGTGCTGGTCGCGGTCGCCCTCAACGACGTGCCGATCGACGTCCTCGCCGAGCGCCTCGGCTCGACTCGCGGCGCCCTCTACAAGAACCTGCACGATGCCCGCCACAAGCTGCGGCAGGCCCTGGCCGCGCGCGGCTTTGCGGTCGGACCCGACCGAGAGGAGACCTGATGAAGCGCGACGACCTACTGGGCCGCGTGCTGGGCCCCGGCGCCCCGGAGCTGACCTGCGAGCAGTGCTTCGAGGAGCTCGACCGCTACGTAGAGCTGGCGGTCGCGGGTCAGCCGGCGGACGAGAAGGTCCCCGGAATGCGTGCCCACCTCGACGGCTGCCCCGCCTGCGCCGAGGACTTCCGCAGCCTCCGCGACCTGGTCAGCCGGCAGGAGAGCTGACGCCCCTACCGGGTCGGGTCGGCCTGGCCCCAGACCTCGAGCATCAGCTCCATCCAGACGGCATCGATGTCGAGGGCCCAGACCTGCTGCCCGTCCGCCGCATCCCCTCCAGTGCGGCGGACGGGACGCAGGATCTTGCTCCTCGCCATCGTCTTCAGGTGATAGTCGACCTGCCCCACCCGCTGGCCGAGGGCCTCCGCCAGCTCCCGCGCCGAGGCGCCCTCGCGCGAATCATCCAGGTAGGCACGGAGAATTCGCCGGCGCAGCGGGTGGCCGACGGCGTCGATCAGCTGTGAAGACGAAGGTGACATGAGCGACCCGGGTGGGTCGAGCGTTCGACCCATTTCCGGCGCTCTGGATGTTATGGCATAAATACCCTAACACTGGAGTCTTTTAATAGAGAAGGTCCGGGGAGCGATGCCGCCCCCGCGCCGCAGCAAACCCCGCTCCCCTGAGCACGCTGCCCTCGGCGAGGCGGTCCGCCGGCTGCGCCTCGAGGCCGGAATGAGCCAGGAGCAGCTGGCCGAAAGCGCGGGCACCGACCTCACCCAGGTAGGCGGCGTCGAGCGCGGCGTGCGCAATCCCAGCTACACGACGCTGCTGCGCCTGGCCGCGGCGCTCGACGTCAGCGTCGGCCGGATGGCGACCCTGGCCGACCGGCTACGCGCTTGAGCCCGGGCGTGGCCCGGGCTCAGCGCTGGAGAGGTGACGGAATCAACTAGTCCGTCGGGATGCAGGGAAAGAGATGGCTGATCGCGAGGGTGGTCCCGTCTTTGAAGGAAGCCTGGCCCTTCGCGATCCAGATGCCGGTTGGACAGCTTGCGGAAAGGAAGCTCTTCGGCTTGCCCTTGTAGGTGTAGCGGCGGCCGACGTTGAGGTCGAACATCGTGACCGAACCCGCGCCGCCGGCGATCTTCGGAACTGCGGCCTGGATCCGCATCCCGAAGCGGCCCTCGTGGATCTTCGTGATCGTCGCCTTGACGACGATCGCGGTCGGCGCCGGCACCTTGACGTAGGCATGCAGGAGAAGAGTGGTGACCGGGCCCTTGACGCCCCCGTTGAAGAGAACCAGCGGGCCGGTTGAGCGGAACGGAGCCTGTTCGGGAAAGGCGACCTCGACTTCGGCCTTGCCCGATCCGACGATCGCGTCGCCGCAGACCCTCTTGACGGTCGCGGTCGTGCTAGCAGAAATCTGGCTGGCCCCGCAGACCGGAAGTCCCTCCGCGTCGAGGCTGATCGTCTTGTCGATTTTCAGGTCCATGGCCTCGAACGGCGGCGGGTGGGACCCGTCGCGGGTGCTGATTTCCCCATTGAGGCGCGCCGTGACCGGAGCACTGCCGTGCCGGGGCAGCTTTTCCGGCGAGATGCCGCCGTCGTCGGTGACGCAGATGTTGCCCGCGCACCAGATTTTCCGGTTGGGGCTGCCGAGGGCGACCGCGGCGAGGACGAGAGCGAGGAGGGCGACCAGAGCGGCGGGGAGGATCAGCTTGCGGTTCATGCACCGATCCTCCGCCGCCGGGGTTGCCGCCGCCTCCCCGATTTGGAGCCCCGGCGGCGGTCGACTCCCCAGAGTGGGAAGCGGGCGCCGCTACTCGTCGAGCCGCAGCGCGATCTCGAGGTCGGCCAGGGAGCCGGTCAGCGGCTGGCCCAGCTGCGTTTCGATCGCCCGCAGGCGGTTGCGCACCGTGCGGCGGTCGACGCCGAGCGCCGCGGCGGTCGAGGAGATGTTGCGCTCCGCGGCGAAGTAGGCACGCAGCGTCTCGCGGGCGACCTTGCCGTTGTCCCGGGTCTGGGCCAGCGGCTCCAGGTACAGCTGCCGCAGCGAGGTGGCGACGAGGTCGTCGCGGAGGATCGAGGCGACGACGGCGACGTCGGCGTAGCGGACGACCGGCTCGCGGCGGCGTTCGGCGATCGCCAGCGCGGCCTTTGCCTGCAGGTGGCTGAAGCGCCAGCCGGCGAGCCCATCGCCCGGCTCGCCGACGGTGACGAAGACCCCCGCCGGGGCGGCGCCGGCGAGCGCCCGCAGCGCCTCCTCGGCGCCAAGCTCATGGAGGCCGCCGAGCCAGCAGGCCCACTTCGCCTCTTCCTCGCGCCGCACCATCAGCAGGCGGCGGTCGAGCCGGCCGGCGAGATCGCGCATCAGCCGCTCGGCTCCCTCGCCTTTGGCCATCAGGCCGAGGTGATGGCCGTCGAAGTCGTAGTCGATCTCGGAGTGGTCGGCGAGCTCGCCGGCGAGCAGCCGCTTGACGACCTCCCGCCGCCGCTCGGCGGCGCTGCTCGGGCGGTTCGTCGCCTCGCGCGCGTGTTCGGCGCTGACCGCGGCGAGCAGCCGGTCGCCGAGGGTCGCCTGCTCGCGCAGCAGCTCGCGCAGGGTCGAGGCCGGGACCTCGGCGCGCTCGGCCTCTTCGACGAGGAAGTCGCCGAAGTGCGAGTTGCCGGCGAAGTAGCGGCGCAGGACGGTGTCCAGCGGGACCCCGTCGCGGGAGTCGAGCCGGGCCTGGGCGAGCAGCACCTCGGGCACCGCCGGGGCACGTCGCTCGCCGAGCTCGAGCACCGCCAGCCGGTACTCGACCGCCGCCGCCAGCGCCGCTTTCAGCCCTTCGACGTAACCGGGGTCGGTGACCTCATGCGGGTCGGCGATCGCGTAGACGCGGGTCCCCACCGCCGTCTGGATCTCGGGAAGCCGCTCGCGCAGACACGCCGCGACCAGCTCCCGCGCCTCGCCGCCGGTGCGCGAGCCGTTGCCGCGCCGCTGCGCCCTCGCCTTGCCCACCGGCCCACCTTAGGCGGGTGCGCTACTGTTAACCAAATGGTTAATGATTCGTTCAGGGCCCTCTCCCACCCGATCCGGCGACAGATCGTCGAACGCCTCAGCGCCGGGCCGGCCACGGTCGGCGAAGTCACCCGCGGCTTCGATGTCTCCAAGCCCGCGATCTCCAAGCACCTGAAGGTGCTGGAGGAGACCGGCGTCGTCACCCGGGTGGTGGAGGGACGGACCCACCGCCTCTCGCTCGAGCCGAAGGGGCTCGACGATGCGGCCGAGTGGATGGAGCGCCAGCGCGCCATCCGGGGGCGCCTGTTCGACGCCGTCGACGACTATCTGAAGGAGGACTCGAGATGAACCTGCCGCCCGTGGTCTCACCGCAGGAGTGGAAAGCGGCCCGCGAGGAGCTGCTGGTCAAGGAGAAGGAGCTGACCCGCGCCCGCGACGCGCTGGCGGCCGAACGGCGGCGGATGCCGCGGATGGCGGTCGGCGGCGAGTACCGCTTCGACGGACCCGACGGCGAGGCCGGCCTCGAGGACCTCTTCGCCGGGCGCCGGCAGCTGATCGTCTACCGCTTCTTCTTCGACCCCGACGTCAAGGGCTATCCCGAGAAGGGCTGCCCCGGCTGCTCCTTCGTCGCCGATCAGGTCGCCCACCTCGCTCACCTCAACGCCCGCGACACCACGCTGGTCTTCGTCTCCCGCGCGCCGCAGGAGCAGATCAAGCGCCTGAAGCAGCGGATGGGCTGGGAGATCCCCTGGTACACGCTGACCGACGGCTTCGACGCCGACTTCGACGTCGACGAATGGCACGGGACCAACGCCTTCCTCCGCGACGGCGGCGAGATCTTCCGCACCTACCTCGTCGACAAGCGCGGCGACGAGCAGATGGGCAACACCTGGAACTACCTCGACATCACCGCCCTGGGGCGGCAGGAGATCTGGGAGGACTCGCCGGAGGGCTACCCGCAGACGCAGGCCTACGGCTGGTGGAACCGTCACGACGAATACGGCGAGGGCATCGTCTTCGAGCACGCCCTCTCGGAGGAGACCGCCTCGCAGCGCGGGGAGCGGAGCACGTGATCCCGCTCGGCCACGTCGGCGGCATGCCGGTCGAGGAGATCCTCCCCGCGCTGGCGAGCACGGGCGCGAGCCTGCTCACCGCGCGCGCCTGGCTCAGCCACTGCCTGCGACGCGACCGGCGCCGTCCGCGTCGTCATGCGCGACACCGATGAGGGCCGGGACATCGGCGGCGGCGGCACCTACACCGAGATCGACCCGCCGACCCGCCTGGCCTTCACCTGGACCTGGGACGACGACAGCGACCGTGAAACCCTGATCGAGCTCGACTTCCTCGAGGCCGAGGGCCGCACCACGGTGCTCCTCACCCACAGCGCTCTCGCCGACGAGGACGCGGTGCGCAACCACGAAGACGGCTGGTCGAAGTGCCTGGCGAACCTGGAGCGGGCGCTGGGCTGAACGCCGCAGCGGTGGTGAGCGAGCTCCGGCAGGGCTACTCGCAGCTGCGCCAGTAGACGTTCAGCGAAGCGACCCTGTGGCCTCGCGTATGGGCGATCACCCCGGGGCTGAGCGTCGAGGCGCAGTCGGTGCGATGCAGCTCGAGCGCGTATCCGGTGGCCGCACAGCCGATCGTCCGGGGCCGGCAGCGGCGCACGGCGGCGCGGCGAGCGCTTGCCCGCGAACCGCCGGGGTGAACGCCGGTGGCGGTGTGCCAGCGGGGGTCGGTGAGGCGGGCTTCGACGAAGGTCCCGTCGCCGCAGGCATCGGTCTCGCTCCCGAAGGCGACGAGCGAGACGACGACGCCGATCTCCGGCCATCGCTGGACGCAGGAGCGGTATTCGGTGTATTCGCTGCTGCCCGGGGGGCCGAAGGCGTGCCGCAGGGCCGCGACCGGATGGGCCGATTCGCGGAAGGCGCCGAAGCCCGAACGGCGGCCGGTCGGCACGAAGAAGGTCCCGGAGCCTCGGCGCGCCGGTGCGGGCCGGGACGCGGCGCGGTATTCGGGGAGGACGACCGCCGGCTGGCCGGGCCTGAACAGGTTCTCGACCCCGGAGTGGCCGTTCTCCGAGACCCGCATCTTCGTGTAGTAGAGCCGGCGCTTGCCGGAGTGGCCGACCGCGGGCCGCGGGGCGAAGAGCGTGAACCTGATCCGGTGGCGCTGGAAGCCATTGTTGTCCATGTCGTGGTTGTCGACCCGCAGGGCGCGGGCGTGCGCACGATCGGTCCCCCAGCCCCTCCAGTGGATCTTCTCCAGCACGAACAGGGCGGCGGTGCTGCCGTCTTCGCTCCAATCGCAGGAGCGCGGCTGGCTGCGGTACCGGATGCGGCCGTCGTAGTAGTCGCCGTAGGAGTAGACCGGCGGGTAGCCGCATGACATGAAGTAGCGGGGGCCGGCGGCGCTTGCCTCGGCAGAGGCGGGGCGCGCGGCGGGGCGAAGGGGTGCGTATTCGCACCGCCCTCCCGGCACGTGCCAGCTGCTGGACAGGTCGCCCGGCTGCTCCCCGAACGGGTTCCCTTCCGGGTAGGTGACAGTCAGGCGCGCCTTGGAGAAATACCGAGCGCGGCGCCCCGTCCGGCAGCGCCGCGGCTTGGTCAGGACGACCCGGGCCGGATAGCTGGCGCTCGCCGAGGGGTCGGCGCAGCCACAGTCCTGCACCGGCGCGGTCCCGGTCCCGTACGCCTTCCGGCCTCCGTACTCCACCCAATCGATTTCCTCGATCGTCGGGCTGCCGGCGGTGCAGCCGGCGCTCCAGTAAGTGGGCTCGAACGACAGGTAGCCGAGGCTGCCGCAGTTGGCGACGAGAACCGACCGGCCCGCGACCGCCTGCCCCGCGCCCCCGACGAGGAGCCCGACGCAGGCGACCAAGTTCGCGCAGGTGGCCAAGCGCCTCGCTCCCCCGACGTTCTTGCCCGCAAGCTGATCCATGGTCGCGCCCGGCTGGCCGAGCGGCGGCAACGCTATACGCAGAAGACTTCTATTGAAGTCCCACTTTCAAGCAATTGCCTAATTCCACGCAGTCGTCAACTCCACAACTGGGTAGCGGCAAGACAAACCGAAATGTAAGCCCGCTGCCCGCCTCCCCCGGTCAGGTGACCAGGGGAGGCGCAGCGGAGTGTTCGTCCCCCAGATCTAGCTAGGGCGCGGCCGAGATCGCCTCGACCAGCTCCCCGGTCTGCTCGTCCGGGAGGCTCTTGGCGACGTCGGCCTGGCTGACGATCCCGATCAGGTCGTGACCGTCGATCACCGGCAGGCGGCGCACCTTGTGGTCGGTCATCGTCCGCAGCGCCTCCTCGGCCGAGTCGTCGGCGCCGATCGTCACCGGCTTGCCCTCGCCGAGCTCGCCGGCTTTCGTCTCCAGCGATTTGCCCTGGGCGATCGCCTTCACGACGATGTCGCGGTCGGTGAGCATGCCCTTGAGGCGATTGTCCTCGCCGCAGATCGGCATCGCTCCGACGTCGAGGTCGGCGAGCTTGCGCGCCGCCTCCTCGAGCGTCTCGTTCTCGCCGATGCACTCGGCGCCGCCGGTCATGATCTCTCTTGCGGTTGCCATCTCTTTCCTCCTCTTGTCGTTATGGGGTCACCGCATCCTTGGCCTTGCGCAGAATCCCTCCCTCGGCCGGGATCGGCGTGCTGTGCAGCTCGGGCCGCGACTCGGCCGGCGCCAGTTTCGGCACCTCGCCCATCGGCTCGGCCTCGCGGACCGAGAACTCGCCCTTGGAGTCGACCGAGCTGCCGCTCGTCCAGCGGGCGTCCTCGGGGACCTCGCCGTCGGAGTGGACGAAGAACTCGTAGGCGAACTCCTGTTTTTCCTCCCCCTGCGGGAAGTCCGGCGGGACCGGCAGCCCCATGTCCTTCTGCTCCTCCAGCACCGCCATCCACTGGTTCTGGTGCATGGTGTCGCGGGCGATCAGGAAGCCGAGCATCTCCTTCATCCCCGGGTCGTCGGTCATCTCCCAGAGGCGGGTGGCGAGCAGGCGGCCGCTGGCCTCGGCGTGAACGTTGGCCAGCATGTCGGAGCCGAGGTTGCCGGTGGCGACGACCCAGGAGCCGTTGAACGGGTTGCCGTTGGAGTCGACCGGCATTGCCGCGAGGCCGGCGGAGAGCACGTGGCGGGGGTCCTGGCCGCCGAGGATCGCCTCGACGGTGCCGTTCTTGCCGGCGATCTCCTCCTGCAGGGAGGCGGGAGCGCCCTCGAGGTTCAGGGCGACGGCGGTGGCCAGCATCTCGATGTGGCCGATCTCCTCGGTGCCGGTGTTGAGGAGCATGTCTTTGTAGCGATCGGGGCCGCGGTTGCCCCAACCCTGGAAGAGGTACTGCAGGCAGACGCGGATCTCACCCTCTACCCCGCCGATCGCCTGCTGCAGGTGCTTGGCGAAGATCGGGTTCGGCTCGTCGACGCGGACTTTGTAGGCAAGTTGTTTGGTGTGCTTGAACATGACTGGATCTCTCCCTGGGAGTGGTGTGTTGGGATTTGCCAGTCCGTCTCCATCGGTGAGCAGCGACGTCGAGCCGTTCCTGGGTCGAGAGTGAGCCCGAACCGCCGTGATCCAACGTTCCGGTCCCGGCTCACTTACCCGCGACCACGGGCCTTAATCGCGTCCGCCGAGGTTCGGCCGTGGCGCCTCAGGCCGTGGCGCTCAGCGCCGGCGCCGTCACCTCGTCGTAGCCGAACTCGGAGAGGGAGGAGCCGAGGGCCTCGTGCATGACCGCCTGCTCCTCCGCGGTCAGGTTCTCGCGCCAGCCTCCCGTCGCAGCCTGCCGTGCGCGGCAGCGCGAGCCCCGAGCGCCATCGGGGATTCGCTCGAAGCGGTGGCGCTCGGCGATCGCGGCGACCGGCGCCGGGTCCAGGCCGAGCAGCGCGCAGGCGCGTGCCAGGCAGTGCTCCGGCTGGCGCCGCAGGTCCTCGTAGCGGATCAGCAGGCGGTCCTCGGGTCTCTGCCGCTCGAAGGCGCTGCGCACCGCGCGGCTGCGATAGGCCCAGACGGCGGCGAGCCAGCGGATCAGCGCCGGCCGCCCCTCGGGGTCGACGGGGAAGGCGCCGCCGGGCAGCGCCCAGGAGCCCCGGCTGTAGGCGTCGAGCCAGGAGTCGATCACGTCGCGGCCGTCGCGCAGCAGGAAGATCAGCTTCGAGTCGGGGAAGAGGTCGACCAGCAGCGGGGCGACCTGGGAGCCGGGCTCCTTGATCACGAACCGAGCCTCCCCGGGATCCAAGCCGCTGTCCCGCGCCTGGGCCTCGAACCGGGCGGCGATCAGCTCCCGCAACGGCTCCCACCAAGCGTCCCGATACCGCTCGGCGAAGAAGAAGCCGTCCTCCTCGGCCTTCAGGTCCAGCAGCGTGGCCAGCTCCGGCGGATCCTCACAGGCGCCCCAGGCCAAAGGAATCGGCCGCCACACGCCGAGGTGATGACCAAGGTGAGGATCGTCAATCGCAACGACCCCCGAAAGCTCCCCCAGCATTTCCAGCAACCAGGTGCTGCCGCTGCGTGAAGAGCCGAAGATCCAAGTAAGGCGCCGGGTGTGCACAAGTGTCCTCTCCTCGCGAGTAACGAACCCAGTCCCCATAGCCGTCAAAGCCGGCGAAGAGTGATGGTCTCCATCCAAGGCCCGCCGATCATCAGACGATGCCCGGCCGAACCTGGCCGGTCAATACCCGGGGCCACAGGGCCGAAAACCGAGCCATCTCGAACAGGGCTGGGGGATCTGGACTCTCTCCCCCAGCCCTTACCAGCGGCTCAGCCCATCTTGCTGATGGACACAGCCGGAATCGTCGGATCGACGTCGACGATCTTCATACGGCCTCACCTCCCTTCGCCGGTAGCGCCGCTGCGGGCCAGCGGAAGGTTTGCTGATCTCCGTGGCCTAAGGCTCATCGGAGTCATCACGTCGATCAGCCACGACCTTCGGCTTGAAAGGAGGAGGGTCCTCCGCGCCGGGAGGGAGATTGCGGCGTCGATGCGACCGCAATGTGACTTGAATTCGCGGGGTCCCCGATCACGTAACGTTGGGGCATGCCGAGGGTTGAGCGGGATCCTGAACGCGGCCGAGCCGCTGCAGCGAAGTTGAAGGCGCTCGGCGTCAAGGGAATCCTCATCAAGGCAGCCGAGCAGGGGTACATCACGCAGCTCGCATGCAAGATGCCGGAATGCTTCTGCCCCGAGGAGCTTGGAGGCGCGTGCTACTTCGACCCGGTCAACGACGAATTGAGCGACTGGATGCCCACCCACGAGCACTTCCCTCGCTCCAAGAGAGAGGGTGGCCACCGAGATGTGGACAACGCTATCCTTGCGCACCGTCTCTGCAATCGCATCGACTACTCCATAAGTGTTGGCCGTCCGTATGCGAGGGATCTCGAGAGGGTCAGGAAAGCCCGCGAGGAGGCGATCCGCCGCAACGGCGAAAGTTAGTTCCGGACATCTCTGACGCCTTGATCAAGCCGTTCTCCACCGGACTTGAAAGGAGGAGGGGCGTCGGCGCGAGCAGCGGGATTGCGGCGATGATGTGACCGGGATGCGACCGTCAGGTAGCTGGCTTCCTTACACTCGCGCCGAACCACTAAAACGGCTGGCGCGAATCGTCGTAATCTCCGCTCGTCCGCTTATCCGCGCGTCTTTCTTTGTGCTGCCGCCAGCTTTCGTGAACCCGCCATCGTGCTCTCGCCAGTCTGCCGGTCGGAGGCTTCCATGGAATGCGCTCCCGACCATCCTCTAGGTCGACCTTCTCTACGCGAAGCACTTCCGTCCCTTGGTCATCCCACAGGGGAAGCAAGTCAAGCGTAACCACGGTCACATATGGGCGACCGTTCAGATCCTGATAGTCCAGAATGATCTTGCAGGGGCCAGGCCTCTCATCGAGATGCGTGAACTGAAGATCAATGGAATCATCGACCGGAAGGATCGCGAGATTCTCAGCCCCTGCGCGGCCCGGCGACCAAAGGGAAGCCGGAACTACAGACTCGCCGAGATCGAGGCCAGCATCGATGTAGTAAACCGCGCCACGCCCCACATTGCGGACTTCAAAGATAAGAAGAAATTTCTCTTCATCTAGCTCGGAGGCTTTGAACGAGGGCTCAGCGTGCTTACCGGGAACTAGCGCAGGCCTCCATTGGGACCTCACCTCCTCGGCTGCACGCTTCGCGGCTATGCGGGAGGTCCAAGCCAACATGAAGGTCCCGACCGCAAGGCCAATCGTCCCGATGGCCACTAGGGCATCCCACCCCCATTCAAAAGAGCCAAACGGCACGGCACGAGCCTATCTATGACCGTCGGCGGCGAGCGCTTCTAGCGAAACGACTGGGGGGCTACTCGGCTCAAGATGAAAGGCAGAGCCCAACCATCCCTTTGAGCGCACCCTCCACTACACGGACTGCCACAGACTTGAGAAGGCCGCCGCTTCAGCTTGCAGGAGGGCGCCTAAGCCGGGACGTTCGACCGTCGGGATATACAGCTTTGACCGGCGAACGTCCAAGACAGCAGGCGTCGGTCTATTCGCGCCGCTTTCCAACAGCTCCAGAATGACGTCGATTCTTGCCTTAGACAGGGCTTCGCCTTTGAAGTAGAGCTTGATTAGGTGGCGGGTCCCATTGATAGAGAGATCAAGCTCCGGGTTGACCTTGACGGTGAGATCACCGCTCTTCCAAGAGGCCCGCTGTTTCGGGTGAGATATGAAGCTTTTGCTCCCAGCCCATTTGGTTAGCCCTTTTCGACAAGCCTCATAATTTTTGCGCTTCTTGGGATCAGTAACTTTCGCCAGCTTCTTTTTGAGTTCGCTGGAACTCCAACCAGCTTCAAAGCTCTCTTCGATGGCCTCACGCAGAGCTTTGTAAAAGTCCCTCTGCGGTGAGTAGTCTTGACCGTATTCCGCTTTCGCTCTACGCACTCTGGTCAGGCGAGTTGACCCAGCAGCGGTAGTGAAGTCTACGAAGGTCGTGAGGCTAACTTTTGGCACTTGCCGGCTCAATCCCTTTCAGCATTGCAGTTACTCGTAGCCCGACTTCTCTCCGACATACAGCATAACTGTCCGCTGCCCCATCATCGCGCTATAGATCCATCTTTAGCTGGTTCCGGCCGGGGCCTTTTTGTCTAGGGCGAATCTGAATATGAATCGAAGTGGTTCCGTAGGTGATGACCGCCTCCTCATCCGCGTCCAAAATGACCTCTTGGGCTTTGTTCTCGGTCCAACCACTCGGAGGGGCCACAGGCAACACGAGACGGCGCCCAGGCAACCGGATTACCCTTCGCTCGGCGAACCCAGCCGGAAGTTCTTCCGATGCCCCACCTTCGCTCGGCAACGCATTTGACATTGAGGGAGCTTGACCTTTGCTCGTGAAGCCGGCCGAACCGGGGTGCGTCTCTACGAGGACGACTCCCCCCTCAAAGCCTCCCCGCTCTTTGCGCTTCTGACGGGCTTCCTTCTCAACATCGCTGAACTTCACGCCATGGATTTTGGCGGCAGCCTGTAGGAGCTCAAGAATATCCGCAAGCTCTTGGACGCTGGCGGCATTGCCGGACGCCCAGTAGTACTCGACAGCCTCCTCGATCACCTTTGCCCTGAGGAGGGTCGCTAACTCATCCCGGTTGGCCGAGTACACCAAAGCCCTCTCGCCGCGCCGCTGTATTCGAACAGGGACGAGATCACGGACAAGCTTGCCGAATGATTGATGGCGGTCAGTGTCAGCCCATGGGTCAACACAGCGGACACGCGCACCTGCGTCCTCTAACAAATAATACGCGTGCGACAGTCGACTACCTTCAAGCTCTACAGGAGCGTGATATCGCTGAGCTACCGTTGCAATCCTGTTCAAGAACACCTTTGACCGAGTAAGCGCTGCGTCAGGTTTGATCGTCAGGGTAACTCTCCTGGCGGGTGTCCTCTCCAGCGCTTGCTCAGCAGATGCGAGATCCTGTTCATTTCTGACCGTCAGCCGCTCGCCGCTGTAATAGCCCCGAGATTCCTCCACCTCGAACATGGGCTGCTTAGGTTGGGAGTAGAACCAAGGCAGTACTCGCGTATCAGTTGCCTGAGGATTGACGAAGCACATCACCTCAATGTCCATCCCTAGTTTGTCCGCAATGGTTGAGCAGACTTTGGCTACTTCCAGGGCTACCTCATCCGAGAGGGCCGGTCGCCAATCCCAGGGAACTCCAGCGGGCCGAGAGCGCAGTTTGCCCTCCTCATCGACATCGATGAAGTCGGTCTTGCAGCGTAGATGTCGCTCGACTGATTCGGTATCAACGTCAACTCGGAAAGAATCGTGAGGATGAAAGAGCAGTGAGTCTGGGATTCCCCAGGTGGCATCGATCAGTACCCGGCTTCCTCCTGGGCGTGCGAACCCGTAAGCACCTGCATCTGCCAGTAGAAAGCGATGGACAAGAAAGGCTAAATCCCCAGGCGGCACTCCTTGCCTGAGAATCTTCTTGGACGTTTTCACCAGAAACTTCTCTATCTCTGAATAAGTCATGCAGACATCGGTACGTGCCGACATCAGCTCGGGATGATCAGTCTCCGTTCTGATGTCAGTCCGGACTACTACAGGCCCTGCGATCAACTCTCGGAGGTCACGGCCCAATTCTCGGCTTAATTTGCCTTCAGCCAACCGCTTTATTATCCGCTCGCCGTGGAGAACTCTGACATCTCCATGTGGTAGTCCTGCGTCTGCAAAGATCCTTACGTGTTCAGCCTTAGGAAACCCGGTTTTTCTCTCGGCCACGTCCTTAAATAACCTTAAGGACCCGCCGAGAGAGGGTACGGCGCCACGGCTCCAGCTAGAGCCCGGGGGGTTTCCTGCTTGCGCTTGTTCCTCGTCATACTGGACGACCCAAACGCGGGTGCCGTCCCATACCCACTCCAGATGTGATCGAGGGTCCCCTCGCGTCAAATCACGCGCTACAGCCCTAAGGCACTTTGGTATGCCCTCAATAGACTCACACAGAAGACTTGGGTTAGAGGCGACCTTGCTGTCAACGCGAAGTGCAAAGCTTCGATCGTGGTCAGCCCCGGGCAGAGCGACATCGAGCTCCCAGATCCATCGACGGGGATCACTGCTCACTCTCCGCTCGTTTGAAAGATGCCCACGTGCCGCAGGAGTGACCCACTGCTGGACTACGAATCCCAAGCTCATCCGGTCCTCGTCTGATGCGCTTTGCGCAATCCGCTCTATCTGCTCAAGAACATCATCGAGTTTGAACTCGCACCTATGGCTATCTAGCGCGCCACGCCGATCTAAGTTTTCATGCACCCCGCTCGATCTAACAATCACTCCGTCAGAACAAGATCCCAGGCTAGTAAGAGCCTGACCGAGTGCATCACGCACCCCTTGATCCACCTGACCATCTTGGGCTAACCCAATCCTGAGAGCAACGAAGGATGGCGTCCACTTAGGGGACACCTGACTGAGTCCGGCTGCCTTTAGACCGAAGTGAGACGGATCTTTTAGCCAACCGTCTCCCTTCACTGCTACCGAAGGGATACGCGAGCGCATCAGTCTGCTGGTTTCCGGTGACTCGTGGGGGTGCCCAGCAGGTTCTCTGCCAAGCGGTAGAGCCTAGCGACGGTGAAGTCGGAGAAGTATCCCAAGATCAGACTGAGACCGACCACAGCCGCACCTTGCCGGACAAGCTCTTGATTTAGCACCGGAAAGATACTTGACGTGATAATCGCTATGAGGCCGAAGGAGAAGGCACTGGATAGGTGGGGTATGAATATCCTCCAAGGAAGCCGATCAGCATTCCAGATTCCCTTACCGACAGTGTGGTAGAGCCACTTGACTGCAAATAGGGTTCCGCCTAGCAATCCCCCTAGCCACGCATAAGCATAGACCTGAAACGTGGCGTATTGGTCATCGGAGACATCAAGCCAGCTTTGAGGCGTTTCAAGCCACACAAGTAGCAATAGAAATGCCGAGCCATACAACAGCACCAGCAGATAAAGAGCCTCCGCGCATATCTGAAACCGGCACCATCGCTCTTGGTAGCGCGACCGCCAGTTCTTCTCCTCGCGTCCATCGGTTAGGTCCGTTGGCGCAAAGTCGACCTCCTCATGGTCGCCGATGTGGTGCCGAGGAGCTAAGGCTGCTTTTTGGTTCTGAGCGTCCCGGTTCGCCACGGTGACTGTCCGATTGTCGGCATCAGCGCTACCGGAGCGACGTTGCCTGGCTTATCGTTTCCCTAAGTAGATCATGCCTTGGGAACTGTTTCCAATCCCACTCTCCACCTCGCCCTTGCTCGGCAGCAATAACCCGGCGAAGAGATTGACTGGGAATGCGGTTCGACGATGCTAGCCAGTGCGTGTTACTGGGAAGCTGGAGATACAAGTACGAGCGGTCCTCACTTATGGCTCGCTTAACTTCGCTCAATTCACCTATTGGCTCGAAGTGAATCGTCGGCAGGAAGGCTTCCGCTGCGGGAAGTAGGTTGATGTTCCCGAGGGGCACCAAGTGCATATGCGCGTGATCAATACTGCAGCCCACGTCCGAACCCGCATCTTTGGGACCATGCTCAAACCAGGTAAGGGGCCCAAAACGGTTTTCCCAATCTGCGGCTATCACTGCTAGCTCAGATTCGATGGTGGAACTCGCGCCGACTGCGGATGCAAAATTAAGGTGATGATCCTTTGGCAGAACTAGGAGCCAACCCGGAACCAAAGCTCCGACAGAGGGAACAGCAAGAAGATGCTCCGTCTCCGCGACGACGGCCCAGTCATCCGAGGGACCCCCGGAAGCCGCTATTTGCTCGCAGAAGCGGCAACCCGGCTGCCTTCGTCTGATGGACTTCGGGGATCTGAGGGCGCTGATGCTCATTCCAAATAACGTAGCGCGGATAGCCGACGTAGCACGCCGCAAATATTGAGAGAGCGAAATGCGGCCCACTAGGCCGACTACCTGGCTGTCGAGGACACCTTGAGAAGGGTTCAGCAGCTTTCTAGTCGACCACCGCTCGAACAGCTCGGAAGCTCTGGCCCGTTGCGTGCGTGTATCGAGCCAGCATGGTCTCGACCCGATGCCCAGCAATCTCAGCGAGGTCGGCATCATTGACGCCAGCAGCCCGCATTTGCGTTACGTAGCTATGGCGGCACTCGTGGGGGCGGATGTCTAGGCCGGAGGCTTCCTGGGCCGGCTTCCAGAGGTCGCGGTAGAAGGTGCGCTCGCGCCAGAGGCGGCCGCGGGGGGTTGGGAAGAGGATCTGGCAGTCGGGGGCGTTGAGGTTGATCTGGGCTTCGAGCATCCAGGCGAGGGTTGCCGGGACTGGGACGACGCGGCCGGCGTCGGGCTCGCCGTGGTCGGTCTTCGTCCCCTCGAGGATCAGGCCCTCGTGGGCCGTGCGGCGGACCTGGAGGGTCTCGCCGTCAAAGTCTTCTGCTCGTAAGGGCAGCACCTCCCCCAGCCTCAGACCGCAGTCGGTGAAGACGCGGACCATCGCCTCGTAGCGCCCTGCCGCCTTCGCGAAGCGGTGCATCTCCTCGAAGCTGAAGACGCGGATCGGCCTGGGCTTTTTCTTCGCCCTGGGATCGTTGGCTCTGATGCGGATGCCCTTGAACGGGTTGAGATCGCAGACTTCATCCGTGATCGCGTCCTCGGCCATCGCCGAGAGGGCGCGGAGGATGCCGACGGCTCCGGTGGTCGCTCGACCTTCGGTCCTGAGCATGTGGTCGACCAAGGCGAGCGTGTGGCGACGGCGCAGCTCGCGGAGCGGCCAGTCCTTCAAGGGGATGCCCTCGATCTCTACGTCGGCAACTCGGCTGATGCGATGGTCGTTCGTGGCGTTGGTGCGTTCGGATCGCGGGTGGCGCTCGGTCCAGGTGGCGGAGTAGTCACCAAGGGTGTCCGGCCGATCCGAGAGCCCGTATGCCTCGTCGATGGCTTTCTGCGCATCGGCCTTCCTCTTGAAGGTGCCTTTCCCGCGATTCCAGGTGGGCTTGGCGATGTGGCGCTTGCCGTCCCGGCCGGTGTAGCGCGCCATCCACACGATCTCGCCGGAGGGGTTGCGGCGTTTGATCGGCTTCTCGCGCCTCATGCCGCCTCATCCCGATGCCGAGCGAGGAAGTCCTCGACGTCGGCGGGGTCGATCCGACGCGCTGCTCCGAGCTTGTAGCTGGGCAGCTTCCCGCTCCTGATCCAGTTGCGGACGGTGCGGTCCGAGACGACTAGGAAGTCGGCGAGGGTGCGCTCGGTGAAGAAGCTCGGCTTGCTGGATTTCCTCTGCATGCCACCTCTGTCCAGACGGGAACGCGTTTGCATCGGGTGCGGTTTTGAAGCCTCAAAGAGACCGAAGGTCAGACCCCTGCCGCCCCTCCCTACAGGCGGCTTCCGCACGGCGAAGCCGTGCCAAAATCGGCCGCCCGGAGGGGCGGTCGGAAGCTCGCAGCGCGTCTTGCTCGCCGCTCGAAAACGGGCGGCTCAGGCACGAATCCGGAGGGTTCGTAGTGTGTCGGGGGTTGAGGTTGGTGCCTTGGAGAGGGCTTTGGACTCTCTGGCTCAAGCCTCCCTTCCCTCTCCTGGCTGATCCATCTGCTTCCAGGCAGCTTGTCTTTGATCTCTGCCTTTGAGGGTTCTTCTGACTGCTTTTTGGGCTGGTTTGGATGGGTCGCATTTAGCTAATGGGCGGTAGGCCGAGAGCCGCCCGCGCCCAAGGCACCGCGTCGATGAGATCCGTCGCTTCGTAGAAGTGCTCCACCGAACCGCGGCGGGGCCGCGTTTCGATCAACTCCACCGCGCCGTGCTTCGCCAGCTCCCGGACGTGGAAGCTGACAAGCGAGAGGTGCTTCTTCGTGAAGTCGGAAAGCTGCTTGGGGCTGAGACTGCCGCTCTCTTTGACGTAGGGCCTCAACAGCTCCCGCCGCAGCGGGTGACGGAAGAGAAAGAGGAGCGCCTGATCGGGATCGTTGATCTTCGCCGGCACGGCTAGGCCCTCCTCGCGGCGAAGCTGCCCGGGCGGGTGGAGGCGGGCACGGTCCACTCGATTCCCGCCACCAACTCCCCGACCGGCACCTCAAGCGCGGAGGCGAGCTTGATGAGGGTGTCTGCCCGCGGTAGCCGGGTGCCGTTCTCCACCATCCCGATCTCCGTCCGGTGCAGCGAGGCCATCGCGCCGAGTTCTTCCTGCGAGAACCCGGCGCGGCGGCGAGCCATGAACACGTTTCGACCGAGCCGCTCGGCGGCTGCCCGGTCCACTCGTCGGCCGTCCATCAGGCTTCGTAGAGGTCGTGGAAGGTGACGGCTGCCCTCGTCGGGAAGACGCGGCTGCCTTCTTCATGGAGCAGACCGACGGCCGCCAGATCACGGACAGCCCTCTCGACCGCATCGCGCTCAGAGGATCCGGAGGACGAGACGCCGATCATCTCCCGGACCAGCTCGTCCAGCGTCAGCGTCTCCGGGTAGAGGCTGAGGACGTGTCTCAAGACCGCCGCCTGGTCGCGTGCATCTTCATCAGCGGTGGTCGTGGCGCGCTCATCGTCAGCGCCACTAGGCTTGATGCGCATGGGAAGCATTCCTTCCTGTGCCATGCCCCCGGCTGTTCGCGCAGCGCGGGGGCGCTTTTGTCTTGGAGACTCAGGCTAGCATCTGCTGTCTAGAAAAGCTAGACAGATATAGCTATTCGCCTTTGATGATCTGCGCGATGCGCGAACGATGAAGCCCGACCTCCTCGCCGATCTCGCGCAGCGACAGACCTTCCTTCTGTGCCTGGGCGAAGGCTTTGCGCCGAGCCTTCTGGGCCGCGTCGGATTCGCGCTCGAACTGCTTCTGCGCGGCGCGAACCGCCTTACGGGCTTGGGCATTCTCCTCTGCCATGGGAGAGACCCTATTGGGCGCCAACAGATGGATAGGGGAAACGAAGGGCAACGGCAGTTCCCTAATGTCATCAAGTAATGGCTCCGTCGATAACGGTCCGGTTCCCGACCGCCGCAGAGGAGGACCTTCAGCGCCGCTTTACCGTCAACCGGCATTACCTGCAAGCCATGCGGCGCTTCCTCGAAGCCAGCTATGGAAAAGGTCCGGATCTACACACGCGACTGCGGGACGCTGTCCGATCAAGAAAGGCCTGGGAACGCATCCAGAGGGCGAGCGATCCTAACCTCGATGAGGTCCGCCGCTTCCTCATGCTCGGCTGGACTAGCGAGGCCCAACTTCAAATGCCCTCCACCCTTGGCGAGGGAGCACCAATCGCCTACTTCAACGCCTGGGCTCCAGTCCAGGCGTATTACGCGATCTACGGCGTAATGCAGGCCTGGTTCGCGGCAAACGGGATCAGCGGCCTCACGGACGACCACACTGCCGCGTTGAAAACGATGTCAGCAACGATCCGCGAAAGGGACCCGTTTCCTGCGCCTTGGGGTTTGTTGTCGATCGGGTGCCCGATGCGGAACGAGCGCAGCTATCTAAATGAGCCGGAAGGGTTTGACTGCGCTGCATCGATCGAGTTGCTCACGATCCCTACGCCCCTTGACGGTCCAGCTGAGTTTTGGCCGCGCTTCGGGACTTGGCTCAGGAGCACCCGCAAGGCACGACTTCTGCGCCGCGAGGAGGATTGGAAGCAGAAAAACGGGAAGACGCGAGTCTCTTCACAAGCGCGAAGCATGCTTGCCCAGAAGCTCCCACCAACCTCCTTCTTCGACTGCCTGTGGCGCATGAGGATCCGCGCAAACTACGGCTCCGTTGACTCCTCCATTACTTCCTACATCCCGGAGTCAGACCACCGACTATTCCACTGGTCCCTCCGGGAGTGCATCGACGCAACGGCCGGCCTGCTCGAACTCTACGTCGCTCGGAAGATCGGCCGGGACGCCTTCGCCAACATTGGGCAGGAGTTCATCGCCAACGACGGTGCTGGATCGGTAAGCAAAGCGCTGCGCATCCGTCTGGAGGCCTACGGTCTGACCCCCCGTCGGACCCGCTGATGTGACCAATATGTGACACAGACGCGCCGGAATCGCCCGGCGGCCACCGGAACGCCGACCAGCACCCGACCGAAGACTTGGCTCTGCACCGCGCAATGCGCGGCACGGCCCGGAACACCGAGGAATGCGCCCGACCGGATTCGAACCGGCGACCTTCGGCTTGAAAGACCGACGCTCTTTGGGCCCCCGAAAGGACCCGTTGACCGCTGAGCTA
>Ga0126313_10000448_pt1 | contig 19491 bp, 17 predicted proteins | sample Plot105A_FD_89954 | JGI IMG/M metagenome (GOLD analysis project Ga0126313, IMG submission 89954) | Serpentine soil microbial communities from UC McLaughlin Reserve, CA, USA - Plot105A | ecosystem: Environmental > Terrestrial > Soil > Grasslands | place: USA: UC McLaughlin Reserve, Lake County...
CGGTCGCTCCTCGATCTCCGGCTCCGTCTCCAGCAGGTCGAACGCCGAGCGCAGGCTGATGAACGCCTGCTGGAGCGAGCTGAACGTCGTGCTGATCTGCTCCAGCGGCTTGTAGATCGACGCGATGTAGCCCATCACCACGACCAGCTCGCCGACCGTCATGTCCTTCTGGAGCACATGGTGCGCGCCGAAGCCGAGCACGAGCGCCGTGCCGATCGCCGTGATCATCGTCACGACGAGCGTGAAGATCGTCTGCCGCACAGTCAGGTGGACGCGCGCCGAGACGGCCTCCTCGCCCTGTCTGCGGAAGCGGGCGTACTCGTGCCGCTCACGACCGAACGCGACGATCACGCGCAGCATCGCCATCGCCTCGTGGACGATCGACAGCGAGTCGCCCTCCAGTCTGCGCACGTCGTAGACGCGCGGCTCGATGTAGCGCGTGTAGACGCCGGCCGAGCAGTAGATGAATGGCACGACGGTGAGCGCAAGCAGCGCGAGCGTCGGCTGGATCAGCACCACCACGACGAACATCCCGATGAGCGTGAGCACGCTCTGCAGCAGCGGGGGGATCGAGACCGTGACCGCTCCCACAGCCGACGCCTGGGTGTTGATCTGGAACATCAGCTTGCCCATCTGCTTGCTGTCGTGGTAGGCCATCGACAGCCCCTGCGCGTGCTGGAACATCTGGCTGCGCAGGTCGAGCACCATGCTCTGGTCGAGCTTCGTGTTGACGTAGTTGTCCACGACCGCCAGCCCGTGCTCGAGCGCGGTGAACACGAGCCCGGCGGCAACCGCGATTCCGAGCAGCTCATACGTGCTGAGGCCCTCCAGCCAGCCGAGCAGCGACGGCAGCGGCTCCTCGCCGAGCACCGTGTCGAGCAGGATCGCGAGCGGCCACGGCGCCAGCAGCGCCATCCCCGCCGAGGCCACCATCAGCACAAGCGACGTGATCGCGAGCCGCCGGTACGGGCGCAGGTACGGCCCGATGCGGCGGAAGTCCTTGAGGAACGCGAACGGGCTCTCGGCGTCGTGCTTGCGCCGCATCGTGGCGATGCGTGCGATCGCCGCAAGCGTCCGCCGCGGGAAAAGCGTGAGGCGACTCATGCCCGCTCCTCCATGCCCCGCACGGCGCGCAGTGCGACGGCGGTCGCAGCACCGCACTCGAGCGTCGCGCAGGCGAGCAGCAGCACGAGCGGAGCGGCGGCGACCGCCGCGGTCGTCCACTCCCCGGCGAGGGCGGCCACGGCGGTGCAGGCGACGAGTGCGACGAGCGCCCAGCGGCCGACTCGCGGCAGGTGCGGATGGATCCGCACGCGCACGAGCTGGCGACCACGCCCGTGCTCCTCGACGGCCGCGCGCAGGCGCACGCCGCCGAGTGCGCCGGCGGCCGTGTGCAGCTCCCAGCGCTCGCAGCCGTCCGCACGGCGCACGCGCAGGCCGCCGGCGCGGAGCGCGGTCTCGATCGCGGCGACGCGCTCGGTCAGCGGGCTCCAGCGTTCGTGCCAGGTGGCGACGACGCGCGTGCACGGAAGGCGGAAGCCGCGCCGGCAGCCGCGCCGCCACGGCGTCAGCCCGCCCTCGATGCGCCCGGCGAGGCGTGCGGCCGGCTGCATGAGCACGAGCAGCGCGGTGAGTCCGCCGCCGGCAAGGCGGAGGTGCGGCGGGCGGTCGCGCACGTCGCAGCGGCGCGCGGTCACGAGCGCGCGCCACAACGGCAGCGCGAGCGTCGCCGCCAGCAGCGGCAGCGCCACGAGCAGCGGCCCCGCGAGCAGTCCAAGCGCGCTCGTGACGGCAAGCGCAGCAATCACGAGCCACCACTCGGGCGCGCCGGCGAGCGCGAGCAGCAACGGTTGGGGCTGCTCGACCCCGGGTTGGAACGCGCCCGCCCCGAACTGGCCGTAGTAGACGCGCGAGCGACGCAGCGGAAAGCTCCCGCGGCCGTAGATGCGCCCACCCCAGGCGAGGTGCCCGGGCGTGTTGTACTTCTCCGGCCAGACCCGCTCCAGCAGCGCCTCGGCGCGACCGTAGCCGCGCTGCTGGCGCCAGAAGCGGCGCACGCTGCCGCGGCGGTGGTGCCAGACGACGGCCGCGGGATGGAAGCCGAGCGTCCAGCCCCGCGCTTGCAGTCGCCAGCAGATGTCGACGTCATCGCCGGCAACGCGGAACTGCTCGCCGAAGCCGCCGATTGCTTCGAGACGGTCTCTGCGAAAGGCCATGTTGCAGCCGGGGATGTGCTCGGCGACCGTGTCGCTCAGCAGCACGTGCACCGGCCCGCCCGGCGCGTTCGCGACGCTCTCGGCGATCAGTCCGTCATCCGGGACCGGCAGGTTCGGCCCGCCGACGCCGGCGTGCACCCCGTCGCGCAGTGCGAGCGCGACATAGGAGAGCCACTGCGGATCGGGGTAGGCGTCGTCGTCGATGTACGCGACGAGCTCGCCGGTCGCCGCCGCGAGCCCCGTGTTGCGTGCGGCGCTCAACCCGCGGTTCTCGGTCGAGATGAGCCGCGTATCGGCGCGCCCGGCGGCGATCTCTGCGGTCGCGTCAGTCGAGCCGTCGTCGACCACGACGATCTCGTAGTCGGGGTAGTCGAGCTGCGCCAGCCCGTTGAGCGTCTCGCCGATCGTCGCCGCGCCGTTGTACGAGCAGACGACGACGGAGATCCGCGGCGACACGGTCTCCCCATCTGCCTCGCCGAGCGGAAGCTGCGCGAACGCATCGCGCGCCGCCGCCAGCGCCGGCTTCGGCCGCCGCTCACGGTCGACGAGCCCGAAGTCCCAGTCCGCCACCTCCGCGCCGCCGGTGTGCCACTCGTCGGTCCAGGCGAACAGGAACGCGCCCGCGCAGCCACCGTCGAAGCTCGTGCGGAGCTGCTCTTGCAGGCCGTGTGCCTGCGCCTCGCAGCCGTGGCGGCGGCTGTCGAGCCCCAGCTCGCTCATCACGAGCGGGCGCTCACCGGCGAGGTTCTGCAGCCGCGCGATGTACGCGGCCAGCCGGGCGGGGTCTTCCAGGTAGACGTTGAACGAGACGAAGTCGAGCCCTGGAAGCTCCAGGTACTCGGTGCTGGGGAAGCTCGCGTAGGTGACGAGCGCGTCCGGGTCCACCTGCCTGACCACGCGCCGCAGCCGTTCGATGAAGCGCTCGACGTGCCGGCGTCCATGCCAGCGCACGATCGAGGCGGGGATCTCGTTGCCGACGAGGTAGCCGAGCACCGCCGGGTGTCCGGCGCACCCGTGGACGGCCGCGCGGACGCGCGCCTCGATCGCAGCAGCGCCGCGGCGCGAGTCGAGGAATGTGACGTGCTGCTCCCAGGGCAGTCCGACGGTCACCCACAGGCCGTGACGCAGCGCGGCGTCGAGCAGCCAGCGCGGCGGCGCGGTGTAGGTGCGTACCGCGTTGACGCCGTTCTCGGCCATCGCGCGGAAGTCCGCCTCGACCTGCTCGCGGGCGCCGTAGGGCACTCCGTCCTCGCCAGGCGCGAACGTTCCGTACGTGACCCCCGCAAGCCACAGGCGCTCAGCGCCCACCGCGAGGAACTTGCCGTCGACCCGCGGGCGGGGGCCGTCGACGTGCGGCCGCGGGCCGGCGAGCGGCTCGCCGACCGGTACGAGGAGCGGCTGCCGCCGTGGCGGGGAGGTGTCGTCATCATGGCGGCTCAGTCGGGCCGCCGTGCCCAGGTGCGTCGTCATCACTCACGCTTCGGAAGTGGCGGGCGACCATAGGCACGGCTGCTTGAAGGGTCGACGCCACCCTGGACGTTTGTCCGGGCAAGTTGATTAAGGATGATGAGGTTTCACCCTTGGACATAGGGCGATGACCCCAGCAAAATGAATGGCATTAGTAACAGGGTTAACCATCGTTTGGTGGTGGCTGGTATGGCGGCGAGCGTGCCCGGGCACGGCGGCGCGACGTGGGCCGCGCTGCAGTACGTCCTTGGGCTGCGCGCGCTCGGCCATGACGTGCTGCTGCTCGACGAGGTGCGCGGTCCGGGCGATCCGGGTGCGCGCAACGCGTGCCTGACAAGCGTTGTCGCGGCGTTCGGGCTGGAGGGCCGCGCCGCCCTGCTGACCGGCGGCGGCGGCGCGGTCGGCATGACCTACGACGAGGTGCTCGCGTTCGCCGCGCGCGCCGATCTGCTGATCAACCTCGCCGGCACGCTGCACGACCCACGCGTACTGGAGGCATTCCCCCGGCGGCTGCTCGTCGACCTCGATCCCGCGTTCACCCAGCTGTGGCACGCGCAGGGAGTCGACGTGGGGATCGGCACGCACGACCGCTTCGCGTCAGTGGGGCTGCGCCTCCATGCCGACGAGTGCACGGTCGCCGACGGAGGGGTGCACTGGGAGCCGACGCTGCCGCCGGTCGCGCTGGAGCACTGGCCAGTCGTCTCCGATGAACCGACCGAGGGCGTCACCGCGATCGCCAACTGGCGCTCATACGGGACGATCGAGCACGACGGCGTGCGCTACGGGCAGAAGGCGCACAGCGTGCGCGCGCTGATCGACCTGCCGCGACTGACCACCGAGCCGCCGCGCTTCGCACTGCTGATCGACCCGGGCGAGACGCGCGACATCGCGGCGCTGCACCAGCACGGCTGGGTGCTGATCGACGCCGCCCACGAGACGGAGACACCGGACTCCTACGCACGTTTCGTGCGCGCGTCGGCGGCCGAGCTGGGGATCGCGAAGGAGGGCTACGTCGTGAGCCACTGCGGCTGGTTCAGCGATCGCAGCGCCTGCTACCTCGCGAGCGGCCGCCCAGTCGTCGCGCAGCGCACCGGCTGGGAGCACGTGCTGCCGGAAGGCGAGGGGCTGCTCGGCTTCGACACCGCCGCCGAGGCTGCCGACGCGCTCGCCGCGGTTGCGGCCGAGCCGGCACGCCACGCCGCCGCCGCGCGCGCGCTCGCCGAGGAGCGGCTCGACGCGCGACGCGTGCTGCCGGCGCTGCTGGAAGTCGGGCTCGCGTGAGCGATCGCCCGCCGCGCCGTCCTGTTCTGCGCTCGCAGGAGGAGGCCAGGGCAGGACGCTTCGTCGAAGACCGGGAGCTCGCGGCCGCGCTGGAGCGCGGGCTGCCCACGCCGGTGCGGATCCTCGCGCGGCGCGAGTCGCCGTACGCGTCGAGCTTCCCACTCGCGGAGCTCGACGTGGAGGCCGGCGACGGCGCGCGGATGACGGTGGTGTGGAAGGACCTCACGCCGTCTTCGCTGCTGCCGGGCGCGCGCGCCGCGCGCGGCGGTCGCGCCATCTCCGATCCGACCCGCGAGCTACGCGCCTACGAGTTGCTCGACGGCGCGGACCTCGGCACGCCCCGCAGGATCGCCGCCGTCGAGGAGCCGGACCGCGTGTGGCTGTTCCTCGAGGCGGTGCGCGGCGCGCGGCTGGAGCACGTCGGCGACCTCGCGACCTGGGCGGCGGTCGCCCGCTGGCTCGCCGGCGCACACACAGAGCTGACGGCGCGGGTCGACGCGCTTCCCGTCGCCGGCGACGCGCCGGACGCACCCGCCTGGCCCCCGGCCTCGGTCCTCACCGACCCGACCACGCTGCTGGTCCGCACCGCCGAGCGCGGGGACCCGCCGCAACGGCTCCGCCGGGTCGAGGCGCTTGCCGGCCCGTTGGAACTGGCCGCGGCCCGTGCCGCAACCGCACCTCCCACCGTGATCCACGGCGAGCTCTACGCTGCGAACGTGCTGATCGAATCGGGCCCGCCCGCCCACCCCCCAACCACCCGCGTGTGCGTGCTCGACTGGGAGACGATCGCGCGCGGGCCGGCGCTGCTTGACCTCGCCGCGCTCACGGCCGGCGGCTGGGATCTGCCCGGGGACCCACTGGCCGAGGCGTACCGCGACGCGCTGCCGGACCCACCGATGCTCGACGCCTTCCAGGCCGACCTCGATGCCGCCCGCCTGCTGACCGCCGCCCACTGGCTCGCCCCCCCGGCGGGTTGGACGCCTCCACCCGAGCAGGCGCGCGACTGGTTGTGCGATGCCGAGGCGATCGTGGGAAGACTCCAGGCATGACCGCCGCCCGCCGCCTGATCGTCAACGCCGACGACTTCGGCCTCAGCGCCGGCGTCAACCGCGGGATCGCGCAGGCGCACGAGCACGGGATCCTCACGAGCGCCTCGCTGATGGTGCGCGCTGGCCACGCACAGGAGGCCGCCGACTACGCCCGCGCACATCCGGAGCTGAGTGTCGGCCTGCACGTCGACCTCGGCGAGTGGCACTACACGGGCGAGGTGTGGATCGCCGCCTACGAGGTCGTTCCGACCGACGACGAGGTCGCCGTCGGCGCGGAGGTGGCGGCGCAGTGCGAGCACTTCTGCGCGCTGATGGGACGCGAGCCGACGCACCTCGACGCCCACCAGCACGCACACCGTTCAGAGCCCGCACGCTCGATCGTGCTCGAGTTCGCGCAGCGCTTCGGCGCGCCGGTCCGCAACTTCACGCCCGGGCTGCGCTACGAGGGCGGCTTCTACGGGCAGTCCGGCAAAGGCGACCCATGGCCGGAGGGGATCACCGTCGAGGCACTGTGCGAGTTGCTTCGCTCGTTGCCGCCGGGCGCCAGCGAGCTCGGCTGCCACCCCGCGATCGACGACGACTCCGGCTCCTCATACAGCTCCGAGCGCACCGTCGAGACGGCGACGCTGTGCGACCCGCGCGTGCGCGACACCCTCCGCGAGGAGGACATCGCGCTCCGCTCCTACCTCGACTGGGACCAGAGTTAGCCGCGGTAACGAGAAGCCCTAATATTAGTCTCTGGACTAATAAAAGCTTCATGGCTAACATGGGCTCATGTCCTTTGCGCCGCTGCCCCCTTTCGAGAACCCGTTCCGCCCCGGCGCCGGCCACATGCCGCCGCACCTCGCCGGTCGCGAGCAGGAGCGCAGCGAGTTCGAGCGCCTGCTCGACCAGACGACGATCCTCGAGAACACGGTCCTGACCGGCCTGCGCGGAGTCGGGAAGACCGTCCTCCTCGACACGTTCAAGCCGCTCGCCATCCGCAAGGGGTGGCACTGGGTCGGCACAGACCTGTCGGAGTCGGCCAGCGTGACGGAGAACGCGCTCGCCGTGCGTCTGCTCACCGACCTGTCCGTCGTCAGTTCCGCCCTCGCCCTCGGACCCCAGGCGCAGACCGGCTTCGCGCCGTCCACGACGGATGTGATGCTCGACTACGGCACGCTGATGGAGATCTACGCGACGACCCCCGGGCTCGTCGCCGACAAGCTCAAGCGCGTGCTGGAGACGGTCGCCGAGGCGTGCGGACGGGACCAGATCCGCGGCATCGTGTTCGCCTACGACGAGGCACAGAACCTCGCCGACTCACCGACGCATGGCGAGTACCCGCTGTCGCTCCTGCTCGACGTCTTCCAGTCGATCCAGAAGAGAGGCATCCCATTCATGCTCGTGCTGACCGGGCTGCCAACCCTGTTTCCCAAGCTCGTCGAAGCGCGGACGTTCGCCGAGCGCATGTTCCGCGTGATCCTGCTCGACAAGCTCGACGAGGACGCCAGCCGCGACGCCATCCGCAAGCCGATTGAGGACGCCGACTGCCCGGTGGTGTTTGACGACGCGTCAGTCGAGACGATCTGCGGCGCATCGGGCGGCTATCCGTACTTCATCCAGTTCATCTGCCGCGAAGTGTTCGACGCGGTCATCCAGTCGATCAAAGCCCACGGCGGTGCGACGCCCGTTCCGCTCGATGCGATCACGCGCAAGCTCGACACCGACTTCTTCGCCGGCCGCTGGGCGCGCGCCACCGACCGTCAGCGCGACCTGCTGTGGGCGATCGCCAGTCTCCCGAACGCGGACGGCGAGTTCACGGTGCAGGAGATCGTCGTCGAATCGAAGGCGCTGCTCGACAAGCCGTTCACGAACAGCCACGTGAGCCAGATGCTCGCGACGCTCGGCGGCATGGGCCTGATCTACAAGAACCGCTGGGGCCGCTACTCGTTCGCGGTCCCGCTGTTCAACCGCTTCATCGTGCGCCAGCACGAGGCCGCCGAGGCGACGGCCCTGCTGTAACGCGGGCGGCGCAGACGCGCCGCCCGCTCACACTCAGCGCGCCGGGCTCGGACGACGCCGGCCGCTGCGACCGCGTCTGCGGCGGGCGTTGCCGCCGCTGATCGACGGGGTGCTCGTCGCGCGCGCGCTGACCGGGAAGCCACCGGCCTCCAGCTCCTTGTGCAGACCGAGGCCCGCGACCATCGAGACGACGTCACGGACCTGATCAGCCATCACGAACGTGATGCCGATGCCGGTCGCGCCGGCGCGAGCCGTACGGCCGACGCGGTGGACGTAGTCGTCAGTGGCGCCGGGCGCGTCGAAGTTGATCACGTGCGTCACGTCCCGCACGTCGATCCCGCGCGCGGCGACGTCGGTCGCGACGAGTGTGTCGATGCGGCCGGACTCGAACTGCGCCAGCGCGCGCTCGCGCTGGGCCTGCGACTTGTCGCCGTGCATCGCGGCGACCTTCACCGTCGCGACGCGGGCGAGCTGCTTCGCGAGCCGGTCGGCACCGCGCTTCGTGCGCACGAAGACGAGCGTGCGACCGCGATCGCTCTCGGTCAGCTCAGCGACGAGCTTGTCGGTGCGGTTCTCGCGCGAGACCTTCAGGAAGCGATGCTCGACCTTGCCGCGCGCCTGCGGTGCCGTGACGTGGGCGTGACGGCGCGCCTGGTGCGTATAGATCTTCGCGATGCGGTCGACCTCGCCCGCGAGCGTCGCGGAGAAGAGCATCGTCTGGCGCTTATCGGGCGTGAGCGCGACGAGGCGGTCGACGACGGGGCGGAAGCCCATGTCGAGCATGCGGTCGGCCTCGTCAAGCACGAGCACCTCGATCGAGCCGAGGTTGACCGCGCGGCGGTCGAGCAGGTCGACGAGGCGGCCGGGTGTCGCGACGAGGATGTCCGCGCGTCTGGCGGCGCGGATCTGCGGGTTGATGCCGGCGCCGCCGTAGACCGCGACGATCGAGAGCGAGCGCGCTCTGGCGATCGCCTCGAGCTCGTCGACGATCTGGCTGGCGAGCTCGCGCGTCGGCGCCAGCACGAGCGCGGCCGGCGCGCACGCCGGGCGCTTGCGTCCGCGGTCGATGCGATCGACGAGCGGGATCCCGAACGCGAGCGTCTTGCCCGAGCCGGTCGGCGATTCGACGAGCACGTCGTGGCCGGCGAGGACGTCGGGCACGACCGTTCTCTGAACCGCGAACGGAAGCTCGATGTCGCGTGCGGCAAGCGCGCTCGCCACAGCCTTTGACACGCCGAGATCGGCGAAGGTGGACTGCTGCATGTAGTGCTCCTTGCATCCAGCGCAACCGTGCGCGGACGCTATGTGGTGGGGAGAGATTCGACTGACCCCAACCGCGCGGTGCGCCTTCAGGAGCAAGAACCTCCGTGCACGGCGGCGCCGCACACGCGAAGCACCTTAGCAGTGACATACATGAGACCCTGTACGCTGCGCTGCATCGACCAGGTGATTGAGCAAGAGCGCGCGGCCGGTCCGACGCCAGAAGACGTTCAGCCGGTGGCGTTCGAGGCGCTCGACCGCTTCCTCACCGGCATGATCACGGTCGTGCCGATCCTCGCGCTCGGCATCGTCGGATGGCAGGTGTGGGGCGACTGGCTCGGCGTCAGCGACCTGATCGTGTTCGGGATCATGTACGCGATCACCGGCCTCGGGATCACGGTCGGCTTCCACCGCCTCTTCACGCACCGCTCGTTCAAGACGGGCCCTGCGGTCCGCGGCGTGCTCGCGGCCTCCGGCTCGATGGCGATCGAGGGGCCGATCATCTCCTGGGTCGCCGACCACCGCAAGCACCACGCGTTCGCCGACCGCGAAGGCGACCCGCACAGCCCGCACGTCGACCACGGCCACGGCCTGCGCGGCGCCCTGCGCGGCCTGCTGCATGCACACGTCGGCTGGCTGTTCATCCACACACAGCGCGGCAACAAGGAGCGCTACGCGCCCGACCTGATCAGAGACCCAGTCGTCAAGTGGGTCAACGACACGTTCTTCCTGTGGGCGGTCGCCGGCTTCCTGCTCGCGTTCGCGCTCGGGTTCGCGATCGGCGGCACCTGGCAGGCCGGCCTGACCGGAATGCTGTGGGGCGGCCTCGTGCGGATGCTGGTCCTGCACCACGCGACGTACTCGATCAACTCGCTCTGCCACTTCTTCGGCCGCCGCCCGTTCGAGACGGACGACGAGTCGCGCAACCTCGCCTGGCTCGCGCCGCTGACGTTCGGCGAGGCCTGGCACAACGGCCACCACGCCTTCCCGACCTCCGCCCGCCACGGCCTCGAGCGCCACCAGCTCGACATCTCCGCCGGCGTGATCACGCTGCTGGAGAAGACGGGTCTCGCGTGGGACGTCGTGCGCGTCGACCCGGCAAAGCTGGCCGCGAAGCGCGCGGCGGCGTCGGCCGGCTAGGCCTGACCACGACCCGCCTCCGGGCGAGATCGTCAGCGCGCCAACACGGCCGCCGCAGCCTCAGCGGAGACGACCGCTAGCCTCACGCGTCGTGCTCCGATGTCGCGACCTGCACCTGCGCTACGGCTCCGTCGTCGCGCTCGACGGCCTCTCGCTCGACGTGGAGGCCGGCCGCATGACCGGCTTCGTCGGCCCCAACGGCGCCGGCAAGACGAGCACGATGCGGATCGTTCTTGGCGTGCTCGGCGCCGACGCGGGCGAGGTGACGTGGAACGACGCGCCGCTGGACGCCGACGCGCGCCGACGCTTTGGCTACATGCCGGAGGAGCGCGGCCTGTATCCGAAGATGCGCGTGCGCGACCAGCTCGTCTACCTCGCGCGGCTGCACGGGCTGAGCGCGGCCGACGCGCAGACCGGCAGCGACGAGCTGCTGGAGCGTCTCGGCCTGACCGATCGCGCGCGCGACGAGCTGGAGACGCTGTCGCTCGGCAATCAACAGCGCGTGCAGCTGGCGGCGGCACTTGTGCATCGCCCGGAGCTGCTCGTGCTCGACGAGCCGTTCTCCGGCCTCGACCCGATCGGCGTCGACGTGCTGAGCGGCGTGCTTCGCGCCGAGGTCGAGCGCGGCGTGCCGGTGCTGTTCTCGAGCCACCAGCTCGAGCTGGTCGAGCGGCTGTGCGACGCGGTCGCGATCGTGAAGGACGGGCGGATCGTCGCGGCCGGCGACGTCGAGGAGCTGCGTCGCCGCGGGCGCGGGCGGACGCTGCGCGTGACGGTGGAGAGCGGTGACGGCGCCGGCTGGCTCGACGGCGTGGACGGCGCGCGATCGATCGACACCGACGGCGGCGGCGGGAACGGCAGCGTGCTGGTCGCGCTCGACGAGCACGCCGACGTGCAGGCGGTGCTCGACCGCGCCCGCGCCGCCGGCCCCGTGACACATTTCAGCGAGGTGCTGCCAACGCTGTCCGAGCTGTTCCGCGAGGTTGTCCAGCCGGAGCCCGCCGAGGAGGCGATCGCATGAGCGCCCGCTGGCTCGTCGCGCGACGGGAGCTGATCGAGCGCGCGCGCAGCCGTGCGCTGCGCGTCGCGACGCTGCTGCAGCTCGGCCTGATCGTCGCGGTGCTCGTGATCTCGGCGCTGACCGGCGGTGATGAAGACACGAAGACGGTCGGTCTCGTCGGGAGCGCATCGCAGGCGTACGCGCAGCCGCTGCGCGCGAGCGGACCGGCGCTCGGGGTGACGGTCCGCGTGCGCACGCTCGACGACCGCGCGGCCGCCGCCCGCGGCGTCGACGACGGCGACCTCGACGCGGCAGTGGTGGACGGGCGCGAGGTGCTCGTGGAGCACGACCGCACCGACACGCTGACAGCCGCGATCCAGGGCGTGCAACGGCAGCTCGCACTCCGCGGCGCGCTGGAACGTGCCGGTGTCCCGCCGCAGCAGCTCGCACAGGCGCTCGACCCAAGCGCGCTGTCGGTGCGCGCACTCGATCCGCAGCCGGCCGACCAGGACTCGCGCAGCGGGCTCGCGATCGTCGCGGTGCTCCTGCTCTACATCGCGATCATCACCTACGGGATGGCGGTCGCCGGCGGCATCGTGGAGGAGAAGTCCTCACGCGTGATCGAGGTCGTGCTGAGCGCGATCCGCCCGCGCGAGCTGCTGTTCGGCAAGATCGCCGGACTCGGCGCGCTCGCGCTGTGCCAGTTCGCGCTGACGATCGGCGTCGGCGTCGCGGGGGCGCTCGCACTGAACATCGCCGACCTGCCGTCGGTCACCGGCGGCGCGGCGGCGCTCGTGGTCGCGTGGTTCCTCGCCGGCTTCCTGCTCTACGCCTGCCTGTACTCGATCGCGGGCGCGCTCGTGTCGCGTTCGGAGGATCTCCAGTCGGTCGCCGGGCCGCTCAACCTGGTTGCGGTCGCCTGCTACCTCGTCGCGTTCTTCGGCGTGACGAGCCCCGACTCGACGCTTACGACCGTCGCCTCGTTCGTGCCGCTGAGTGCGCCGATGGCGATGCCCGTGCGCTGGCTCGTCGGGGATGTGCCGGCGTGGCAGCTCGCCGTCTCGTTCGCGCTCACGCTGCTGAGCGCAGCGGCACTCGTACGCTTGTCAGCGGCGATCTACGCCGGCACGGCGCTGCGACTCGGGCCGCGCCTGTCGCTGCGCAGAGCGCTGGCCGTGCGCGGCTGACGCTCAGCGGCGCGGGCCGGGCGGGATCTCGTAGCGCTTCGCGGGGAGGCCGGCGGACGCCGGGCCGTTCGGACCCGCGGGCAGGCCCCCCACCTGCGCGGCGCGCGCGCCGGCCGCGCGCGCGCCGCTGGCGGAGGCTTTCGCCTTCGCAGCCCAGTCGACCGCTGCCGGAGCGGTCTTCAAGAGAACGGGCCAGGTCTCGGCGTCGACCTGGCCTGTGGCCGGCAAGTTGTTGGCGGTCTGGAACGCGCGCACCGCTCTCGCCGTCCCGCCGCCGAACTGGCCGTCGACGCCGACCGTCTGCCCAGCGCCGAGCAGGTGCTGCTGCGCCCACACGACGAGGTCGCCGCGCGAGCCGACCTTGCCGCCGCTGCCGGCTTGAAGCGTCGGCCACAGCGTGTCCGGCCGCGGGAGCGGGTCGACGGGCGCGCCGAGCGCGCTCCAGTCCGAGTCGCTCGCGAACTGCCACACCCACCAGCTCACGCCGCGTGCGCCGTAGGCGGTCGACAGCTGGCGGAAGCGGCGCACGTCGGCGGCTCTCGGGCCGTCGTACGTCTGGCCGAGCGGGAAGATCGCCGTCTCGTATGGGAGGTTCCACTGGTAGGTGTGCGCGACCGACTCGTCGACCGTGTCGCCGATCGTCTTCCAGTAGACCTGCGGCAGATTGAACGTCGCACCGCCCGGACCCATGAAGACGCTGAACGGCAGGCCGGGGTGGTAATCGACGTACGGGAACGAGGTCAGCCCGATCGGATAGTCGGGCCCGACCAGCTCGCGCAGCTTCTCCATGTAGCGCTGCGCCTGCGCGTACTTGCCCTCGTAGGCACCCTCGGCGTCGATCACGAAGCAGTCGGCGCCTGCGTCTTTCGAGGCCGCCGCGGCGCGCGCCTCGCCGATCGGGTCGTTGCCGTAGACGAACTGCCAGCCGCAGACGCGCAGGCCCTCTGCCTTCAGCGCGGCGACGGCGGTCGAGGTGAACTGCGACCAGACACCGGCCCCGTCCGCGCTCTTGACGTAGATCGTGCGCACGCCGTGCGCACGCGCCTGCGCGGCGATGCGCGCCGGGCTACCGCCTTCGGATCTCGACAGGTACCAGATCCACATGCCGCTGCCGTCGAACGCGCTCGGGCCGGACGGCGGGCTGCCGCCGACTCTGCGCGGCACCGGCTTCGGCGGCGGCGAGACGACGCTGATGCGCACCGAGTTCGAGTACTTCCGGCCCGGGTTCGCAACGCGGATCAGGCCGCTGATCGCATCGCCCGGAACGCGCACGACGATCCGCGTCCTCGTGCGGAAGCGGCCGCCGACCGCGCGTACGCCGATCCGCCCGCCGGCACGGGAGCGCACCGGGAAGACGATCTTCGCGCGCGAGCTCATCCCGCCGGCACCGACGAGCAGCTTCCCCGTGCGCGTGACAGTCGTGTGCGACTTGCACGGGAACGGATCGGATGAGCAGCGCACGAAGACGATCCGCGGCTGGCCGTTGCGCGGGGCCGAGGCGGCGCCGGCGGCAGCGTGCGCGGCCGGCGCGAAGAGGGCGCACGCGAGCGCCAGGACAAGTGGGATGCGAAGACGGGCGGCAATCATCGGCGGTGCGGGCGGCGGGGCCGCAAGCCAGCCAGCTTAGGCCCCGCCATGCGCCCAGCCTGGGCGCGTCGTTGCAGGCCGGAACACGGCCGCCCGCCAGATGGTGCGGTCCGCCTACATCACTTCAAGCGTCTCGTACACCTCGACGCCGCCGCCGTTGCCGACGACCGGCGCGGCCTTCGCCTTCTCGGCGGCCTCGTCGAGGCTGCCGGCGGTGATGATCGTGTAGCCGGTGAGGGCGGCGCCGTTGCCGTTCCCGACCACGGTCGAGGGCCCGAACGGGTTGCCCGCGTCGACGAGCGCGTCGCCGAGGCCGCCGAGGAAGGCGCCCCAGGCCGCCATCGCCGCCTGCCGCTCCTCGTCGGTCGCAGCCATGTTGCCGCCGGTGTAGGCCAGCACGTACTTCGCCATGAGAGTTCCTCCTGATGTGGTGATTGGTCGTGCGGTGCTGCGGACGGTCAGCGCGCGGGGATTCCGCTGCCGGCGAAGCTGTCGAGCACGCCGTTCCAGCCTCTGGTGTGGTTGGCGCGCGACTCGTCGTTCAGCAGGCCGGCGTGCTCGATCACGACGGTCGTGCGGCCGGGCTGATCCTCCACGAACGTCACCGCGACCTCGCTCTCGTGGTTGGCGTTCGGGCCGGTCCCCTCCCACTCCCAGCTGTAGACGAGCCGGTCCGGGCGCGAGATCTCGCGGTAGGTGCCGTGGACGACCATGTCCTCGCCGCCCTCCGGTCTGCGCATCTCGAGGCGGTAGCCGCCGCCGACGCGCAGGTCGAGCACGGGGATCGTCACCTCGTGGCTCGGGTCCGCCTTCCACCAGCGCCGCAGCACCTCGGGGTTCGTCCATGCATCGAAGACCGCCTCGGCGGATGCCTCGAAGGTGCGCTCCACACGCACCGTGCCGGTGTCCACGTCCACGTTGCTCATGCTCCGTCCTCCGTTCTGGGGGTGTTCGGGGTGCCCGCCGCGCGCTGCTGCTCTCTCAGGTATTCCTCGACGACGTCGAGCTTGCGCTCCCACAGCTCGCGTTGGCGCGTCAGCCATGCGTAGGCGTCCTCGAACGAGTCGCCGTTGAGGCGCAGCCGGTGGGTGCGGCCGTCGATCACGCGGACGATCGCGCCGGCTTCCTCGAGCACCTTCAGGTGCTTGCTGATCGCGGGCTTGGAGATTGGGAAGTCGTGCGTCGCCTCGCCGACCGTCAACTCGTCGTGCTTCGCGAGCCGCTCGAGGATCTCGCGCCGCAGCGGGTGCGCGACGGCGACGAAGGAGCGGTCGAGCGTGGCGGTCTGACTGTTAGCCATGTGGTTAACAATAGGCGGAAGCGCGGTCCGGCGCAACCCGGAGCGGTTCGCCGGATGACTCCCGTCAGGCGCCGACGCGCACGATCCGCGCGATGGCGGGCGTGTCACCCGCGCCCGGACGCAGCAGCGTCACGTACGCGTCCCGACCGGCGAGCGCCGTCGTCCACAGGACCCTGTCCGTGGGCGCCGGAGTGCCACGCGGGCAGCGACCGGGCTCGCTGCCCTGCGTCGTGTAGTGGTGCTCGTGTCCCTCGTCGCGACGCACCGTCGCGCCGATGCGCAGCAGAGTGCGGGGGCGGCCGGTCAGTCTGCTCGTGCGGAGGAGCCGCAGTCGCTGGCTGCACCAGGAGGACTGCACATACAGGAGGCGTCCGCCGTCCAGCGACGGCTGCGACAGGCGGCCGGTGCGGGTGATGAGCGCAAGGCGCCGTCTCTGCGTCGCCAGGTTGACGATCAGGATGCGGCTGTCGCCGCGGGTCGTGGCCGCGTAGGCAAGGTGGTCTCCGGACAGCGCCGGACGGTCGATCGCCTTGCGCCCCGTGGCGCCGGCCACAAGCCGGGCGATGCCGGCGTCCTGCGCGGGCACCGCCTGCGCGACCGGGAGCGGCAGCGCCCACAGGCGGTCGCCACCGCCGGGCGAAGTCGTGCGCCACACGAGCCAGCTGTTCGAGACGGCGAGCTGGGTCGCGTCGGCGACCGCGCGCTCGACGACGACCGCACCGCTTGCACGGTCGCGCACCTCGATCGCGTCGCCGGTGCGCGTCGCGACGTAGCGGCCGCCGACCGCAGCGGCCTGCGACGGCAGCTCGCTGCGCGCAGCCCCGTCGAGCAGCACCGCGCCGGCGCCGCCGAGGCGTTCCCATGCGAGCGTCGAGCCGGCGCGCGAGGGATCGGTCCCGTCGGAGACGACGAGCTGCGCCGCGCTCGCGCTGCTGCCGGTCGAGAGGAGCACGACCGCGAGGGTCGCGAGCAGCGCGCCGTCGGCAAGCCGCAGCCGACGCAGCAGCGCGGGCTGCTCCGCCATCTTCAGCTCCAGCCGCTGGCCGAGCGTCGTGTAACGCGGCGCCATCAGCACGACCGGCAGCGCACGGCCGGCGCCGAAGCCGAGCCCGATCAGCAGGCCGACCTGCACGTCGCCGATCGCGACCGAGATCCCAGCGAGCGCCCACACCGCGAGCGTCAGCACGAACGTCGTGAAGCCGAGGCCGAGCAGCACTCCGTAGAGGCCCGCGGCGAGCGGGAGCGGCATCGTGCGGCGCCACGACTCGGGTACCTGGCGGCGGATCTGCGGCACGATCCGCACGCCGCGCAGCTCGCCGAACGCGCACGACAGCGCGACCGTCCCCGCCACGACGAGCGCCGCCTCGCTGCCGGCTCCGCCGAGCAGGCTGCCCAGCGCAGCGAGTGCGGTGAACGTGACCGCCCCGCCCGCGAGCGCGCCGAGCGCGAAGGTCGCGCAGCTCGTCCAGACGGTGCGCGCGCCCTCGTGCGCGCGCCGGCTGCCGAGCGTCTCCACCATCGAGAAGCCGCACGGCGACCACGCGCCGGTGATGCCGGCGACGAAGGCCGTCAGCAGGAGGATCGCGGCGGTCAGCACGGGACGCTCGTCTGGAAGTACATGACGCAGAAGACTCTGCGGCCCTCGTAGCAGTAGCCGGTGAGGGCGGTGTCGCCGTTGATGCGCGTCTGGTGGTGCGCGCAGCAGTCCATCAGGCGGCGCACTCTGCCGCCGCAGCAGCGATACCAGGAGCCGTCGACCTTCGTGGGGAAGCCGTATCTGTCCGCGACGCCGTCCTGACAGATGCGCGTGCGCGGGGCACGGGGAAGCGGCCGGCCGTCGGGATCCGTCAGGCGTCGGCCACGGTCGTCGAGCGGGTGGCCCTGGCGGTCGACGGGGCGGCCGAGGTCGTCAACCGGCTTGCCGTCGCGCGCGCGCAGCGGATAGCCATGGATGTCGATACGCGGGATCCCCGTCGGGTGCGGGCAGGAGGCGGTCGTGTAGACGTGGCCGCAGAAGTGGTAGGCGTCCGCGTCCTCCTCGCCGGCCGCCAGCGCCGCGGCGCCGGTGGCGGTGGCGAGCAGCCAGCCGCCCGCGCGACCGAGGAAGCCGCGGCGCGAGGTGCCGCCGGCGAGCGCATCGCTGAGGCGGCGGCGGCCGCTGCCGGGCGCCGCGGCTGTGTTCCGCTCCCGGTCGACCTCCGGCGGCCGCTGCGGGCTAGGCACGTACGAGCTCCCGAGCGCGCGCCTCGCCGGTCGCGACGAGCGCCTCGAGCTGGCGCGCGCTGTTGAAGGTGCCCTGGGAAAGGACGGTGCCGTCTAGCGCGAGCACGACCGCGTGCGGGCTGCCGGGGATTGCGAGCGCGCGCCAGATATCGGCGTCCTCGCGCTCGTCGAAGACCTCGACGGCGAGCAGCGGGTCGCGCTGCAGCGCGGTAACGGCGGGCTGCAGCGCCTGGCACATCGGGCAGCCGTCGGAGCTGAAGACGGCGACCGCGAAGCGCGCGGACGGCTGTGGGACGAAGCGGTCGATGACGGCGGCGCGAGTGCCGCGCGAAGGTCCCTCCCCCTCGATCTCGAGCGCCATCTGCGGTGGGAGCGCGAGCCGCAGCTCGCCAACCTCGCGGGCGAGGGCGAGCACGAGGATGGCCAGCGCGACGATCGCTGTCAGCGCGAGCCCGAGTCCGATCGCCAGCCACGCGTCGGCGGACGGGTCGGTGTCGGGGACGAGCGGCAGCAGCGCGAAGGCCGCGGCGAGGCCGAGGGTGCGCGCGAGCGCAAGCGGCGTCACGCGCGAGCGCGCGCCGAGGCAACCGCATGGCTGGCCGGCGCGTCCGGTGCGGAGCGCACGGGCGAGCAGTGCAGCGAAGGCGAGCATCAGCGCGGCTGCCGCCCATGCTGCGGCATCGACACCGAGCGCCACCGAGATCCCGAGCACCGTCTCCACGACGACGGCCGCTCCCCATGCAACCGCCCGCGCCCGCTCCGTTCTCAGCCCGAACGTGACAAGCGCCGCCCGCGTGCGCACGGGCGCGGCCAGCTTCGCACCCGCGGAGCCGAGCAGCACGAGCCCAAGCACCACATCGGCAATCGTCGCGAGCATTGCGCAGGATCACAGCAGATCCCGCACAAGACCAGCAAGCCACGGCACCACGCCACGCCGCAACATGCTCACGCCGCCGGATAGACTCGAACCGTCCCGGGGGCGTAGTGCTAACGGGAACACGCCGCCTTTGCAAGGCGGAGTTGGGGGTTCGATTCCCCCCGCCTCCATTCCGCTTCACCTCGGCTCGGCATGCAGCCCCAACCGGCTTTCCGGCGAGCTGCCGCCGGTACATTCGGGCGGATGACGGCCAGCAGGGAGGCATCCGGACGACAGGCGCGCCAGCCACTCGGAGAGCGCCGGCATGCACGTGCCGCGCGCATCATCGACTTGGCGTGGGCCGACCTTCCCACGGAGCATCGTCTGCTGCTGGAGAACACCGGCGCGGCGCGATGGCGTGTGGTCGATCGAGCGCTCGCCGACTTCGTGGACGATCTGCTGCGGTCGGCCGGTCGACCGCCGATGGCACCGACCGATCGACTGGGCCTCGCCGATGCCGTGGGCGCCTGGGTCGAGGAGCTGCGACTCGTACTGGTCGATGCCGGTCACCCGGCGCTCAGCGATCTCGACGATCAGAGCTTCGAGATGATGCTGGCGCGAATCGCCTGGCACGAGTGGGGACACGCGCTCAGCGTCGTCCGAGCAGAGGCAGACGACGACGCGGACGGCGAGCGACTGCTGGCTCTCGCGCCGCGAGGCGTCAGTGAACGCATCCGGCGCGCGGGGTACCGTCGAAGCCAGTTCACCCATGAGCTGGTCGCCGACATCTACGCACTGCTCATGTCTCGTCGCCGCCGAGGCGAGACGGGAAAGCCTCCGTGGCTCGATGACCGCATCTACCAGCTCGTGAGGAGGATCAGCACATGGAACGACTGACGCCGCCGAAGGGTTACATGGTGA
>Ga0126313_10000449_pt1 | contig 19476 bp, 14 predicted proteins | sample Plot105A_FD_89954 | JGI IMG/M metagenome (GOLD analysis project Ga0126313, IMG submission 89954) | Serpentine soil microbial communities from UC McLaughlin Reserve, CA, USA - Plot105A | ecosystem: Environmental > Terrestrial > Soil > Grasslands | place: USA: UC McLaughlin Reserve, Lake County...
CGCCGGATCGGTCGGGTCAGCGCCAACGCCGTCGATGTTCCCCGTGGTCTCCTGGTAGTAGCAATTGGTCGGGTTGAGCATGAACTGACTGCGGTCGATGTCGAGATCGATCGCACGCAGGTCCAGCTTCACCCCGCCGAAGACGTCGGGAATGACGTCGGAGACGGCATGAATCTGGGCGGTTTCCGGATTGAGGTTGAGCGCCACCCGGACGACCACGTTGCCGAGGTCGAACGGGCCCGCCACCGCCGGCGTGATCGTCACCAGCGAGAGCGCGGCACCCTTGTACGGGCCGGCCAGGTAGGCCTTCCCGCCGAGCTGCAGCGGGTTGTTGCCGCTGCCGGACTTGGTCGTGACCGTCCCGACCTGACTCGCGCTCGAGCAGCTCGGACTGGCCTGCTCTTCCTTGCCGCTGCGACCGTTGGCGGCCGCGATGGCCTCCTCCGGGCAGTAGGGGATGCCGGCGAGCTTGCCGGTCAGGCCCTTGGGCAGGGTGACGTCGACGACCTTCAGCTCCTGCTCTCCGTTCCGTCGCGCGATGTTGACGTGGAACGGCGAGTAGGCGCCGGCTTTGCTGCTGTTGACTTTGGCTTTGTAGAACGGAGAGAACTTCCGCTCGGCCAGCGTTTTCGGACAGGCGCCACCGGTCGGGTCATCGGACAGGGTGACCGAGGAGGTGACCGGCTTCAGTTCGCCGGGTCGAGCCCACGGTTCGAACCGGCTGGTCCCGCTCGCCGAGCAGACCGGCGGGCTGGTCAGCACGTTTTTCGCCCCGTCAATATGGACTTTGATCGATTCGAACGGAACCTGCGGCAGTCCTTCGGGCAGATCGCCGGCGAACTGGCCGACCAGCTTGTCGTTGAGCACGGCCGTCAGGTCCCCAGTCGTCTTGTTCGCCACGATGCGGCCGACCAGGCGGGCATTGATGTCCTCGTGCTCGCTCTTGGCTTCGAGCAGGATCCGGAACTGGTCGCCCGATTCCGGATCGCGGCTGTTCTGGGTGCCGACGTAGACGTCGCCGACGAGCGGCTCACGCAGCGGCGGCGACACGACCTCGACGCTGCCGATGTCGGAGGCGGCGGGACATTCGTTGTCGAAGACCCGCTGGCCCTTCTTGAACTGATCGTCGGTGCAGGCAACCAGGCCCTGGGCCCCCGAGGGGTTGATCCCCATTCCCTTCGGCAGCACCACTTCCGCTTTGCGGACGTGTGACTGCGAGATCCCTTCTTTGCCTTCGTTCCTGACTTTCCCGCCTTCTTTGGCTGGATCGAACGGCAGCGTGGTGGTCACCGTCGCGTCAGCGGGAGAGTCCACCGCGTTCGTCCCCGGGTCGACGTCGAGCCCCGGATCGAACGGGACGCGATCACAGCCCGATGGGGCTACTCCGGGCGGCAGCTTCCCCTCGAAGGCCGTAGAGCCTTCAGGGAAGGTCGGGTTCGGTTCGCCGTACGACTCTCCGCGGAACCAGGTCGAGTAAAGGTGCGGCCACTCGTTCGGATCGAAGCAGGTGGTCGGCGTCGTGATGTGGGTCCCGTCGCCGGACTGACCGAACGCGACCAGGCGGCTTTTCAGCGTCGAGAACGGGACAGAAGGCGCCGGTAGCGCGATCGTGAAGTACTCGTGGAAGTCGTTCTCCCAGGCGACGTCGCCTTTGAGTTCGATGACTTTGCTGAAGGCGATGATGAAACCGAGCCGGGCCGGTTCGCCTTCGTTCGGCTCCAGGTTGTAGACAGCAACGCGGGTCCCTTTCGCCGGGTCCGGCGAGACCACGAAGCCTTTCGGAAGGAATTTTCCGGGTTCGAGAGGATTCGGCACCGCATTGGCCGTATTGACGACGAGCCACACTTCCTCGCGCCCGACGATCGTGCTCGGGTCGCACGCCGGAATGCGGCGGGGCTGGCCTCCGATGATGACAACTTTTTCGAAGTCTCCCTGCGAGCACTGCGGGCTACCCTGCGGGTTCTCCGTGAACCCCGGCGGCAGATCGACCCGCTCCGTTTTCAGCGTCCGGTCTTCGAAGGGAAGGCCGTCCGCGTCGTCGTCTTCGATCAACGGTTCAACCACTCCCGGAACGACAGTTTGGTGCCTGACGATGTACTGGTCGAAACCGAACGGAGGATGGCCTCCGGCCTGCGTGTAGAAGATCTCCGGAGTGGTGGGAGAGCAGAACGGTTTGCTCACGTCAGTCGGTTTGGTGGGAATCGGCGTTTCCGGCGCTTCCTCCACCTGATTTTCATAACAGGTCCCCGACTGCCAGCCGTCTGCCGCCGTCGGCGGTTCGTTCTGCGGTTCGATGACGTCCCCGGTATCCGCCGCCGCCAACGCGGGCAGCGCAAGCAGGGATCCAATACACACCAAAAGCAATGCGAGCGAGCGCTTTGCCATCAATTCTCCTCCTCGTTTTTCCCTAACGAGGACGCCCCCTGTAGCGCCCATGAACAACTCTCCCGCAGAAGACATTACACAGCCGTGCCGGCCTTTCAAGTGTCTGCACTTGTTACTACCCAGGTAACGGTGTCACCAAACAGTGTTATGACACTGTTTGGTGACGAAGTCCTTCAGCCCCGTTTGGAGCGCTTGCCCTTTTTCTTCCCTTTGCAGGGCGTCCGCAGCTTCGGCTTGCTGTTGGCCTTGCGGCCGTTCTGGGCCTTGATCCGGATGATTGCTTTCACCGGCTTGGCGCAGAGGCTCCTCGAGTTGACCAGCAGGCCCTTCTTCCCCCCCGGGAGGGTGAGGACGAACTTCGTCACCGGGACGTCGGGGACCCGGCCGAAGGTGGTGCGGATGCCACCCTTGAAGCTGTCGATGCGGCCGACGAGGTCGATGTCTACCTGGCCTTTGAGGTGGGCGACCATGTCCGGCAAGGTGTTGTTCGACGAGCGCAGGTAGACCGGGCCTTCGACCGGTTTGCCGAGCAGCGGCGTGAAGGCGCGGGCCTTGCCGTAAATCGATTTCTTCGGGCAGCTCTCGGCGGCGAACTGGACCCGGGTGCAGACTTTGGCGAGGCTCGCCTGGTCGAGGAACAGCGCGTGCGGGAGCGCGACCGAGGTCTTGCGGATGTTGGCGTCCTTGCCGCGCGCCTCGAGCACGGCGCGCAGTTTCGGATGCTTGGCGCGCTGGGTCTTGCCGAACAGGCGCAGCTTCAGCTTCGGGCGGAACTTCAGCTTCTTGCAGCCACTGGCCTGGAACTCGGCCGCGACCTGGAAGGCCGAGAACGCGCTCGGGTTCAGCGGGTTGGCGCCGCCCCCGTTGATTACGCCGGCGGTCGCCCCTTTGCGGCAGTTGGTCCCGTTGAGGGTGAAGTCGTCGCGGTTGATGTTGAGGACGACCGATCGGATATCGAGCTTGGCGCCGCCGAAGACGTCGGGAATGTCGTTGGTCCGAGGGTGAATCTGAGCGGTCTCCGGATCGAGGAAGAGGGGCACGCGGACGACCACGTTGCCGAGGTCGAAGGGTCCTGCCAGCGCCGGCGTGACCACCGCGATCGAGAGAGGCGCGCCCTTGTAGCGGCCGGCGAGGTAGGCGTCACCGTCGATCTTCAGCGGCGAGGGCCCGGTGCCAGCCTGCACGGTGGCGACACCGACCTTGCTGTCGGTCGGACAGACGGAGTTCTTCTTCTCCGCCGCGCCCGATCGCTGCTCGATCTTCTCGAGCGCGTCCGGCGGGCAGTAGGGAACGCCTTTCAGCTTCGCGGTGGCGCCTTCGGGAAGGACAACGTTGATGCCCCTCAGCTCCTGCTGACCCTGGGGGCGGGTGATGCTGGCCGTGAAGGGGGTGAAGGTTTTCGCCACGTCGCTTTTCGGTTTGGCGCTGAAGCCGGGGGCGAAGGGGCGTTGGGCCATGTTCTTCGGGCAATCGCCGCCGCCCGGCAGTTTGGCGAGGGTGAAGCCGCCTTCCCGCGGACCCCGATCGGGGCTCCCCGACCAGGCGGTCATCGCGTGACTGGCGGCATTGGGACCACAGGTCGGCGGGCTCGTCAGCAATCCCTTGCCCGGGTCGAGGCTCGCCTTGGCGGCGGTGAACGGAACTTGGGGGCTGTCCGGGAAGATCGCCGTCAGCTGCCCCGTCCGCGGGTCAGCCTTGACGTTTCCGATCAGCCGGACGTCGACGTCGAAGCGGGGTGAGGCGGCGTTGAAGAAGACGCGATAGACGTTGCCGGACTGGGGGTCGCGGCTCAACTGCTGGCCGAGGTAGAGGCTGCCGGTCAGCGAGCCCGCCGGCAGCGGCGGCGTCTCGATCGCCGCGGTGCCGATCTTCGATCCCTCCGGGCAGCCGATCGGGTTCCTCGTTCCCTTGCCGAACTGCTCGTTGCTGCACATCTGCAGGCCGGGGGCGGCGGCGGGATTCAGCCCCATGCCCTCCGGCAGGGTCACGACCGCGTCCTTGACGTTGGAATTGGCGATCGGGGCGGCGGGGTCGAACGGGACCAGCACTTCGACCCCCGGTCCCGACGGCGAGTCGACCTGCTGAGTGCCCGGGGCGATAGCGGTGGTCGGCTCGAACGGGACTCTGTCGCAGCCGGTGGGCGCGACGCCTGGCGGCAGCGCCGCCTCGAGAAGCTGCGCCCCGTTCGGGAAGGCCGGAGCTTGTTCCTCGTAGGAATCGGCGTGGAGGAAGGTCGAGTAGGTGTGCTGGAAGGCCGGATCGGAGGGGTTGAAGCAGGTGCTGGGGTTGGTCAGGAACGCACCGCCCGCGCCCGGCGCCATCCCCAGCTGGCCGTTGAACACGAGGCGGTTTTTCAGCACCCGCACCCCTTCCAGCAGCGGGATGTCGGGAAGGCTCAATTTCGGCACGTGGATGAAGAAGAACTCGTGATAATCGCTCTCCCAGGCGATCCCCGGTTCGAGGAAGACGTCGTTGCCGGCGGCGCTGAAGCCGAATCGTGCCGGCTGCCCGTTCTTGGGAACGAGGTTGTAGACCGGCGAGGCGGGGAGCGTGAGGGATTTGCCCAGGCCGGCCACGACCAAGGCCGCGGTCAGGCTGCTGGTACCCACCTGGCTCCCCGGCGTGCGGGCGCCGCAGACGCTGGGGCTTTCGCCCTCTTTCAGGTCGCAGCGGGGGGTGGCCATGGGGTTGACGCTGAGTCCAGCCGGAAGGTCGACCAGCAGGCTGCGGACGTTGCCTACCGGCGATTCGGCACCGAACAGGCCGCTGCCGTGCTTGACGATGAACTGGGTGAGCCCGACGGGCGGATGACCGGCCGCCTGGGTGAAGAACTGGTTCTTGGTCTCCGGCGAGCAGCGGGGCACGTCAGTGGTGCAGGTTCCCGCCTGCCACCCGTCTTCGGCGTCAGGCGGGTTGTGCTGCGGCGCGATGATGTCAACCGCTTGCGCAGGCGCCGCCGCAAGCAGCACCAGCGCCACTGCCCCCGCCAGGATCTTCCCGAGTCGCGTCCTCACCTGAGGTGGCCCGTACCCAGATGGACGGGCGGTTAATCGCCTCAGCGGCGTGACTGCTTGCGCGCCTTCTTGCAGACCGGCGTCCGCAGCGGCAGCTTCTTGACCTTCAGCTTCTTGCCGTTCTGGGCCTTGAAGTTGAGGACCGAGCGATTGGGGCGGTTGCAGAGGTCACGCGAGTTGACCAGCAGCCCCTTCTTGCCGCCCTTCATGTTGATCGTGAACTTGCTCACCGGGACGTCGGGGACCGGGAAGAAGACCGTCTTCAACCGCTCTTTGGACGAGCTGATGACCCCGCGCAGGCGGACGTTGACCTGACCGTGGAGATCGGCGAGCAGGTCGGGGAGTTCATGGTCGGAGGCGACCAGATAGACCGGGCCCTGGACTTCGTCGTCGAGCAGCGGCGTCTGCGCCCGGGCGTATCCATATATAGAGCGCGCCGGGCAAGCGACGGCGGCGAGCTGGACGCGGGTGCAGATCGTCCCGATGTGGTTCTGGTCGAGGAACTGCGAGTGCGGCAGGGTCAGCGCCGCCCGCTTGATGTTGGCGTCGCCGGGGCGGGCGACGAGCGTCGCGCGGAAGGCCGGGTGGCCGTTGCGCCGCATCGTCTTGCGCCCCCCGATCAGCTTCGTGAACAGCTTCGGCTTGAAGCCGAGCGCGTCGCAGCCGGTTGCCTGGAAGGGCGCGTTGACCGGGGAGGCGCTGAACGCCGCGGGGTCGGCCGGGTCGGCGCCGCCACCGAGCAGGACACCCGTGGTGGCGAACGGTTCGCAGCTGGTCGGGTTGAGGGTGAAGTCGGGCCGGTCCATCGCCAGGTCGATCGTGCGGATGCTGAGCAGGGCGCCGCCGAAGACGTGTGGAATCGGGTCAGCGACTGCGTGGATCTGCGCCGTGTCCGGGTCGACGAACAGGGCCACCCTCACCACGACCGTGCCGAGATCGAACGGACCGGCCGTGGCGGGGGTGACCACTGCCAGGGAGAGAGGAGCCCCGTGGTAGGGGCCTGAGAGGAAGACCTTGCCCTCGATCCTGTAGGGGCTGGAGCCGGTGCCGGCGGCGACCGAGGCGACGCCGACCTGACTGGCGACGGGGCAGCTGGGGGCGGCGCTCTCCTCCGCACCGCCCTTGCCGACGGCAGCCACCAGCGCCTCCTCCGAGCAGTAGGGGATCCCGCGCAGCTTGCCGGTCATGCCCGGCGGAAGCACGACGTCGGTCCCTTTAAGCTCCTGCTGGCCGTCGGCGCGGGCGATCCGGATCGAGACCGGGCTGAAGGCACCGGCCTTGGCGCTCGCCGGGCCGGCGGCGAAGGCCGGGGAGAACGGCCGCTCGGCCATCGTCTTCGCACATTTGCCGCCGCCGGGGGCGCCGGTCAGTGCGAACTCGTCATCCGGATGCACGGCGGGGGTACCCGACCAGGGCGTCATCGCGGTGGTCGTGCGGTTCGGGCCGCAGGTCGGCGGGCTGGAGAGGACGGCGCGGGCGCCGCCGTTGAAGGTCAGATCGAAGGAGGTGAAGGGGACCTGGGGCGCATCGGAGATCGTCGTGCTCAGCTGGCCGGTCCGCGGGTCGGCCCGCACCTTGCCGATCAGCCGCGCCGAGATCCCGTAACGATCGGACTTTGCCTCGATGAAGATCCGGTACTCGTCGCCGGAGGTCGGATCGCGGCTCAGCTGCTGGCCGACATAGACGTTCCCTTCGAGCCTTTCTTCGGGCTGGGGATTGGTCTGGTCCTTCAGCGGCGGCGATTCGATCTTGACCCGACCGACGATCGACTGCGGCGGGCAGGCGACCGGGTTGCGGGTGCCCTTTCCGAACTCGGCGTCCTTGCAGATCTGCAGGCCAGTAGCGGCCGACGGGTTCAGCCCCATCCCCAGCGGCAGGGTCACGGTCGCGGCCTTGGTGTGGGAGCTGTCCTGCTCGTCCTCTCCAGCGAGGTAGTCGGGGAGCAGGTGCGGCACGTCGATTTCAACCCTGGCGGCAGCGGGAGAGTTGGTCTCGCCCGTGCCCGGATCGACCCCGATCGTCGGCTCGTAGGGAATCGTGTCGCAGTCTTTGGGTGAGGTGCCCGGGCCGCTGGTTTCGCTCCGCGGCGGGATCGGCGACTCGAAGAAGGAGGAGTTCTTCGGGAATTCGGGATCGGGTTTGCCCACCGAGTCGGCGCGCAGGAAGGTTGAGTAGATCTGGCCGGAAGGACCGCCGGGCTGCTGGCCCGGCACCCAGTCGTCGGCGTAGGCGGGACCGAAGCAGGTGGTCGGCGTGGTCAGGAAGGTGCCGTCCCCGGCGCGGCCTTCGAAGACCAGGCGGTTTTTCAGGATCAGCCCTTTCTGGCCGGTCAGCAGACCGAGGACGTCGCCCAGGTCGCTGGGCAGGGCAGCCGGGACGTGGATGGTGAAGCCCTCGTGGTAGTTGCTCGACCAGGCGACGTCGCCTTCGAGGAAGACTTCGTTGCCGGCGAGTTCGAGGCCGAAGCGTGCCGCCTCGCCCTGGATCGGTTCGACGTTGTAGACGGGGACCTGGGTTACGCCAGGCGTCGGCGCGATCGGGCCCAGCGGGCCGGCCGCGGTGACGAAGCTTTCCCCCACTTTCGATTTCGCCGGACAGCCGCTGGCGCCGGCTTTGAAGACCGCGAGTTTGCAGCGGACGGTGGCGCTGGGGTTGACGCTGAGCCCGACCGGGAGGTCGACGCGGACCGTCTTCAGTTCGTCGACCGGGGCTTCGCCCGGCGGGGGCCCGTGCTTGATGATGAACTGGGTGAAGCCGAAGTTGGGGTGTGCTCCGGCCGTTTCGAAGAAGAGCTCGGGAGTGGCGATCGAGCAGGGATCGGCTATGCAGGTGCCGGCCTGCCAGCCCGAGTTGACCGAAGGGTGGGTCGGATCGCTGGGGGCGATGATGTCGCCGGTGTCCCCCGACGCCGTGGATCCGACCGCGAAGAAGGCGAGAAGGAAGACGAGCAGCGCTGGCGCGCACCGCTGTGCAAGGCGTGGATTTTTCCTCCCTGGAAGCATCCTCAACGAAAAGACTACCCGAAATTGATGACCCAAGTCAATATTTTTTGGTAATCTCGCCTCATGCCATCTCAAAACGGACATTCCCCCCCCACTGCCTCTGCAAACGGTCATTCTCCGGCGAAATCCCCGGAAAACGGGCATAACGGAAATGGCAATGGCCATTCCTCGCTTCCCGTCAACTGGGAGCGCCTGGCCAGGGCGACCGCCCACCCGCTACGGGTCTCGATCCTCGAAATCCTCGGAATCGACGGCGGCCGGGTCCTCTCCCCCAGCGATCTCAGCCGCGAGCTGCAGATTCCCCTCAGCAACACCAACTACCACGTCACCGAGCTTGCCAAAGCGGGGCTGATCGAGCTGGTGCGCGAGCGCCAGGTGCGCGGCGCCACCGAGCACTTCTACCGGCTGCCGGGTGCGGCATCCGGCAACACCGCGAGCGAGCATTCGCTCGAGGAGTCAGAGCAGACCTGGGCGATGGCCTGAGACCAACGCCCAGGTAAGCCCGTTACGCGTCCAGCTCGACCGCAACCTCGTATTTGTCGACGCTCGACCGTTTGCCCATGCCGTCACCGGGCGGGCTCATCGAGTTCAGGGTCGCGTCGCCCTGCCGGTAGTCATCCTCGGTCTCGAACAGGGTGATCGCCATCGAGCGGCCGCCCTCCTTGTCCTGCAGTAGGAGCAACTTCTTCGCCGGTAGGCCCTCCGGCGGTCCCGATGCCGCGTTCTCGCGGATCCCGGCAGCCGCCTGATCCAGGGCCTCGGCGCTGGCCCCCTCCCACCGTGCAACCCGTGCGTACATGTCTCCTCCTCGTCTCGGTGATTGCAATCACCACCGCACCACGTCCGCCGCCCTAAATCAAGGGTCGATCTGCCGGGGGCGGCTCATTGACGACTCGGGGCCAGAATGAGGAGAGCGGACGACGGGGGTCGAACCCGCGACCTCAAGCTTGGGAAGCTTGCGCTCTACCAACTGAGCTACGTCCGCGTGGAGGTGATTCTACGTCGTGGGCGGGGTGCCGGGCGGCCGTGGGATCTAGTCTTCACGCCCCGTGAGCGTTCGCTCTTCCATAGCGGTCCTTGCCGTGGTGGCCGTCGTCGGCCTGCTCGTCTTTGGGCTGGTCAGCAAGGGCTCCTCCGGGCTCGCCGTCGGCGACACCGTGCCCGACCCGCCGCTGCCCCAGCTCGAGGGTGGCGGGACCGGCTCGCTGGCCGACTACCGGGGCCGCTGGGTGCTGGTCAACTTCTGGGCCTCGTGGTGCATCCCCTGCCGGGCGGAGGCGCCGGCGCTGGAGGACTTCCAGCGGCAGCACGGCGGTCCGGACTTCACCGTGCTCGGGGTCGACACCCGCGACCTCAGCGGGGACGGCCGGGCCTTCACGCGCGAATACGAGGTCGGCTACCCGCAGTTGCGCGACGGCGACGGCGACGCCGCCCACGAATATGGAACCACGGGTGTCCCGGAGAGCTTCCTGGTCGACCCGCAGGGGAGGCTGCGCCTGCACGCGGTCGGCCCGGTCGACGAGGAGTACCTGAGCGAACAGGTGGCGCCGCTGCTGCCCGGCGGTTCGTCGTGATGGCGCGCCTGGCGCTGGTCGCCGCCCTGGCGCTGGCGCTGCTGGCGCCGGCCGCTGGAGCGGCGGAGCGCGCTTCGCTGATCGAAATCGAAAAGCAGGTGATGTGCCCCGTCTGCGGGACCCTGCTGCAGCTGGCTGAATCGCCGCAGGCTCAGCGCGAGCGCGTCTTCATCAACCGCCTGATCGACGAAGGCAAAAGCGAAGCGGAGATCAAGGACACGCTGGTCGCCGAGTACGGCGACGAAGTACTGGCGCTGCCGCCGGACTCGGGGTTCAGCCTCTCCGCCTATCTTGTCCCGATCGTCGCCTTCCTGATCGCGGTCGTGGCGCTGGCGATCGGCGTCCTGCGCTGGCGCCGCGCGGGCGGCGATGACGACGGCCCGGCGGCGCGAGCGGCCGGCCCCAGCGGCGAGGACTCCAAACGCCTCGACGCCGACCTCGCCCGCTACGACCTCTAGGTCGCAGCGGTGGGACTTATGGTCGCTATAGCGACCATAAGTCCCACCGATTCATGACTCGCCGACCGCGATCGCGCCCAGTGCCGGTACCGGTAGGCGCCGGATCGCGGCGCGCATGTCCCGTCCCGCCCGGCCCTCCGCCTGATCCGCCGGCAGCCCGGCAACGACGGCGTCCGCTCGCGAGACCACGGCCAGGGCGGCGGCGGGTTCGCCGAGGACCGGCGGGCCAACGAGGAGGACGAGCTCGTAGGCGACCCGCAGTTTCTCGACGACGTGGGCGAAGCTCCGCAGCCCGAGCAGGGTCTCCGCCCTGGTCGCCGTGCGCCCGGCGCAGACGCAGACCAGCTGCCCGCCGGTGCCGGCGCTCGCCGGGCCGGCCAGTGCCACCGGCTGCAGCACCTCGGCGGGCTCGGCCTCCCAGCGCAGGTACTCGTGCAGGCCGGGAACGGGCTCGAGACCGACGTGGGCCGCCAGCCGCGGCCGGGCCAGGTCGCAGTCGACCAGGATCGTGCGGCGGCCGGCAGCGGCTGCCGCCGAGGCGAGAGCGATCGCCGCGACGACCGGCTCCTCCCCCTCTCCCGCCACAGCCACTACCCGGTGCGCGGCCAGTTCCGGGAGCACGGCCCGGAGGGACTCCAAGTCGCCTCCGGTCAGCCCCCACCCCCGCGAGCCCTCGGCGGGACCGGCGATCTCCGCCAGCAGCGAGAGCCTGCCGCGGCCCCGCAGCATCACATCCGCTCGGGCGCCGAGATCCCCAGCAGCCCAAGCGCGGCGGCGATCGTCCGCTTCGTCGCCAGGCAGAGGGCCAGGCGCGAGGCTTCGACTCCCTCGCCCTCGGCGCCGACCACCTGGCAGTCGCGGTAGAAGGCGTGGAAGTCGGCGGCGACCGCGGTCGAGTAGGCACATATACGGTGCGGCGCCCGCCGGGCGGCAGCGGTCCGCACCTCCTCTGGGAACTCGAGCAGGCGCTTGACCAGCACCTTCTCGCTGTCCTGCAGCGGTGAGCGCTCGCCCGCCGCGCTTGGCTCGGTCGAGGTCTCCTCCCCGGCCTTGCGCAGGATGCTGGCGATCCGGGCGTGGGCGTACTGGACGTAGTAGACGGGGTTCTCGCTCGACTGGCTGCGGGCCAGCTCGAGGTCGAGGTCGACCGTCGTCTCGTGGCTGCGCCAAAGCATGAACCAGCGGGTCGCGTCGACGCCGATGTCGTCGAGCAGCTCGTCGAGGGTGACGAAGTCGCCGGTGCGCTTCGACATCTGCACCCGCTCGCCGCCTTCGACGACGTGGACCAGGCTCATCAGCAGCCCCTCGAAGCGCGAGGGGTCGGCGCCGAGCGCCTCGATCGCGGCGCGGACCCGCGCCACGTAGCCGTGGTGGTCGGCGCCGAGCACGTTGATCAGCCGCTGGAAGCCGCGCTGCAGCTTGTCCCAGTGGTAGGCGATGTCCGGCGTCAGGTAGGTCGCCTCGCCGTTGGAGCGGATCAGGACCCGGTCCTTGTCGTCACCGAAGTCGGTGGTCCGCAGCCAGAGCGCCTCTTCGTGCCTGTAGGTGTGGCCGCGCTTCTCGAGCTCGCCGAGAGCCGTCTCGACCTCGCCTTTGGCGTAGAGGCTGCGCTCGGAGAACCAGCTGTCGAAGCTGACGCCGAAGCGCTCCAGCGACGCCCGCACCTCCTTCAGCACCTCCTCGATGCCGCGCACTTCCAGCGTCTCGCGGTCGGCGGGATCGACGCCCTCGCCCTGCAGGCGGATGGCGATCTCGCTCACGTACTCGCCCGCGTAGCCGTCCTCGGGCGGCTCCTCGCCGCGCATCCGCGCGGCCAGCGAGTCGGCGAAGCGGGTGATCTGGCTGCCGGCGTCGTTGACGTAGTACTCGCGCTGGACCGCGTGCCCGATCGCCTCCAGCAGCCGCACCAGCGAGTCGCCATAGGCGGCGTTGCGGCCGGTGCCGACGTGGATCGGCCCGGTCGGGTTGGCGGAGACGAACTCGACCAGGACCTTTTCCGGATCGGGGGTCGGGCTCGGCCCGAGGTCGTCCCCCGCCGCCAGCAGCTCGCCCAGCGCCCGCAGGTACCAGGAGTCGGCGAGGAAGAAGTTGACGAAGCCGGGACCGGCGACCTCGATCCGCCCGAGGTCGGGCGCGAGGCCGGAATCGGCCTCCAGCTCGGCCCGCAGCCGCTCGGCCACGGCGCGCGGGTTGTCGCCCAGCGCCCCGGCGAGAAGCATCGCCGCGTTGGAGCTGTAATCGCCGAGCTCGGGCTTCGGCGGGCGCTCCAAGGTCGGCCGGGGACCGGTGGGCTCGCCGTCGCGCAGCGTCCGGGCGGCGCCTTCCACCGCGCCCCTGAGGGCGCTGACTGAATCGGTGGCGGTCATGGGGCAATCGTATGGACCGGGGACAGGGCGGGGTACGCTGCCCGCTTGCGCGCAGCCGTCCTCAGCGACATCCACTCCAACCGCCAGGCGCTGGAGGCCGTCCTCGCGGCGGTCGACGAGGCCGGCGTGGAGGAGATCTGGTGCCTCGGCGACATGGTCGGCTACGGGGCCGACCCCGACGCCTGCACGGCGCTCGTGCGCGAGCGCTGCAACACCGTCCTGGTCGGCAACCACGACCTGGCGGTGCTGGGGGCGCTCGACATCTCGACCTTCTCCGAGGCCGCCGCCGCGGCGGCGGAATGGACCCGCGGCGAGGCGAGTGAGCAGACGCTGGAGTTCCTCGGCTCGCTGGAGTCGACCGCCTCGCAGGGCGGCGTCGGGCTTTCCCACGCCTCCCCCCGCGACCCGGTCTGGGAGTACGTGCTCTCGACCGACCAGGCCGAAGCCGGGCTCGACGCCCAGGAGGAGCGGGTCGGCTTGATCGGCCACTCGCACATCGCCCTCTTCTTCGTGCGGGCGGAGAACGGCGGGCGGCGCGGCTACACCCAGGGGGCGCAGGCGAGCGACGGCGCCGAGCTCGAGATCGCTGACGGCGAATGGCTGCTCAACCCCGGCAGCGTCGGCCAGCCGCGCGACAGCGACCCCCGCGCGGCCTGGTTGGAGCTCGACACCGAGCGGTGGCTCGCCCGCTACCACCGCGTCCCCTACGACATCAAGGCAGCCGCCGCGGCGATCCGCGCGGCAGGCCTCCCGGACGTCCTCGCCGAGCGCCTCGAGGTCGGTCGTTGAACTTGAATTGCAGGGCAAATATCGGTTTTCGCCCTTTGTCTAGACTCGGCTCATGAGCCGTCTGAGCGCACTTCTGCTCGCCTTCCTGCTCGGCGCGTCGAGCGCCGTCGCGCTGGTCTCCTGCGGTGGCGGCGATTCCGACCTGCTGCCGGGGACGAGCGCCGAGCAGATCGAATCGAACCTCGACGAGGTCGATCAGCTGGCCGCCGACGGCGATTGCGTCGGCGCCGAAGACGCCGTCGCCGAAGTGACGGCGGAGGTCGAAGAACTGGAAGGGGTCGACCTGAAGCTGAAGGCGGCGCTGCAGGAAGGGACCGGGCGGCTGAGCGAAGTGGTCGCCGGCTGCGAAGAAGAAACCACCAGCGAAGAGACGGAACCTTCCGTCGAACCCGATGTTGATGCCGAAGAAGTGGAAGAGGAAAAGAAGCCTAAGAAGGAAAAGCCCGAGAAGGAAGCCAAGGAACCCTCCCAGCCAGAAGAAGAAGTCGAAGACGAAGGGCCCGAACTGCCGCCCCAGGCGAATGGCAAAGGCGAAGAAAAAGGCGGCGGCGAAACTCCCGCCGAACCCGAAGGCGAAGAAACCCCGCCCTCCGGCGGTGTAGGTCCCGGCGTGGGGGTCGAATGATGGAGGCGGGCGCGGGCACCCTTTCGGGCCGCTACGAGACCGGCGAGAAGCTCGGCACCGGCGGGATGTCGAACGTCTACAAGGCGACCGACCGCATCCTCGAGCGGACCGTCGCGGTGAAGATCCTCGCCGAGCACCTCTCCGACGACGAGCGCTTCGTCGCCCGCTTCCGGCGCGAGGCGCTGGCGGTGGCGAAGCTGATCCACCCCAACATCGTCCAGGTCTACGACACCGGGGTCGACGAGGGCCGCCACTACATCGTCATGGAGTACGTCGAGGGGCGCTCGGGGGCACAGATCCTGCAGCGCCACGGGCCGGTCGAACCCGAGATCGCGGCGGAGATAGGGATCCAGGCCTGCGCCGGGCTCGACTACGCGCACCGGCGCGGGATCATCCACCGCGACGTCAAGCCGGGGAACCTGATGGTCGTCGGCGGTCCGGTCGGGGGTGGTGAGATGGTCGTCAAGCTGACCGACTTCGGGATCGCCCGGGCGATCGAGCAGACGCGGATCACCCAGGTCGGCTCGGTGGTCGGGACCGCCGCCTACCTGGCGCCGGAGCAGGTGCGCGGCGAGGAGGCGACGCCGGCGACCGACGTCTACGCGCTCGGCGTCGTCCTCTACCAGTTCCTCACCGGCCGCCTGCCCTACGAGGGGTCCTCGCTGGCCGAGCTGGCGGTGCGCCAGCAGAACGAGAAGCCGCTGCCGCCGGACACCTACAACAGCGAAGTCCCAAAGACCCTCGGCGCCGCGGTTCTGCGGGCGCTGGAGGGCGATCCCGGCCGGCGCTACGCCAGCGCCGGCGAGCTCGCCGCCGGGCTGCGGCTCGGGCTCGAAGGCGGCGACGTGACGCTGCCGCTGGAAGAGGGCACCGCGGCGACCAACATCCTCGGCGGCGACACCGCCGCGACCCGCCACATGGGCCGCGACACGGCCCAGACCGAGTACCGGCCGGCCCAGTCGCAGACGCGGCGGCCGCAGCCGCGGGTGGCTCCAGCGCCGCGGCAGCCGGCGCCCGCTGCCGCTTCCCCGCGGGCGACGCAAGCGCGCAAGCGCGGCGCCTTCTCGCGCTTCGCCCGCTTCGTTCTCGCCGCCGTGGCCCTGGTCCTGGTCGCCGCGGCGGTCGCGACGGCGGTGATCGTCAGCACCGACAAGGCCGCCGGGGTCAAGGTCTCCAAGGTCGCGGGCGACACGATCGACAAGGTCGTCGAAGAAGTCAAAGACCTGGTGCGCAACAACACCGAATAGGGCGGGGCGTTTTTGTCAACCGCTGGTTTGCAAAGTCGCCCAAGGCGGCTTGCCCGCCAGCACCGCCGCGCGGTAGGTACCGAACTCCCCCGCCTCGATCGCCTTGCGGGCGTGGACGGTCAGCTCGCGCATGTAAGTGAGGTTGTGGATCACGATCAGGCGGACCGCGGTCAGCTCCTCGGCGCGGGAGAGGTAGCTGACGTAGTCGCGGTCGTGCCGCCGGCAGGTCGAGCAGGGGCAGCCCTCGACCAGCGGCTCGCGGTTCCCGGCCCAGCCGCCCTTGCGCATGTCGAGCCGCCAGCGGATCTCGGGGCTCGGGGCGAGGGCGACCCCGTGGCGCGAGAGGCGGGTCGGGACGGCGCAGTCGAAGACGTCGAGGCCGAGGGCGATGCCGCCGAGCAGGTCGTCGACCTCGCCGATCCCCAGCAGGTGCTTCGGCGCCTCCTCGGGCAGCAGCGGCGCGGTCAGCGCCAGCACGCCCGCCATCTCCTGCTTGTCGCGGCCGAGGGTGCCGCCGATCGCGATTCCGTCGACTCCGGCTTCGGAGATGCACTGCGCCGATTCGCGCCGCAGGTCCTCGTGGGTCCCACCCTGGACGATCCCGAAGACGGCTTGGCGCCCAGGGCCGTGCTCACCGTGCCAGGCGAGGCAGCGATCGAGCCAGCGGTGGGTGCGCTCGGTCGAGCGGGCGGTGTACTCGCGATCGGCGTGGAAGGGCGTGCACTCGTCGAAGACCAGGGCGATGTCGGAGCCGAGCCGCGCCTGCACGCTCATCGAGACCTCGGGTGAGATGAACAGCTCGGCGCCGTCGCGCGGGGACCGAAACCGCGCCCCCTCCTCGCTGATCTCGACCTTGGAGCCGTGGTCGCCGGAGCGGCCCGAGCCCTTGACCTCGTTGGCGACCCCGCCGTGGGCGAGGGAGAAGACCTGGAAGCCGCCGGAGTCGGTGATCAGCGCCCGCTCCCAGTTCATGAACCCGTGCAGCCCGCCGGCGGCGGCGATCCGCTCCGGCCCCGGCGAGACGAAGAGGTGGTAGGTGTTGCCGAGGATCAGCTGGTAGCCGAGCCCAGCTACCTCGGCCGACTCCAGCCCCCGCACCGTGCCCTTCGTCGCCAGTGGGATGAAGGCGGGCGTCTCGATCGGGCCGTGGGCGGTGTGGATGACGCCCGTCCGGGCGGCGCCGTCACGGGCGCCGATCTCGAATCTGAGCCGCTGCGGGTCGATGCGCACGGGCCGCAGCGTATGGGTCGCCGGCTAGCTCTCGCCGCCAGGTTCGAACTCTTCCGTGAGGCGGAAGACATCGGCCAGCTGAACCTCCAGCGCTGATGCGAGGCGCCGCAGCGTCCCCCAGTCGGCATCGACGCCGCCGCTCTCGATTTGGCTAATCATCGCCGCCGGCACCCGCGCCCGGTCGGCCAATTCCTGCTGCGACAGCTGAGCCTGCTTCCGCAAGCGCCGGATTGCGTGCCCAAGGGCGATGTCATGGGGGTTACGCGGCTCTTCCAACTCCGTACGAGACGGTATTGATCCGCAAAGAGGAAGAAAATCACCTTATTTGAGGGGGAGACTTTCTGTCGGAGGAGCCTCTAACCTTGGAAACGTGAATCCGAGCATGGAGCCATCCGATAGTCGCAGCCACAAGAACCCGCCGCCCGAAGGTCCCTCCGGCCCCGTCATGGTGCGCCGACACTGGTTCGGCAACCGGTTGCGCTGGGCTGCGCAGATCGTCCGCGAGGAGCGCCTTCGTCGGCGTAATCGAGGGAACTCGTCTTAGGGAACGACAGGAGGATCGATGTCGGAAGGCTTGATCCGTTTCGCCACCCAGGTCTGCATCTCCGGGGCTTGCTCTTCGCGGGCCTCGGCATCCTCGTCTTCGAATCAGGCGATCCCGCGACCCAGAAACTCGCCGCCGGCTGGTTTGGCGCAGTCGTCGGCTACTGGCTCCAGTAGCTTCTGCTAGCCGTTCGCGGGTGGGATCAGTGAGCGGCCCGTCATCGCCTCCGGCTGAGGGATGCCGAGGAGGTCGAGGGCCGTCGGGGCGACGTCGGCGAGGATGCCGCCGCCGTCGCGCAGTGCGGCGCCCTTGGCGGTGACAATCAGCGGCACCGGGTTGAGCGAGTGGGCGGTGTTGGGGGAGCCGTCGGGCTCGAGCATGTGGTCGCAGTTGCCGTGGTCGGCGGTGACGATGCAGGCGCCGCCTTTGGCGGTGACGGCCTCGACGACCCTGCCGAGCTGGGCATCGACGGTCTCGACAGCCTCGACGGCGGCGGGGATCACGCCCGTGTGGCCGACCATGTCGGGGTTGGCGAAGTTGATCACGCCGAAGCGGTAGTTGCCCTCGCTCCAGTGGGAGACGAAGGTGTCGGCGGCGCCTTCGGCGCTCATCTCGGGCTTGTGGTCGTAGGTGGGGACGTCGCGCGGGGATTCGACCAGCGCCCGCTCTTCCCCCTCGACCTCCTGCTCCCTGCCGCCGTTGAAGAAGTAGGTGACGTGGGCGTACTTCTCGGTCTCGGCAACGTGCAGCTGGTTGCCGCCGGCCGCGGCGATCGTCTCCGCCAGCGTCGTCTTCGGCCGCTGCTCGGGAAAGGCGACCGGGTAGGGCCAGCCTTTGCGGTAGGAGGTCATCGTGGTCAGGTCGAGCGGCGCCGCGCCGCCGCGGGGGAACTCGTCGAAGCCGGGCTCGGAGAGGGCGCGGCTCATCTGCCGGGCGCGGTCGGGGCGGAAGTTGATGAAGATCGCGACGTCGCCCTCGGCGACGCCGTCGTAGTCGCCGACCACCGTCGGTTTGACGAACTCGTCGGTCTCCTCGCGCTCGTAGGACTCTGCGATCGCCGCGGCCGAGGTCGGCGCGCGCAGCCCTTGGGCGTGGACGATCGCGTCGTAGGCGAGCTTGGTCCGCTCCCAGCGGGTGTCGCGGTCCATCGCGTAGTAGCGGCCGCTGACGGTGGCGACGCGGCCCGCCTGGTGCAGCCAGCGCTCCAGCTCCTCGAGGTAGCCCTTGCCGCCGTGGGGAAGGGTGTCGCGGCCGTCGGTGAAGGCGTGGAAGACGACGTCGGGCACGCCCTCCTGGGCGGCCAGCTCGATCGCCGCCTCGATGTGCTCCCAGCCGGAGTGGACGCCGCCGTCGGAGACCAGGCCGAGCAGGTGGAGGCGGCCGCGGGGGCTGCTGCGGGCGCGCTCGCAGGCGGCGAGCAGGGCCTCGTTCTCGAAGAAGCTGCCGTCAGCGACGGCGTCGTCGATCCGGGCCAGGTCCTGCTTGACGATCGCGCCGGCGCCGAGGTTGAGGTGGCCGACCTCGGAGTTGCCCATCTGGCCCTCGGGCAGGCCGACGTCGGGGCCCTGAGCGGAGAGCTGGGTGTGCGGGTACTCGTCCCAGAGGCGGTCGAAGATCGGCGTCTCGGCCAGCGAGATCGCGTTGCCCGGCCCCGGTTCGGCCAGCCCCCAGCCATCGAGGATGATCAGGGCCAGGGAGGGGACCAATGGCGACATGAAGTGCTCAGCCCGCCGCGTCCACTATGGCGGCGAAGTCCTCTGCATCGAGTGAGGCGCCGCCGACCAGGGCGCCGTCGACGTCGGGCAGCGAGAGCAGCTCGGCGGCATTGGCCGGCTTGACCGAGCCGCCGTAGAGGACCCGGACCTTGTCGGCGGCACCGCCGCGCGCTCGCAGCACGTCGCGGATGAATGCGCACGTCTCCTGCGCCTGGTCGGGCGTTGCGGTGCGTCCGGTGCCGATCGCCCAGATCGGCTCGTAGGCGACGACGACGTTCTCGATCTGGCCGGCCTCGATCCCGCTGAGGTCGGCCTGCAACTGGCGATCGAGCACTTCCTCGGTCTCGCCGGCGTCGCGCGCCTCCTCGCTCTCCCCCACGCAGAGGATCGGCTCGAGGTCGGCCTCCAGCGCCCTGGCGACCTTGCGGGCCAGCGCCTCGTCGGTCTCGTTGAAGTGCTGGCGCCGCTCGGAGTGACCGAGGATGACCGCCTCGACGTCGAGCTCGACCAGCATCGGCGCCGAGACC
>Ga0126313_10000450_pt1 | contig 19473 bp, 18 predicted proteins | sample Plot105A_FD_89954 | JGI IMG/M metagenome (GOLD analysis project Ga0126313, IMG submission 89954) | Serpentine soil microbial communities from UC McLaughlin Reserve, CA, USA - Plot105A | ecosystem: Environmental > Terrestrial > Soil > Grasslands | place: USA: UC McLaughlin Reserve, Lake County...
GAGGAGATCATCCGCGCGGCCGACTGCGTGATGGTCGCGCGCGGCGACCTCGGGATCGAGCTGCCGATCGAGGACGTGCCGGTCGTGCAGAAGCAGCTGCTGCGGCTCGCCGGACAGCTCGCCCGCCCGTCGATCACGGCGACCCAGATGCTCGACTCGATGGTCGTCTCCTCACGCCCGACGCGCGCTGAGGTGACCGACGTCGCGAACGCGATCCTCGACGGCACCGACGCGGTGATGCTCTCGCAGGAGACGGCGGTCGGCGCCCATCCGGTGGAGGCGGTTGCGATGCTCGCCTCGATCGCCGAGCGCACCGAGCGCGAGCTGCCGTACGAGCGGTGGAACGAGGAACGCGTGCGCCGCGACGCGCGGGATCCCGCCTACACCGTCGCGCACAGCGCCTGCGAGGCGGCCCGCGATCTCGGTCTCGCCGCGCTGCTCGTGCCGACCCTGTCGGGCCGCTCCGTCCGCCTGATCTCGGCGCACCGGCCAAACGTGCCGATCTACGCGCTCTCCCCCGGCAAGGAGACGGTCCGCCGCTGCGCGCTGATCTGGGGCGTCGAGGCCGCGTCGATGGCCCGCTGTGAGATCACCGAGCAGCTGATCCACGACGCCGCCCGCCGCGCGCTCGAGCTCGGCTGGGTCAGACGCGGCGACCGCGTCGGCATCACGGCCGGTCTGCCGAGCGGCCGTCCGGGGACGACGAGCCTGCTCCAGATCCAGACGGTGTGACGTCGTCCGCAGGCGGTCGCTTGCGATCGCCGGAGGCCGAAACGTCGGTTTGCGATCGCTTGCGATCGCCGGAGGCCGAAACGTCGGTCAGCGGCCGGTTCCGGTCGCCGGCGGCCGAACGCCGTGTCCGCAACCGTCTGCGCACGCCCGTCTCCCGTACTGCCAGCGCGAATCCTCCCAGCCCCATCGCGATCAGCACCCCGAAGGCGACGATCGCCGCCGGCGAGTCGAGGTTGGAGAGGCTGCCGCCGAGGGCGGTGTAGGCAAACGCGCGCGGCGCGCAGCCGATCGCGGTCGCGGCGGCAAACGTCAACAGCGGCACAGCGGTGAGGCCGGCCGCGTAGTTGACGACGTTGTAGGGCATCGCCGGCAGGATCCGCGCGTACAGCACGGACAGGAAGCCACGCTGGGCGATGAAGTCCTGCACCACGCGCACGCGGTGGCCCGACAGCTCGTCGACCGCGCGCGCACCGAAGCGGCGCGAGAGCGAGAACGCCAGCGAAGCGCCGAGCGTTGCGGCGATGATCGAAACCGGCGTGCCGAGCGCAGTGCCAAACAGCAGCCCGCTGGCGCCCGCCAGCAGCGGGCCGGGGAACATCGCGACCGTCAGCAGCGACGACACCGCGATGAACGCGAGCGGCGCGGCGATGCCAGCGTCGTCGACCGTGTTGCGCACCCGCTCGGCCGACAGGTCGCCGGTCAGCGCGACGACGGCGAACAGCATGCCGACCACGGACGCGAGCCCACCAAGGCGCAGGAGCGCCAGTCGACGCTCACGCCGTCGAGCCGTGACCGCGTCGGCCGACGGGCCGCGCGCGCTCACGCCGTGACGTGCCCGTAGAACTCCTCCTCGAGCCGCCCGAGCTCCGTCACTGCCGGCTCGCCGTAGATCCACTCGCGCGCTATCCGGTGCCAGTTGCCGGCTGCGCGGAGCTGGCTGAGCACGGCGAGCGTGAGGAGCTGCATACGCAGCGGAAACAGGTGCTCGGAGCTGATGTCCTGGTGGCGCATGTGCTTGAAGTGACTCGACCGCATGTCGGACGACTCGATCACTACACGCGTCGCGACCTCGGGCGTCAGCTCGAGCACCTCGTCGGCGGCGTACCAGCCGATCGTGTCGGTGAGGTAGGCGAGCAGCGCATCCGGCGGGACCCGTTCGGGGTTCGGCAGGAAGCCCGCCTCGGCGAACAGGTCGAACAGCGCCTGCGCGTCGCCCTCCACGACGGCGCGGCCAACGGCCAGCTCGTGCTCGACATCCGCGACGGTCATTCGCTTGAAGAGACCGAAGTCGAGGAACGCAACGCGCCCGTCGCCCAGCAGCATGAAATTGCCGGGGTGCGGGTCGCCGGAGAACTGGTGGTGGCGGTAGAGGCAGCCGAAGAAGAAGCGGAAGACGATCTCGCCGATGCGGTCGCGCTCCGCCTGCGGATAGCCCTTCAGGTCCTCGAAGCCGGTGCCCTCGACGAACTCGCTCACGATCACGCGCTCGCGTGACATGCGCGTCACGACGTCGGGCACAACGATGAACGGGTGGCCGCGGAAGATGCGCGCGAGCGAGCGCTGGTTCTGCGCCTCCAGCTCGTAGTCGAGCTCCTCGTCGATGCGCAGGCGGATCTCCTCGGTCATCGCCTTCACGTCGAGCCCGGGGGTCATGCGCTTGACGACGCGCATGATCAGCCCGAGGTTCTGCATGTCCGAGCGCACCGCGGCCGCAACACCGGGGTACTGCACCTTCACGGCCACGTCGCGCCCGTCGTGCAGCTTCGCGCGGTAGACCTGACCGATCGAGGCCGCCGCAATCGCCTCCTCGTCGAAGGACGCGAACAGCTCGCCGAGGTCGCCGTCGAGCTCATCCTCGATCACCTTGCGCATGTCTTTGAAGGAGACCTTTGGCGCGGCGTCGCGCAGTGCCGCCAGCTTCGCCTGGAACTCCTCGCGGTGCTCCTCCGGCACGAGCCCGACGTCGAGGAACGACAGCACCTGGCCGAGCTTCATCGCCGCGCCCTTCATCGTCCCGAGCGCGGTGACGATCTGCTCGGCGGCCTCGATGTGGCGGCGTTCGAGCGCCGCCTGACCGCCCTCCTTCGAACGCGCGACGTTCGCCGCCCGCGTGCCCGCCTGCCGGACCGCCTGCCCGGCGGCGAGTCTTCCCAGCTTGGCGGTGCGAGCTACGCGGGAGGTGGGAATTCTGTCGCGTGCCATCGCGACTAGATCGTAGGGCGTGCCGGCCGCCGCGACGCCGACGGGCGTTTCCGACCCCTCAGCCGCTCTCCACCTTCGACCCCGGGACGATGTCGTCCGACCCGTCCGGCCAGCGCACCCAGGCCTTGTGGCCGCCGTCGTAGTCGTCGCCGAGCAGGACCAGCGTCGCCGGCTCGCCGAGCGCCGTGCACGGCTCGGAGCCCTCGGGATCGAGCCCGCGCCAGATGCGCACGAACGCGTTCGACTCCAACTCGTCGCCGACCGTCGTCGGGTCCGTGTGGCCCGGATGGACCGGAATGCTCGGCGGCAGCGCCAGGAGCTTGTCCATGATCGAGGCCTTGAGGTCCTCGTACGTCGTGTGTCCGGGTGCGCGCACGCCGCCGACGGAGCCCTTGAAGAGCGTGTCGCCGGTGAACAGCGCCTGCTCGGCGCCGTGGCTCACGAGCAGGGAGACCATCCCGGCGGTGTGGCCGGGCGTGTGGAGCGGGTCGATCCGCACGCCGCCGCAGAGGATCGGCTCGCCGGGCACGATCTCCCCGGTCGCGGTCGGCACGAGCTCGCGCTCGAGCGCGTGGATCAGCACTGGTGTGCCGGGATGGCGCTCCAGCACCTCGTCGAGTGCGCAGACGTGGTCGTAGTGATGGTGCGTCAGGAGGACGGCCGTGAGCGTCAGGTCGTCCCGCTCCAGCGCATCGAACAGCGGCGGCATCGGGCCACCGGCGTCGACCAGAACAGCGGAGCCGCCGGGCTGGTCGGCGAGCAGATACGTGTTCGTGAGGAAGCCGTCGGACATCGAGCGTTCGAGGATCATGCGGCGAGCTTACCCCGGTCGCCTGCGAAGATCGTCTGGATGGTGCGACGGACACGGGAGATCCTCGGAGCGCTGGCGATTTGCGCGATCCTCGCTCTGGGTTTGGTCCCTGTCATGGCGCCGGCCGCACAGCCGACCGCCGCCGACGATGTCGCACTCGCGCTCAGATTCCGCCCGCGTCTGCTGTTCGACAAGAAGGAGCGCTGGCGTCCCACCAACGTCGACCGCTTCCTCGCCGAGCCCGGCCACCAGGCATGCCCACCCGTGGGCCTGGGTCCCTGTGCCCCGTTCACGAGCGTCGCGCAGCTCACGCCCGCGGTCGCCTACCTCGACATGCACGGCACGCGCGGCGACGGCTCCGACGGCGTCCCGCCGGACCTCGCCACCTGCGCCAAGACGCTGCCCGACCTGCGCGAGTGCGACGGCGACGGGCGCTCCGTCATCTACGCCCAGGTCGTGCGCAGAGGCGCGCGGATCGCGATCGACTACTGGTGGTTCCTGCGCTACAACGCCTACTCGCTCGACCGCCACGAGTCCGACTGGGAGGGCATGACGGTGATCGTGAACCGCGCCGGCACGCAGGTGCGCGAGGTCCACTTCGCCGCCCACGCGGACGTGTGGCGCTACGACGCCGACGTGCCGCAGATCGTCGACGGGCGCGTGAAGGTCTACCTCTCCAACGGCGACCACGCCGCCTACCCGCGCCGCTGCACCCGCCTCTGCCGCCAGTCGAACCCGACGCTGCCGGAGGCGCACTTCGGCGGCGAGCGGTCGTGGATCGGCAACTCGGCCGCTGGCTGCCGGCGCAGATGCGTGCGGCTGCTGCCGACCGACGCCAACGGCGCGCCAGCGTCGTGGGATGCGTGGGACGGCCGCTGGGGCGCTCCAACCGTGCCGGCCTTCGCTCCGCCACGAACCCCGGCCTTCCAAAGACGTTTCGGCGACCCGTTCGCGGCGAAGCACAGCGGTCGTCATATTTTCCAGATCGGCTGATCGACCGGAGGCGAACGCACCCATGCCACTGATCCACACCTGCTACCGCATCCTCGAGATCGACCGCTCGGTCGCCTTCTATGAGGCACTCGGCTTCAGAGAGGTCGCGCGCATGCCGATCCGCGACGAGGCGATCAACGTCTTCATGAACATGCCGGGCGACGGTGACTCGCCGCGACTCGAGCTGACGTACAACATCGGCCGCACCGAGCCATACGAGATCGGTACCGGCTACGGCCACATCGCGATCACCGCCGACGACCTCGACGGCACGCTCGCCCGCCTCGCCGAGCAGGGGATCGAGCCCGAGAAGCCGCCCTACACGGTGCGCGAGGGCGGCTCGCGGCTGTGCTTCGTTCGCGACCCGGATCAGTACCGCGTGGAGATCATCGAGCGTCCGGCAGGCTGACCGCGCGGCGCGTGGGCGTCAGTCGACGCGGCGGTTGCCCAGTCTGCTTACGGCCTTGGGGTCGCGGTGGTCGAAGAACAGCGACTTGCCGGTGTCGAGGCCGGCGATCCGCGTCATCTGCTCATCGGTGAGCTGGAAGTCGAGGATGTCGATGTTCTCACGCATCCGTTCGGGACGGACGGACTTGGGAATGACGACGACGCCGCGTTGGACGAGCCAGCGCAGGACGACCTGGGCGACCGACTTGTCGTGCGTGGCGCCGATTTCGCTGAGGACCGGGTTGGAGAACAGGTTGTTCTTGCCCTCGGCGAACGGTCCCCACGACTCGATCTGCACACCGCGCTCGCGCATCAGGTCCTGCTCGGCGGTGCGCTGGAAGAACGGATGCGTCTCGATCTGGTTGACGGCCGGCGTGACCTCGTTGTGATCGATCAGGTCGACCAGCCGGTCGGGATAGAAGTTGGCGACACCGATCGCACGGATCTGGCCGTCACGGGTGAGTTGCTGCATCGCTCGCCACGAGCTGTAGTAGTCGCCGAACGGCTGATGAATCAGATACAGGTCGAGGTAGTCGAGGCCGAGCCGTCGCAACGAGGCCTCGAACGCGCGCTTGGCGTTGTCCTCGCCGCCCGGTTCCAGGACCCACATCTTCGTCGTGACGAACAGCTCGTGGCGGGGAATGCCGCTGCCGGCAATCGCCCGGCCGACGGCCTCCTCGTTCATGTAGGAAGCGGCGGTGTCGAGCGAGCGGTAGCCGGCAGCGAGCGCCTCTGTCACGGCCTGCTCAGTCTGCTCGGCAGGGATCTGAAAGACACCGAAGCCGAGCACCGGCATCTCGACGCCGTTGCTGAGCGTGATGTGCGGAATCGCATTGGTCATGGCGACCACTATGCCCTCTACGCTCCGGACGCATTCCGGCGCGCAGGTACTAGGGATCTTCCGTCCCGGCCGCCGCTCACGCGAGGGCTTCATGTCGAGAAGCGCCGGCCGGCTCCGCTCATCAAGCGAACGGCCGCGAGCGACGCGGCCAACGACACCAGGAGGCCACGATGTCGAAGCACCCGCTGTACGACGAGTACGCACCTGAGCTGGACGGAGGCCGTTCGTGACCGTCCTGCGCCTGGAGCACATCGGCATCGTCGTCGACGACCTCGCGGCGGCAACCGCGTTCTTCGCCGCTCTCGGGCTCGAATTGGAGGGCGAGACTTCCGTCGAGGGCAGCTCGGTGGACCGCATCAACGGGCTCGAGGGCGTGAGAGCGGACGTCGTGATCCTGCGGACCCCGGATGGCAACGGCAAGGTCGAGCTGGCCACGTACCGCTCGCCCGCCTACGAGGGCAACGACCGACCGGCGCCGGCCAACGCCCCGGGCATCCGCCACATCCTCTTCGTCGTCGACGACATCGAAGCATCCCTCGCCGGCCTGCGAGCGCACGGCGGCGAGCTGGTGGGCGAGCTGGTGAACTACGGGAACAGCTACCGGCTCTGCTACGTGCGCGGCCCGGCGGGGATCATCGTCGAGCTGGCGCAGAAGATCGGCTGACGGATGTTCCACCGCTCGATCACTGGCACTCCGGCGCGAGCAGTCGACCTGCTGCGCGACGACGGCCGTCGGTGAGAGGAGCACGCCCGCAAGCATCGCGAAGACGATCCGCTTGACCATGCGCGGACAGCTACTTCATCGAGCGCGCAGAGCGGTACCCTGCGCGGAACGATGGCCGACACCAGCAAGATCGCGAAGAACCTCGAGCGCTTCGCGCAGGCGATCGCCGCGCACGACCGTGAGAACCCCACGCACACCGCCTGGGGCATCGGGCTTGCGCCCTTCGACCTCGAGCGGCTCGGCCTGGACGAGGGCGAGGAGATCCTCCCCGGCATCGTGATTCAGGCCGACAACGGCGTCACCGGCAACTTCCGCGTCCTCTGCGACGGCGAGCACGACGCCGAGCGCGAGGCAGCCGAGGAGGAGGTCGTCGAGGCGGTCGCGACGACGACGGTCGGCGGCGAGCGCTCCGGCGATCTGGAGCGGCGCTCCTTCTAGACGGCGCGTGGGCCGACGCTCCGGCGCCCGCGCTCGGCAGCCCGCGGCGACTCAGTCCTCGTCGAGCCCGGCCGGCAACTCGAAGCACATCACGATCGCCGCGCAGCGATGGGCGGGCGGCTGCCCGGCGCGCGCGATCCGCGTGGCGCTCGCGCGCGCGACCCGCTCGACCGCCTCCTGCCAGTGCATCAGCACCCGTTCCAGCTCGGCACTGCCTTGCGCATCAAGCTCGAGCAGGTGCCGGTCCGCATGCGCAAGGACAGCGTCGAAGCCGCCGTTCGCCAGCGCCGCCTGCGCCGCGCGGGCGACGGCGACCGCCTCGGCTCCTTGGCCCGCAGGCGGACTCGCCAGCGCGCCCTCGCCGTCGGCAGCTTCGTCGAGCACCTGCCGCGCGCGGTAGTGGTGCTCGACCGCCCCGCGCCGCTGCGTCCGTCTCGCGAGCTCGATGAAGCCGAGCGTCTCAAGGCGCCGCACGTGGTAGCCGACCGTGCCGAGCGGGATGTCCAGCTCGGTCGAGAGCTCAACCGGGCTCGCGAGCTCGCGATCGCGCAGCACATTGAGGATCCGCACCCGCGTCGGGTGCCCCAGCGCCTTGACGACACGGGTGTCGACCGGATCGGCGTCAAGCTGCGCAGCCATGCCTATTTCCGTGCACCGCGACGAGCGATGAACGGCCCTGGCAGGCTCGAGACCCGCCAGGGCCGTTGTTCAGCTCGCATACCGGTTCCCATCCGGAGCTAGCGACGGTCGGCCAACGCGGGAGGCGAGGCCAGGCCAGCGATTCCGTGCACCGGGATGGGGGTGTGCACGGATTGTCTCGGCGTCTGTCGGGGGAGTGACGAGTGCCGAGTTGGGGGATCCGAGGGGAACGGCGACCGCGATGCTGTCATCGCGCGTAATGCTTGGCGCAACGGCGCGCCTGGTCAAGGCCATGGCCAAAAGTTCCGAACTGAATAGAGTGCGGCGATTGACACATATTCAGTGTCGTTTGTCACCTATGTATTGCGGTCTGCGACGGCCCATCGCATGCGCCAGTACGGTCGCCCGCGATGCCCCTCAAACACGCGATCCTGGCCTTGATCGTCGAGCGACGCGGCTACGGCTATGAGCTCGTCCAGCGCTTCGATGAGCGCATCGGCCCCGGCTGGCAGCTGAACCCGAGCGCCGTCTATCCCGCACTCGACCAGCTCGAGCACGGCGGCCTCGTGACGAGCGCACCGCGCCGCGGCGGCACGCGCCGCAGCCCGCGCATCGTCTACGCGCCGACGGCGGCCGGCGAGGCAGCCCTACAGACCTGGCTGCGGACGACCGACGCGCCGCCCGAGCCGGTCCGTGCCGACCTCCATCTCCGGCTCGCATTCGCGCAGCACGAGCACCACGCTGCGCTCACCGCCCAGTTCGCTGCGCACGAACGCGCCTCTGCAGAATTACTCGCACGCTATCCGCGCCAGCACGCCGCAACCTCACGCAGCGCCACTGGGCTGACGCTCGTCGACGACGCTGTCGTCACGCGGCTGCAGGCCGAGCTCGCATGGCTCGCACATGCGCGAGCCACGATCGAACGCGACAGCGGCTGACGCTTAGAACCTGTTTCAAATGAGGTCGAGCGGGATGGTGCCAGCCGGCCGGCAGTCATTTTGAAACAGGTTCTTAGCCGGCGGCGGCCGGCACAGCCACGCCAGCCCGTTCGGCAATCTGCGCGGCCAACGTCGCGATGGTCGGGCAGGCGATCCCGTGGCGTGCCCCGGCGCGCAGCACCGCCCCGGCGATCGCGTCGAGCTCGGGCTCGCGCCCAGCCGCGACATCGCGCTGCATCGAGGTGCCGAAGCCGTCGTGGATGACGTCGAGCTCTCTGAAGACGACGGCCGGGTCGACCTCGGCGCCCTCGGCCCGCGCGACGGCCGCGCCCTCCCGTACGCATGCCTCCAGCTCGGCCCAGCGCTCCGGATCGGAGCGGATGGCGCCGAACGGCGCGTCATAGGCGGCGGTCATGCACGCAAGCGTGTTGAGCCGCACGAGCTTGCCCCACAGGATCCGCGCCTCGTCGTCGCGCACGCGGTTCTCCACGCTCGCCTCCGTGAGCTGCGCGGCGAGCGCGTCGAGCGCGGGTCGCAGCGTGGAGTCGTCGCTCGCCAGCTCGACGAACAGGAATCTGCCGCCCTGCACGACCCGGGTGGGCGGGCCCGCTAGGCGATCGGCCTGCACGCGGATCGTGCCGGCGGTGACGCGCGCGCCGAAGCGCTCGCGCAGCAGCGCCATATGGTCGAAGCCGTTGAGCAGCGGGACGACAAGCGCCGGCTCGCCCTCGATCCGCGCAAGCGCTTCCTCCAACGCGGCGGCCTTCGTCGCGACGATCAACACGTCGACCGGCTCCGTCAGCCGCGCAATGGCGGCGGGCCGCGCGGTGAAGTCGCCCAGCACGACGCTCTGTACGGCGATCCCGTCGCGTGCGATCGACTCGGCGGTCGGCTCACGCGCGACGACCGTCACGTCAGCGCCCGCGCGCGAGAGCGCCGCCGCCAGCAGGCCGCCGACACCGCCCGGGCCGAGGATTGCGATCGAGGGGGAAGCCACGAGGCCGGCAGGCTAGTACACGCGACCGGGCGCGCCGCTCACGCGCGCGGGTCGACCAGCACGCCGGGGTTCAGCAACCCGGCCGGGTCGACGGCCGCCTTCGCGCCGCGCAGCGCGGCCGCGAACGGCTCGGGCCGCTGCGCGTCGTACCACGGGCGGTGATCCCGACCGACCGCGTGGTGGTGGGTGATCGTGCCGCCACCGGCGAGGATCGCGTCCGCGGCGGCGCGCTTGATCGCGTCCCACTGCGCAACCTCCTCCCCGCGGCGGGCCGGCGCGAGCACCGTGAAGTAGGGCGCGGCGCCATCCGGATAGGCGTGCGTGACGCGACAGGTGACGATCCCCTCGGCGCCGCAGACCGCGCGCACGGCCGCACGGGTCGCTGCCTTGACGTCCTCGACAAAGCGGTCGAAGCGGTCCCACGTGATCGCCGTCTCGAACGTCTCGCTGAGCACGCTCATCGCGACGAACACGTCGCGCAGGTAGGGGGCGCGCAGGAACGCCTCGCGCCACGCACCGGTCGCGCCACCGCGCGCGCCCTCGGCCTGCTCGTCCCACGCTCCGCCGTGCTGCGCACACAGCGCCAGCGCGCCGGCCATCCGCTCCTCGACCGACTGCGACGGCGACTCGAAGCCCAGAACGAGCAGCGCGTTCGAGCCGTCGCCGGCGAATGTCAGCGCCGCCTCGCGCGCGTCCACCAGGCGGCAGTTCGACGGCTGCAGGCCCGCCTGCACGACCGCACGCACAGCCGCTGCACCCGCAGCGAAGTCGGCGAAGCGCACCGCCCGGCTTGCGCGCTCGCGCGGCTTCGGCCGCACGCGCACCCACGCCTCGGTGATGACGCCGAGCGTCCCCTCCGAGCCGAGCAGCAGCCGGTCGGGGCTCGGGCCGGCACCGGAACCCGGCAGGCGGCGCGACTCCCACACACCGACCGGCGTGATCGCGCGGACCGACTCGACGAGGTCGTCGATGTGGGTCTCACCGGTCGCGAAGTGCCCGCCGGCGCGGGTCGCGATCCACCCACCGAGCGTGGAGAACTGGAACGACTGCGGGAAGTGCCGCAGCGTGAGCCCGTGCGGCGCGAGCTGCTCCTCCAGCGCCGGTCCGAGCACGCCGGCCTGGATGCGCGCGGCGCCGGAGCTGGCGTCGACCTCGAGCACGCGGTCAAGCGCGCCGAGGTTCACTGCGATCGCTCCGCCGTACGCCGATCCGACGCGAGCCTCGACCCCACCGACGACGCTCGTGCCGCCGCCGAACGGGATCACCGCCGCGTCGACGTCCGCCGCCCACGCGAGCAGTTGCTCGACCTCGGCCTCGTCACGCGGGCGCGCAACGACGTCGGGCACGTGGTCGATCTGCCCGCGGAAGCCGCGCACGACGTCGCGGTACGCGCGGCCGTAGGCGTGGCGCACACGCTCGTCGCGATCGCTCGTGCAGATCTCGGCGAGCGCGGCAGTCGGTGAGGGGAGCCGCGAGGCAGGCAGCTCGATCGCCGCCAGGTCCACCGGCTGCTCCGGCTCGCCTTCCCCGAAGCCGAGGTGCTGCGCCAGGCCACCGGCCGCCTCGCGCACCTGCTCGGGCGAGAGCGCCTCGTCGGCCCAGCCCCAGCCCCAGTGATTGCGCACGCGGCGGGTCATGGCGCGAACGCTACGGACACCGTTCGCCGCTCGCGCCAGATGTAGCCTTCCTCTCATGTCCTCCACGCACGGCCTTCTGCTCGCCCGCGGCCCATGGTCGCCCGAGCAGGTGACGGCGGACTGGCACGAGGAGCCGTTCGAGCCGAACGCGGCCGACACGGCCGCCGCCGACACGGCGCTCGACAAGCTGCGCGAGCGTGGTTCGCCGAGCCATGACGGGCTCGCGGCGCGGATGGCGGGCTTTGAGCACCACGACGGGGGGCTGCGGCTGGAGCTGCAGCCGGCGCGCTGGGCACTGCGGCTGATCGGCAGCGAGGCGGCCAGCACCATCTCCGTCCTGTGCGTCGTGCGCGACGCACAGGGGCAGTGGCTCGCCGGCCGCCGCGCGCCGTGGCTCGCGTCGTGGACCGGGCGCTGGACGCTCGGCGCCGCCGGCGCGGTCGAGGTCGGCGAGCAGCCGGTCGACGCGATGGTGCGGGAGCTCGAGGAGGAGTGGTCGGTCGCCCCCGAACGGCTGTCCGTGGAGGCGCTCGCCGGCACGCCCAACGGGCTCGTGTTCCTCGTCGGGATGGCCTGGCTCGCGCCTGGCGCCCAGGCGGTACCGGACGACGAGCACGATGACCACGCGTGGTGGCCGGCGGACGTCGAGCAATGGCCCGACGAGGCCGACGAGATCGTGCGGCGCATGGCCGCACTGCTCGCGTGACGCGCGCGACCGCCGCCGCGTTGCCGCCGAACCGCCGCGCGCCGGGAAGCGGCGGCGGCTTTCCCTCCTTCCGCCTGCTCGAGGCGCTGTCGTTCATGGCGTCGGCGGTCTTCGCCGGGCTGCTGCTCTTCTGGCTCGGCCCCAGCGCCCCGGCCGCGACGATGGTTCTCGGCTGGGCCCATGGACTGCTGTGGATCGCGATGTCCCTGCTCGCGATCGTCGCCGTGCGCAGAGGAACGATTCCGTTCTGGCTGGCCGTCACCGTTGCCGTCGTGGGCGGCGTCGGCCCGTTCGCCGGGACGATCGGTTTTCTGGTGGAGAGCCACCGTCGTAAGCAGGCAGACTCGACCGCTTAGCGAAAGTCCGTCGCGAACGCAAATCGCTATTGTCAAGCGACAGGATGTCAGTGGACACGACGACCCAGGTCGTGATGCCCCAGATGGGTGATTCCGTCGCCGAGGGCACGATTCTGGAGTGGCACAAAACCGAGGGGGACACGGTCGAAGCCGACGAGACGCTCGTCGAGATCTCGACCGACAAGGTCGACGCCGAGGTCCCCGCCGGCGTCGCCGGAACCGTCGTGCGCGTCCTCGCCGCCGAGGGTGACACGGTCGCGGTTGGCGCAGTGCTTGCTGAGATCGCACCGGCTGATGGCGCCGCCGCGCCAAACGGCGGAGCGCCGGTTGCCGAGAGCGCTCCGGCCGCCGAGGCCCAGACGCTCGAGATCGTGATGCCGCAGATGGGCGAGTCCGTCACCGAGGGCGTCGTGCTCGAGTGGCACAAGGCCGCGGGCGACGCGATCGCCGCCGACGAGACGCTCATCGAGATCTCGACCGACAAGGTCGACGCCGAGGTCCCCGCCCCTGCGAGCGGAACCGTCACCGAGTTGCTCGTCGAGCCGGGTGACACCGTCACCGTGGGGCAGGTGCTCGCGCGTATGAGCGCGGGTGCAGGCGCAAGCACCGCGGCCGACGCCCCTACCGCTCCGGCCGACTCCAGCTCTGCCCCGGCGACGAACGGCGCTACCGCGGCGCCCGCTGCGGAAGGCGACGCCAACGCCTCGCCGGTCGCACGCCGCGCCGCCGCCGCGCACGGCGTACCGCTCGAAGGCGTGGCGGGCAGCGGCCCGGGCGGCCGCATCGTGAAGGACGACGTGCTCGCCGCGGCCAACGGCACCGCAACCGCCGCGAAGCCGGCCTCGGCCGGGGCCAAGCCCGCCGGCGCGCAGCTGCTCAAGGGCGGCGCCGGGATGCTCGCGAGATACATGGACGACAGCCGCTCGATCCCGACGGCGACGTCCTTCCGCACGCTCACGGTGACGACGCTCGAGGCCCGCCGCAAGCAGCTCAAGGAAGCGGGCCTGAAGGTCTCCTTCACCCACCTGATCGCCTACGCGATCGCCAAGGCCGGCAGCGAGATGCCGGTCATGGCGCACCACTTCGCCGAGCTTGACGGCAAGCCGCACCGCGTCGACGACGGCGCCGTGAACCTCGGCCTCGCGGTCGACGTCGAGAAGAAGGACGGCTCGCGCACGCTGATGGTGCCGGTCATCAGAGGCGCCGGCACGCTCGACTTCAAGGGCTTCCTCGACGCGTACAACGCCCTCGTCGAGAAGGCGCGCACGAACACCCTCACCGCCGACGACCTCACCGGCGGCAACGTCACGCTCACGAATCCTGGCGGGATCGGCACCGTCGCCTCCGTGCCGCGGCTGATGGTCGGCCAGGGCACGATCGTCGCGACCGGCTCGATCGCCTACCCCGTCGGCCTTGGCGCGATCGGCGCGCAGATCGGCGCCGAGAAGGTGATGTCGATGACGTCGACGTACGACCATCGCATCATCCAGGGCGCCGAGTCAGGGCGCTTCCTGCAGCTGATCGAGAGATACCTGCAGGGCGAGAACGACTTCTACGAGGGCGTCTTTCAAGCACTCGGCGCCGCGCTCCCGGCGCTTCCGCCCGCCCCCACGCCGCAGCTCGCCGCCGCCGCCGCACCGACCGCACCGGCCGCCGGCGCCGCCCCCAGCGAGGAGCTGCTGCAGGCGGTCCAGGCCGCCGACTCGCTGCTGAAGGCCTACCGCACGCACGGCCACCTCGCCGCACAGCTCGACCCGCTCGGCTCCGACCCCGTCGGCGACCCGGCGCTCGACCCCAAGCCGCTGAGACTCACCGCCGAGCTGATGGCGCAGATCCCCGCGCGGATCCTGCGGACCGGCGTTCCCGGCACGACGTTCGCCGACGCGCTCCCGCACCTGAGAGAGACCTACTGCGGCACGATCGCCTACGAGATAGAGCACATCTCCAGCCACCGCCAGCGCGTGTGGCTGCGCGAGAAGATCGAGACGGGCGCGTTCCGCCAGCCGCTTACGAACGACGAGCGCAAGCGACTGCTCGAGCGGCTGATCCAGGTCGATGCGCTCGAGCGCTTCATGCACAAGGCCTACCTCGGCCAGAAGCAGTTCTCGATCGAGGGCCTCGACATGACAGTCCCGATGATCGACGAGGTGGTGCGGCTCGCCGGCGCCAACGGCGGACGCGAGGTCGTCATCGGCATGGCGCACCGCGGCCGCCTCAACGTGCTCGCGCACAACCTCGGCCGCTCCTACGGCTCGATCTTCGCCGAGTTCGAGGGCCAGACGACGCTCGACGTGATCACCTCGATCCCGCAGGGCGGCACCGGTGACGTCAAGTACCACCACGGCGCCCGCGGGACGCAGGAGCTGCCCGATGGCGGCTCGCTGATCGTGCGGCTGGAGTCGAACCCGAGCCACCTCGAGTTCGTCGGGCCGGTCGGGATCGGCGCCACGCGCGCCGCGCAGACGACCCGCCAGGGTCCGCATGCGGCGCAGGACACGAACGCCGCGCTGCCGATCATCCTGCACGGCGACGCCGCCTTCCCCGGCCAGGGCGTCGTGGCGGAGACGTTCAACCTGCAGGCGCTCGACGGCTACACCGTCGGCGGCACGGTCCACCTGATCCAGAACAACCAGGTCGGCTTCACGACGGACCCCGACGACGCGCGCTCCACGCGCTGGGCCTCGGACCTCGCGAAGGGCTTCGACGTGCCGATCATCCACGTCAACGCCGACGACGTAGCTGCCTGCATCTCGGCCGTCCGGCTCGCGCACGCCTACCGCCAGGAGTTCGGTCACGACGTGGTGCTCGACCTGATCGGCTACCGCCGCTTCGGCCACAACGAGGCCGACGAGCCCGCGTACACGCAGCCCGAGATGTACGTGAAGATCAGAGACCACCCGACCCCGCCCGCGATCTACGCGCGCCAGCTGATCGACGCCGGTGTCGTCACGCAGAACGAAGTCGACGCGATGACGAACGCGGTCTGGCAGCAGCTGAGCGAGGAGCACCAGCAGCTGAAGGCGCGTCTGTCGGCCGCGACACCGGTGGAGCAGGGCACCGGCGAGTACCAGCTCGACCGCACGCCGTCGCCGGACGTCGCCACGGCCGTCGACGCCGATCGCCTGCGTGAGCTCAACGAAGCGCTGCTGCGCGTCCCGGACGGTTTCTCCATTCACCCGAAGCTGAGACGCCCGCTCGAGCAGCGGCGCGAGGCGATGGGCGCCGACGGCGGCATCACGTGGGCGCACGCCGAGCAGCTCGCATTCGCCTCACTGCTGACCGAAGGCACGCCCGTCCGCCTCACCGGCCAGGACGCCGAGCGCGGCACGTTCTCGCAGCGTCACCTCGTCCTGCACGATCCCAAGACGGGCCAGGAGTACTGCCCGATCCAGCACCTGCCGAACGCGCTCGCGCCGATGGAGCTGCACAACAGCCCGCTGTCGGAGATGGCGGCGCTCGGCTTCGAGTACGGCTACTCGCAGGAGGGCCCGGAGACGCTCGTGCTGTGGGAGGCGCAGTTCGGCGACTTCGTCAACAGCGCGCAGGTGATCATCGACCAGTTCATCATCTCCGGCCTCGCGAAGTGGGGTCAGTCGACGCGCCTGACACTGCTGCTCCCCCACGCCTACGAGGGCTCCGGCCCGGAGCACTCCTCCGCGCGCCTGGAGCGCTGGTTGCAGCTCGCCGCCGAGGGCAACATCCGCGTCGCCTACCCGTCGACGCCGGCGCAGTACTTCCACCTGCTGCGCCGTCAAGCGAAGATCGCCAAGCAGCGCCCGCTCGTCGTGATGACGCCGAAGTCGCTGCTGCGCCTGCCGCAGGCGACGAACCGCGTCGAGCACCTGTCCGACACGCAGTTCTACCCCGTGCTCGCCGAGCCGCGCGTGGAGAACGACAAGGTCACGCGCCTGATCCTCTGCAGCGGCAAGGTCTACTACGACCTCGTCGGCGACGACATGCGCAAGGACAACCCCGGCGTCGCGATCGGCCGCGTCGAGCTGCTGTATCCGTTCCCGCAAAGCCAGATCCTCGAGCTGGTCGGCAGCTACCCGAACCTGAGAGAAGTCGTCTGGCTGCAGGAGGAGCCGCGCAACATGGGCGCCCGCGCGCACATGTCGCCGCGGCTCATGCAGATCATCCCGCGCGAGCTGAAGTTCGGCTACATCGGCCGGCCTGAGCGCGCCTCGACGGCCGAGGGCTACCCCGCTGCGCACGCGATGGAGCAGCGACGGATCGTCACGACCGCGTTGGATCTGTCGCGGCCGGTCGGGATGTATCCGCAGAAGCTGCCGGGTGAGCGGTAACTCCCGCGAAGCACTGATTCTCGACCGCGTCCGCTCCACGCCGGAGGGCTTCGTGCGCAGCTACGGGGATGTCTCGCCGGGTGCGCCGCGGGTCGCGGGGGCGGTGCTGTCGGAGGTTGGTGACGATCCGACGGTGCCCTGGCACCGGATCGTGCGGGCGGACGGCTCGCTCGCGAAGGGTGCGCGACAGCGGGCGCTGCTGGAGGCGGAGGGTGTGCCGTTTCGCGGGGAGCGCGTCGACATGCGCGCGGCGCGCCTGCCGGAGTAGCGTTCCGCGCGCATGTGGCTCCAGCGCGAGATCCGGCTCGAGGCGCGCCCGCGCGGCTTCCACCTCGTCACGCGCGAGGTCGTCGCCGCGCTGCCAGAGCTGGGCGAGCTGCGGGTCGGCCTGCTGCACGTCCATATCCTCCACACGTCCGCCTCGCTGACGCTGAACGAGAACGCGAGCCCCGACGTGCGGCGCGACTTTACGAGCTGGTTCGACCGCGCCGTGCCCGAGGGCGCGGAGTACTGGACCCACACCCTCGAGGGCGACGACGACATGCCCGCGCACGTGAAGGCATCGCTGCTCGGCCCGTCGCTCACACTGCCGATCGCCGGCGGTCGGCTCGCCCTCGGCACCTGGCAGGGGATCTACCTGTGCGAGCACCGCGACGCGGGCGGAGCTCGCCGGCTGGTCGCGACCGCCTGGGGCGAGGGGTAAGCCAGCTCAGACGAACAGCGTCAGGTCCGGCTCACGCTCGCCGCGCAGCACCCCAAGGTCAACCTCGACGCAGGCGATCCCGCGGCTTTCCGCGAGCACGCGCGCCTGCGGCTTGATCTGCTGGGCAGCCAGCACGCCGCGGCAGGCGGCCATCGCCGGATCGAGGCGGATCCGCTCGAGGTAGCGGGTGAGCTGCTCGACGGCGTCGATCGTGCCGACGCGTTTGATCTCGACGGCGATCCAGCCGTCCTCCTCGTCGCGGCACATGAGGTCGACGGGGCCGATGTCGGTCCCCCACTCGCGCCGCACGAGCCGGAAGCCCTCGCCGCACCACTCCGGCTGCCCGGCGAGCAGCTCCTGCAGGTGCGCCTCGACGCCGTCCTTCTCCAGCGCGGCCGCCTCGCCCATGTCATGCGTCACGTCGGAGAGCACCTCAGCGATGCGGATGTCGAGCCGGTCCTCCGTGTCGCCGGCGTGCTTGCGGACGACGATGTGGCCGTCGGCCTCCTCGATCACAGTCGGCGGCGTCATCCAGTTGGAGGGCTTGAAGCCGCCATGGTCGGCGTGGACCATCACCGACCCGTCGGACTTGACCATGATCAGCCGCAGCGCCTCCGGCAGGAGCGCATCGAGACGGCCCGTGTAGCGGACCTCACAGCGGGCGACGATCAGGCGCACGAGACCGGCAACCTAGCGCGCGGACGGGACGAAACCGCCCTTGCGTTTGCCGCAGATCCTCCACTACCATCGGGGAGCTGGTGCGACGCCTTGGGGGAAGTTGCGCGTAATACGGTTTAATGCGCTGTCGTGCCCGACTGCACCGTGATCACCACCGCTGACATCGCAGGCCGCCTGGCGGCCGCCGCTGCACGAAGACGCGCGTTCGTCGTGTCTCGAAGACGCACGTTCGTCGCATCCGACTCGTGACGAACCGCGCGACGCTCGCAGCCGGAGGCGACTGAGCCCCGAGCGAGCGGAGCCCGCAGCGACCGCCCGTCAGCTCTTTCGAACTTCAGGAGATCACCAACGCCATGTCCGCCACCGCTTCCAGCACCACATCCGTCGCCACGCCCGCGCCGCTGATCTGGCCCGAGCGCGACATCCACTCGCTCACGTCCGTCGACCTCGACCCGCAGCTGCCGAAGAACGTCGAGGCGCTGCTGCCGCAGATACGCCAGCTCGCCGCGCTCGGCGACGCCCTGCGGGCGCTGCAGACGCTCGACGGCTCGTTCGTCCACGAGGCGCACGCCCGCGCACTCGCGGAGGGATCGGCAAAGCTGATGGAGGAGATCGCCGCCTCCGGCGCCGTCTCGCCCGAGCAGACCGACATGCTGCGCCGCCGCGCCGCCGCGCTCGCGGAGCTGCGCCACGACCAGCAGATCTCGCACGACGAGGCCGCGCTCTCGACGCCGCAGAACCTCACGGTGATCGCAGGCCCGATGTGCACGTTCCGCAACAAGACGCGCACGCCGCTGCACTCGGTTCTCGCCTGCACCGCGCACCAGCGCGGCGACGAGCTGATCGCCGCGCTCGACGCCTCCTCGCGCCAGGCGCTCGACGAGGTCAACCGCCTGTGCGGCACCGAGGACGTCTCCGTCGGCGGCGTCTTCGCGATGCAGGTCACGGACCTGATCGCGATGGGCGGCGAGAGCAACGCCTTCCCGAAGCACTTCGCCTACTTCCTGCCCGAGGACGAGGGCGCCGGCTACGGCGAGGTCTTCAACAAGACGATCCTCTTCCGCAACGTCTACGGGCTGCGCTACGACTGCATCTCGAAGCCGCTCGGCGAGGCGCTGCTGCGCGGGCACAAGCCGGCCGAGGGCGTCGACGTCCGCGACGTGCTGATCACCTGGATGCGCGGCCACGACATCGCGCATGCGGTGCAGACCCCGCGCGCGGGCAAGCTCGGACCGAAGGATGTCGGCCACGAGCCGTGGTACTCACTGCAGGAGGCGATAGCCGACGCGTTCGGCAGCGCGATGGCGTTCACGCCGACGTGGCTGCA
>Ga0126313_10000451_pt1 | contig 19471 bp, 26 predicted proteins | sample Plot105A_FD_89954 | JGI IMG/M metagenome (GOLD analysis project Ga0126313, IMG submission 89954) | Serpentine soil microbial communities from UC McLaughlin Reserve, CA, USA - Plot105A | ecosystem: Environmental > Terrestrial > Soil > Grasslands | place: USA: UC McLaughlin Reserve, Lake County...
GACCTCGTCCAGATGCTCTCCGGAAAAGATCGCGGCAAGCAGGGTCGCGTCCTCGAGGCGCGTCCGGCCGACCGGCGCGTGATCGTCGAGAACCTGAACATCGTGAAGAAGCACCGCCGGCCGCGGCCGATGCGCGATCCCAGCCGGATGGGCCAGGTGCAGATGCAGCCGGGCGGCGTCTTCGACATCGCGTCCGCGGTCGACATCTCGAACGTCATGCTCGTCTGCCCGACCTGCAACCGCCCGACGCGGGTCGGCCACGAGTACCGCGATGCGAAGGAAGGCGAAGCCCGCACGAAGGTCAGGGTCTGCAGGCGCGCCGACTGCGGGGAGGTGCTCGACCGCTGATGCCGGCCGCGACCCAGGAGACATACGTGCCGCGCCTCAAGCAGCGCTACGAGGACGAGATCCGCGATCGCCTGAAGGAGCGGCTCGGCTACTCGTCGGTAATGCAGGTCCCGCGGCTCGAGAAGATCACAGTGAACATGGGCGTGGGCGAGGCGAAGACGAACGCCCGCGCGCTCGACAGCGCGATCGAGGAGCTGACCACGATCACGGGCCAGCGCGCGCAGATCACGCGCGCCCGGAAGTCGATCGCGGGCTTCAAGATCCGCGAAGGCATGCCGATCGGCGCGAAGGTCACCCTTCGCGGCACGCGCATGTGGGAGTTCCTCGACCGGACGATCTCGATCGCGATGCCGCGGATCCGCGACTTCCGCGGTCTCTCGCCGGCGAGCTTCGACGGGCGCGGGAACTACTCCCTCGGGGTGCGCGAGCAGCTGATCTTCCCCGAGATCGACTACGACGACATCGACACCGTGCGTGGGCTCGACGTGACGCTCACGACGACGGCGAAGACGGACGAGGAAGGCCTCGAGCTCCTGCGCGAGCTCGGGCTTCCCTTCCGGCAGGACACGCAAGGAGCGTAAGGAGAAGGATGGCGAAGACGAGCCTGGTCGTGAAGGCCTCGCGACCGCAGAAGTACAAGACACGCCGCTACAGCCGCTGCAACCGCTGCGGGCGGCCCCGCGCGGTCTATCGGCGGTTCGGCCTGTGTCGGATCTGCCTGCGCGAGCTCGCGCACGACGGCGCGATCCCTGGCATGACGAAAGCGAGTTGGTAGCCGTGCTGACCGACCCCGTCGCCGACATGCTGACGCGCATCCGGAACGCCAACAAGGCGCTCCAGGAGACGGTCTCGATGCCGTCGTCGCGCGTGAAGATCGAGATCGCGCGCCTCCTGAAGGAGGAGGGCTACATCCGGGATTACCGCGTCGAGAGCGGCGAGTCCTTCGATACTCTGGCCATCGAGCTCAAGTTCGGTCGGAACCGCGAGCGGGTCATCACCGACCTGAAGCGGGTCTCGAAGCCGGGCCGCCGTGTCTATGCCAAGAAGGAGCGCCTGCCGCGCGTCCTCGGCGGCATGGGCACGGCGATCATCTCCACGTCGCGCGGGCTCGTCACGAGCCGGACGGCGCAGGAGCTGGGCGTCGGCGGCGAAGTGGTGTGCTTCATCTGGTAGTCGCATGAGTCGAATCGGCAAAGATCCCATCCCTGTGCCCGCCGGCGTGAGCGTGTCGCTCTCGCCCGGCCGCGTCATGGTCAACGGTCCGCTCGGGGAGCTCACGCAGAGCGTCCCGACGCGCATCTCGGTCGAGCAGTCGGACGGCGAGCTGCTCGTGAAGCGTCCCACCGAGCGCGGGGAAGACCGCGCGCTCCACGGCCTCACGCGCTCGCTGGTCTCCAACATGGTCGAGGGGGTCACGAAGGGGTTCGAGAAGACGCTCGAGATCCAGGGCATCGGCTATCGCGCGTCGCTCCGGGGGACGACGCTCGAGCTGAACGTCGGCTTCTCGCATGCGGTGACCGTCGAGCCGCCGCTCGGGATCTCCTTCGAGGTTCCACAGCCGACGCAGATCATCGTGAAGGGCATCGACAAGCAGAAGGTCGGACAGATCGCCTCGGAGATCCGCCGCGTGCGCCCGCCCGAGCCCTACAAGGGCAAGGGCATCCGCTACCAGGGCGAGTACGTCCGCCGTAAGCTCGGGAAGCGAGCCTGATGAAAGCGGCCGCCACTTCCCCATCTCGCACTCTCATGACCACGGCAAAGCGTCGCCTCGCGGCGTCCTCGGTCGCTTCCGTATACGCATGCGCGTCCAATCACCACCACTCCCTGCGTCCTTGCGACGCTCGCTTTTCGCGGCCTGAGAGCACGATCCGAGAAAGCGGTGACCGCTGATGTCCGCGCTGAGCGTTCGTGAGGCACGTCTGCGCCGCCACCGTCGGATTCGTCGGCAGATCGAGGGCACGACCGAGCGACCGCGGCTCGTCGTCTTTCGCTCGAACCGCGGCATCGGGGCGCAGCTCGTCGACGACGCCGCCGGCCGGACGCTCGCCTCGGCCGACCATGGCGTGCTTCCGAAGTCGTTCAAAGGCTCGAAGACCGACCAGGCGGCGGAGGTGGGCAAGCGTCTCGCGGCGGCGGGGAAGAAGGCCGGTATCGAGACCGTCGTCTTCGACCGGGGCGGCTACCTCTACCACGGACGCGTGAAGGCGCTGGCTGACGGTGCGCGCGAAGGAGGACTCAGGTTCTAGATGTCTGTTGATATCCAGCAGGCGCGCGAGCGGGAGCTCGCCGAGCGCGAGCTCAAGGAGCGAGTCGTCGAGATCAATCGCGTCGCGAAGGTGGTGAAGGGCGGCCGGCGTTTCTCGTTCACCGCGCTCGTCGTGATCGGCGACGAGGTCGACCGGGTCGGCGTCGGCTACGGGAAGGCGCGCGAGGTGCCGCTCGCGATCTCGAAGGCCGTCGACGACGCGAAGAAGAACCTCTTCACGGTGCCGAAGAAGGGCCAGACGATCACCCACGCCATCGTCGGCGAGTTCGCGGCGGCACGCGTCGTCCTGCGCCCGGCCAGCGAGGGAACCGGTGTCATCGCCGGCGGGGGTGTGCGCGCGGTCCTCGAGCTCGCGGGCATCCGCGACATCCTCGCGAAGAGCCTTGGCACGCCGAACGCGATCAACACACTGAAGGCGACGGTCGACGGGTTGAAGAAGCTCCGCCGGCCCGAGGACGTCGCGAAGATCCGCGGTAAGGCCGTCCACGAGGTGCTCTTCCCGCGCAAGCGCAAAGACGTGCCCGAGGAGCCCGCCACGCCCGCCGAGGCGCCGGTGACCGCGGAGGCCATCGCGGAGGAGCCCGAAGCCGCCGCCGAAGCGCCCGAAGCTGCCGCCGAAGACGTCGCGGCGGAGCAGGCCGCGCCTGCGCCGGCCGCGGACGCTCCGCAGGAGCCGGAGGCGCCCGCGGAGGAGAAGCCGACGCGGCGCTCCCGGAAGAAGGAGGACGATGCCGACTCTTAGGATCACCCAGACCCGGAGCCAGATCGGCCAGACGCAGAAGCACCGCGGGACGCTTCGCGCGCTTGGTCTGGGGCGCATCGGCCGCTCGGTGGAGCGCCGGGACTCGCCGGAGACGCTCGGTATGCTCAGGAAGGTCCGCCACCTCGTGAAGGTCGAGGACGCTTAGCCATGCCTGCAGAGAACGACGAGCTCAGCCTCTCGACGCTCAAGCCCGCCCAGAAGCGCCGGCCGCGCAAGCGCATCGGCCGCGGCATGGGCTCGGGCAAGGGCCGCTATTCCGGGCGCGGGATCAAGGGGCAGAAGTCGCGCGCCGGCTCGCACAAGATGCGCCCGGGCTTCGAGGGCGGTCAGATGCCGATCTACATGCGGCTCGGCAAGCAGCCCGGCTCGACGTCGAAGGACGCGATGCCGATCGGCCCCTTCCGCACGCGGACGGCAGCGGTGAACGTCTCCGAGCTCGAGCGCGTTTTCGATGCCGGCGACGACGTCACCATCGAAGCGCTCGCCGAGAAGCGGCTGATCCGGAACACGCGCACCGACGTGAAGATCCTCGGGACCGGCCAGCTCACGAAGAAGCTCACTGTGACCGTGCACCTCTTCTCGAGGAGCGCTGCGGAGAAGATCGAGGCTGCCGGCGGCACCGCCAACGCGCTCCGCCCGCCCCGCGACGAGACGCCGAAGAAGCGCAGGCGCAAGACACGCGAGACGGACGCGGAGGACGCCGCCCGGACCGAGGCCGGCGCGGAGGAGACGGACCGCGAGCCGGACGAGTCGGTCGACGCCCAGCCCGAAGGAGCGGCCGAGGCCGCAGAAGGCGAGGCCTAGACCGTGTTCGGCTGGCTCGCCAACGCCTGGCGGGTTCCGGAGCTCCGCCGCCGTGTCCTCTTCACGGCGTTGGTGCTCGCGCTCTACCGCCTCGGCAGCTGGATCCCCGTCCCGGGCGTCGACCCGACCCAGATCGAGGATTACTTCCGTCAGCAGGGCGGCACGGTCCTCGGCCTCCTGAACATCTTCTCGGGCGGAGCGCTCTCCCAGTTCGCGCTCTTCGCGCTCGGGATCATGCCGTACGTCACGGCGTCGATCATCCTGCAGCTCCTGACGGTCGTGATCCCGCAGCTCGAGCAGCTGCAGAAGGAGGGCGAGGCCGGCTACGCGCGGATCAACCAGTACACGCGCTACCTGACCGTCGTGCTCGCTGCGCTCCAGGCGGCGGGATACGCGTACCTCTTCGACCGCCAGAACGCCCTCACCCTGAATCCCGGCAAGTTCGTGCTCATCGTCGTCTCGCTGACCGCGGCGACGACGCTCCTCATGTGGATGGGCGAGATGATCACGAAGCGCGGGATCGGAAACGGGATCTCGCTCCTCATCTTCGCGTCGATCCTCGCCGGGCTTCCCGGTGGCCTCCGCGCCTGGTACGAAGGCACGCCGTTCGAGCAGATCGCCTTCCCGCTCGTCGCGCTCGCCGTCATCGTCGCGGTGGTCTTCGTCCAGGAGGGCCAGCGGCGCATCCCGATCCAGTACGCGAAGCGCATGGTGGGGCGCCTCCAGACGGGCGGCCAGTCGACCTACATGCCGCTCCGAGTGAACATGGCGGGGGTCATCCCGATCATCTTCGCCGCGGCCGTCATGGCGTTCCCGCCCACGATCGCCCAGTTCTTCCCGTCGACGCAGAGCTTCATCAACCGCCACTTCACGCCGAGTTCGCTGCTCTATCTCTTCGCGCAGGCGGCCCTGATCGTGATCTTCACGTACTTCTACACCGCGGTCCAGTTCAACCCGGTCGACCAGGCGGACAACCTCCGCAAGCACGGCGGCTACATCCCCGGTATCCGGCCGGGCCCGCCGACCGCGCAGTACCTCGACCGAGTCCTGACGCGCCTCACGCTCCCGGGGTCTCTCTTCCTCGCGATCGTGGCAACGGCGCCGGCGCTCTTCATCATCTACGCGGGCTTCTCTCAGTCGACGACGCAGGCCCTCGGCGGCACGTCGATCCTCATCGTCGTCGGCGTGGCGCTCGACACGATGCGGCAGATGGAGTCTCAGATGATGATGCGCCACTACGAGGGCTTCCTCCGATAGCCGCATGTCGCTCGACGTCGTCATCCTCGGGCCCCCCGGGGCCGGAAAGGGCACCCAGGCGAGGCGCATCGCCGAGGACGCCGAGATCCCGCACATCGCGACGGGCGACATGGTCCGGGCGATGAAGGAGCAGGACACAGCGCTCGGCCGCGAGGTGTGCGCGGTCTACGATCGCGGCGACCTGGTCTCGGACGAGCTCATGATCGAGCTGATCAGGGACCGGCTCTCGGACCCGGACACGCAGAAGGGCTTCATCCTCGACGGCTTCCCGCGGACGCTCAGGCAGGCGGAGGCGCTTGACGGGCTCCTCGAGGAGCTCGACCGCGCGGTCTCGGTCGTGCTGCAGTTCCAGCTGCCCGACGAGGTGGCTGTCGCACGGCTCCACGGTCGCGCGGTCGCGGAAGGACGGAGCGACGACACGTTCGAGGTGATCCAGCATCGCCTCGAGGTCTTCCACGCACAGACGGAGGCGGTCGTGGAGCACTATCGGGCGCGCGGAACGCTCGTCGGCATCCATGCGGACCGAGGCGTCGACGAGGTGTTCGCCGAGGTCCAGGACGTCCTCCAGACCGCCGCGGCGGAATGATCATCCGCAAGTCGCCCGACGAGATCGAGGCGATGGCCCGCGCGGGACAGGTCGTCGTCGAAACCCTCGAGTTGCTCGGCGAGCGCGTCGCGCCCGGCGTCACGACACTCGAGCTCGACGCCGTCGCGGAGGAGTTCATCCGCTCGCAGGACGGCGTCCCGACCTTCAAGGGCTATCGCGGCTTCCCGGGCTCGATCTGCGCGTCCCCGAACTCGATGGTCGTGCACGGGATCCCGGGGCCGTACCGCCTGGACGAGGGCGACATCATCTCGATCGACGTCGGCGTGACGCTCGGCGGCTTTGTCGCCGACTCGGCCTACACCTTTGGCGTGGGGGAGACCGACCCGGAAACGCAGCGGCTCCTCGACGTCTGCCAGGCCGCGCTCGCGGCCGGGATCGACGAGGCACGGGCCTGGAGCCACGTCGGCGACGTCTCCGCGGCTGTGCAGCAGACGACCGAGGCGGCGGGATTCTCGGTCGTGCGCTCGCTCGTCGGACACGGCGTCGGCCGCTCGATGCACGAGGAGCCCCAGGTTCCGAACTTCGGGCGGCCGGGGCGCGGCCCGAAGCTCGCGCCGGGCACGACGATCGCGATCGAGCCGATGATCACGGCCGGCGGCCCCGACGTCTGGATCGCGGACGACCGTTGGTCGATCTCGACCGACGACGGATCGCTCGCGGCGCACTTCGAGCACACGGTCGCGATCACCGGGGAGGGCCCGAGGATCTTGACACAGGCTCGGGCCGGCTCTGCGCTCCGGCTCTTGGCTTGAGGCCCTTTGCTACCATGATGCGTCGCGGCGACGGCCGGGCCTTGGCTTGTGCCGCGAGCGTCCTATGAAGGTACGAGCATCCGTCAAGCCGATTTGCGACCGCTGCCGCGTCATCAAGCGGCACGGCAAGGTTTTGGTCATCTGCACGAACCCGCGGCACAAGCAGCGGCAGGGATAGGAGAGAGCACTTGGCACGAATCGCCGGCGTCAACATTCCCCGCGAGAAGCGGCTCGAGGTCGGACTGACCTACATCTACGGGATCGGCCCCTCGACGTCGCGGAAGATCTCGGCCGAGCTCGGGCTCTCGCCCGACACGAAGGTGCGCGATCTGACCGATGCGGAGGTCACGCGCCTTCGGAACTACATCGACGGCGAGGTGATGGTCGAGGGCGACCTGCGGCGTGAGCGCTCACAGAACGTGAAGCGGCTCCAGGAGATCGGCTCGTACCGTGGGTTCCGCCACCGGCGCGGATTGCCGGTCGACGGGCAGCGGACGAAGACGAACGCACGGACCCGCAAGGGCCCGAAGAAGACGGTCGGGCGCGGGAAGAGGGCGGCGAAGTAGTGGCGCCCCCGCGAAGGCAAGCTCAGCGTGGCCGCACTCGCCGGCGCGCGAAGAAGAACATCGCGATCGGACAGGCGCACATCAAGACGAGCTTCAACAACACGATCGTGTCGCTGACAGACAACGACGGCAACGTGATCGCGTGGGAGAGCGCGGGCTCGGCGGGCTTCAAAGGCTCGCGGAAGTCGACACCGTACGCCGCGCAGATCACCGCCGACGCGTGCGCGCGGAAGGGCATGGAGCACGGCCTCCAGAAGGTCGAGGTGTTCGTCAAGGGTCCCGGCTCGGGGCGTGAGACGGCGATCCGCTCGCTCCAGGCGGCTGGGCTCGAGGTGCTCGGCGTCCGCGACGTCTCGCCGCAGGCCCACAACGGCGTGCGTCCGAAGAAACGGAGGAGGGTCTAGTGGCCCGCGACCGTTCTCCGAAATGCCGCCAGTGCCGCCGTGAAGGGTTGAAGCTCTTCCTGAAGGGTGAGCGGTGCCTGACCGAGAAGTGCGCCGTCGAGCGCCGCAGCTATCCGCCGGGCGAGCACGGCCGCGGCCGGATCAAGCAGAGCGAGTACCTCCTGCAGCTGCGCGAGAAGCAAAAGGCGCGCCGCTATTACGGGATCCTCGAGAAGCAGTTCCGCGGCTACTACGACAAGGCGTCGCGGCGCTCCGGGATCACCGGCGAGGAGCTCCTCCGGATGCTCGAGACGCGGCTCGACAACGTCGTCTACCGCCTCGGCTTCGCCGCCTCGCGGTCGCAGGCACGGCAGCTCATCCGGCACGGCCACTTCCAGGTGAACGGCCGGCGGGTGAACATACCGAGCTACCAGGTTCGTCCAGACGACATCGTCTCACTGAAGGCCGGCAGCCCCGCCGAGCAGGTCGTTCGCGACGCCACGGATCTCACCGCGACCGTGTCGGGCTGGCTCCAGGCCGACCACGACAACCTGACGGGCAAGGTCCTGAAGCTCCCGGAGCGGGACGAGATCGACACGCCCGTCCAGGAACAGCTCATCGTCGAGCTCTATTCGAAGTAGGGGCGAGGCATGCCTCGCATGCGCCCCTGAGGGAACGCAAGGAGAAGGTAGGAAAGGAACGCATGGCCACGAGAACCGCCACGATGGACTTCCAGATCCCAAAGATCACGCACGAAGAGATCGACGAGCGCAACGGGGTCTTCACGATCGAGCCGCTCGACCGAGGCTTCGGCTACACGTTCGGCAATTCACTTCGCCGTGTGCTGCTCTCGTCGCTCGAGGGCGCCGCGGTCACCTCGGTGAAGATCGAGGGCGTCGCGCACGAGTTCACGACGCTTCCGGGCGTCCGCGAGGACGTCACCGACATCATCCTCAACCTGAAGAACCTCATCTGCCGCCTGCACGGCGAGTCCCCCGAGGTCGAGGTCCGGCTGGACAAGAAGGGCTCGGGCGCCGTCACGGCCGCCGACATCGAGGCGCCGGCCGACCTCGAGATCCTGAATCCGCACCTCGAGATCGCGAACCTCGCCGACAAGGGCCGGCTCGAGATCACGCTCACGATCGGCCGCGGCCGCGGGTACCTCCCGGCCGAGCTGAACCGCGGGCCCGACCAGTCGATCGGCGTCATCCCGGTCGACTCGATCTTCTCGCCCGTGCGGCGGGTGTCGTACGAGGTCGAGGCTGCGCGCGTCGGTCAGCGGACGGACTACGACAAGCTGACGCTCGACGTCACGACGGACGGCTCGCTCGATCCGCGCGACTCGATCGCGCAGGCCGCGGAGATCCTGATCCGGCAGCTCGCGATCTTCACGGACATCGACCAGATCGAGGGTCTCGGCGACGGCGGCGCGCCGGAGGCGGCCGCGGACGCCCCGCAGGCGCACGGGATGGAGAACTTCCCGATCGAGGAGCTCGAGCTGGGCGTGCGGAGCTACAACTGCCTGAAGCGCGTCGGCATCGAGACGATCGGCGATCTGGTTTCGAAGACCGAGTCCGACCTCGCGGCGATCCCGAACTTCGGCAAGAAGTCGATCGAGGAGGTCCGGGAGACGCTCGGCGCCCACGGGCTGAACCTCCGGGACGAGTAGAGCCGATGCGTCACCAGCGGGCCGGTCGAAAGCTCGGGCGCGACGCCGCCCATCGCAAGTCGCTCTACGCGAACCTCGCGGCTGCGCTGATCGAGCACGGCCGGATCAAGACCACGGAGGCGAAGGCGAAGGAGGTCCGCCCGTTCGTCGAGCAGCTGATCACACTCGGCAAGCGCGGCGACCTCGCCGCCCACCGCCAGGCGGTCAGCACGCTGCGCTCGAAGTCGGCGGCTCATATCCTCTTCTCCGAGGTCGCGCCGCGCTTCGCGGAGCGGCCCGGCGGCTACACGCGCGTCGTGAAGCTCGGGCCGCGGCAGGGCGACGCGGCGCCGATGGCCTACCTCGAGCTCTTGGACTACGTGCCCGCGGGGCGCGTCGCCGCGGGCTAAGGGACGACCGGCCGCAACAGGCCTCGGCCCGCGAAGCCGACCATGCGGTCGAGCGTCGCAAGGTAGTCCTCCCGGACGGGCGGCACGGCTCGCAGCGTCCAGAGCGTCTTGCCGTTGACCCACGCGGCCTCGCGCGCCCGGCCCACGCTCCACATCGCGTACAGGTCGTCAAGCTCGCGGAAGTCGCGGTCGATCTCGCCGAGGAACCCCGTCGCGAACCACTCCTTGACGCGATCCTCGGTCGCGGCGAGGAGCGCATTCACTGCGGTGAAGTCGACGTGTTGCGCCGCGCTCGGGTCGACGCGGGTCCCGGCCCATGCCTCGCCCAACGCCACCGGCAGGTCGCGGTTGATGTGCGCGTTCATTCCGGCGAGCGCGAACTGGATTGGCGCCACGTCGTGCCGACCACGCGCCTCGAAGAGCGGCGCCCACGCCTTCGCCACGGGCTTCTCGCCCGTCAGGTCGTGGCGGAGCGCGCGGAAGAAGAGGTTTGCGAACGAGACGTCGAGCCAGCGGAGGAAGCGGCCCTCGCCGAATCGTCCGGCACCGACGGCCGCGCTGACGGCCCGCGTCACCTCGAGGTGGAGCTTGTTGAACCAGGCGATGCCGTCGGCGGTCGGCAGCGCCGCGTCGATCGCCTCCATGAGCGCGATGACCTCCGCGATCGTCCGCGGCGACCGGCGGGCGAGTAGGTCCTCGAGCGCGCCCGGCATGAGCGCGAGGATAGGCGCCCGCGGTCGCCGCGGAAAATCCGGTCCGACCGAGTCAGGCGGCGCGCACCGCCGCCGCGGCGAACTCGGCCAGCACGGCGGTCCAGCCTGCCTCGGCGTCGTACGACGCGCGGACGTCTTCGGCGCGCTCGCCGAGCCGCTCCCATCCGGTGTGGACGAGGTCGACGCGCGTCCCGTCGGCTACGGGCGTGAAGGCGACCTCGACGACCTGAGCCGCGTCGCTCCCGCGCCCCGGATACCAGCTGCAGACGAGGCGCGCGGGCGGCTCCCACTCGAGCACGCGGCCCCACTCGTGCTCGGAGCCGTCGACCAGCCGCTCGTAAAACCGGCCGCCGGCTCCAGGCTCGAGCACGACCGTCTCGACCTGATCCTCGCCGACCGAGTGCGTCCGGGCGGGCCACCACTCGGCAATCCCCTGCGTGAAGATGCGGAACGCGACGTCCGGCGGACACGCGACCTCGATCGTCTTTGCGACTGCCATCTCGGTGCTGCTCATGCTGCTCCTCCTTCCTGCTCGGCGGCCTCCTTGTAGGCCGCGAGCGCATCGCTCCAGAACCGATCGAGGTACGCCCGAAGCTCTGCGACGCCCGCCGGCTCCACCCGGTAGATCCGGCGCGTCCCGTCGCGGCGTTCGCTCACGAGCCCTGCGTCCTTAAGGACGCGAAGGTGCTGCGAGACCGCCGGGCGGCTGACCGGCAGCCCGTGGGCGAGCTCGCCGACCGATCGTTCGCCTTGCCCGAGCCGCTCGAAGATCGCTCGCCGCGTCGTGTCCGCGAGAGCTGCCATCCCTTCTCCGTAAGTATCCACTAACCGCAAGTTAATACTTACGGAACGTCTTGTCAAGCGGTACGCTCCGGCCCGTGGCGACTCTGAAGCTCGTCCTCGAATACGACGGCTCCGGCCTCGCCGGCTGGGCGCGCCAGCCTGGGCTTCGGACGGTGGAGGGCGAGCTTCGGTCGGCGCTCGACGCCGTCTTTCCGGCGTGGGACCACCTCGCCGTCGCGGGTCGTACCGATGCCGGCGTGCACGCTCTCGGCCAGGTCGCGAGCCTCACCGCCGACGGCGGGCCGCCGACCGACAGGACAGCGGAGGCGCTGAACGCCGCACTCCCCGACGACGTGGCGGTGGTCGCCGCCGAGCGAGCCCCCGACGGCTTCGACGCGCGCTTCGATGCGCGCGCCCGCTCGTACCGCTACCGCATCTGGCGGCGGCAGACGCCGTCGCCGTTCGAGCACCGCCGAAGCTGGTGGATCCCGCGCCCGCTCGACGAGGACCGCCTGCACGAGAACGCCGCACTCCTCGCCGGCGAGCACGACTTCCGGGCGTTCACGCCGACCGAGACGCAACACGACGTCTTCGTTCGGGTCGTCACGGCGGCCGCGTGGGAGAGGGAGGGCGACGCGCTGCACTTTCGCGTCAGGGCCGACAGCTTTCTGCGACACATGGTGCGGACGCTCGTCGGTACGATGATCGAGGCCGAGCCCGACCGGCTCGCGCGCTTGCTCGAGGGCTGTGCGCGGGCGGAGGCGGGCATGACGGCGCCGCCGTTCGGCCTTTACCTCGAGCACGTCGACTACGAGCCATGCGGTACCAAACAGTCCTCTTCGACCTCGACGGAACCCTCGTCGACTCCGGCGCGATGATCCTCGCCTCGTTTCGGCACGCGACGCGCACGGTGCTGCGGCGCGAGATTCCCGATGAGGAGCTCATCGCCGCAGTGGGTGGCTCGTCGATCCAGGATCAGATGCGGACCTTCGACCCGGAGCGCGTCGACGAGCTCGTGCGCGTGTACTGCGAGCACAATACGCCGCTGCACGACGAGCTCGAGGCCTTCGCCGGCGTCCACGACGTGCTCGAGCGGCTTCGCGACGAGGGCAGGCGGCTCGGCATCGTCACCGCCAAGCATCACCGCACGGTCGCGCTCGCGTTCGATCGGCTGCACATCGGCGACCACTTCGACGCAGTGGTCTGCGCCGACGACACCGAGCGCCACAAGCCGCATCCCGAGCCCATCCTCCACGCGCTCGACCTCCTCGACTCGACGCCGGCCGAGGCGGCGTTCGTCGGCGACTCGCCGTTCGACGTGGAGGCAGGCAAGGCTGCGGGCGTCTTCACGGTCGGCGTCTCCTGGGGCAAGATCCATCCGGCCGAGCGGCTCCTCGCCCTCGGCGCCGACACGATCGTGCACAGCCCCGACGAGCTGCTCGATGTCCTCTAAGGCGACCTCCCAGGAGGAGCGGGCCGCCGAGCTCCGCGAGCTCGTCGACCACCACCGCCACCTCTACTTCGTTCTCGACGAGCCCGAGGTCTCTGACGCCGAGTTCGACCGGCTGTACGACGAGCTCGTCGCCCTCGAGGAGGCGCATCCCGAGCTCGTGACGCCCGACTCGCCGACGCAGCGGGTCGGCGCGCCGCCGTCGGAGAAGTTCCTGAAGGTCGAGCACCTCGCCCCGATGGGCTCCCTCGAGAAGGTGACGACCGACGAGGCGCTCGCGAAATGGGCGGAGGACGTCCGGAAGCGCCTCGGGACCGACGAGCCCGTCGCGTACGTCATCGAGCCGAAGATCGACGGCTCCGCGGTCTCGCTCGTATACGAGAACGGCGTTCTGACGCGCGGGGCGACGCGCGGCGACGGCCTCCGGGGCGAGGACGTGACGGTCAACCTCCGGACGGTCCGGTCGATTCCGCTTCGCATGCGCATGCCCGACGGCGAGACCCCGCCGTCCGTCCTCGAGGTCCGTGGCGAGATCTACCTCCCGCTGTCGGGCTTCCGCGAGCTGAACGAGCGCCTCGTCGCCGCCGGGAAGAAGCTGGCTCCGAACCCGCGCAACGCCGCAGCCGGGTCGCTGCGGCAGCTCGACTCGAGCATCACGGCCGACCGACCGCTCGCGATGTGGGTGTACGGCTCCGGCTATCGTGAGGGCGTCGACGTCGCGAGCCAGTGGGAGCTCCTCGAGTGGCTCAGCGAGCGCGGCTTCCGGGCGAACCCCTTCGCCGAGCGGCTCGGGTCGATCGAGGAGGTCGCGGCCGCATGCCGCCTCTGGGAGACCCGGCGCGCCGAGCTCGACTACGAGATCGACGGCATCGTGATCAAGGTCGACTCGATCGACCAGCAGCGGCGGCTCGGTGCACTCCACGAGCGCCCTCGGTGGGCCCGGGCCTTCAAGTGGGCGCCCATGACCGCCCAGACCAACCTCCTAAAGATCCACATCCGCGTCGGACGCACCGGCAATCTCAACCCCTGGGCACAGCTCGAGCCGGTGCAGGTCGGCGGTGTGACGATCTCGACGGCCACTCTCCACAACGAGGACGACATCAACCGCAAGGACATTCGCGAGGGCGACACCGTCATCGTCCAGCGCGCGGGCGACGTGATCCCGCAGGTCGTCGGGCCCGTCCTCCCGCACGCCAAGGGGACGAGGCGGTTCCGCATGCCGACTCACTGTCCGCTCTGCGGCACCGAGGTGGTGAAGCCCGAGGGCGAGGTCATGCACCGGTGTCCGAACCGTGCCTGCCCGTCGCGCGGACTCGAGACTCTGATCAACTGGGTCTCTGCCGCGATGGACATCGAGGGCGTCGGCGAGCAGTTCGTGCGGCGGCTGTGGAAGGAGGGGCTCCTGCGCTCGATGCCGGATCTGTACCGCCTGACGCCCGAGCAGCTCACGGAGGTCGACGGCTACGGCGAGATCTCGGCTGGAAACGCGGCCGAGGCGATCCAGCAGTCGAAGGGCCAGCCGTTCTTCCGCGTGCTCTTCGGTTTGAACATCCCCGACGTCGGCTGGGTGACGGCGCAGAACCTCGCCCGACACTTCGGCACGGTCGACCGGCTCGCCGACGCAAGCCAGGAGGAGATCCAGGACGTCGAGGGCATCGGCCCTGAGCGCGCCGAGGCGATCACCGAATGGTTCTCCGACGAGGACAACCTGAGCCTCGTCGCCGAGCTCGGGGAGCTCGGGCTGACGCTCGAGGCGGGCGAGGCCGAGCGGCCGGTCGAGGGCCGGCTCACCGGTCAGACGTACGTGATCACCGGCACGCTCGCGGGCTGGACGCGCGAGGAGGCGACACGGGCGCTCGAGGAGCTCGGGGCCAAGGTCGGCGGCTCCGTTTCGAAGAAGACCGCGGGCCTCGTCGTCGGCGAGGAGCCGGGCTCGAAGCTTGCCAAGGCGCAGGCCGCCGGCGTTCCGATCCTCGACGAAGCGGCGTTCACCGAGTTGTTACGCGGCTAGTTCGCCCAGTCAGCGGCGCGCGCGGGCGGCGAGTATTTGCGCGAAGCGATCCTGCGAGGCGCGCGAGGACGTGTACGGCACCGGGTTCCCGTTCTGGAGGACGGAGAAGACGTACTTCCGGCCGACGTAGCCCGAGAGCGCCGACGCGTTGTCCGTCGTCCCGGTCTTCGCCCGGACGTACCCGCGGGCAGGCTCGCGTCTCATCCGGTCCTCGAGCGTGCCCTCGACGCCCGCCCGCGGAAGCGAGTCGAAGAACGCGGGGCGGATCGAGTCGTCGCGGTAGGCGTTGCGGAGAAGCCTCCCGATCGTGCGGGCAGTCAGGCGGTCGTAGAGCGAGAGCCCGGAGCCGTCGACGAGCCGGATACCCCTGCGCGGGATCCCGCGCTGGCGCAGGACGCGCCGGACCGACGTGAGCCCCGCGTCCGTGGTGCCGCGGCCCCGCTGGACCTTTCCCAGGCGCTTCAAGAGCATCTCGGCGAAGAAGTTGTCGCTCCGGTGGTTCATCCTGCGCACGATCGTCGCGACCTTCGGCGAAGACGTCCGTGCGAGCACCCGCCCGTGGGCAGGCGCGACGCCGAGGCGTACGGTCTTCGGCACCGCCACGCCGGCGCGCCGGAGCGCTGTTCGGAAGCGGCGAGCCGCGAGCTTCGCGGGATTCGAGGAGGTCCTGTCGCCGCGCTTCCCCCGGGCGACGATCAGCGCGGTCAGCGGCGGACATTCGAGCTTGTAGAACGACGGCTTCCAGCCAGGCGCGGTCCGTCGTGCGTCGAAATACGACTCGTCGCCGAGCACGTGCCCCGTCAGCCGCCTGATGCCCCGCGCCCGGATCCGCGCGGCGAGCCGCCTCAGGTCGCGAACCTTGAGCGTCGGGTCGCCGTAGCCCTTCAGGAACATCGACCCGCGCCACAGGTTCCCGTCTCGCCCGCCGAGCCCGATCACGCGGGTCGGGATGCGGGCCGAGGGCCCGAGCCGGTCGAGCACGCCGAGGGTCACCGTCAGCTTCTCGTTCGAGGCCGGGCGAAGAGGCCGCGAGCGCCCGCGCGCGTAGAGGACGTGTCCCGTCGAGAGGTTCGTGACGAGCGCGCCCGTCTTGCTCCAGGGGACGCCGGAGCTCGCGAGCGCGTCCGAGAGGCGGCCGCGGAGCGTCGCACCTGCCGCCGGCGAGAAGAGGAGGACGGCGAGGGTCGCGGCGGCCGCAAGCGCGAGGAGCCGAAACATGGGCCTCGCCCGCCGTGAAGATGGGCCGCTCGGCCCATAGGCAGCGGCTCTTACCCGCTCAATAATCACTTCGTCTTGCGCGACGACTTGCCCCTCCTCCTCGACCGAATCCGCGAGCACCTCGACGCCCCCTTCGCCCCCACGAGCTCCGATCTCGCGGCGATGGAGCTTACTTTGACCGACGGCTATGCAGAGGCACTCGAGCTCGAGGCGGCGCGTGCCAGGGCCGAGCGGAAGATCGGCGAGCTGGCGGCCGGCGCGCACGACCCGGTGAGCCTGCACGAGCTCCGCGAACGCTCGGACGAGCGGACCGCGGCCGAGGCGGACCTGCAGCGGCTCCGCGCGCTCCTCGAGCTTCTCCGCCGGCGCGTCGACGAGCGCCGCGCCCTCGAGGCCTAGGTACCTCTAGACGATCCCCGACCGGACGGCGTACACCGCCGCCTGGATCCGGTTCTCGATCTGGAGCTTCATGAGGATGTTCGAGATGTGGTTCTTGACCGTCTTGGGGCTGATGTAGAGCTGGCGGGCGATCTCGGCGTTGTCCTTGCCGTTCGCGATCAGCTTCAGCACCTCGATTTCGCGCTCGGAGAGCTCGGCGCGGATCGTCTCGGCCGCCCCGGAGTCGGCGCGCTGCGCGCGCAGCACCTGGAGCATCTTGGCGGCGATCTGCGGTGAGATGAGCGCCTCGCCGGCCGCCGCGGCGCGGATCCCCGCGAGGAGCTGGTCGACGGAGGAGTCCTTGAGCAGGTAGCCGCACGCTCCGCTCATGACGGCGCTCACGACGTCTTCGTCGTCCGAGGAGATCGTCAGTACGACCACACGCGTCAGGGGCGCGATCGCGGTGATCTGCGTGATCGTCTCGGCCCCCGAGAGGCCCGGCATATGGAGGTCCATGAGCACGACGTCGGGGGCCAACTCGCGGACCAGGTTGAGCGCCACCGCACCGTTCTCCGCCTCGCCGACGACGTCGACGCCCTGCTCGGCCAGTAGATTCCGGACGCCGTGGCGGAAGAGGTCGTGGTCGTCGACCACGAGGACTCGCAACTCGTCGAGCCCCTTCTGGTCACGCCTCGCTTCCTCCGGGCGCTCTTCGGTGGAGCTGTCCACTTGCCCCTCTTCTCCGCGAGCGGAGTCTAGACGACCACTGCCGATGATCGGGGCGGCGGGCACGGTCAGTGGAGGGTGATCGTCACCGTCCGGCGTCCCCACTGGAGGGCCTGATCGGTGGTCGGGAACCAGAGGTCGATGATCGCTCCCTTGACAGCGCTTCCGGTGTCGGCGGCCACCCCCTCACCGTAGCCGGGAATCGTCATCTTCGTCCCGAGCGGAATGAACGACGGGTCCACGGCAACCACGCCCCAGCCGGTCGGGACGCCGGTCGCGGTCGTGCCGTGGAGCGAGTAGCCGGTCGCCTGGACGGTGACCGTCCGGCCGCCGGACGTCGGGCCGGAGGAGGACGTATCGGGCGGAGGCGCGGGATCGCTGGTCTGCGGAGCCGGCGCGTTGTCGGGTGTCGTCGAGGGTGATGCGTCCGCGGGCTGGGGCGCTGGCGCGGAAGCGATCTCCTCCGCCTTCTGCTCGGCCGCGGAGGCAGCATCGGTCAGCTGGCCGATCTCTGCGGTATTGAGGCGCTGGCGCTCGCGGAGCTCGGCGAGGTAGCTCTCCCGCTGACCCTCGGCCGCAGCGAGGGCGTCGCGCGCCGACTCGGCCTCGGTTGTCAGCGCCGCGAGCCGTTCCCGCTCGGTCGCAAGCTCCGCGATCGCGGCCCGGACGTCGCGCCGCGCCGCCTTCACCTGTTCCACGATCCGTTGGTCCTGCTGCGCGAGGCGGTCGAGGCTGTCGAGCGCCGTGAGGGCCTCGTCCAGCGAGCGCGCGCCGAGGAGGATGGCGAGCGGATCGGGATCGCCCTCGACATACAGCGTCCGGAGACGGTCGCCGAGATCCTTCTCGGCCTGGCCAAGCGTCTCCCGAACGAGCGCGAGTCGCTCCTTCGCCGCTTCCTGTCGCGCGGCGACCTCGGCCGAGCGCGCCCTGAGCTCGTCGACTCGCGCCGACGCGCTGGACAGCCTCGACTGCAAGGCGAAGAGCTCGAGCTCCGTCGAACGTTCTCGAGCGGCGAGATCGGCGTTCGCGCCTCGCAGGGAATCGGCCTGGCTTCGCAGCGCCGACGGATCGTCCGCGCTCGCCCCGGTCGCCGCCAGGAGCGCGAGTGCCGCCGCTGCTCCGATCGAGGCTGCGCGGGCCGCCTGCTGACGCCTCGGCCGTGCCACAGGGCGGGCACCCTAACAACCGCGCAGAAAAACGGGAGCGCATAACTTGTGGCAACAGTGGCAAGAGTTGTTTCGTTCTTGCCGCCGAAATCCGCACCGGTTGCTATCGTCCCGCCCTTGCGGCGCGCCTCGCCCAGATCGGCGCTCCTCAACGGCCCCTAGCTGACCGTTCTTGAGACCGACTCGCAGACAGGCCTTGTCCTTCGTCCTCGCCCTGCTGGCGGGGCTTTTCGCAGCGATTCCCGCGGCCGCATCGCCCACCGTCTCGCAGAAGCAGGCGGAGGCCCAGCGGGTCATGGGCGAGATCCAGCAGATCGATGCAAGTCTCGACCAAGCGGTCGAGGCGTACAACGCCGCGCAGGTTCGACTCGACGAGCTCGAGGCCGAGCAGCGCGAGAACGAGCGCCACCTCCGGATCGCGAAGGCGAGCTACGCGAGCGCGGAGGAGGCGCTCTCGAAGCGGCTCTTGGCGCTCTACCGGGGCGACGGCGAGGCGAGCGTCCTCGAGGTCGTGCTCGGCGCCAAGAGCCTCGGCGATCTGCTCGACCGGCTCGACACGATCGACCGGGTCTCGCAGCAGGACACCGCTCTAATCACCCAGATCGAGACCTCGAAGCAGGAGATCAAGGTCAGGGAGCGGCGGCTGGCCGCCGCCCACGCCGAGCAGCAGCAGGTCGTCGCCGAGCGCGCCGCCCATCGCCAGGCCGTTCAGGAGCAGCTCGCGCAGCGAAACCAGCTCCTCGCGTCCATCCGAAGCGAGATCGAGCAGATCAAGGCCGCCGAGGCGGCCCGCCAGCGTCGCCTCGAGGAGGCCGCACGGCAGCGGCTCGCCGAGGCGCAGAGCTCGTCGAGCTCCTCGGACTCGAGCGGCGGGTCGAGCTCGACCTCGTCGGAGGCGGCGCCGGCTCCCGCCGTCCCGGTGTCCGCGCCCGCGCCCGCGCCGGCGCCGGCGCATGGAGGTGTCGTCGGTATCGCGATGCAGTACCTCGGAACCCAGTACGTCTGGGGCGGCGCCTCGCCGTCGGGCTTCGACTGCTCCGGGTTCACGATGTACGTCTATTCGCAGGTCGGCGTCTCGCTTCCCCACAGCGCCGCAGCGCAGTACGGGATGGGAACGCCCGTCTCGCGTTCGAGCCTCGCGCCGGGCGACCTCGTGTTCTTCAACGGCTTGGGCCACGTGGGCATCTACATCGGCGGCAACCAGATGATCCACTCGCCGCAC
>Ga0126313_10000452_pt1 | contig 19466 bp, 15 predicted proteins | sample Plot105A_FD_89954 | JGI IMG/M metagenome (GOLD analysis project Ga0126313, IMG submission 89954) | Serpentine soil microbial communities from UC McLaughlin Reserve, CA, USA - Plot105A | ecosystem: Environmental > Terrestrial > Soil > Grasslands | place: USA: UC McLaughlin Reserve, Lake County...
GCGATCGTCGCCCAGAAGCGCTGTTCCTCCTCGTCGAGGTAGCGAGGATCGATGCGCTGCCACTCGCGCGCGATCACCGACAGGCGTCGCCGCACGTCGGGCGTGACCGGCACGAGCCACGGCGCCGGCGACAGCTTGCGGCGGGCGCGGCGCTGTGAGCGGCGTCTCGGCGCCGGGGTGACCCGGGCGCCCTCGCGGTAGAAGTCGGCGTCGAGCAGGCTGTGGAGCGAGATCACGCGCTCGTTGTGGGTTGCGCCTTTGGGGACGAAGTCGACGACGATGCCGGCTTCCTTCCGCGGATGCAGCCGCATGATCCGCCCGATCCGCTGCTGGTAGACGCGGCGGCTGGCGGTCGGCGCGAGGTGCATGCAAACGGTCGCGCGCGGCGAGTTCCAGCCCTCGGCCAGCAGCATCGCGTTGATCAGGATGTCGATCTCGCCTCGCTCGTAGGCGGCGAGGATCTCGGCCAGCCTGACCGGCGGGGTACGGCCGCTGACGGCCTCGGCTTTCAGCCCGGCGGCGCGGAACTCGCGCGCCAGGTTGTAAGCGTGATCTACGCCCGCCGCATAGACGATTCCGGGCGTCGAGTCGAAGCGATCCCGATAGAGGCTCGCAGCTGCCTGGTTCAGCGCCTGGTGGTCGAGGACCTCGGCCAGCGCGCGCTCCTCGAAGTCGCCGCCGACGATCGGCACCGAGTTGATCGCGGCTGCCGGCGGAACCCGGAGGGTTCGCAGCGGCGCGATCAGGCCGCGGCGGGCGGCGTCCTGGAGCGGGAGGTCGTCGACCGAGGCCGGGAAGACGTCCGAGACCTGCTTCGCGATCAACTGCTCGGTCGCCGTCATGCCGATGTAGACCGGCTCGGTCAGTGTCCGGATCGCCGCGCTCGTCTTCTCGCCGAGCGCGGTGTGGGCCTCGTCGCAGATCACGAGGTGGTAGACGCCGCGCTCGAGATCCTTGACGTGCCGGGCGAACCAGGCGTAGGTCTGGACAGTGATCAGATCGCCGCTCGGAGGTCGCTCGCCGTGGGTGACGGCGGGGGCCAGTCGGTCGCCGTAGCCCTCCTCCGTCAGCTCGCGGTTGAACTGGGAGACGAGCAGGCGTCGGTGCGTGAGGATCAGGACGCCCATGGTCCGAGCCGCCTCGACGAAGCCCGCGGCGGCGATCGTCTTGCCCGAGGCGGTCGGATGCCGGAAGCGGTAGCGACGCGAGGCGCCTGGATCGTGCTCGGCAGCCGGCTCGAGCGGCTCGAGCTCCCCGTCGGTCTCTTCCTCCTCGTCCTCGGCCTCGAGCTCGGCCACCTCCTCCGCAGAGAGCGCGCCGTTGCCGTTGGCCTCGGCCTGGCGCTGGTTGGCGGCGATCAGCTCGGTCAGCATCCCCGCCAGCGCATCGATTTGATGACGGCGCAACTCGGTCCCTGACCTCAGCTTCGGGGGCCGCTCGCTGAGCACCCGCTCCAGCCCGAGCATCAGCGCGTAGCGGATTTTCCACTCAGGCGAGGGCTCGGAGCGTCCGGCTTCGATCTCCTTCAGCGCGTCGTCGAGGGCACGCCGGCGGGCGGTGCCGGGAGCGAGCACGATGTCGGGGTCTTCGTCGGGGTGGAGAAACGGCTCGCCCGCCCAGGTTTCCGAGCGCTCGACATCCTCGACCAGTGGGTGCGTCGCCTGAGTAGGAACCGTGGTTTGCTCGACAGCTTCGTGCAACACGGGCGGCACGTTTCGAGTGCCGCAACCTCCGAAGAAAGATCGCGCCCGCTCGATCTCCATGCGAGCGCTGTAGCAGCAGTGTACCCGAACTTCAGGCGGGAGCTATAGCTCTCAGTTCAGCGAGAGGCTGGCCGGCGACGCGCTCGGAGATTCCGGTCTGATCCAGGTACTTTGTGATCCCGCCCAGGAAGAACGGCCAGCCGGCACCGAGGAGGAGCGCCGTATCGACATCCTTTGCGCTCCCGACCACGCCCTCGTCGAGCAGGTGCCGGATCTCGTCGGCGATCGCCTCGAGTGCTGCTTGCTGGAGCTCGTCGACGCTGCGTCCGGCGTCACCGCGCACCGCGATCTCGTCTTTCCCCTCCGCGTAGTTGGCGAGCGTCTCCGAGAGCGGGAAGCGGTCCGGGTAGGCCTCGTTCAGCGTCTGGAGCACGTGGTTCGCGACGCGCGGCCCGACCATCTGGAGGAGGACGGACGGCGCCATCGGCATGCCGAGCCGGAGGATCGCCTCGTCCGTCTCCTCGACCCTGTTCCCCTGCTCGAGCGCGTCCATGAGCACGACAGTCATCCGCGTGAGGACGCGGTTGACGACGAACGCGGGCGCGTCCTTGACGAGGACAGGACGCTTGCGGAGCTTCGCCGCGACCCCCCAGACCGTGGCCAGCGTCGTGTCGTCGGTCTCAGGCGTGCGGATGATCTCGACGAGCGGCAGGACGGCGACAGGGTTGAAGAAGTGCAGCCCCGCGAGGCGCTCCGGGTGCTCGAGGTTCGCGCCCATGTCGGTGACCGAGAGCGCGGACGTGTTCGTGGCGAGCACGCACCCGGGCGAGACGACGGCCTCGAGCTCGGCGAAGACCTCCTGCTTGACCGCCATCTCCTCGAAGACGGCCTCGAGCACGAAGTCGCAGTCGGCGAAGTGGTCGTAGCCGGTGCCGCCGGTGACGAGCGAGGCGAGGAAGCGAGCCTTGCCCTCGTCGTACCGTCCCTTCTGGACGAGGGTCTCGAGTTCTGCCTGGATCCCGGCGAGCGCCCGGTCGACGATCTCCTGGTCGAGGTCGCGGATCGCGATCGGGACCTCGAGCCGGCGGAGGAAGCGGGTGGCGAGCTGCGTTGCCATCAAGCCGGCGCCGACTATCCCGACCTTCGCGATCGTGCGGGCCTCGGCGTCTGGCCGACCAGGGTTCCGCTTCGCCCGCCGCTCGATGAGGTCGAATGCGTAGAGCGAGGCCTGCGCCTGGCGGCTGGGAAGCAGCTCGGCGATCGCCTCCTCCTCGGCGGCGTAGCCCTCCTCGATGCTCCAGCCGGAGGCGGCGCCCTCGATCAGTTCCAGCGCCTTGTAGGGCGCCGGCGCGGCGCCGTGGAGCGAGTCGTCCAGCTGCCGTCGTGCTTTCGCAAGCGCGTCGGCCGCTTCGGCCGTGTCCAGGGGCCTGGCCCCTGGACGTGGCCTTTCGGGCCGCTTGCGGAGGAGCGCGATTGAGTAGTCGAGGAACTCGGTTGGCTCGAGCAGCGCATCCGTAAGCCCCAGCTCGTGTGCTTCGGCGCCCGTGAGCAGCTTGTTCTGGCGCAGGGGGTTCGTGACGATCACTCGAATCGCATCGTCGACGCCGGCGAGCCTCGGAACCAGCTGCGTGCCGCCCCAGGCCGGGAAAAGCCCGAGAAAGACCTCCGGGCAGCCGAAGTGGCGCACGGCGGTCGAGATCGTCCGGTAGTCGCAGTGCAGCGCGAGCTCGAGCCCTCCGCCCAGGCACGCGCCGTTGACCGCCGCGAGGGTGGGGTAGGGCAGTTCCGCGAACCGCGCGAAGAGCTCGTGGCCGACCCGGCTCCCGAGTCGCGCACGCTCGGGATCGACGCCGTGGAACTCGTTGATGTCGGCCCCGGCGCAGAAGACGAACGGCTTGCCGGTGAGAACCATCCCGCTCCAGTCGCCGCTCTCGAGCTCGTCGAGCAGGCGTGCCAGCGACTCGAGCGCCGAGCGCCCGAGCACGGTCGGCTTCGTGTAGTCCTCGCCGTTGTCGATCGTCACCAGGGCGAGCGGTCCGCTCTCGGTCGCGACCCGCGCGAGCTTGAACTCAGTCTCCAAGCAGGCTCTCCCAGACCACCGCCGCGCCCATGCCCATCCCGATGCAGAGCGCGGTCAGGCCGTAGCGCGCGTGCGGGCGTTCGCCGAAGCCGTAGGCCAGCTGCGCCATCAGCCGGACGCCGGTCGCCGCGAGCGGATGCCCGCACGCGATCGCGCCGCCGTACGGGTTCAGCCGCGGATCGTCCGGCGCGACGCCCATCCCCTCGCACCACGTCAGCACTTGCACCGCAAACGGCTCATTTAGCTCGATCAGATCGATGTCGTCCATGGTCAACCCCGCCTGCTCGAGCACGCGCTTGGTGGCCGGGATCGGCCCGATGCCCATCAGCTCCGGCTCCACGCCCGCGAAGGCGAACCCGACCATCCGCATCTTCGGCTCCATGCCGAGCTCGCCCGCCGCCGACTCCGAGGTCAGCACGGCCGCGGTCGCTCCATCGGTCAGCCCGGCGGAGTTCCCCGCCGTCACCCGCCCGCCGGCCCGGAACGGCGTCGGCAGCTCGGCGAGTCCTTCCAGCGACGTCTCGGGGCGCAGGAACTGATCCCGGTCGGCCAGCGTCCAACCGTCGTCCGTGAAGACGCTCATCGGGACGACGGTCGCCCGCATCACGCCGTCCTGCCAGGCAGCAGCGGCCCGACTCTGGGACTGCACCGCGAACCGGTCGGCGTCGTCCTTCGTGATCTGCGGAAAGCGGTCGTGGAGGTTCTCGGCGGTCGACCCCATCGAGACGGCGGAGTCGTCGACGAGCCGCTCGGCGACGAACCGAGGGTTGAAGTCCACCTCGGCGCCCATCGGGTGGTGCCCCATGTGCTCTACACCGCCGGAGACGACTACGTCGGCCGCGCCCATCGCGATCTCTCCCGCGCCTGAGGTCACCGCCGTCAACGCTCCGGCGCACATCCGGTCGAGCGCGAAGCCCGGGACGCTCTCGGGGATGCCCGCCAGGAGCGCGACATCGCGGCCGAGCGTGAGCCCCTGATCGCCGACCTGCGCCGTTGCGGCCATGATCACGTCGCCGATCCGCTCGGGCGGCAGGCCGGGGTTGCGCCTGAGCAGCTCCCGGACGACCTTGACGGCCATGTCGTCCGCCCGCGTCCGCCAAAAGAATCCCTTCGGGCCGGCGCGGCCGAAGGCAGTGCGCACGCCGTCGACGTAGACGACTTCACGAAGCTCGCGTGCCATCACCAGTGACAATACTCAGGTGGCCGAGGACTGGACCGCCCATCTCGAGCGGGAGGAGGCGCGTTATCGCGAAGGGTCCGCTCGCCTGCCCGACGAGCCGGACGCGCGCCAGCGGCAGCTGACCCGTCTCGGCAACGCCGCCGGCGGCACAGGGCTGGCGCTGCTGATGCTCGGCCGCCGCCACGAGGCGGCCGAGTGGCTCGACCGCGCCGTCCGCAGCTACCGGGAGAGCTACGAGTACGCGCCGCCCGGCAGCTGGGGCCGGCCGATCGCCGCCCTGAAGGCGCGGATCCTCGCCGGCGATTGGAACGGCGCCGAGCAGGAGGCAATGTGGGCGCTCGAGGAAGGGGCTGCTGACGCCGACAGCCCGATCGGCCGCTACGCCGCCGCCCTCGCGCTGCTCACGCTCGGACGCGACGAGGAAGCCCGCCCGGTCGCGGACTCACTCCGCGAGCGGGACGACTTCCCGCACGACGTCGCCAACGCGCTCGCGACTCTGTCCGCCGAGGACACGCTCGGCTACACCTATGCCGTGGAAAGCGTCCTCGAGTCGTTCGAGCAGCGGGACGAGTATCTGGAGGACATCCCGGTCGCCGACACCGTGATCGTGCTGCAGTCGTTGGCCGAACGGCGCCAGATGGCCGCCGACCTCGCCTCGCCGCTGCTTCCTCGTTAGGTCTGCTCGTCCGCTTCGGGCGCGCGCGGGTGCATGATCGCCGTGATCGTCAGCACGTCCTCGTCCTGGTCCTCGAGCCGCTCGAAGGTCGGGACGAGGTCGGAGAGCACCTCGAGCGCCCTCTCGGGCGAGATGCGGACGTTGATCCGCACGAACCGGAACTGGCCTTTCTCCCCGTACGCGTTCCAGCCCTGCTGGACGTCCTCAACGACTGTCGCCTGCAGGTCCGATGCGCCCGCCGAGACGAGCTCGGGCGCCACTTTCAGCGTCTTCGCCGCCACCCGGTACGGCTTCTCTCGTCCCTTGGCGGAGGCGACCTGCTGAATGAGCCCCGCCTTCAACAGCATGCGGACGTGGAAGTGCAAATGGCCGGGATCGACGCCGAGCTTCTGCGCCAGCTCCCGGTTCGACATCGGAGCCGCAGTCTCGCCCAAGGCCTCGAGGACGCGCAGGCGAAGCGGATGCCCGAGCGCCTTCAGCTGCTCGGGGCGATCGATCGTCAGCACGTCCGGAATCGGGGCCGGATCGGGCACAGGCGTGGTGCTCACCGGAGCTATATATACGCCACGGGCAACAACTGTCTAGTTCTCTACCGCACCGGCGGCCTCTCGATCGAGGAACGCATATGTGATTCCGCTGCTCGAACGGACGAGGCTGGCCGGCGTTGCGGGGCTCGGAGGCTCGGCGAATGCGCGGCGAACGGCGTCGGCCTTTTCCGCGCCAACGGCGAGGAAGATCACCGTGCCCGCGCCCCGCAGGACGGGCAGCGTCAGCGTTATCCGGTCGACATCTGGCCGGCGTACGGCAACGGCGCGGCGACTCTCCTCCCGCAGGACCGGATCGTTCGGGAACAGCGACGCGGTGTGCCCGTCTGCGCCAATCCCGAGCAGGACGAGGTCAAGGACGACACCTTGCAACTCGCGCTCGTACTCGTCGGCCGCGCGCTCGGCGGCGAGCTCGCCGCGAATCCGGTGCTCGACCGCCGGCCCGCCCTCGAGCCGCTCGAGGAGCCGCTCGCGCACGAGCCGGTAGTTCGAGCGCTCGTCGAGCGGTTCGACGCAGCGCTCGTCGGCGAACCAGAGCTCGCTTCGGCTCCAGTCCGGCTCGAGGGTCGCCGTCACCTCGTAGGCTGGGCCCGGCGTCGAGCCGCCGGAAACCGCGATGTGCCCGCCGCGCCCCGCAGCCGCCGCGAGCAGCTCAGCCGCGCCGCGGCGGGCGGCGTCGGCGCTCGTTGAGACTCGGAGCTCCAGCTCCAAAACTAGGGCTCGCCGGCGGCGAGCTCGCGGCCGCGGTCCATGGCTGCCTGAATCGCGTTCAGGAACGCCGCCCGGACGCCGGCCTGCTCGAGCTCGCGGATCGCGCGGATCGTCGTTCCGCCCGGCGAGGTGACCATCTCGCGGAGCTCGACGGGATGCATCTTCTCGTCGCGCAAAAGCTTTGCCGTCCCGAGCATGGTCTGGACGACGAGCTCGGTCGTGTCCTCGCGCGAAAGCCCAAGCAGGATGCCTGCCTCGATCATCGCCTCCGCGAGCAGCGCGAAGTACGCGGGGCCCGAACCGGACACGGCCGTGACCGCGTCCATGTAGCGCTCCGGCACGCGCACCACACGGCCGACGTGCAGGAGGACGTCCTCCGCGAGTGCCAGGTGCTCGTCGCCCGCGTGCGCTCCGGCGCAGAGCCCGGCAACCCCTTCGTGAACAGTCGCCGGCGTGTTCGGCATCGCCCGCAAGACGGGTACCCCCGCTGTGATGTGCTCCTCGATTGCGGTTGTCGGGACAGCGGCGGCGATGGAGAGCACCGTCTGCTCGGGCGAGAGGATCCCGCCGATCTCTCCCAGCAGCGTCTCGAAGTCCTGCGGCTTGACCGCGATGACGATCATCGCGGCGCCGTTCACGGCCTCGGGGTTCGAGGTGGTGGCGCGGACGCCGTGGCGGTCCGCCAGATCCTTGGCCCGCTCCTCGCGCCGGACGGTGACGACGATCTCGTCAGGCTTCCGCCAGCCGGTGCTGAGCAGCCCGGTGAGCAGCGCCTCGCCAATCTGGCCCGCGCCGAGGATCGCGATGCGGCGCTCGTCGACGGCCATGGGCTGAGTCTAGGCGGCGATCAGATCAGGGTCGTACCGGACCGGAAGCAGCCCGCGGGCACCGCCGGCGAGTAGGTAGACGCTCGCGAGGCCCTGCCACTCGCCGTAGGGCTCGAGCAGCTCCTCTGTGTCCTCCGGCTCCGCGGGTCGACCGAGCAGGGCCGTGCACAGCTTGATCAGCCCGAGATCGCCCACGAGCCCGAGCTCGTAGCAGCCGAGGCCCTGGAGCCCGATGACACCGACCGACCACGGGCCGAGGCCGCGCTCTCGCTCGAGGCGCTGAGCGACGCCCGCCGGCGAGACTTCGCGTAGCCGCTCCAGGTCGATCGTCCGACAGGTGCGGACGATCGTCGAAGCTTTCCGCATGGTCAGGTCGAAGCGCTGGAGCTGCGTCGGGGCGGCTCCGGCGAAGCAGGCCGGTGTCGGCGGGACGTAGAAGACGCCGTCCGACTCGCAGGTCGACCGGATCAGCGCACGCTCGACCCTCCTCGCCTCGCGGGAGGGGATCAGCTGACCGCACACCGCGCGGATGAGCGCCTGCGTCACCGTCCCGACACGAAGCTGTCGCTTCCCGCGGAGCACCCGAATCGTCCGACCGAGTAGCGGATCGTCGGCGAACTGCCGCAGAAACTCTGAGTGGTCCGCGTCGAGTGGAAGGACGAAGCGCAGCTGCTCGAGCGCTTCTTCGCTCGTCGAGCGGAGCTCGACTCGGCCGTCTGACTGCTGCCAGGCAGCAGCCCGCGCCACGCCGTCCTCGACCTGGAAGAGCCCCACCAGGATACGCCCGTCGAACCGGCGGGTCGCGTCGCCGGCATGCACCGCTGATTCGCGCAGCGAGAACGGGCCGCGCGGGCGGAAGGTCGCTTCGACCATGCCCCAGACCATACGGAGGAGAACGGCTAGCGTTGTCCACAAGTGAGCGAGACCATCGATCCCCGTACGGACATCGGCCATGTCCACCTGAAGGTCTCCGGCGTCGACCGCGCGATCCGCTTCTACCGCGACGTGCTCGGCTTCGAGCTCAAACAGCAGATGGGCGATCAGGCGGCATTCTCGGCGCGACCCCGCCGGCCCCTTGGCACTCCTAGTACTCGGCCGTAATTCGACTGGTGATCAGGTCTAGGGGATGGGAGCTAGTCGGACCCAGACCCGCGCCGCGTTCCAGCGAAATTCTGAATGAAGTCGCGAAGGCTTACGGCGGGCTGCGGACCTGGAAGCCGCTACTTACTGCGGCCCCAAACTCGAAAAATGTCCCCACCGCGTCGGCGTACCGTCAGGACCGGTCTACTTCCTTGTGGCGATGGTGTTGCCGATACGCCCCCACTTCCGAATGCTCGGATCTCTTCGAACAGCTCGTCTGCAAGCTCCATGGCCCGCTGGTGACTGCTCTGTGCGCCAGCCTGCGCTTCGTCGAAACCGTGGGCTCGGACTTGCCGGCCGACGAAGCTGCCGAGGAACCAGCCTGCATCGGCCAGTGCCATGGGCACAGCCATCGTAATCTCGATAACCGTCTTCCCAATTTCAGGCGAGGGATGAGCTGCGGCGAAAATCGTGAGCTCGTGCCTGAGCAGAGCCCACCGCTCCCAGAGACCGTCCAATCGTTCCTTCCACTCCTCGTGGGCGAGGCCGAGGCGTAGCGGTTCGGCGTCGTCGATGAGTGACTTCAGCGGCGCGACAACCTCAGCTCCCCTCTCACGCCATCGCGCGCGCTCGACGTCCTCAAGGGCACGTCTCGAATGCCGGAGCTGAATCCGAGTTGCGACAAGCGTCCCCATTACGGCGATGAACGACGCCCCGAGCGTGATCGCGACGGCGGCCCAGGCGGGCACCCAGGAATCTTGGCCTAGGGCTCGGCTAGTTAGGCCGGATCTCGCCATACATCTGTTCGAACGCGAACAGGTCTCGGCATTCTTCGCAGTGGCTCGCCTCGGCTCACCGATGCTCGTTGGCGTCGCGGTAGCCCCCCCGGAGTGCGGCCGTAGCCATGTCAGCCTGGCGGCGGCTGTCGACTCCGAGTTGCGCCCAAAAGGGAAGCTGTCTGAGTCGCGCGTTTTCCCTGCAAATGAGGATATTGACGGGCGCGGAAGCGGCACAGATCAGCGCCGTGATCCTGCCGCCAGCCTCTCCCCGCCGGCCCCCTTTGGAGTCCCAGCCTCCGTCGGGGGCCTTAAAAAGGCAGATCGCGTCATCACGGTGCCCAAAAGAGGGAGCTGACGGTGCACCGCCGATTTCGGCTTAATCGTGTGTTAAACGCTCCATCTGCCCTCAAAGCGGCCGACTCCGCGGGCGGGCGGTCTGGACGGGTCCAAAGATCCCTGCGAGAGTGGAACTCCCGCAACCGGGAGGGAGGCTTCCAATGAACCAGTCTCGAAATCTCGCGGCCCGTATGGGCCGCTGGAGCGCGCGCCATCGCAAGATCGCGATCTTCGGGTGGTTCGCCGTCGTTGCGCTCGCCTTCTACCTCGGAAGCTTCCGCGTCGGAATGAAGGAGCTCGATCCTGCGGACGCCGGCGCGGGTGAGTCCGGGCGCATGGCGAAGATCCTGGACAGGGAGTACGAGCAGCCGGCCGGCGAGCGCGTGCTCGTCCAGTCGTCGACGCTCGACGCACGCGCACCGCAGTTCAGGGCGACGATCGCCGATGTCGTGCGACGTCTGAAGACGGAGAAGGCTGTCACGGCTCTTCGCTCGCCGCTCGAGGAGGAGAACTTCGGCCTCATTTCGCAGGACCGCCATTCCGCGCTCATCGACTTTCAGATCGCCGGGGACCCGGACGACGCGCTCGACAGGGTCCAGCCGGTCCTCGACACGGTCAAGGCTGCGCAGGCAGCGCATCCGGCGTTCGTCGTCGAGCAGTTCGGAGACGCGAGCTCCGAGAAGGAGTTCGAGGAAATGTTCGTCAGCGACCTGCAGCGGGCCGGTTTCCTCTCGATCCCGCTCACGCTGGCGATCCTGATCGTCGCTTTCGGCGCGCTCGTGGCGGCCGGCATACCGCTGCTGCTCGCCCTGTCGGCTGTTCTCGCGACTATCGGGCTGCTGGCGCTTCCGACTCAGCTCCTGCCCGTGGAGACGGAGACCATCATCGCGCTCGTGCTCTTGATCGGCCTCGCGGTCGGAGTCGACTACACGATGTTCTACTTGAAGCGCGAGCGTGAGGAGCGTGTCGCCGGCCGAGGCGAGCAAGCAGCGCTCGAGGCCGCGGCGGCGACATCGGGGCGTTCGGTGCTCATCTCGGGCTTCACTGTGATGATCGCCCTGGCCGGGATGTTCTTCACTGGTGACAAGTCGTTCATGGGCATGGCGATGGCGACGCTCTTGGTCGTGGCCATCGCCGTGATCGGCTCGCTCACCGTGCTGCCCGCTCTCCTCTCGAAGCTCGGGGACCGGGTTGAGCGCGGCCACGTGCCGTTCATCGGCCGCCTCCAGCGCAGAGATGGCGAGGGGAGGCTCTGGAGCGCGATCCTCGGCCCCGTGCTTCGGCATCCGGTGATCTCAGTCGTGCTCTCGGGCGGCGTCCTCGTCGCCCTCGGGATCGTGGCATTGCAGATGAAGATGGTCACGCCGGGACCAGACGCGTACCCGCAGTCGCTCGCGGTGATGAAGACCTACAACAAGATGCAGAAGGCGTTCCCGGGCGGCGAGATCCCGCTCGACGTCATCGTCAGGAGCGACAACGTCCACGCCCCCGAAGTGCAGGAGGCGATCGGGCAGATCGGATGGCGCGCGATCGACAGCGGCGTCATGCACGAGCCGATCCTCGTCGACTTCAACAAGCAGGGAACGGTCGCCAACGTCTCGATTCCAATCGAAGGCCTGGGCACCGACGCAACCTCCAACAAGGCGCTCGCCACGATGCGCGACGAGATCCTGCCGAACACGCTCGGTCTAAGGGCCTCCATCGACGACTACGGCGTAGCCGGAATAACGGCCGAGTCCGAGGACTTCAACAGCAAGATGAAGTCCGCCGTACCGCTCGTGTTCGCGTTCGTCCTAACGTTCGCGTTCCTCCTGATGCTGGTCACGTTTCGCTCGATCGTGATCGCGGCGAAGGCAATCGTGATGAACCTGCTCTCGGTGGCGGCCGCGTACGGAGTGGTCGTGCTCGTCTTCCAGCACGGGTTCGCGAAGAGCCTGCTCGACTTCGACTACACCGGAGGAGTCGTCGCCTTCCTGCCGATCTTTCTCTTCGTCATCCTTTTCGGGCTCTCGATGGACTATCACGTATTCATCATCAGTCGGATCCGAGAGGGCTACGACGGAGGGATGAAGACGGAAGACGCGGTCGCCCACGGCATCAAGGTCACCGCCGGCGTGGTCACGAGCGCCGCGATCGTGATGGTGGGCGTCTTTGCGATCTTTGGCTCGCTGCCGCTGATCTTCCTGAAGCAGTTCGGGGTAGGGCTCGCCGCCGCCGTCCTGATCGACGCGACCCTCGTGCGGGCCGTGCTTCTGCCCGCGACCATGAAGCTGCTCGGCGACTGGAACTGGTACCTGCCGAAGTGGCTCGAATGGCTGCCGCGGCTCGAGCACGAAAAGCTGCCGGAAGCGCCTCCGGTCGCAACTCGCTGAGTATCGCCTTCGAGGGCGGGTCGCGGGACGTGCGGCTCGCCCTCGCGGCCTACAGGTGCTTCGGTCTGAGCCGGCCCGCGGACTGATCACAGCGCACGCGGCATACTCGCCGGATGGTTGACCAGGCGGGCAGTCCGGAGACGCCGTCGCGGCAGCCCTGCGGGCTGGCGAGGATCGCGCTTGGCGTCGGCGCGCTACACGTCGTGTCCACGGCGGGCAGGCTGCACCTGCTCGTCGCCGGCAACGGCCTCGTCGAACCGAACCCTGGTCTGGAAGGACGCTGTACTTGCGGACCGGGGAGACGGTCTACATCCTTCTGGACGTTACGAATCCGGGACCTGGATGGCGCATTGCCGCATCGCGGAGCACCACTAAAGCCAGATGATGTTTAGCTTCGACGTGGAGGAAGCGGCTTGACCGCCTGCTTCGCAGCGCTGGCCTGTCGGCCGCCGTCCCAACACGGTAGCCACATGGGCGCCGTGATGGCCTGCGCGATCAGCTACGAGTAGCGGTCGGCAGCGATGACGGACGCCGCCGGCACCTTCATCTTCGCTGACATTGCGGGCTTCACCGCCCTCACCGAGGCGCACGGCGATGAGGAAGCCGTGAAGCTGGTCGAAGAGTTTGCGGAAGCGGTGGAGGCCGAGCTACCTCCCGTTCGAGGTGAGCACATCAAGACGATCGGGGATGCACTGATGCTGCGAATCCCGGCTCCCGGCGACGCGGTGCTGCTCGCGCTGCGAATCGCCAACGACCTCATAGCCGAGCACGGAGCTCCGGCCGTCCGTGTCGGGCTCCACCACGGGCCCGCCGTCGAGCGCAACGGCGACTACTTCGGCGCGAGCGTCAACCTCGCCGCTCGTGTCTCCGCACTAGCCAGCGGCGGTGAAGTCCTGCTCACGGGCCAAACGGCCGCGCTTGTACCCGACCTCGAGGGGGTCTTGTACGAGTCGCGCGGACGCCAAACGCTGCGCAACGTCGCCGAACCGATTGAGATCTTCGCGGTGCTTCGAGTTGGCGAGATGACCGAGGGTCGCCTACCCGTTGATCCCGTCTGCCGGATGGTCGTCGACCCGGACCGCGCAGCCGGGCGGCTCGTGCACGAGGGGAACGCCTACTTCTTCTGCTCGCTCTCGTGCGCCGGCGAGTTCGCTCGTCAGCCCGAGCGCTTCACTGGGATGATCAGAGCGTCTTGACAGGAAGACCTCGAGCGTTCTTCCGGACGGCGTCGGCGGCTTGGGTCGCCGGTGCCAGTAACGAGGAGGATTGGATGACCTCCACCTTCAAACTCGAACGAGCGGACCGAGCTGCCGCCGCCGCGCGTTGCTTGCGGTCGCTCGTCCCGCGCGCCATCCGTGGACGGGTACCCCCCGGACGCGCCCGTCTTGCGGGTCCCTCCTGCCGGCGACCGTCCGTAACACCAACCCCTCATCGCCCATCACGCGCGCGAGTAGTACAGGGGCGGAGCTCCCTCGCCACCTCATCCTAAGAGGTGGTCTGTTTTTAAGAGGTGGTCTGTTTTTGAACGGGGGTACCCCGCGATCCGGCCGCAGCTTTGGGTCCCCTGTCCGGCCTTATGTCCCCCCAACGCAGAGCGCCAGCCTCGGCTGCCGCATCTTGAGCGGCAAGCGGGAAGCGTGTTGACTGTTCAGTGAAGGAGGTCATGATGAGTGAGCTTCCAGGTCAGACTGAGGTGCTGGTCGTCGGCGCGGGGCCGGTGGGGTTGGCGGTTGCCGCCTCGTTGGCCGGGCATGGCCATGACGTCACGGTGGTTGATCGACAGGCGACAGGGGCGAATACCTCACGCGCCGCTGTCGTGCACGCCCGGACCCTCGAGATGCTCGAGCGGATCGGCGTCTCGAAGCGACTTGCGGAGCTCGGTATCCATGCTTCGCAGTTCAGCATCCGCGATGGGGACCGCGAGCTCGTGCCGGTCCGGTTCGACCGGCTCCCGACGGAGTATCCGTACACGCTGATGGTCCCGCAGAACGTCACCGAGCAGGTCCTGCTCGACCGCCTCGAGGAGCTCGGCGGCACGGTCCACCGCCCGTACGTCGCCACCGAGGTGAGCCAGACCGCCGACGGTGCCGAGGTCACGTTGGATAGCGGCGACACGATCAAGGCCCGGTACGTCGTTGCCGCCGACGGCATGCACAGTACGATCCGCGACCGGTCCGGACTCGGGCACGACGGCAACGATGCGCTGGCGCTGTCCTTCGCGCTGGCTGATGTCCGGGTGGAGGGCGGCCTGCCGGCGGACCAGGTCCTGCTGTTCTTCTCCAAACCCGGCATGTTGGTCGTGGCGCCGCTCCCGGACGGGTCGTTCAGGCTCGTGGCCGAAGTCGACGATGCGCCGGAGCAGCCGGACGTCGACTACGCGCAGCGACTGCTCGACACCCGGGGGCCGCGACGTACGACGGTGAGCGTGACGGAAGTGATCTGGGGATCCAGGTTTCGGATCCACGAGCGGGTGGCCGACCAATACCGGGCGGAGCGGGTGCTGCTCGCCGGCGACGCCGCACATACACACAGCCCTGCGGGTGGACAAGGCATGAACCTCGGCCTGCGTGATGCAGTGACTCTCGGGGATGCGCTGTCGGTCGCGCTGCGGGAAGATCGCGAGGACAAGCTCGACGAGTATGCGGCCGCCAGTCGTGCCGAGGCCATGCATGTCGTCGCACTTGCCCACCGGCTCACCCGACTGGCCACTGTCCCGCCGGCGGTTCGCCCGCTGCGCAATGTGGCGCTACGGCTCCTCGCACTCGTGCCGGCCTTCCGCCGCGGCTTGGCCGAGCAACTCTCCGCACTCGGCCACCGCTGAGGCAGACGGCGGACAGTCACTGCCGTGCTAGCCAGCCGAACCTCCTTCACGCTCGACCTGGCCCTCCCGGCGCTCGGGCTTCGTCTCGATTCGCAGCCCGCGAGAGCTGCCGGCACCGAGGAATCAACTGCCGTTCGCATCTACGCCGCGAGCATCAATGATCCACCCGCCACGGCTGAATGAAAGCGTCCCTTTGCCGTGGGACGCAGGGCCGAGAACCTCCCGGCACGAGACCTACGAACCGCGGTAACTCCTCCGGATACCCCCCGTTTCCGCGGTCATCCGTGCCCAAAAAGAGAAGATCGTGTACGACCCGTCCTCGAGATGATCGCCGTAGGCGCCCCCTCCTGGCCAGTACTTCGCCGCGCCCAAACCCCCGTCGTCGTCGCGCTGGTAGCCGGTCGGGGTGTAGCGGGAGATGTGGATCCGACGCTCGACCGCTCGGGTGACGGCGGTCGTCCAGTTCTCCTTGATCCTTCCAGCTCGAGCTCGGCGATCAGGGTCAGGATCCAGATCGCGAACCGGCCCATCGGCGAGGCAGAGCTCGTGGTTACGGTGCCCAAAGCGTCGCGCCGGACGGCACCCTCCCGCCTCTTTCCCCGCTAATCAGGGCTTCTTGAAGGCACCGTTTGAGGGCTCCGAAGGGGCTCCGTTGCGGCGTTGACGGGACCCTTGCCGGCGCTCCTAGAGAAGCCGACCCGGTGGCCCCTTTGGGAGTCCCAGGCGCCTGTGAGAAAGGCTCGGCGGCAAGGTGAACCCAGTCTGGTCGGAATCAGCCGCGCTGGACGAATCGCTTGAAACGACTGACAAAGTCGCACTTCCTCATCGACGCCGAGAAGGTCCTCCAGTTGATCGATACGCGCCATTGCAGCCGCTGCCGAGCGAAATGCGCGGGGCTAAGCTCGCGGCGTAATGAATCGAGCTGTTGAGGAGGGAGCCGGGAGGGGAAGAGGCTCGATCGACCCTGGCGTCGACATCGGCCATGTCCACCTGAAGGTCGCAGACATCGACCGTTCACTCGGTTTCTATTGCGAGGTTCTCGGGTTTGAACTCCAGCAACGCTTGGGCGAGCAAGCAGCCTTCGTCTCCGCCGGCGGCTATCACCACCATATCGGGCTCAACACTTGGGAGTCGCGCGGCGGCTCGCCGCCACCGGCGGGGACGACCGGTCTCTATCACGTGGCGATTCGCTACCCGAGCCGGGCCGCCCTGGCGGATGCGCTTCGGCGCCTAATCGAGGCGGGAGTCCCGCTCGAGGGCGCGAGCGACCATGGCGTCAGCGAGGCCCTCTATCTGAGAGACCCTGATTCGAACGGCATTGAGCTCTACTGGGATCGCCCTCAGTCGCAGTGGCCGCGGACCTCGGACGGCCAGCTCGCGATGGTCACCGCCCAGCTCGACCTGCGCGATCTCCTGGGCGAAGCGGAGTCAGCCCATCATGCACCAATCGAATCGGCGTAATGCGCTCTCGAGGAGCGTCGTGCCTTTGTGCCGCGTCGAACTCCGCCTGCGTCACGATCGGTGCGCGCGAGACGCGGATGTACGCGTCAGCTGTCGTTGGCTTGGTCACCATCGTATTTATCTACATGTTCCGAACTATCCAGACGGCAACGGGATCGAGATCGACCGCGACCGGCCCCAGGAGGAGTGGCCCCGGACGCCCGACGGCAAGGGCATCGCGATGGTCAGTGCGCCTCTGGACCTCAATGCCCTTCTGGCGGAAGCGGGTTAGGGTCGAGCCCGACGTGTTGCGGTCCCTCGACCCATACTGGGTCGTCCACCGCACGGACGGCTTCGTCGCCGCCACCGTGCCCGAGGGAGACGAATGGCCTTGCGGCATCTGGAACGCCGAGACGGGCGAGCTCGTAGTGCCGTGTGTCGCCGCGTGCTGGCTTCAAGGTCTCGACGAAGTCCTCATCGTGACGGACGAGTATTCGGGGAACCTCGAGCGGCGGCACTGGCCGGGGAACGAGGTGCTTGAGAAGACTGAGATCGCACACAGAGAGGGGTGGGTCGACCACGTCGTCGCGGCGCCGACCACGACGCTCGCGGCAGTTCGGTGGATTGACCAGACCGAGGCGGGCTTCGAGCTCTTCGGGCTCGAAGAGAGAGGCGTTCGCCAGCTCGAGCGGCGCGGCTACCGCACCGGCGAGAGCAACCTCCTCCAGGGCCCCGTTCTCGATCCGTCCGCGCGTCTCGCAGCGTGTACGGAAGGTCGGTCGCTGTGGTGGCAGGAGAACGACGCCGAAGACGAGGCGCCGTCTCCGGGTGGAATGTTCCGAGCGGGACGCCTCACGATCCTGGACGTCGAGAGCGGGGTCGCGCGGCACATCGACCTCGAGGTGGAACTGCCGAGCGGCTGGGAGCCGCCCGACGACTTCAGTCGCGAAGGCCTGCTCCGGCCGCCGCGCTTCGTGGACGAGCAGACGCTCGTGGTCGATCTCCCCACAGGCGAGGAGCGTTCGTTCATACTCTGATCCCTGCAGCAACGCTCGACGCGACCATCCGGTCGATCTCGTCCTACGCTTTCGTACCCTTCGTACCGACTGGCAGATTGTCCGGTCGATCTCTCTTGACGTCAAACTAGTTGGCTCTAAGCTCTCGATCACAAGTAGTTCGATATAGAGATACCTCGAACGAAGGGAGAGGCAAATGGCAACGGCAACAGGCAGAGCGTTCGACGTCGGCAGCCTCCAGAACCTTCCTGGCGACGAGACGGACGGACGCGTACGGATGGAGGTCGGCCGCCACTTCGGGATCCGGTCATTCGGCACCAGCGCCTACCGCTCGATCGAGGGCGGGCAGGTCGTCAATGAGCACGACGAGGCCGGGTTCCGGATCGGCCTGTCCGGACAGGAGGAGCTGTACGTCGTCGTCTCCGGCCGGGCGACGTTCACCGTGAATGACGAGAAGGTCGACGCGCCGGCTGGATCGCTCGTCTTCGTTCGCGACCCCGCGGCTAAGCGCGGCGCCGTTGCCGAGGAGCCCGGGACAACCGTGCTCGCGATTGGCGGCAAGCCCGGGGAGGCGTTCCTTCCGCTGACCGAGGAGTTCTCCGCCGCGTTCGACGCGTACAGCGCCAAGGACTACGAGCGCTCGATCGAGCTCTACCGGGCGCTGCTCGAAGGAGAGTTTCCGAGGAAGGCCGGAATCCTCTTCAACATCGCGTGCAACGAAGCGCTGCTCGGGCGCGCCGACGACGCGATCGAACACCTGCGCGCGGCGATCGGAGCCGACGAGCAAGTGGTCGAGCTGGCCCGCACCGACGGCGACCTGGACCCGATCCGAGAAGACCCCCGCTTCGCCGAACTGATCGCCTAGCCCACCGCCCCCTAGGCCTGGTGCTATACCTGCGGAGCGGGGTATGAGCGCCAAGCCAGTCGAACAGCTCGACCAGGTCGTGATCCGGTTCGCCGGCGACTCCGGCGACGGCATGCAGCTGACCGGCGATCGCTTCACGAGCGAGACGGCGATCCTGGGGAACGACCTGTCAACGCTGCCCGACTTCCCCGCTGAGATCCGCGCGCCTGCGGGCTCGCTGCCCGGCGTCTCGGGCTTCCAGATCCACTTCTCCGACCACGACATCCTCACGCCCGGCGACGAGCCGAACGTGCTGGTGGCGATGAACCCGGCCGCGCTCCGCACCAACATTCGGGACCTGCCGAACGGCGGGATGCTGATCGTCAACCGCGACGCGTTCACCGATCGCAACCTCGAGAAGGCCGGCTATACGTCGAACCCGCTCGACGACGGCTCGCTCGACGAGTTCCGCATCCACGAGGTGCCCCTCACGTCGCTGACGCTGGAGGCGCTGAAGGACGTGGACTTGACGAAGCGGGAGGCTGAGCGCTCGAAGAACATGTTCGCGCTCGGGCTCATGTCGTGGCTCTACCACCGCCCGACCGAGGGAACGATCGACTTCATCGAACGGAAGTTCAAGGCGCGGCCGGAGATCGTCGAGGCCAACGTCAAGGCCTTCAAGGCGGGCTGGGCCTACGGCGAGACGAGCGAGGACTTCGCCGTTACCTACGAGGTCGCGCCGGCCCAGCTGCCGCCCGGCACCTACCGCAACATCCGCGGCAACCAGGCGCTTGCGCTGGGGCTGATCACGGCGAGCGTGAAGAGCGGCCTGCCGCTGTTCCTCGGCGCCTACCCGATCACGCCGGCCTCGGAGATCCTCGAGGACCTCTCGCGCCGCAAGGAGTTCGGTGTCCGGACGTTCCAGGCCGAGGACGAGATCGGCGCGGTCGGGGCTGCACTGGGGGCGAGTTTCGGTGGGGCATTGGGGGTGTGCACGTCGAGCGGTCCGGGCGTCGTCCTGAAGATGGAGACGATCGGCCTTGCCGTCACGCTCGA
>Ga0126313_10000453_pt1 | contig 19456 bp, 19 predicted proteins | sample Plot105A_FD_89954 | JGI IMG/M metagenome (GOLD analysis project Ga0126313, IMG submission 89954) | Serpentine soil microbial communities from UC McLaughlin Reserve, CA, USA - Plot105A | ecosystem: Environmental > Terrestrial > Soil > Grasslands | place: USA: UC McLaughlin Reserve, Lake County...
CCTGCCGATCAACCACGTCGTCAACGTCGACTTCCTCGGCTTCGCCCAGGGTGTCTACGCGATTGGCTGCGTCTACACCGACGTCGACCGCCGCTACTACCACTCGAACGAAGGCGTGGACCCTTCCGAACAGTACGCCGAAATCAACGTCCAGCCGGGCTACCAGCTGATGTGCGGCAAGCAGGCGCTCGATTACGTCCGCTACCGCCACACCGACACCGACATCGTCCGCTCGGCCCGCCAGCAGGACTTCCTCAGCGCCGCTCGCTCGCGGATCTCGGTCCAGGACATCGTCTTCGACCAGGGCGAACTGGTCGAGGCATTCACCGACTACACGACCTCGGACATCAGCGACGGCAAGACCCTGCTGGAAGTGCTGAAGCTGCTGGCCGCCTCGCGCAACGCGACGATCAACGAGGTCCACTTCCCAGCCGAACTCGGACCCAGCTTCGTCTACACGACGGAAAGCGCGCTGGCCGCCGCGGTGGAGGAATTCCTCGGCGGCGAGACGGTGCAGGAGGCGAAAGCCGCGCAGCGCCAGAGTCGCGAAGAAGCCGCCGCCGGCAAGAAGAAGCACAAGCAGCGCAAGCCGAAGAAGAAGCCGAAGCAGAAGAAGCCGAAGGTCGAAGTCGCGAAGCCCGGCTCAGACGGCCTTGTCCCGGCTGGCGAAGCCGGCAAGGCGGAGGCGAAGATCGCCGTGCGCCGCGCCCGCGGGTTCTTCCCGGTCTACTACCCGACCCGGCTGCCCGAAGGAACCCGCTTCGACGAAAGCGATCCCTACGAGAAGACCGTCGACCCCTACGTATACAACCTCAAGGACGAAGACGGCAACCGCCACGTCGCCTACCGGATGGTCCTGGTGGCGGAAATGTCGGACGGCACCCATTACTTCGGCGTGCAGGGGATCCGCGGCTGGTCCGATCCGCCGATCCTCGAGGATCCGAGCCTGACCAAGGAGATCAAGGGCCGCGACTACGACGTCTACGTCGACGGCGAAAATGTGAAGATTGTCGCCTGGCACCGGGGGGATAACGTCTACTGGGTCACGAATGACCTCCTGCGGACCTTGACCAACGAGCAGATGATCGGGATGGCGCGCTCGGCAAAGGTGATCGTCCCGAGCAAGAAGAAGAAGCCGACGAAGCCCGGAAGGAGCAGGGGATGAGCGAGCAGAAGGACACCGTAGGGGTCATCGGAGTCGGCTGGGTCGGCCTGGTCACGGCCGCCTGCTTCGCCGAGCTGGGGCACCCGGTCATCGCCCGGGACATCCTCCAGGAGAAGGTCGACTCCCTCTCGCGCGGCGAGGTGGCGATCCACGAGCCGGGCCTCGAGGACCTGCTGCGGCGCAACTCCGAGCGGCTGACCTTCACCACCGACATGGACGAGCTGCTGGCCGGGACGAAGCTGCTCTTCGTCTGCGTCGACACGCCGCCGACCTACTCCGGCGACGCCGACCTCTCGCGCGTCCGCTCCGTCGTCCAGGAGCTGCCCGACGACAGCGACCACGTCCTGATCATGAAGAGCACTGTGCCGGCCGGCACCGGACAGTCGATCCGCCGCGATATGCCCGGCCTCTCTTACGTCTCCTGCCCCGAGTTCCTCAAGGAGGGGACGGCGGTCAAGGACTTCATGAACCCCGACCGGGTGGTGGTCGGCGCCGACGCCGGCGACGAGACGGCCGCCGACGCGGTCGAACGGCTCTACCGGCCGCTCGGCGGCGAGATCCTCCGCACCGACGTCGCCAGCGCCGAGATGATCAAGCTCGCCTCCAACGCCTTCCTGGCGACGAAGATCTCCTTCATCAACGAGATCGCCAACGTCTGCGAGGAGGTCGGCGCCGACGTCGGCGAGGTCGCGCAGGGGATGGGCCTCGACGAGCGGATCGGCAGCTCCTTCCTGCGCGCCGGGATCGGCTACGGCGGCAGCTGCTTCCCGAAGGACGTCAGCGCGCTGAAGATGCTCGCCGGCAACACCGGGTACCACTTCCAGCTGCTGACGGCGGTGATCGAGGTCAACGAGCTGCAGAAGCGCCGCGTCGTCGGCAAGCTGGAGAAGCACCTCGGCTCGCTGATCGGCAAGCGGGTGGCGCTCCTCGGCCTGGCCTTCAAGCCCGACACCGACGACATGCGCGAGGCCTCGAGCCTCGTCCTCGCGGCGCGGCTGCAGGGCGAGGGGGCGGAGGTCGTCGCCTACGATCCGGTCGCCGCCGACCGCGCCGCCGAGCTGCTCGGCTCGGTCGAGATGGCGACCTCGGCGATGGAGGCGCTGGAGGGCGCCGACGCCGCGGTGATCGTCACCGAGTGGCCCGAGTTCGCCCAGCTCGACTGGTCCGCGGCCGGCGAGCGGATGACCCGCCGCCTGGTCGTCGACGGCCGCAACTTTCTCGACCCGGCCAAGCTGGTGGCGTCCGGTTTCGAGTACGAGGGAATAGGCCGCACCGTGAACTCGCCGAAGCCGGCAAACGCTCCCTAGTGCAGGCCATTGTCCTCGTCGGCGGCGAAGGGACGAGGCTCCGGCCGCTGACCAGCGACGTCCCGAAGCCGGCGCTGACGTTGGTCGACCGCCCCTTCCTCGCCTACGCGATCGAGTGGCTCGCCGGCCACGGGGTGACCGAGGTCGTGCTCGCCTGCGGCTTCCTGCCCGAGGTCCTGCGCGAGGCGCTGGCCGGCGAGGAGGGAGCCGCCGGGGTGAAGATCACCTACGTCGCCGAGCCCGAGCCGCTGGGCACCGCGGGGGCGATCCGCTTCGCCGCCGACTCGCTCGGCGATCGGCTCGAGGACCGCTTCTTCGCCCTCAACGGCGACGTCCTCAACGACCTCGACCTCTCGGCCCTGGCGCGCGCCCACTCCGAGCGCGGCGCCCGCGCCACGATCGGCCTGCACCCGGTCGATGACTCGGCCGCCTACGGCCTCGTCCGCTGCGACGAAGAGGGCCAAGTGCTGGAGTTCCTCGAGAAGACGGGCGAGGCGGTCCCCGGCGAGATCAACGCCGGCGCCTACATCCTGGAGCGCTCAGTGCTGGACCTGATACCGGCCGGCCGCGCCGTCTCGATCGAGCGCGAGGTCTTCCCGCGGCTGGTCGGCGACGGCCTCTGCGGCCTGTTGCTGGACGGCTACTGGATGGACATCGGCACCCCCGACCGCTACCTGCAGGCCAGCTGGGACATCCTCGAAGGCAGGGTGGAGACGCGGGTCGAGCCGACCGCGCCCGGCCAGCTGATCGCCGCCGGCGTGAGCATCGGTGCCGATGCAAAGGTCGGCACGCGGGCCGTCATCTCGCCCGGCTGCACGCTCGAGGCGGGGGCCGAGGTCGCCGACTCGGTGCTGCTCGAGGGCTGCGCGATCGGCGAGGGCGCCAGCGTCTGGGGCTCGATCCTCGCGCCGGGAGCAAGAGTCGAGCCAGGGGCCCAGCTCGTCAACGCCGTCGTCGGCCGAGATGAAAGAGTCCCGGCCTGATGGCCACCTTGCTCGAAGACGTCCTCGGCCTGCCCGACCAGCTGCGCGACGCCCTCTGGCGGATCGAAACCGCCCGTCTCGAGGGGGCCGACTCGGCCGGACTGATGGTCTGCGGGATGGGCGGCTCGGCGATCGGCGGCGATCTCGCCGCCGCCGCGATCGGCGACCGCCTGACCAGGCCGCTGATCTCGATCCGCGGCTACGAGCTGCCGAGCTGGGCGACCCCCGAGTGGACGGTCCTCTGCTCGAGCTACTCCGGCAACACCGAGGAGACCCTGGCCTGCTTCGAGGCCGCGGAGGCGCTGGGCGCGCGCCGGCTGGTCGCCAGCACCGGCGGCCAGCTGGTCGACCAGGCGCGCGAGGCGGGTGTCCCGGTGATCGGGCTGCCCGGCATCTTCCAGCCGCGCTTCGCCGTCGCCTATATGTTCGCGATCGCCGCCGAGGCGGCGGCCCTGGCCGCAGTCGCGCCGCGGATCCGGACCGAGATCGACGCCGCCGCAGCGTTCCTGGAGCGCCAGCTGGACCAGATCCAGGCGCGAGCGGCCGAGGTCGCGGAGAGCCTCGGCGACGCCGCCACCGTGATCTACGGCAGCGACCTGACGACCCCGGTGGCGAAGCGCTGGAAGACCCAGATCAACGAGAACGCGAAGGCACCCGCCTTCGCCGCCGAGCTCCCCGAGGCCGACCACAACGAGATCTGCGGCTGGTCGCCCGCCTCGGGTGCCGAGCGGATGGCGGCGGTCTTCCTCGAGGACTGCGACCAGCACCCCCGCGAGCGTCAGCGCTTCGAGCTGACCGCCGAGCTGGTCGCCGAGGAGGCCGCCACGGTGGTGCGCCTGGAGACGGTGGGGGAGACTCGGGTGGAACGCCTGCTCTGGGCGACGCTGCTCGGCGACCTCGTCTCGATGGAGATGGCGAGCCGGCGGGGGGTCGACCCGGCGGCGATCGTCGCGATCGACCGGCTGAAGGAGGGGATGGCGGCATGAGGGCGATGGTCCTGGCGGCAGGCCTGGGGACGCGGCTGCGGCCGATCACCTACGAGATGCCGAAGCCGATGGTGCCGGTGCTGAACAAACCGGTGATGGAGCACATCCTGCGCCTGCTCGCCCGCCACGGCTTCACCGAGACGATCGCCAACCTGCACTGGTTCCCGGAGCTGATCGAGGGCTACTTCGGCGACGGGAACAACTCCGGGGTCTCGCTCTCCTACAGCCGCGAGGAGCAGCTGCTGGGGACCTCCGGCGGCGTCCGCAACGCGGCTGACTTCCTCGGCGACTCCTTTCTGATCATCTCCGGCGACGCGCTCACTGACATCGACTTGACGGCGATGCGCGAGTACCACGAGTCCCACGACGGGATCGCGACGCTGGCGATGAAGCGGGTTGAGGACACCAGCCAGTTCGGCGTCGCGATCGTCGGTGCCGACGGGCGGATCCAGGGCTTCCAGGAGAAGCCCGATCCATCCGAAGCACTGTCGGACCTCGCCAACTGCGGCATCTACATGTTCCGCAGGGAGATCTTCGACTTCTTCCCCGAGCCGGGGACGAGCAAGGCGGCCGGGGAGGGCGACCCGCCCGGCTTCGCCGACTGGGCGATGGACGTCTTCCCGCACCTGCTGGACGGCGACGTCCCCTTCTACTCGCACGAGATCGACGCCTACTGGAACGACATCGGCAACCTCGAGGAGCTGCGCGAGGGCAACGTCGACGCGCTCACCGGCGCGGTCGAAGTCGAGCGGGAGGGGGAGCTGGTCGAGGGCTATCGCTCCGGCGAGCGGATGGAGGGCGAGCCCGACCTCGTCGGCCCGGTTCTGCTCGGGCCCGGTTGCGAGATCGGGGACGACGTCCGCATCGATGGGCCGTCCGTCATTGGCGATGGCGTCAAGGTGGGCGACGGGGTGCGCCTAAAAGAGGTCATCGCCCTGCCGAACGCCGAAGTCCCGGCGCGGCAGGTGCTGATCAACGCCATCGCTGGGGCACGGGCTTAGGTTCAGAGGTTTTGTCGAGGAGGGAGTCGGCACCCCTCCTCCGGAATTGACCTCCCCTCCGCTGCGCTCCGGGGAGAAGCTGGAGCGCGCGCTCCGCGCGCGCATTCACCAGATTGCATTTCGCCGAACATTCCTGCGGAGGGGTGCCGACTCCCTCCTCGACAGGCATTGCCTTTCGCCGTAGAACGAAAGCGGTTCCTCCATATCGCCAAGTCAGAGTCTTGAGACGGAGCTGGCGCAGAGAATTTGCCTTCTGCGTGCCACGCTTGCGTTATTGCTCGGCAGGCTCGGGGCGTGGAGCTTTTGCCGCGGATCGGGGTTGCGTTGGTGCCGGCGCTTTGTGCCGCCTGCGGGCGGTCTTGTCGGTTCGATGCCGTGGTATGCACCCGATGCACTCGGCGCCTTGCTGATGCCGATCCGCTGCTGGGAAACGGGCCTGCCGGGCTGGACAAGGCCTGGTCTTCGGCCTCTTATGAAGGCGTGGCCCGGGATCTTGTCGGGGCGCTGAAGTTCAGGCGCCTGCTGCCGGTTGCCGACCTGATGGCGGAGCGGATCGAGTGGTTGGCTCCGGCGCACATGCTTAGCGGGACGATCGTGCCGGTGCCTCCCGCGCCACCCCGCTTGCGGCGGCGGGGGTTCGATCCGGCTGGCGAGCTGGCGGCGGCGCTGGGGGCGCGGCTGGAAGCGCCGCTCTCGCACTGCCTCGAGCGCCGCGGCGGCGGACGGCAGGTTGGGCGCCGCCGTGCCGAGCGAGTTGGTCACCCGCCGCGGATCTACGCCAAGGGCGCCGCGCCGCGCAGCGTGCTGCTCGTCGACGACGTACTCACCACCGGGTCCACCCTCACGGCCTGCGCTCGCGCGCTACGGGCCGTGGGGGCGTCCCGGGTGGTGGCGGTGACCTTTGCCCGGCGCCTCTAGTTGGCTCTCCGCGGCCCTACGGCCGTGCCTCGGCCGGGCGGCCCCGCATCTGGTCGACAAGCCGCCGCGTGCGGCGGCGCTTGCGACGCAGCTCGCGGTGCTTCTTCACCTGCCGGCTCATGTCCTCGGCAAGTTCGTGCACCGAATGGGTCATCTCGGGGGTGCACTCCCGCGCGTGCAGGGTGACTCCCTTCAGGTAGAACGTCGCCTCCGCCACCTGGCTGTCGGCGACCCGGGGATTGCGCTCCTCGGAGAGCATCACCTCCAGGGTCGCGAGCGGCGAGACCTGGCGGCCCAGCCGCTGGAAGCGTTTCCGCACCATCTCACGCAGGTCTTCCGTCATCTCGACGTTCCGGCCCCGAATCTCAATCCGCATGAGTGCCTCCTTTTGGGTTCCGCCTCGATCGTACGCCCCTCGGCGGAGGCCGGCAAGGGGAATTTAAGGTCGCACCGCTAACCTTGAGCAATGCCAGCGATGGACCTCGTAACGAAGGCGCTGCGCGCGGGAGAGGGAAGGAAATTCAAGTCCTACCAGAAGCGCGCGGAGGCGATCAACCGCTTCGAGCCGGAGATGGAAGCGCTCTCCGAGGAGGAGATCCGCGCCGAGGCCGATTCCCTGCGTGAGCGTGCCCGCAACGGCACCTCGCTCGAGGACCTCCTGCCGGAGGCATTCGCCCTCTGCCGCGAGGCTTCGCGGCGGAGCACCGGTCAGCGCCACTACGACGTGCAGCTGATCGGCGGCATGGTCCTCCACGACGGGGCGATCGCCGAGATGAAGACCGGCGAGGGCAAGACCCTGACCGCGACCCTGCCCGTCTTCCTCAACACGCTCGCCGGCAAGAGCGTCCACGTCGTCACCGTCAACGACTACCTCGCCCGCCGCGACCAGGAATGGATGAAGCCGATCTACGACGCGCTCGGGGTCACCTCCGACGCCCTCCAGGACGGCGACGACCACGCCACCCGCCAGCGCAAGTACGCGCTCGACATCACCTACGGGACCAACTCGGAGTTCGGCTTCGACTACCTGCGCGACAACATGGCCGACGCGCTCGAGCACTGCGTCCAGCGCGACCACAACTTCGCGATCGTCGACGAGGTCGACAACATCCTCATCGACGAGGCGCGGACGCCGCTGATCATCTCCGGCCAGCCCGAACAGGCGGCGCAGACCTATTACACCTTCGCCCGCCTCGCCAAACAGATGGTCGGGGTGCCGGCGAAACAGAAACTGAAATCGCTCGGCGAGTCGCGCGAGACCCACGACGCCGATTACGACTACGAGTACGACGAGAAACACAAGACCGTCTCGCCGACCGAGCGCGGGGTGAAGAAAGCCGAGGATTTCATCGGCGTCGACAACCTCTATCTCGGCGAGCACGGCAGCCTCGTCAACCACCTCGTCCAGTCGCTGAAGGCGGAGTCGCTCTACAAGAAAGACGACGACTACGCGGTGATCGACGGGGAGGTGATGATCATCGACGAGTTCACCGGCCGCATCCTCGAGGGACGGCGCTGGTCGGAGGGCCTGCACCAAGCGGTCGAGGCGAAGGAGGGCGTGGCGATCCGCGAGGAGAACCAGACCCTGGCGACGATCACCCTGCAGAACTACTTCCGCCTCTACGACAAGCTCTCGGGCATGACCGGCACCGCCATCACCGAGGCGACCGAGTTCATGAAGATCTACAAAATGCCGGTGGTCGAGATCCCGACCAACAAACCGATGGTCCGGGCCGACCAGAACGACCAGATCTTCAAATCCAAGGACGGCAAGTGGCAGGCGCTGATCGACGAAATCGTCAGCCGCCACGAAAAGGGCCAGCCGGTACTGGTCGGAACCGTCTCGGTCGAGGTCTCGGAGATGATCTCCGAGGCGCTCAAGCGCCAGGGGATCAAGCACGCGGTCCTCAACGCCAAGCCCGAGCACGCCGAACGAGAGGGCGAGCTGATTGCCCAGGCCGGCCGCAAGGGCGCTGTGATGATCGCGACCAACATGGCCGGCCGCGGCGTCGACATCAAGCTCGGCGGCGACCCCGAGCACCTCGCGATCACCGAGCTGAAAAAGCAGGGGATCACGCACGAGAGCGAGGGTTACGAGGAGGCGCTGGCCGCAAAGGCCGAGGAGATGGCGCCGCAGTGCAAGGCCGAGGCCGAGGAAGTTCGCGAGCTCGGCGGGCTCTTCATCTGCGGCACCGAGCGGCACGAGTCGCGCCGTATCGACAACCAGCTGCGCGGCCGATCCGGCCGCCAGGGCGACCCCGGCGAGTCGCGCTTCTTCCTCTCCGCCGAAGACGACGTGATCCGCCTCTTCGCCGGCGACCGGATCTACAACATCCTCGACAAACTCGGGCCGGTCGACGACGACGGCAGCGAAGTTCCGCTGGAAGCGAAGATGCTGACGAAAACCGTCGAGAACGCCCAGAAGAAGGTCGAGGAGCAGAACTTCCTGATCCGCAAACGCGTCCTCGAGTACGACGACGTGATGAACGAGCAGCGGCGGGTGATCTACAAATACCGCCGCGAGATCCTCGAAGGCCGCGACATCTCCGAGAACGCCCGCGATGAACTCGAGGGCGTGATCGAGCGCCTCGTCGACGAGTACACGGCCGGCGACATCCTCGACGACTGGGACCTGGAGGAGCTGGAGACGCAGCTGCGGCAGATCTGGCCGGTCGGGATCGAGGTCGCCAGCCTGGCGCCGGAGACCGTCGATCGCGAGCAGCTGAAGGAAGCCCTCGATGACGACGCGATGAGCGCCTACGACGAGCGCGAGGAGCAGCTCGGCGAGGAGTTGATGCGCTACCTCGAGCGCTCGATTCTGCTGCAGGTGATCGACAACCGCTGGCGCGAACACCTCTTCGACATGGACTATCTGCGCGAAGGCATCCACCTGCGCGGCTTCGCCCAGATCGACCCGCTGGTCGCATACAAAAACGAGGGCTTCTCGATGTTCGAAGAGCTGCTCCACGCGATCTGGGACGAGTTCTCGAAACTGGTCTTCCGCGCCGAAATCGAAGTCCAGCCCGGAGCGGGGGCGGCTGCCGCCACCAACGGCGAGGGGCAGGCGGCGAACTTCGCCTACTCGGGCGGCACCGCCGAGAACCAGCCCTCGGCCCTGCAGGAAGTCGTCGCCACCAGCGGCGCGAACCCCTCCGACGTCGCCGCGACCGGCGCGGCGGCCCCCGGCAACGGCGAGGTGGTCGAGACCGTGGTCAAAGACGAGCACGACAAACTCGGCCGCAACGACCCCTGCTGGTGCGGCTCGGGGAAGAAGTACAAGAAGTGCCACGGCGCCTGAGGGCGCTTGATGACCGATCCCGTTCGCGAGTTCATCCGGGCGTTCAACGAGCGGGACCTGGACGCGTTCGTCGCCGTGCTCGATCCCGAGGTGGAGCTGCATGCCAGCCGCGGGCTGCGCAAGGGGGTCGAGGCGGCTCGGGTCTGGGCGACGCGGGCTCCCGGTGGAGTGCAGCAGACGATCGAGCTCGAGCAGCTCTACGAGGACGGGACCGAGGGCGGCGGCGGTCGGGCGGTGGCCCTGATCAAGCGGCACTGGCACTGGGAAGAGGACGAGAGTCACGCGGGGGTCGACGAGATGGCCTGGTTCTTCGATTTGCGCGACCACAGGATCCGCGGCTGGCGCCCCTACGACAGTCGCGACGAGGCGCTCCGCGCCGGCCACTTCGCCCGCCCCTAGCCAGCCGCCCGGCGGCCACCTAGGATGGGCCGATGAGCTCAGTCGCTCCCGACAACGCCGAAGCCACCGAGGCCTGGAGCGGGCCGCTCTTCGAGATCTTCCTCGAGTACCGCGACCTGACCACCGGGGGCCTCGGCGCTCACGGCGAGATCGCGATGCGGGCGAATCCGCCGCGGGCGGGGCAGCGGGCGATCGACATCGGCTGCGGATTCGGCGACACCACGCAGCGGCTGGCGGAGCTGGTCGAACCCGAGGGCTCGGTTCTCGGCGTCGACGTCTCCGCCCCGTTCATCGAGACCGCTCGCCAGGAGGCCGACGACGCCGGCCTCGACAACGTCGAGTTTCGGCTCGCCGACGTGCAGACGCTGGAGCTGCCCCAGGAGTTCGACTACGCCTTCTCGCGGATGGGCATCATGTTCTTCGCCAATCCCGTCGCCGCCCTGCGCAACGTCCGCGCGGCGCTGAAGCCAGGGGGCCGCTTCACCGCGGTCGTCTGGCGGCGCAAGCTCGACAACGAGTGGGTGCGACGTGCCGAGGAGATCGTCGACGAGTACCTCGACCACCCCGAGGAGAGCGACGAACCAACCTGCGGTCCCGGCCCGTTCTCGATGGCCAACGCCGACACGGTGAGCGAACAACTGAAAATCGCCGGCTTCGAGGAGATCGCGCTGCGACGCTGCGACCTGCCGATGAAGGTGGGCGCGAACCTGGACCAGGCGGTCGAGTTCGGCATGGCCCTGGGACCGGCGGGGGAGATCCTCCGCCTCTGGGGAGACCGGGTGGACGAGATAAGGCCCGAGATCGCCGCCAAGATTCGTGCGGCGATCGCTGATTTCGAGGGTCCCGACGGCGTCTACGCTCCGGCCTCCACCTGGATCATTACGGCGCGGGTTCCTGACAACGGCTAGGTGCGGGGTTGGTGGGGAGGGAGTCGGCACCCCTCCTCCGGAATTGACCTCCCCTCGCTTCGCTTCGGGGAGAACTTGGAGCGCGGCTTCGCCGCGCAAGAGACAGATTGCATGTCGCCGAACATTCCTGCGGAGGGGTGCCGACTCCCTCCTCCAAACGCGCTCGGTCTCACGGCCATCACGAAACCGCATAGGACGTCGATATGCGAGGTCTCTCGCGGTCTCGGCGAAGAGCGATCTGTAGATGCTGTCGCTGGGAGGGACGGGTGTCCCCTGACCGACCGGCGTCCTGATTTTCGCACTGACCACTCGGCGAGAGACAGTGAGTTAGCGGCGAAAATCCCAGAGAGGTCAGGGGACACCCGTCCCTCCCTACCGCAGCGGACTCGGCCGATAACCTGTTCGCATGGCCGACACCGCGCAAAGCGAACCCGTAGCGTCGCGCCTGGCCGCCGTCCGCGAGCAGCTGTCCCTGCTCTCGGACTACCTTTGACCCCGCTGCGCTCGAGGCCGAAGCCGCTCGCCTAGAGGAGGAGATGGGCCAGCCGGGGTTCTGGGACGACCAGGACACGGCCGCCCGCACCTCCGCCGCCCACGCCCGCGCCCAGCGGCGGCTGGAGATGTTCCGCGGCCTGGAGAGCGACGTCGCCGACCTCGGCGACCTGGCCGAGATGGCGGCCGAAGACGAGGAGATGGCTGCCGAGCTCGACTCGCAGCTCGGCTCGGTCGAGCGCCGGCTGGCCGAGCTCGAGGAGGCGCGCCTGTTCAGCGGCGAGTACGACGCCGGCGACGCCGTCGTCACCGTCCACGCCGGCGCCGGTGGGACCGACTCCCAGGACTGGGCCGAGATCCTGCTGCGGATGTACCTGCGCTGGGCCGAACGGCGGGGCTTTGCGGTGGAGATGGTCGAGGCCTCGCCGGGGGAGGAGGCCGGGCTCAAGTCGGGCACCTTCATCGCCCGCGGCGAGAACGTCTACGGGCTCTTCGCCGCCGAGCGCGGCGTCCACCGGCTGGTGCGGATCTCTCCCTTCGACTCCTCCGCCCGCCGCCACACCAGCTTTGCCCAGGTCGACGTCGGCCCGGTGGTCGAGGACGGCGTCGAGGTCGAGATCGCCGACGACGACCTGCGGATCGACACCTACCGCGCCTCCGGCGCCGGCGGCCAGCACGTCAACAAGACCGACTCTGCCGTCCGCATCACCCACATCCCTACCGGGGTCGTCGTCCAGTGCCAGAACGAGCGCTCGCAGACGCAGAACAAGGCGGTGGCGATGCAACTGCTGCGCTCGAAGCTGATCGAGCTGGAGGAGCGCAAACGCTCCGAAGAGCTGGCCAGGGCGCGAGGCCAGGTCAAAGACGTCGCCTGGGGATCGCAGATCCGCAGCTACGTGCTGCACCCATACACGATGGTCAAGGACCACCGCACCGAGCACGAGGTGGGCGACGTGCAGCGGGTCCTCGACGGCGACATCGACGAGTTCATCCGCGACTACCTGAACAAGACCGCCGCCGCCTCGGCCAGCTAGGCGAATGGCGCCGCTCTTCCATCTCGAACGGGCGGCGAGCGGAGACCCCGAGGGCCTGCTGGTCCTCCATCACGGGCGCGGGACCAGCGAGCGCGACCTGCTCGGCCTTGCCGACCTCCTCAACCCGGCGGGCCGGCTCCTGGTGGTGACGCCGCGGGCGCCGCTGCAGCTGCCGGGCTCGCCCGGCTACCACTGGTACCTGGTGCCGCGGGTCGGTCACCCGGACCCCGAGACTTTTGCGGCGGCGCGCGAGGCCCTCGGCGAATTGCACGACGCGCTCTGGGAGGAGACGGGCATCGGGCCGGAGCGGACCGTGCTCGGAGGCTTCTCGATGGGGGCGGTGATGAGCTACGCGATGGGGCTTGGCGCCGACCGCCCCAGCGTCGCCGGGATTCTCGCCTTCAGCGGCTTCGTGCCGACGGTCGAGGGCTGGGAGCCGGCGCTGGCCGACCGCACCGACACCCGTGCCTTCGTCAGCCATGGGCGCAACGATCCGGTGATCGGCGTCGAGTTCGCCGAACGTGCCAAGGCGCTGCTCGAGAACGGCGGGCTCGACGTCACCTACCGCGAGTCGGACCTCGGTCACCAGATCGACCCGGCGCACCTGCGCGAAGCGAGCGCATGGCTCGGTGAAGTGCTCCGTTGAGGTCCAGGCGGCAGTAGCGCGGGGTGTTGACCGCCTGCAGCTCGACGTCGAACTCGCGGGCGGCGAGGACGCGATCCATCCGCTTCTCGCCAAGGAGAAAGGTGTCGCGGAAGGTGCCGGAGCGGCGGAAGCGGGCGTGGTCGGCGCCGAGGTGGACGCTGCCCTTGCTGCCGCGGAGGCGGGCGTCGATCGCGATCGAGGCGGGCGCGGCGGCTTCATAGTGGACGGCGAGGGCGACGGTGTCGTTGCCGGGGTTGGCGGAGACTCTGGCGGTCGCGTCTTCGAGGACGCACTCTTCGGCTTCGGCTTCTTCGCGTTCTGCGGCGGCGATTTCCGCGCAGAGCTCGACGTCTTCCTCGTCTTCGATCGTGCACTCGTCCGAGCTTTCGAGGTCCTCGCCTTCGTCCGTCCCCGGTTCGTCCGCGGCTTCGGGTTCGTCGGCTTCCTCGTCGGGAGTGGCGAGCGGCACCGGTGGCAGCGGCAGGTTCAGCGCCTGCGCCGGGACGGCGACAGCGCCAAGCGAGAGCAGGGCGAGCCCCAGGAGGAGAAGCAGCTTTCGCATCTCACTCCTGATCGGAGCCAGAGCGACTCCTCTTTAGGCGGCGGGCGATTCCCCCAGCACGCCCTCGAGCTCCAGCAGCGCCTGCTTCATCGGCAGGCCGCCGCCGTAGCCGCCGAGGGCGCCGCCCGTTCGCAGCACCCGGTGGCAGGGGACGACGAGCGGGATCGGGTTGCTGCCGCAGGCGCTGCCGGCGGCACGGACGGCGCGCTCGTTGCCGGCCCGGCGGGCCATCTCGGTGTAGCTGCGGGTCTGGCCGTAGGGGATGCGGTTGATCGCCCGCAGCACCCGCTGGCGGAAGCCGCCGCTGAGGCGCCAGTCGAGCGGCAGGTCGAAGCGATCGAGCTTGCCCTCGAAGTAGAGGTCGAGCTCGCGGCGGACCTCCTCCAGCTCCTTCGGCGCCTCGAGCACGCGGGGGGAGACCCGCTCGGCGAGGTCGACCAGCAGCTGGTCGCTGTCCTGGTTGGGGAGGCCGACGCGGACCAGGCCGCGCCGGGTCTTCGCCAGCAGCAGCGCCCCGAAGGGCGAGTCGGCGCTCGTGTAGGCGACGTCGAGCAGGCCCTCCTCGGCCGCGCGCGCCTTGAACCCCTCGATGGTTCCGGGGTCGATCGTAGTCTTCATCCCAGCTCCTTCCTCAGTCGTTTCAGGCCCTCGTGCAGGCTGCGCCGCGCGGCCTCCGGCGAGCAACCCAGGGCGGCAGCGATCTCGGCGTGCGGCAGGTCGCTGCCGTAGCGCAGCGCCACCGCGGCCCGCTGCTTCGGCGGCAGGGCGCCGACCGCCGCCCACAGCCCCTGGTCGAGGTCCGGCATCCCGTTTTCGACGGGAACCTCCGGCATCTCGGCAACCGGGATCGGCCGCCGGCCCCTGGCGCGGTGGTGGTCGATGGCCTTGCGGTGGGCGATCGTCAGCAGCCAGCCGCGCAGGTTGCTGGCGTCCTGGAGCTTGGGATAGGCGCGGAGCGCCGCCAGGAAGGTCTCCTGGAAGCAGTCCTCGGCGCCCTCCCGGCCGACCGCGCCGCGCAGGATTCCCATCACGGCGGCGGAATGCTCGTCGAGGACGGTTTGAAACGGCGGCAGCGGGGTCACTCGTGGGATTAAACGTGCCAGCCCGCCGAAATGTGAGAAACCTCCCCGCCGAGTTCGCCTTTTGTTGCGCTATGCCGGACAAAGGGCGAACTCGGCGGGGGAATAGGCTGCCGCGATGATCGAGCTGGCGGAGGAAATCGAGGAGCTGGTCGGGCGGGCACTCGCCGAGGACGTCGGCGAGGGCGACATCACCTCCGAGGCGACGGTCCCCGAGGAGGCGCGGGCGCGGGCGCGGATGGTGCAGAAACAGCCGGGCGTCGTCTATGGCCTCGCCGTCGTTGCCGAGGCGATGCGCCAGTGCGGGGTGGAGGACGTCGACAACCTCGTCGTCGAGGGGCAGTGGCGCGAGGACGTCCCGGCCGAGGTCCTGGTCGCGAGCGGCGATGCCAGGGCGCTGCTGGCGGCCGAGCGGACCGCGATCAACTTCCTCGGCCACCTCTCCGGCGTGGCGACGCTGACCGCGCGCTACGCCGAGGCCGTGGTCGGCACCGGCACCACGATCCTCGACACCCGCAAGACGACGCCGGGGCTGCGCCACCTGGAGAAGGCCGCGGTCGCCGCTGCCGGCGGCATCAACCACCGGATGGGCCTCTACGACGCGATCCTGATCAAGGAGAACCACATCGCCGCCGCCGGCGGGCTCGCCAAAGCCGTCTACGCCGCCCGCAACGCCCAGCCGCAGAAGGCAATCGAGGTCGAGGTCAGGAACCTCGACGAAACCGCCTACGCCCTCGGCATGGGCGTCGACCGTCTATTGCTCGACAACATGAGCCCGGATCTACTCCGCGAAGCAGTGGCGCTGCGCGACCAGAACGCCGGCGGCCCCGACGGCGTCTCCCTGGAGGCTTCGGGTGGCGTGACCCTGGAGAACGTCCGCGAGATCGCGGAGACCGGAGTCGAGTTCATCTCGATCGGAGCCCTGACGCACTCTGCCGCCACGCTCGATTTCTCAATGATCCTCGAACTCTCTTAGGCGGCGGTGGGGGAGAGCCGGGAGAGGGGGTTCGGCGGACAACAGCGGGGAGGGTCCGGCGAACCCCCTCTCCCGGCTCTCTCGACGCGCTTGCTATTTCAGGAGTTTCGAGAGGCGACGATCCTTCAATACCCGGCCGCCGGTCTGCTCCTGAGGGCAGTAGTTGGTCTGGTGCTCGGAGAAAAAGACGGCCTCGATCGTGGTGCCGCAGCGGGGGCAGGGCTCTCCCTCGCGCTTGTGGATTCGTAGCGGCATCGGGACTTTGTCCGGGACCTCTGGGCCGATCGTCTCTTCGTAGTGATCGATTGCGTCGCCGAGGACGTGGAGCGCTGTGTGAAGGCGCTCCACCTCTTCGGGGTTGAGTTCGGAGCCTTTCTTGAAGGGTGATAGGCGGGCCTCCCAGAGGATCTCGTCTACCCAGGAGCGGCCGATCCCGGCGATGTCTTTCTGGTGGCGCAGGAGCGGGTGCAGGTGGCGCGGCTTGTCGATCGCCGCGGCGAGCTCGGCGAGCGGGGGAGGGGGCCAGGCTTCCGGGCCGAGGCTGGCGACCATTTCGTCTTCGGCGACGGCGTCGACCGGCAGCAGCTTCGCCCAGGCCCGCTGCTTGGTCCCGAACTCGCGCAGCCGCAGCTCGCGGCCGTCGTCCAGTCGGATCAGGACTCGCGAGGCTTTGTCTTTCAGTGAGGCGCGTTTGTCGAAGACGCGCAGCCGGCCGGCCGACATCAGGTGGATCAGCAGCGCCAGGTCACCGAACTCGACGACGGGCATCTTCCCGACCCGGCGCACCGCCGTCACCTGCCGCCCGACCAGCGCTTCCAGCGGCGGATCGAAGGTCTTCATCACGTTCATCCCCGGCGCCAGCGCCGATTCAACCTCCGCGCCCGTCAGCGCCGTGTCGAGGCGGCGGGCGACGATCTCGACCTCGGGCAGCTCCGGCATCCAGAAAAGGCTAGAGGGAAGGTGCGATCAACTAGACTTTCTCTACGTTCATTCGACCGGTCCGGACCACGTCCCGCCGGCGAACATCAGGAAAGGAAAGGGCTCATGCAGGAGCTCCCGACTATCCAACCGACTAACGCCCCGGAGCTGAGCCCGGAGCAGATCGCTGATATCAGCGACGAGGTCCGCGCGCTCGCGCGGGAGCGAAACGCGGTCATCCTCGCCCACAACTACGAGCTGCCCGAGATCCAGGACGTCGCCAACTACCGCGGCGACTCGCTCGGCCTCTCGCGCCAGGCGGCCGAGACCGACGCCGAGGTGATCGCCTTCTGCGGCGTTCACTTCATGGCCGAGACCGCCTCGATCCTCTCGCCCGAGAAGACCGTCCTGATCCCCGACCTCGATGCCGGCTGCTCCCTCGCCGACTCGATCGACGCCGACCAGCTGCGGGCCTGGAAGGCCGAGCACCCGGGCGCGATCGTCGTCATGTACGTCAATACCTCGGCTGAGGTCAAGGCCGAGACCGACTACTGCGTCACCTCTTCCAACGCGGTCGACGTGGTCCGCCACATCTGGGCCGACCATGGACCCGACCAGGAGATCCTCTTCGGTCCAGACATGTGGCTCGGCGCCTTCGTCGAGCGCGAGACCGGGCTGGTCGAAGAACCCGAGCGCCGCGGCCGCTTCCACATCTGGGACGGCGAGTGCCACGTCCACGCCGGGATCAAGCCGCTCGACATCGCCCGGACCCGCTCCGAGCACCCGAACGCCGAGTTCCTGATCCACCCCGAGTGCGGCTGCTCGACCCAGGCGATGGAGTACGTCGCCGCCGGTGACATCGACCCCGAAGGCGTCCACATGCTCTCCACCTCGGGGATGCAGAAGCACGTCGAAGCCCATCCCGACGGTGAGTTCATCGTCGCCACCGAGAACGGGATGCTCTACCCGCTGCAGCAGGCGGCGCCGCGGGCGAACCTGATCGAGGCCAACCGGATGGCCACCTGCAAATACATGAAGATGATCACCCTGCCGAAGCTGCGCGACTGCCTGCGCGAGATGACGGGCGAGGTCAGCGTCCCGGCCGCGATCGCCGAGCGGGCAAGGATCCCGATCGAGCGCATGGTCGCGATCGGGTAGCGCCGACCCTTCATCAGCCTTTTAGCTGGCTTTTCGCTTCCTTTGCCGAACCGGCGGCAGTCTCTGTCCGTACCCCCGGAAAAGGACTTAGGAGGCGAGACATGGCACAGAAGATCCTGGTGGTCGCCAACCGGACCGCCGATTCACCCGACCTGATCGCCGCCCTGCGTGGGCGGGCGGCCGAGGAGCGGACCGAGCTCACCCTGCTGGTGCCGGCGGTCCCGCACGGGCTCGCCTGGGCCGCGGACATGAAAGCCGGCTGGTCGGAGGCGGCGCTCCGCGCCGAGCGGGCCGGCACGCGGATCCGCCAGGCGGGCCTCGAGCTCGAGGAGGTGATCGTCGGCGACCCGGATCCCTTCGCCGCGGTCGGCGATGCGCTCCACGCCCGCGAGTTCGACGAGATCGTCGTCTCGACCCTGCCGAGGACGATCTCGCGCTGGCTGGCGGTGGGGTTGCCGGCGCGGTTGCGGCGAACGGTGGATTTGCCCGTGATCGAGGTCAACGCGAAGCCCCTCGGGCAGCCTTTGCCGGCCCGGGAGGCGCTCGCCGCCTGAGGCCCCTGAAAGATCGCCTGCGTGGGCGGGATCTTGCGGGGCCGAGGGAGCGCAGGAGTCACCCTGTGCTTGCAGAAGGCACCCGACTGATGGCTCTACGCAGAATGAAAGACAAGGGCTCGAGCGAGCCGCAGCGCCCCCGTGGTCGGCGCGCGCCGATCATCGAGCTGAACGACGTGACCAAGGTCTATCCGGGCGGCCACATGGCCCTCGACCGGGTCAACCTCGGGATCGGCCGGGGCGAGTTCGTCTTCCTCGTCGGCCCGACCGGCTGCGGCAAGTCGACGCTGATCAAGATGCTGATCCGCGAGCTCGCCGCCACCGAAGGCTCGGTCAAGATCGCCGGGCGGGACATCGGCAGGCTGCCGGAGAAGAAGATCCCGCAGCTGCGCCGCAACATCGGCACCGTCTTCCAGGACTTCAAGCTCCTCCCCGACCGAACCGTTTACGACAACGTCGCCTACGCGCTGCAGGTGATCGGCGCCAGCCGCGCCGAAATCCGCGAGCAGGTGCCGCAGACGCTGCGCTTGGTCGGCCTCTCGACCAAGCTCCACAGCTACCCTGACCAGCTCTCCGGCGGCGAGCAGCAGCGCGTCTCCGTCGCCCGCGCCTTCGTCAACCACCCGCCGCTGCTGCTGGCCGACGAGCCGAGCGGAAACCTCGACCCGGTCACCTCGATCGGGATCATGCAGCTGCTCTACCGGATCAACAAGGCCGGCACGACCGTCGTCGTCGTCACCCACGATCGCGAGATGGTGGACAACATGCGCCGCCGCGTCGTCGAGCTCTACGAGGGCCGCGTCGTCCGCGACGAGGTCTCGGGCGGCTACACCGAGGAGTCGACGAGCGAATTCGGCCTGCGGATGCGGGCCGGGATGGGCGTCGGCGCCGAGGGCGAGAAGCTGACCAACGGCCACTCCCACCACGACGAGCTGAGCTGATCATGAGCCGCATCGTCTTCTTCTTCCAAGAGGCCCTGCGCGCGCTGAAGCGCAACGGCGCCCCCAGCCTGGCGGCGATCGTGACCACGGTCGTCACCGTCGTCCTGCTCGGGATGCTGATCCCGATCTTC
>Ga0126313_10000456_pt1 | contig 19390 bp, 18 predicted proteins | sample Plot105A_FD_89954 | JGI IMG/M metagenome (GOLD analysis project Ga0126313, IMG submission 89954) | Serpentine soil microbial communities from UC McLaughlin Reserve, CA, USA - Plot105A | ecosystem: Environmental > Terrestrial > Soil > Grasslands | place: USA: UC McLaughlin Reserve, Lake County...
CGGCCAGTACGCCGAGGTCAACGGCATCAACCTCTACTTCGAGACCCACGGGGCCGGGCGGCCGACGATCCTGCTGCACGGCGGGCTCGGGTCGGGCGAGATGTTCGGGCCGACCCTGCCCACGCTGGCCGAACGCCACCAGGTCGTCGTCGTCGACCTCCAGGGCCACGGCCGCACCGCCGACATCGACCGGCCGCTCGATCCCCGGCTCATGGCCGATGACATCGCGGCCCTGATCGACCACCTTGGGCTGGACACCCCGGACCTGGTGGGCTACTCGTTCGGCGGCTGGGTGGCGCTCCACACCGCGGCCAGGCACCCGGCCAAGGTCGGCCGGCTGGTGGCGGCCTCGGCCAACATCCGACCCGGCGCGATCTACCCCGAGATGCGTGTCCAGCAGAGTCAGGTGAACGCGGCCGCCGCCGAGTTCATGACCGACACCCCGATGTACCAGCTGTATCAGCGGGTGGCGCCACGCCCCGAGGACTTCCCCCAGCTGCTGGACAAGGTCGGCGAGGCCATGGCCAAGGACTTCGACTTCACCGAGGAGGTCCGCAGCCTCCAGGTGCCGACGCTGATTGTCGCCGCCGACGCCGACATGGCCCCGCCGAGCCACTACGTCGAGGTCTTCAACCTGCTCGACGGCGGCCTTCGCGACGGCGGCTGGATGGGTGAGGGCCGGCCCAAGGGCGGGCACGCGCTGGCCATCCTGCCCGGCCTCACCCACTACAACCTTGCCATCTCCCCGCTGTTCGCGGCCGCCACCCTCGCCTTCCTCGACGAGCAGCCGAGCTGAAGGAGCCAGGTCGACATGCGGCCCGTCCCGCACAGCGGCGGTCGCTTCATCCCGTACGGGTGATGCGCTCACGCGCACCGGTGGGGCGAAATGGAGCGGAGGGGCGTCGGACGGCTCGGCCCCGCGCGTTGCCGCCGAGGCGGGAGGAGACTGCGATGTGCCGCTGGCTCTCGTACACCGGCTCGCCGGTCCTGCTCGACGAGTTGCTCTACAAGCCCGAGCACTCCCTGATTGTGCAGAGCCTCCACGCGACGATGGGCGCCGAGACCACGAACGGTGACGGCTTCGGCGTCGGCTGGTACGGGGACCAGGCAACGCCGGGCGTCTTCCACAGCACCGAGCCCGCCTGGAACGACCGCAACCTGCGGGAGTTGGCCATGCATGTGGCCTCCCCGCTGGTCTTCGCCCACATCCGCGCCTCCAGTGGCTCAGCGGTCCAGCAGACGAACTGTCACCCCTTCCGTCGTGGGCGCTGGCTGTGGATGCACAACGGGCTGCTCCGGGGCTTCGCGGATGTCAAGCGTGACCTGACACTGTCGGTCGACCCGGCCCTGTTCCCCGAGATCGAAGGGTCCACGGACTCCGAGCTCCTCTTCTTCCTGGCGCTCACCTTTGGGCTGGAGGACGATCCGCCCGGGGCCGTCGAGCGCGCCGTCGGCCTCGTCGAGGCCACCGGCCGGCGCCACGGCGTGGAGCACCCGATCCAGATGACGGTGGCGACCTCCGACGGCGAGCGCCTCTGGGCGTTCCGGTACTCGAGCGAGGGCCGGTCACGCTCGCTGTTCCACAGCACCGACGTTCGCACGCTGCGGCACCAGTACCCGGACAACCCCATCCTGCACGCGGTGTCCGACCAGACAAGGCTCGTCGTGTCCGAGCCGCTCGGCGACCTCAAAGGCGCCTGGAGAGCGGTCCCGGAGGCGACCAGCGTGCTCATCGACGAGGGACGGGAGGAGCTGCGGCCGTTCACGCCGCGGCCTGCTGGGCCGGGCCGGTCCGGTGCCACGGTCACCGGGGGCTGACCGGCTCGTGGACACCACCACCTACCCGACGACGCCGCCCGGGTGGACGCCGGTGGCGCGGCGCTCGGTCGGCCCCTTCACGACCCATGTCACCTACCGGAGGTCCGACGGCAGCACTGTCGAATGGTCCTCACGTTCCCATCGCAAGCACGCCTCCCGGCTGTCACGGGCGCGCCGCGAGCTTGCCCTCTGGGCGCCGCGTCAGGCGTCGTGGTGGATCGCCATCCTGTTCGCCGCCGGGTCGGCATGCTTCCTCGTCGCCCCGTTCCCGGGATTCCTGGAGCTCGTCGGGCCTGCCGTCGACGGCACGGTGTTCTTCGCCGGGTCGCTCCTGTTCACCTCGGCCGCGTTCCTCCAGTGGCTGGAGACCATCAACGCCAAGCGCGGGCCGGAACTGACGGCTCGGCGGCGGCGGCTGCTGAGCTTCGAGCCCCACCGGATCGACTGGTGGAGCTCCGGCGTCCAGCTCGCGGGGACGCTGTTCTTCAACGCGACCACCTTCCGGGCGCTGCAGACCGGGCTTGGCTCGCCGTCCTACGACCGGGTGGTGTGGCGGCCGGACGCGCTCGGCTCGGTCTGCTTCCTCGTCTCGGGCTACCTGGCCTACGTCGAGGTCTCCGGGCACCTGTTCGGTCGCCCGCGCTGGACCCTGGAGTGGGTGATCGTGACCGTGAACCTCCTCGGCTGCCTGGCGTTCGGGGTGTCCGCCGTGGCGTCGTACACCGTCCCCTCGACCGGCAGCGAGGTCAGCCTGACCCTGGTGAACCTCTGCACCGCGTTCGGGGCGCTGTGCTTCCTCATCGGCGCGCTCCTGCTGCTCCCCGAGGGAGCGCTCAAGCGGGAAAGCGCTCCGGCGCAGTAGGGCCTTCGACCTTCTCGTCGGGCCCTACGACGAGACGCGCCGGGTCAGTGCGGCCAGCTCGCGGTTGAAGCGCTCGGGCTCCTCCAAGTGCGCGGTGTGGCCGACGCCTTCGTACCAGGAGGGTTCGGCGGTCGGGCAGGTGGCGAGGACGTGCTCGGCCATCGCCGGGAGCACGACCGTGTCCAACCGGCCGTGGGTGACCAGCAAGGGCACCTTGAGAGTGCGCAGCACGTCGTCGCCGTCGCTCTGGCGCGCCGCGAGGTTGGCGCGGATCTGCGCTGGCACGGTCATGCTCGAGCACAGCAGCGTCTCGACCTCGTCGGGCGGGAACGGCCTGACTGGGAAGCCCTTGAGCAGGGCGCGTATGGCCCGGATGTTGGTCGGCAGGTCGTCGGCGGTGGCGTCGGCGAAGTGGTCGAGAAAGCCCGGGCCGATTAGCGTGCCGAACGCCGCCGGGCCGAGCTTGACGGCCCCGGCGACGAACTCGATCGCGCCGACCCGGTCCTGGCCGTGCGCACGCAAGTAGTCGCAGATGATGAAGCCGCCGTAGGACCAGCCCACCAGCACCGGCCGGTCCAGGCGCAGCTGGTCGATGATCGCGGCCACATCGTCGGCCCACAGCTCGCCGTCGGTGTAGTGCTCCGGCCCGAGGGGCGCCTCCGACATCCCGTGGCGCGGAGGTCGAAAGCCACGAGCCGGAACTCCTCGGCCAGCGCGCTCTGGTACTGCTTGGCCCAGCAGAGATGGCTCTGGGACCAGCCGTGGAGGAACAGGACCGGCGGCCCGTCCGGCTTGCCCCACTCGCGCACGTGCAGCCGCAGGCCGCCGCCCCGCACCGCGTAGATCTTCGTCGGCTCGGCCGGCTGCCGCAGGTCGCGCGACGTGGGCTGTGTGACCGCTGTCATCCTTTGCCTCCTCGTGTCCATCGGATCGACCGGATCGTGGCCGAGGAGGAGCTGGAGCACATCGGGCGGAGACGCGTATCCTCTGCCGCCGGCCGACGTATCCTCCGGTCGCGGGATGCGTACGAACGCCTTCCACGCCAGGGTCGGCGGCGCGATACTGGCTGAATGGAGGCCCCTAGGGGCGAGGTATTCGTCGGACGCGAACGCGAACTCGGGCAGCTCGAGCGCGCCCTCGACGCGACCCGGGCGGGGAGCGGCACGACCGCGCTCGTCGCCGGGGAGGCGGGCATCGGCAAGACCCGGTTGGCGTCCGAGCTGGCGACGCGCGCCCGCGACGCACGGTTCGAGGTCCTCCTCGGCCGCTCGATCGACCTGTCGGCACAGAGCTGCCGTACCATCCGTTCGCCGAGGCCTCGGTTCGCTGGGAGCGCTCCCGCGGGTCGGTGGGCAGACGGCCGGCTCGCAGCTGCGGGTGTTCCAGGAGACGCTGGCGCTGCTGTTCGACCGCGCAGCCACCGGCCCCCTGCTGCTCGTGCTCGAGGATCTGCACTGGGCCGATACCTCGACGCTCGATCTGGTTGTCCTTCTCGCGCACAACCTCCACGGCCGGCGGATCCTGCTGCTGGCCACCTACCGCGCCGACGAGCGCTCCTCGGCCGAGCGCATGCGCCGATTCGCTGAGCGAGTCCGGCGCTCGGGCTCGACGCTGGTGCTCGAGCTCGGCCCCCTCCAGCGCGACGAGCTGGCGGCGTTGCTCGCGGCCCACGTCGACGCCCCGCCGCCAGCGGCGCTGACGGATGCGATCGTGGCCCGCTCCGAAGGCAACCCCTTCTTCGCCGAAGAGCTCCTCGCCGCCGCCGACGACCAGCACGGCGAGCTTCCGCGTGGCCTGCGCGACCTGCTGCTGCAGCGTGTCGCCCGGCTCGACCCTGCCACCCAGAGCCTGCTGCGCCTGGCCGCGGCCGCCGGAAGCGACGTCGGCTACCCGCTGCTCCGCACTGTGGCTGACTTGCCCGAGCGCGACGTGCGCGACTCGCTGCGCCGGGCCGTCGAGCACGACGTCCTGGTCGCCGAGCAGGCGACCGGCAGCTTCCGCTTCCGCCATGCCCTGCTGGCGGAGGCGATCCACACGACCATCCTGCCCGGTGAGCGGGAGGAGCTGCACACTCGGCTCGCCCACGAGCTCGCGGGCCGGGCGGCCCCACCGGCGGAGCTCGCGCGCCACTGGGCAGCGGCGGGTTGCACCGCGAGGCGCTGGCCGCCTCGGTCGAAGCTGCGCGCCAGGCGGAGGCCGTCTTCGGCTTGGCGGAGGCCCACGCGCACCTGGAGCGGGCGCTCGCGTTGTGGCATGCGGTGCCTGATGCGCCCGAGCTCGCACGCCTTGACCTCGCCCAGCTCTGCTCCCGGGCAGCCGAGCTGGCCAGCCAGACAGGTGCGGCGCCGCGCGCGGTCGAGCTCGCGCGACAAGCCATCGAGCTCGTCGGCGAGGAGGACCCGCCGCGCGCCGCGTCCCTGCACGTGAGCCTCGGCCGCTACCTGCACCGGAGCGGTAGGGCCGACATCTTCCTTGACGCGTTCGCGCGGGCGGCCGAGCGCGCGCCGGCGCTGGCGGCGCTCGCGAACGGCTTGATGCTCGCCTGGCGTCACGACGAGTCGCTCGCGGTCTGCGAGGAGGCGCTCGCGATCGCGCGCGCGGTCGGCGAACGCGGGGCCGAGGTCACGGCGCTCACGGTGCTCGGCGTGGACCTCGCCTACCTCGGCCGCGGTGACGAGGGTCTCGCGCGGCTCCGGCTGGCCTTGCAGCTCGCTGAGGACAACGGCGATCCGATGGCGCTCGAGCGAGCGTATGTCGATCTCACCGACGTGCTGATGATGCTGGGACGGCTGACGGAGTCGACCCGGCTGGCGGAGGCGGCGCTCGAGGTCCTGCGACCCTACGGGATGGATCACAGCTCTCTGGTCGCCAACCGGATCGAAGCCTTGCTCGCGATGGGCGAGTGGGACGAAGCCGACAGCCTCAGCCGGGCCGCAGTCCGAGCCATCACCGCCAACTACCCCCACATGTCCCTCCTCATCCGCGCCGTCCTCGAGCTCGGCCGCGGCGACTTCGGCGAAGCGCGGGCCCATGTCGAAGCCGCGCGTGCCACCGTGCACTCGGACCGCGACGTGGCGGTCTACGACGGCTTCGTGGCGGAGCTCGCCCTGTGGGAGCGCCGCTGGACGGACGCCGACGAGGCGGTTCGCGACGGCCTGGCTCGAGTGCGCTCGCGCGAGACCGCTCAGATCCACCTCCGGCTCTGCGCCCAGGGACTGCGCACCCAGGCGGAGCTGGCGGGGCTGGCACGGGCCCGTCGGGACGGCGGCGCCGCCCGCGACCGGCTCGGTCGCGCCGGGGAGCTGGTCGCCGTCGCTCGCGGCGCCGCCGCGGAGGCGGCAACGGTCACGCCGAACGCCGCCGGCTGGCTGGCCCTGGCCGAGGCCGAGTACGTGCGTGCGCAGGGCGAGTCCCGACCGGCGGCGTGGTCGGAGGCAGCGGCGACCTGGGATCGGCTCGAACGTCCGCCGCTCGCGGCCTACTGCCGCTGGCGCCAGGCCGAGGCGCTCGTGGCCGCGGGCGCCTCCCGCACCGAGGCGAGCGGGCCGCTCCGGCAGGCGCACGCCGTCGCGGCTCGGATCGGAGCAAAGCCCCTGGTTGGGCAGCTCGAGCTGCTTGCCCAACGCGCGCGGCTCGAGCTCGCGTCACCGGACGCCGGGTCGCCCGACCAGAAGCAGGGCCTGGACGAGATCCTCGGCCTCACGCCGCGCGAGGCCGAGGTCCTCGCCCTCGTCGCCCGTGGCTACACCAACCGCGAGATCGCGGCGGCACTCGTCATCAGTGTCAGGACGGCCGGCGTGCACGTCTCGCACATCCTGCGGAAGCTCGGCGCGCCGAACCGGCTCGAGGCGGCCGCCATCGCTCACCGCTTCTCCCCGCCGCATGCCCGGCAACCCGCGTTCGACGTCTGACGGCAGGCCGGGCTGGGAAGCGCCGCCGAGTCTGTTCACCGCGGCACGAGGGTGAGGCCGGCCAGGGTGGTGGCCGCGTCCGTAGGAGCGGTCAGTGAGGGTTGCACCCTGGGCTAGTCCCGATGGTCGGCGCTCTGGTCGCGCTCGTACGCGACGCGGTCGCGCTCATCGGCGATGTTGTCACGGTCATCAGCGGCCCGCTGGCGCTCGTCAGCGAGACGGTGGCGCTGGGCCAGGTCGGCCTGGGCGGCCTGCAGTGCCTGCTCGGCGGCCTGGGCTCGGGCCTCGGCATCGCGGGCTCGGGGGTCTTGTTGGGCCCGGGCGGCCAGGCGATCGCGTTGGGCGTCCTGGACGACCTCCTGGGCGACCTCGGCGAGCTTGCGATTGGTCGCCCGAGCCGTGGCCCGGAGTTGCTGGAAGGCCGCATCCGGGCCGGTGCCCCGGGTGGCGGCCAGGACCCCTTTGGCCTGCTCGATCCAGACCCGGTTGGTCAGCGCCTGACGCAGCTGGGCAACCTCCAGCTCCCGGTTGGCCAGCTCCACCCCAGCGGTGACCAACTCGGCGGCCACCGCCGCGAACTCGGCCACCGCCTCCAGCTCGCGGGCGGTCCAGGGCCGCGGCTGGGTGCTGTACACATCCAGGGTCCCGACCGGCTGGCCGGCGAGACGAACCGGGACACTCAACACCCCGGCGACGTGCAGCTGGCCGACCACCGCGGCGATCCGAGTCCAGGCCGGGGCGGCCTGGAGGTCCTGGATGCTGATGGCCCGGTCCTGGGCAAAGGCCTGCAGATAGGGCCCTTCCCCAAAGTCGTGCTGGACGTGTTCCAGCAGCTCCATGGCCGCGTCGGTGGCGGCCACCCACCGGGGCGGGCCGTCCTCATGGACCAGGGTGAGCCCGGCCCCGTCGACGTCAAGGACCGTCCTGGTCGCCTCGGTGACCCGCTGTAACCCCACCAGCAGGTCATCAGCCTCGGGCAGGGTGGCCCGCAAGTCCCTGACGGTCCGGGCGACCACCTGGCGGTCAACGGTCACGCGCCATCCCTCTCCCCAGCACCAACACCACCGAATGGTTCCATCGCCGGGCCACTCGGGCAACGCCAACCGGCCAGCCGCCACCCGCCCCAACCAACGCCGCCGGGTCGGCCGAGCGACGGTCCGGGCCGCCGGTCACAACACCGCAGGTTGTCCGGGTGGTTGGGAGGCTATCTGGGCTACCGCCACCCCGGCCCCCCCGGCCCGGTCTTGCTGTTCGCGACCTCGAGCCAGATGTCGGCGTGACACAACGCTCCCGGCTTGCACCAGCAGGCCAGGTCCTTGCCGGCCAGCTCCCGCCGGGCCGCCTCGACCAGCTCAGGATGGTCGGCCAGGTACTGGCGGAACCGTGCGACGGCCTCCTCAACTCCGTACTCGCTCACCGGGAAGGGGTTGCCCCAGCGCGTCGGCCGCGACACAACCACAGCGCCAGGGGGTTTGCGCCACCCTCGCTTGCGGCTGAGCTGCACCCGCCTGGGCGTCACGGGCCGGTTGGAGTTCATCGGCCTGCTCCCCCCGGCGCGGGTGGGGCCTCCCAGTCGTCCTGCCGGGGGCCGAGCCAGCGGCGCAGCAACCGGGTCGCCGTCGGCATGACGACGAAGGTCATCAACGTCAGCAGGACCAACGGGAACAACAGCGCCCGCAACGGCAGCGGCAGCCCTGCCATCCGCGGCACGACCAGGGCTTGAAAGCTGAGCACGAGCGGGTACACCGCGACCAGCGAGACCAGCCACATCTTCCAGCGAGGTGGCGGCTTCATCGTCGGCACGTTGGAGCCGGGCAGCTTGAACCAGGTCTCCAGGCCGGTCAGCTGCTGCAGCCCGCGGTCGGTCTCCAGCAGCTCCCCGACCCGGGCGAGCAGGCGCCGGCGCTCCTCGGAGTCCAGCCAGGCCCGCAGGCTCCCGCGGTCGGCGAAGTTGAACAAGATGTGGTACTCGCGGCTGCCAGGAGCGTCCAGCACGGATGCGCCCAGGTGTCCGGGGAACTGCCGTGCGGCGGCCACGATGTCGCGTGCCCACGCCTCGAAGTCGGCCTCACGGCCGGGCTTGACGCGCCGGCTGTAGAGCACCGTGACCGGCTCATCTCGCTGCGACCCGGCACCGGCCGGTGCGTGGGCGCCGGAAGGGCCTGGCCCAGAAGGCACGCTCAACATGACCGCAGGCTACCCACGACCGGCCCACCGGACGCACCGGCATGAACGGTCCCGCCAACCTAGACGGGAGGTGGGGCGAGCACGGTGGGCCGGGAACGGACCGGGGTGCCGATGCGGTCGAGGACCTCGCCGGCCTGGGTGAGGAGCCGGTCGGCGCCGGCCTGGTCGCCGGTGCGGCGGGCGGCCCCGGCCTGGAGCGCCATGGCCCGTCCCAGCCAGACGGTGAGGCCCAGCTGCCGCCACCGGTCGGCCGCCCCGGCGAACGCGGCCGCCGCCTCCTTGGCCGCGCCGGTGGCCAGGGCGGCCAGCCCGCCGCTCTCGGCCCGGATCGCCTCGGCCTCGACCTCGCCGGCCGGTGGCGCCGGGTCCCGGCCCGTCGCTGGCCGCCCGGCAAGGAGCAGGGCCTGTTCCAGCGCGGCCGCGGCGAGCGCGGCCGCCCCGGTCGCGTCGGCCCCCCTGGCCGCGGCGAGCGCCCGCTCCAGCTCGGGAATGGCCTGGCCGAGGCGGCCGGCCCCGAGCAGGGCTCGTCCGACGAGCATGGGCCGCATCGCCTCGGCCAGCACCCACCCGCTGGCCCTGGCCCCGGCGGCCCCGCGGTCGGCCCGCTCGGGCACCCGCTGCCAGCTGCCCCGGTCCAGGTGGATCCCGGCGTGGACGAAGTCGACCTCCAGCAGCTCGACGCGGACGCCGCCCCGCTGGAGCGTCTGGCGGGCCGCTGCCAGCTGCCTGGTGGCCCGCGCCGGGTTCCCCTGCCGGAGGCAGGCCCGGGCGCCGACGGCCAGTCCGAGCCCGGCGATGCGCAGCGAGCCGATCGACCTGCCCAGCCGGACCACCTCGGCGGCCAGCCGCCCGGCGTGGTCGGGAGTGGCGACCTGGGAGGCGGCCATCGCCTCGATCAGGAACGTGTCGGCCTCGGCGTACCGGTCCCCGGCCTCGGCCGCGATCGGCCTGGCCTCGCCCATGGCCCGGATGGCCTCGCCGTGCTCGCCGCGGTAGTAGCTGAAGTACCCCCAGGTCCGCAGCAGCGCCGCCCGCGACCGGAGGTCGGCGTCGCTCCCGGCCAGCCGGCGCGCCTGCCCGTACCAGTGATGGAACTCCTCGCCGCCGACCGTGGTCAGCAGGTACGCCAGGTCCTGGGCGGCCACGGCCAGCCCCCAGCGGTCGCCGGCCCGCTCGAACAGCCGATACGCCTCGCGCAGGTGCTCGAGCTCGAGGGCGTAGTCGGCCCGCCCGAGGACCTCCGAGAGCCGGTGCTTGGCCCAGGCCTGGCCGCCCAGGTCCCCGACGGCCTCGAACGACAACAGGGCCTGGCCGAGCAGGCGCCGCGCGACCTCGTCGTCGCCGACGTCGGACTCGATGCGCCCGAGGGCCAGCAACGCCCTGGCCTCCAGGTGCCCGTCGCCGCTGCGCCTGGCCAGGTCCCGGCCCGCGTTGGCCGGCTCGGCCGCCTCCTGGTGGCGCCCGAGCTCGATCAGGCTCTCGGCCCGTCCCAGCGACGTCCGGATGGCCAGCCCCGGGTCCTCGTCGGCGGACGCGGCCGCGGCCTCGACCGCTCGCCGGTACAGCGACTCGGCCAGTCGGGCCTGGTAGGTGAGTGTCCGGTCGGCCCAGCGGCCGAGGTGCTCGGCGGCCAGCCGGGCCAGGCCCTGGTCGGCGGTCCCGGCCGCGCGGGAGTGGCTGAGGCGCCAGGCCAGCTCGTAGTGGTGGGCGAGCTCGGCCAGCGGCTCCTCGGGGAGGCGCGACCGATCCCGCAGCCAGGTCGCGACCTGAAGGTGCAGCCCCGACCGGTCGCGGCGGGGGATGGACGCGTACGCCACCTCCCGGATGAGCACGTGCCGGAACCCGTATTCCTCGGCCCCCGGGACCGGCGAGTAGGGGCGCTGCTGGAGCAGGCCCCGCTGCACCAGGCGTTTCAGGGGCTCCCGAACCTCGGCCCCTCCCGAGAGGGTCTCCAGCAGCCGGTCCCAGGCGGCCTCGCCGCAGACCGCGGCGTCGCGCAGCACCCGCCGCTCGTCGGGGGGCAGCCCGTCAAGGCGGGCGGCGATGAGTGTCCGGATGGTGGCCGGCACCCGGTCCAGCAGCCCGGGATCGGCAACGATCCAGGTGTCGTCCTGCCGGACCAGCGCGCCCGACTCGACCAGCATGCTGAGGCTCTCCTCCAGGAACAGCGGGTTCCCGGAGGCCCGGGCGGCGATCCGTTCAAGGACCTGCCCGGGCGCCCCCGGGCCGAGGGCCAGCTCCCCGAGCTCCCGCAGCCGCTGCTCGGCGAGCGCCCCCAGCTGCAGGGTGGGCAGCGCGTCGCTGGCCTCGAGGGCTTCCGGGCGCGAGAGCCCGAGCAGCAGCACCGGCCCCGCCCACGGGTCGGCGCTGGCCGTCCGGAGCAGTTCCAGCAGCTGGGCGTCGGCCCAGTGCAGGTCGTCGACGACCGTGACCACCGGTCCCTCACGGGCCAGGCCCTCGACCACGGCCCTGGCGGCCAGGGTCGACTCCCCGGCGGCGCCGCTGGGGTCCCGCACCTCCCCCGGGTCGATGGTGCCGAGCAGCAGCTTGAGCCCCCGCACCAGATCGCCGGCCCGTCGCGACCCGGCGACCCGGTCGGCCAGCCGCCGCACCTCCCGGTCGGCGACGGCCGCGGGGGCGTCGGCGGGCAGGCCGATCAGGGCCTGCACCGCGCCGCCGAGCGGGGACAGCGGCAGCCGCTGCCCGTAGGGAGTGCAGCGGCCGGTCAGGACGATGGTGCCGGGCCGCCGGCTGGTGAACTCGGTCGCCAGCCGTGTCTTGCCGGCCCCGGGCTCGGCCGTCACCACCAGCACGTTGGAGCGCCGCTCGCGGAGCGCCTGGCCCAGCGCCTGCTCGAGCGCGTCCAGCTCGAGCTCGCGGTTGACGAAGCTGCCCGAGACGATCGGGGTGGCCCGCCCGGCGGGCAGGGCGGAGCGGGCCTCGATGGCCTCGAAGGCCATCACCGGTCTCGGCTTGCCCTTGGCCCGGTAGGCGCGGCCGGGCCCGAAACGGATCGCGTGCCCGGTGCGGCGCACGGTCGGCTCGGCCACCAGCACGACCCCCGGCCGGGCCAGGTCGGCCAGGCGGGCGGCGACGTTGACGGTGTCGCCGAGGATGGCGAAGCCGCTCAGCTCGGTCGAGGGCGCGACCATCACCTCGCCCGAGTTGACGCCGGCGTGGGCCTCGGGGAAGCGGACGCCGGTTTCCCAGCCACCGGCGCGGTGCAGGGCGCTGGCGTGGTCGCGGACGGCGAGCGCGGCCCGGACGGCCCGTTCGGCGTCGTCCTCGTGGGCGGTCGGGACCCCGAAGACGGCCATGAACCCGTCCCCCATCACCTGGGGCACGGTCCCGCCGTGCTCCTCCACCAGCCGCTGCATGGCCGCCAGGCCGGGCCGGACCACGGCGTAGACCTCCTCGGGGTCGAGCGAGGAGGCCAGCGCGGTGAAGCCGGAGAGGTCGGCGAACACCAGCGTGACCAGCTTGCGCTCGCCGCTCGGGACGGCGCTCATGGCGGGGTCGGCCGTCACGGGCGGCGGGTCGCGGTGGCTAGGACGGGGTTCGCCAGGGACCGGAGTAGACGAACGCCGTGTCGGTCCAGATGACCCCGGGCGCCTCCCTGATGACCGACAGGACGGGCTCGCTGACCGCGTCCAGCGTGTCCCCGGCCAGCTCGACCAGCAGGTCGGCCCTGCCGAAGGTGACCGACGCGCCCTGGAAGGGATCGGTGTCGTCGAACCTGCGGGCGATCTCACGCATGACCGCCACCGGGTCGTCGTCGGTCCGGACCCGCACCAGGGCGCAGAACGGCGGGCTCTGGCGCTTGGGCCCCTTGGGCAGGGCGTTCGCGCCCATCGTGGAGTAGACAGGGCCCTCAACGGCATGCTCGCAGCCAACGCCCTTGGCCCACAGGTCCTGGTAGATGAACCGCTGCAACCCCGCCAGGTCGCCGTCGTCGGCGCGCACGTGGGCGAAGCCGATGTAGGACCCGACGGCCACCGACGCGAACAGCACCCGCCCGTTGTCGGAGCTGAAGCGCTCGGGATCGGCGATGTCGTCGACCACGTCGGCGATACTGCGCCCCGGGTCAACCTCCTTGATGAACACGAACGCGTGCAGGCCCGTGTACAGCTCCTCGTCGCTGATGGTCGTCATGGGCTCCCTCCGCCAGCTCGGAGGGACACTCTCCACCGCCGCCGGTCACGGTGCAAGACCCCCGCGGGACCGGCGGCGCGACTACTGTGGTAGGTGCCAGACCCTGTAGGAGGACACCTCTCCGTGACCGACGAGCGCCGCCCCCGGCAGCAGACCACTCCCCGTCAACCGCCCGTCAGCGACGAGGAGTTCCGCCGCGCGCTGGAGCGGGAGACCGAGCTGTCGCTGCGGGAGGACCCCGAGCGGAGACGGTTCTACCGGGCGGGGGACCTGCCGCGGTACGGGTCGCCCACCGACGACCCGACCGTGCACTGGCACCATCGCGGCGAACCGCTCACCTGGGAGGGCGAGACGCTCACCCTCGCCGAGTGGTCCCAGCGGACCGGCATCCGGGTCAAGACGTTGCTGGAGCGGTGCCGCAAGGGCTGGTCGGTCGAGCAGGTGCTCACCACGCCGCCGAGAGGCAACGCCTGAGCGTCACCTACCAGGCCGACGGCAACGAGTAGCCAGACCCACCAGCTCACGCTGTGACCGGCCGGGGTGTGACGACCGATGCTTGGGCCATGCGTTGGCGTCGGCTGGCCCATCGGCTCCCGCTGACCGGTGTCGCGGTTGCCGGGGCGGTGGTCGGGCACGTGCTGGCCTACGTGCTGGCCGTCCCCGAGCCAACCGCCCGGGTGGCGCTGCTGGGCGCTTCCCGGTCCCAGCCCGGCGAGCCGGTCGCCCGGCTGGCCCGCCACCTGGCGGCAGCCACAGATCGCTCATTCGTGGTCGGCTTCGGTGACGAGCCCGCCTACGCCCCGCGGAGAAGAACAGCGTCCAGCTGATCCTGCCTTCTTCATCCCCACCGGCCCCGGGCAGCTACAGCTTCCACCTCACCGGGTCCATCAAGGGCCAGAAGATCGACCAGACCTTCAAGTCCGGGGCCCCAGTCGTTCTCTGACATCGACGACCCGGCGCAGGTCCGGCACCCGCCCCTGACAGCGACCCCGGGGCTTGCCTGGCGATCGGCGTAGCTGAGGTCCTGCCACTCTCAGCGAACTGCCAGGTTGACCCAAGGTGGGGCCAAGGTCGCCTCGCCAGCATCGCCATACCCGGCTCCACGGGGAGCCACCGAGCAGCAAGGAGGAGCAGTTGGAGGGCATCAGCGAGCAACGCGGCTGGCGGCGCTGGGGTGGCAAGGCGGCCCTGGCCGTCGGTGGGCTGCTGGTGGGCGGGGTCCTGGCGGGGACGCTGACCGCCTACGCCGCCAACCAGAGCAGCGCCGCCAACCAGAACGGCGCCTACGGCGTGGCGAACCAGCGGGGCGCCTACGGGGCCCAGGCCGGTCCGCGGCACGGCGGCAACGTCGACGAGTCCAAGAGCCAGCGGCCCGACGAGCAGCTGCTCACCGGCGACACCGCCACCAAGGTCCGGGCGGCCGCCCTGGCCAAGTACTCGGGCGCGACCATCCTGCGGGTCGAGACGGACTCCGACGGCGTCTATGAGGCCCACCTCACCACCACCGACGGCAAGCGGGTCACCGTCGAGGTCGACAAGGCCTTCAAGGTGACCGGCGAGGAGTCGGGACCGGGCCGACCCTAGCCAACGACAACGGCGCCGGAAGCGCCAACCCATGACCGGCAGAGGCCCGGGCCCGCGCGGGCCCGGCCTCTGACCGTGCGCGGATGGGTGCTGGCCGGCGGGACGATCCGAGACTGATAAGGTTCGCGATCCGGACCGACGGCCGGTGCTCGTCGGGGTGTTGCAGGTGAGCAAGGGGGGCAATGTCGGTCGTCCATCGGCTCGCGACCACGCTGGCAGTCGTCGTGTTGTCCGCCATCATCCCGCAGCCCGCAGCCGCCCAGTCGATCACGGCGGCCGGGGACATCTCGAGCCCGCCGGGTGGCCCGCGCGGCGACCGGCGCACCGCCGACCTGATCCGGCGGTGGAACCCGACGGCGGTCCTCGCCCTCGGTGACACCCAGTACGAAGCCGGGGAGCTGGCCAGCTTCCGGAGCGCCTACGACAGGTCCTGGGGTGCCTTCAAGGCCAGGACCCACCCGGCCATCGGGAACCACGAGTACCTGAGCCACGACGGTGCCGCCGGCTACTTCGGCTACTTCGGCGCGGCCGCCGGCCCACGTGGGCTCGGGTACTACTCGTTCGACATCGGCCCGTGGCACCTCGTCGCCCTCAACTCCAGCTGCGCCATGGTGCCCAGCGGGGGATGTGCTCACGGGTCGGCGCAGTGGGCCTGGCTGAAGGACGATCTCGCCTCCCATCCGACCCGGTGCACGTTGGCGTTCTTCCACGCTCCGTACCGTGCCTCGACGGCGTTGCACGGCGGCTCGCCGGAGCTCGCCCACCTCTGGGCGCAGCTGGTGGTCGGCGGCGTCGACGTCGTGCTGAACGGGCACAACCACGTCTACGAGCGGCTGAAGCCGATGCGGACGACCGGGGACGTCGACCTGACCGGTGCCCCATGGACCATTGTGGCCGGCATCGGTGGGCGGTCGATCCACCCGGTCAACCGGGTCCATCCCAACTCCGTCTCCCGGCTCCGGGCCTACGGCGTGTACCGGCTGATCATGTACCCCGACCATTGGGTCGGGGCCTTCAAGGGGGTGGACGGCAGCACCCACGACTACACCGGGCAGCACTGCCATTGACGGGCGCGGGCCGCGCGACTGAGCGATCCCTCCCGGCCGCTCAGGACGCGAGGTAGCGCAGGACGGCCAGGACCCGGCGGTTGTCGCCCTCCGAGGGTGGCAGGCCGAGCTTGCCGAAGATGCTGGCCACGTGCTTCTCGACGGCGCCGCCGGAGATGACCAGGGCGGCCGCGATCCCGGCGTTGGAGCGGCCCTCGGCCATCAGGGCGAGCACCTCGCGCTCACGGGGGGTCAGCCCGGCCAGGCCGCGGGCGTGGCGGCCGGCGCCGAGGAGCTGGCCGACCACCTCCGGGTCCAGGGCGGTGCCGCCGGCGGCGACCCGGGCCAGCGCGTCGGCGAACTCGCCCACGTCGGCGACCCGGTCCTTGAGCAGGTAGCCCACCCCGGCGGCGCCGCCCTCCAGCAGCCGGGCGGTGTACCTGGTCTCGATGTACTGGGAGAACACCAGCACGCCGGTCCCGGGATGCCGGCGGCGGAGCTCGACGGCGGCCCGCAGCCCCTCGTCGGTGTGGGTTGGCGGCATGCGGATGTCGACCACGGCGACGTCGGGACGGTGCTCGGCCACGGCGGCGAGCAGGGCGTCGCCGTCGGCAACGGCGGCGGGCACCTGGTGGCCCCGGTCCTCGAGGAGCCGGATGAGCCCCGCTCGCATCAGGGCGGCGTCCTCGGCGATCACGACCCGCATGACGGCATGCTCTCACGCGCGCAGCGGCAGCTCGACGGTGACCCGGGTCGGCCCGCCGGGCGGGCTGGCGACCTCAAGGCGGCCGTCCACGGTGCTGACCCGCTGGGCCAGCCCTGACAGGCCGCTGCCGCCGGGGTCGGCCCCGCCGGCGCCGTCGTCGGTGACGGTGAGCAGGAGCAGCTCGCCCCGTCCGGTCGCCCGCAGGCCGATCCGGCCGGCGAGGCTGTGCTTGGCCGCGTTGGCCAGCAGCTCGGCGGCGCAGAAGTAGGCGATCGTCTCGATCGCCGGGGTGGGCCGGACCGGGATGTCGGTGGCGAGCTCGACCGGGATGGCACTGCCGGCGGCGAGGGTGGCGAGCGCGTCGGCCAGGCCGTTGTCGAGCACCGGCGGGTGGATGCCGCGGGCGAGGTCGCGGAGCTCGGCCAGGGCGTCCTTGGCGTTCTGGTGGGCGGCGTCGACCAGCTCGCGGGCCCCGGTGACGTCCGGCGGGTCGCCGTCGTCGCCGAGCTTCTCTCTGGCCATCCCCAGGTGCATGGCCAGGGTGGCCAGCCGGATCTGGGCGCCGTCGTGCAGGTCGCGCTCGACCTGGCGCAGCAGCGTGGCCGAGTCGTCCACGGCCAGCGCCCGGGTCTGCTCCAGGTCGCGGACCCGCTCGGCGAGCCGGCCCGGGCCCAGCAGCCCCCTGAGGAGCCGGCGGTCGGCGGCCACGACCGCCCTGGTCACCCAGGGGGCGGCCAGCACCATGGCCACGCCGGTGGCGAAGGCGAGGAACGTTCCCGGGTAGGTGCCGATGTGCAGCACGCGGCCCGGGAACGGGGTGCCGGCCAGCACCGGGCTCAACCGGACACCCCGGGGGTGGTTGCGGAACAGCCCCCACCAGAACGGGTAGGTCAGGTTGGCCAGCCCGGCGGCCCAGAGGAAGACGGCGTAGCTCTCGGCCACGGCGATCGGCGCCTTCAGCAGCGTGTAGGCCAGGGCCCGCCAGCTGGGGCCGTCGCGCAGCCCGGCCCCGAGCCGTCCGAGCACCCCCCGGTGGGGGAGGGCGGGCGGCGCCGGGACCCGCTCGCCGAGCAGCCGGTCGGCCAGCCGGCGGTGGGCCGCGCCCAGTCGCCGGCCGAGACCGGTCGCCAGGGCCAGCGGCAGCAGCACCGCGACGATCGCGCCGGCACGGATGACCGACCGGGCGGTCCCGGGCACCAGCAGGGCCACGACGACGGCCAGGACGGCCAGGCCGACCAGGACGCCGGCCAGGCAGAACAGCAGCTCGTCGCGGGCCCGCCGGGTGAGCGGCGCCCGCAGCGCGGCCCGGGCGAGCGCGGTCATCGAGGGCACCGGACCCGTGGCGGCCATGGGCTCATTGTCGCGCTCAGGCGTCCCGCCTGGCCAGCAGCCACGCGCCGGCGCCGAGCGTCGCGGCGGCGTACAGACACAGCATGCCGAGCCCGGCCCACGGCGACAGGAACCGGACCTGGTCGTCGGAGGGCGGCTGCACCGCGGTCAGCGAGTTGGCCACGATCGCGATCGGCAGGTACCCCATCAGCGAGTGCGTCAGCACGGCGACGAACTGGGCGACCACGTACACGCCGCCGACGAGCACGGCGATGGCGGCCGGGGTGTGGCGGATGATGGCGCCGAGGCCAAGGCCGATCAGCCCGACCAGGCAGAACCCCGCCCCACCGAGCACGACCGCCCGCAGCACGCCCGGCTGGCCGAGCGCGGGTCCCTGGATCCCTCCCGGCAGGGTGGCCGTCCCGGCGAAGAAGGCGATGAACCCGGCCGCCTCCCCGGCCGCCAGCGCCACCACCCCGAACACAGCCGCCTTGGCGGCCAGCACCAGGGGCCGGTTGGGGATCGCGGCCAGTGTGGCCCGGATCATCCCCGAGGAATGCTCGCCGGTCATCACCAGCACGCCAAGGACGCCGATCAGCAGCAGGCCGAGGGAGATGCCGGCGAGTGCGTTGTTGGTCAGGTCGGCGGCCGCGTCCCTGGTGTTGACGCCAACGGCGACGGCGATGCCGATCGCGCCGGCGACGGTGGCGGTCAGCACCCACCAGGTGGAGCGCAGGCTGCGCAGCTTGATCCACTCCATCCGGGCCACCTGCGCGAAGCGGTAGCGGCCGCCGGTTGCCAAGGTGGTCGTCATGTCGTCCTCCCGTCGGAGCCCAGTGCCCCCCGGTACTCGGTGCTGCCCGAGGTCAGCTCGAAGAACGCCTCCTCCAGCGATGCCGAGCGGGCCGACAGCTCGGCCACCGAGGTGTCCGCCAGCAGCCGCCCCCGGCCGATCACGATCACCTGGTCGGCGGTCAGGGCGAGCTCGCCGATCAGGTGGCTGGACACGAGCACGGTGCGGCCCTCGGCCGCCAGCGACCGCAGCAGGCCGCGGATCCAGCGGATGCCCTCGGGGTCCAGGCCGTTGACCGGCTCGTCCAGCAGCAGCACCCCAGGGTCGCCGAGCAGCGCGGCGGCGATGCCCAGCCGCTGGCCCATGCCGAGCGAGAACTTCCCCGTCCGCCGCCCGCCGGCGTCGGCCAGCCCGACGAAGCCGAGCACCTCCTCCACCCGGGTCGCTGGGATGCCGTTGCTGGCCGCCAGCGCCCGCAGGTGCGCCCGGGCACTACGGCCGGGGTGGAACGCCCGCGCCTCCAGCAGCGCCCCGACCTCACGCAGCGGCCAGGGCAGCTCCCGGTAGGGGCGCCCCCCGATCCGGGCCTGCCCGGCATCCGGCCGGTCCAGGCCGAGGATCAGCCGCATGGTGGTGGACTTGCCCGAGCCGTTCGGGCCCAGGAAGCCGGTCACCACCCCCGGCCGTACGTCGAAGCTGAGCCGGTCGACAGCGACAGTGGACCCATAGTGTTTGTTGAGCTCCCGAACCTCGATCATGTGCAACCCCCGTTCTCGCTCGGAAGGCCACGCTACGGACCACCCGAGCCCGCGAGAACGCGGCTACCACCCCTCTTTCAACCGGGGGTTTTCCCCCGGCCGGAGCTCGGGTGGGGGGAACAGAACCGGGGAGCCTCCACTTGCCTTCAGTGCCGGACCCGTCGAATGGAGAGGAACTCGGCCGATGCGTGCCTTCACCCTGGACAGCTTCGACTCCCCGCCCGGGCTGCGTGAGGACCTGCCA
>Ga0126313_10000457_pt1 | contig 19383 bp, 17 predicted proteins | sample Plot105A_FD_89954 | JGI IMG/M metagenome (GOLD analysis project Ga0126313, IMG submission 89954) | Serpentine soil microbial communities from UC McLaughlin Reserve, CA, USA - Plot105A | ecosystem: Environmental > Terrestrial > Soil > Grasslands | place: USA: UC McLaughlin Reserve, Lake County...
AGGCCCGCCTCCCCTCGCACCCTCGCCGGGCTACTATGACCCCGACGCGGGAGTAGCTCAGTTGGCTAGAGCGTCAGCCTTCCAAGCTGAGGGTCGCGGGTTCGAGTCCCGTCTCCCGCTTTGTTCCTGGCTCTCGCGTCCGCGGGGAAGCGTTCGCGGGCGCCGCTAGACTCGGCTCGCGTGAGCCCGGAAACCACAGGCGCGCCGGGCAGCCCTACGCGCCTCAGCGTCGCGCTCGTGGTCCACGGCGAGCAGGCCTATCTCAGGGAATGCCTCGATTCGATCCTCGCGCAGGCACCCGCCGACCTCGAGCTCGTCATCGTTGACGACGCGACGCCCGACCACGGCCGCGCGATTCTCGAGTGCGCCGCGGCCGAGGACGAGCGGGTCGTGCTCGACCGGCTCGACCCGCCCGTGTCGCAGGGCGAGGCTCGGAACGCCGCGCTCGACGCCGCGAGCGGAACGCACGTGTGGTTCGTCGAGCCGCTCGGGCTCGTCCCGCCCGGCGCCGTCTCGGAGGTGACTCAGGCGCTCGCCGACCGCCGGCCCGACGTCCTCCTCATCGGGCGTGAGGAGGTGTCCGCCCTGGGCAAAGTGCGGAAGGGCCCGCATGCGACGCTCCTCGGAGAGCTCCCGGCCGGCACGTTCACGGCCGATGACCGGCCCGAGGTCCTCGACACGGCCGTCGGCCTGACGGACAAGGTCTTCGGGCGGGATCTCGTCGCGGAGCTCGGCGCCCGCTTCCGTCCTGGTCGTTTCGGGGAGCTCGCCGTCACGGTCCCCGCGCTCCTCTCGGCGCGACGGATCTCCGCTCTCGACCGTGTCTGTTATCGCCGTCGGGACGTGCCGAATCCCGCGGAGGATCCGCTCGTCCACGGGAGCCCGCTCGATGCCGTCCCCACCTGGGACGCGGAACTCGAGCTCGCGGGCGAGTACCACCGCGGCCGGCTCGCAGCCGTCGCGCTCCGGCACCGGCTCGCCGTCCTACGCGGGCTGGAGGAGCACGAGCAGGAGGTCTTCTTCGGGCTCGCGGCCGAGAGCGCGCGCCGCCACTCGGCCGTCCTCGACACGACCTCCCTCAGCCGTCGGCAGCGCCTCGAGGCCGCGCTCCTTCGTCGCGGCGACTTCCGCGCCTACCGGACGCTCGAGTGGGGGATCGCCCGGCGGCGGACGTCGTCCGCAAAAGTTCGTGCGCTCCACCCGCGCGCAATCGTCCGCGGACAGCGGCGCCGCCGTCGACTCGCGCCGTACCGGGCCGCGCTCAGCCGCCCGCTCGACCCGCACCTCGCGGTCTTCGCCGCCTACTGGTACCGGGGCTACTCATGCAACCCGCGTGCGCTTTACGAGAAGCTCGGCGAGCTCGCGCCGCACGTTCGGGGCGTCTGGGTCGTCCGGGAGTCGTACGTCGACCGGATGCCGGCCGGCGTCCAGTGCGTCGTTGCCGGGACACCCGAGTACTGGGATGCGCTGGGCCGCGCGAGCTACCTCGTGAACAACGTCAACTTCCCGAACGAGATCGTGAAGCGCGAGGGCACGATCCACGTCCAGACCCACCACGGTACGCCGGTCAAGAGGATGGGGCTCGATCTGCGGGGCGCTGCCGCGGCGAAGATGAACTTCGCGGCGCTCCTCGAGCGCTGCGCGCGCTGGGACTACAGCGTGACCGCGAACACCTACTCGACGCTCGTCTGGGAGCGCGTCCTCCCCGGCCGCTACGAGACGCTCGAGGTCGGCTCGCCCCGCAACGACACGCTCTTCGATGCCTCGAGCGAGCGGATCAAACGGATCCGAACCGCGCTCGGCCTTCCGCCCGACCGTCGGGTCCTGCTCTACCTGCCCACGCACCGCGAATACCGGGACGACGCCCACGTTCCCCTGGACGTCGCCGCGTGCGCCGAGCGGCTCGGGCCCGACACGACGATCCTGACCAGGCTGCACTACTTCGACGACTCGGACGAGGTCGCGGAGGTCTTCCGCGCGGGGCGGGTGCTCGACGTCAGCCGTCATCCTTCGGTCGAGGAGCTCTACCTCGCCGCCGACGTGCTCGTCACCGACTACTCGTCCGCGATGTTCGACTACGCCGTGCTCGACCGGCCCATTGTCATCCACGCGCCCGACTGGGAGGAGTACCGAGCCGCCCGCGGGGTCTATTTCGACCTCCTCGCGGAGCCGCCCGGAGTCGTCGCGCGCACTGAGGACGACGTCGTACAAGCGCTTGCGTCCGAGGTCGAGCGCGACGAGACCGCCGAGCTGCGCGGGAGCTTCCGCGAGCGGTTCTGCTCGCTCGACGACGGGCACGCTGCCGAGCGCGTGGTCCGGCGCGTCTGGGCGTCCGAGATCGAGTCGGAGCCCGAACCGCGTGCGGAAGCGGCGGCCCTCGAGGAGGTGGGCACGTGAGCGCGGGTGAGGCGCGCTCCGACCGACGTCTCCTCCTCGTCGTCGGGATCGGCCGGAGCGGGACGAGCCTCCTCTCGACCCTCGTTCGGCACCTCGGCTTCCGCGTTCCGCAGCCCGAGGTGCGCGCGGACGGGAGCAACCCGCGCGGTTTCGGCGAGCCGCGCTGGGCGGTCGACTTCCACAAGGCCCTCATGCGCGAGCGCCGGGTCACGGTATTCGACTCGCGGCCCGCGGCCTGGGATCTGACCGCCGACGCCGCCGAGGACGACGCCGCTTTCCGCCGCCTCCGCTCCTGGCTCGAGGTGCACTTCGTCGGCGCGGACGAGCTCGTGATCAAGGATCCCCGGCTCGGCTGGTTCCTGCCGCTCTGGCTCCGCTGCGCCGAGGACCTCGGCGTGCAGACGTCCTTCGCGACGATGCTGCGCCACCCGGCCGAGGTCGTCCGGAGCGCTCGGACATGGTACGGGGAATGGCAGAACGACGGCAGCCGCGCGGCCGCCTGGCTCAACGTCACCGTCCACACGGAACGGGCGACCCGCGGCGCACAGCGCGTGTTCATCCACTACCCGGACCTGATCGTCGACTGGAGCGAGCAGATCCGCCGCCTCGGGCGGGCGATCGACGTCCCTCGCCTCGCGAACCTCGATCCCGCGGATCATCCGGCGGCGGCCGCGGAGGTCGACCCGTCGCTGCGCCGCTCGGACGCGACCTGGGACGACGTGCCGATCCCGGAGCTTGTGCGGGGGCTCGTCGACCAGGGGTGGGAGCGTGCCCTGCGTCTGTGTGACGACCCGGACGGCGAGGAGACCCACGCCGCGCTCGACGAGACGCTCGCCGCCTACCGCGCCTTCTACGCGGACGTCGAGGCGCTCGCGCAGTCCTCCGTCGTCGCCGTCAAGCCGCGCGGGAAGGCTTCGGCCCCGTCCGCGCGCCGCAACGGATCGGGACCGCGCAGAGGCCTTCGCCGCGCGATCCGCACCGCGGTCGTCAGCCGCGTGCCCGTGCCCGCGAAGCAGGCCGCGCTCGGCGCGAGCCGGAAGGCGTCGCGGGCGCTCGGCCGCGCCGCGGCACGCGTCGGCCGGTAGTCGACGCGGCCGAAGGAGGGTGCGGCAAGACGGCCGTTGTGCCGCCGGCGTGCGCTGCTACCCCGAGGCCGCGTCTTCGGTTGCGCCCGTACCTCAGACGGTACGAACACGCCCTGCGCCCTTGCCTCGGAACGAGCAGCGCACGCCTGCGACGAAGACCGTCTCACCGAACCCTCCTAGACTCCCCCGCGTGCCGCCCCTGATCAGCGTCATCGTCCCGATCTACAACGTCGAGGGCTACCTCGAGCCGTGCCTCGAGTCGCTCGCCGAGCAGTGGCATTCGAATCTCGAGGTCATCATGGTCGACGATGGCTCGACCGACCGGAGCGTGGAGATCGCCGAGGCGTTCGCCGCGAAGGACGACCGCTTCCGCCTCGTCCGCCAGGAGAACGCCGGCCTCGGTGCGGCGCGGAACACCGGTCTCGAGCACGTAACGGGCGAGTACCTCGCCTTCGTCGACTCGGACGACGCCGTTCCGCGCCACGCCTACGACGTGCTTTGCCACTCGCTCGAGGAGTCGGGCTCGGACTTCGCGGCAGGCGACGTCCGGCGGCTGACGTCGTTCGGGACGAAACCGGCGCCCTACCTCGGCGACGCGTTCAAGCGGACGCGGGTCGGTACGCATGTGACGAAGTTCCCGGCGCTCCTCGCCGACACGACCGCGTGGAACAAGCTCTTCCGCCGGAGCTTCTGGGAGCGGCACGGGTTCCGGTTCCCCGAAGGCGTCGTGTACGAGGACATCCCCGTCACGCTCCCGGCGCACTACCTCGCCCACGCCGTGGACGTGCTCGCCTCCACCGTCTACCTGTGGCGCCTCCGGGAGGGGGACGACCTCTCGATCACGCAGCGGCGCTCGGAGGTCAAATCCGTGCGCGACCGCTTCGCGGCCGTCAACTCGGTGAGCTCATTCCTCGCCGAGCACGGACCGCGCGGCGCGAAGGCGCGCTACGACCGCCGAGTCGTCGCGTATGACCTCCGGTACTTCCTCGACGTCCTCGACACGGCGGACGAGGAGTACCGCCGCGTCTTCCTCCACCTCGCGGCCGAGTTCCTCCGCCGGGCGCACCGCTCGGCGTTCGACCAGCCGCTGGCGATCGAGCGGCTGAAGTGGGAGCTCGTGCGCCGCGAGGCGCTGCCCGAGCTCCTCGAGGTGCTGCGCTTCCAGGACGAGGAGATGGCGGACACGCCGCCGATCCGCATCGGACGGCACTGGTACGGCGACTACCCGTATCTGGACGACGCGCGGCTCGCGATCCCGAGGCGGGTCTTCCGCCTCCGCACCGAGCTCGCGGCCTCGGCGTTCATCGAGCGTCTCGCGTGGGAGGGCGACGCGCTCCGAATCTACGGGTCGGCGTACCTGACGCGGATCGGCGCTCCCGCGCAGGGGTTCCAACACCTTCGGTTCGTGCTGCGGAAGGCCGGCTCTCTCCGGTCGACGCGCCTGCAGGTCGAGGAGCTTCGGCGGCCGGAGCTGACCGCCGACGCCGCCGGGCTCGTCGACCTCGAGTGGGCCGGGTTCGTGGCCACGCTCCCCGCCGAGGCGCTCCGTCGCGGCGGCCGCTGGTCGACTGGGACCTGGGAGCTCGAGGCAGTCGTTCGCGTAGGCGGCGTTGCCCGCTCGACGATTCGGTTCAAGGCGGCGCCGTTCCATCCGCCGCCCTCGGCGGAGGCGTCCCTCGGCGGCGCGCACCTGCGCGCCGGCACGACGCCCGAGGACGGATTCGCCGTACGGGTGCAGACGCGGCGCTCGGTCGTCCGGGACTGCACGTTCGAGGCCGGAACCCTCCAGCTGGCGGGCGACATCGGGACCGTGGTGGACGGGCTCTCGCTCGTCGCCTCGCGCCGGGTCGGCGGCGCCGCGCTCACCTATCCGGTGCACGTCGACAGGGCGCGGGAGGGCGACGCGTTCCTCACGCGGGTGCCTGTGGTCGACCTCATGCGCGAGGTGGACGTCGGCGACGAAGCGGCGCACTCCGAGGACGCGGAGGGGATCACGTGGGATCTCGAGCTCGTCGTGAACGGCTGGCGGGAGCGGCTCGCGCTCGGTGACGAGGTCCCGGAGCAACGGTGGCCGCGCGCGGGGCGCGAGCTTGCGATCCACCGCACGCGCTTCGGGAACATGAGCATCATCGAGCGCTCCTCGCGGCCGCTCGTGACCGAGGCCCGCTGGTGGGAGGATGGGACGATGCTCGCGCTCGCAGGCGTCTTTCGTGCCGACGCGGGGGACTACGAGCTCGCCCTGAGCGACCGCGCCGGTCCCGAGCGCTATGCCTATCCGCTTCGGCGCGACGGCGATCGATTCGAGGTCGACCTCGCGCCGTTCGCCCTTGAAGGCGGCGGGGGCAGACTGCTCGGCTCGGGTGTGTGGGAGTTCCTCGTCGTGCGGACGGACGGCCGCCAGCGTGCCGTGCCCGTGATCGAGCACGAGCTCCTCGAGACGCTGCCGCTCGACGCCCGCCACGATCACCGGCGCCTTCGCCTCGGGGTGGTCGGCTACGAGACGCCCGTCCTCCAGGTCTCCCGCGACCTCGACGACGACGAGCGGGGGAAGGCGAACCAATACCGGCTTCAGACCACCTTCTACGGGGCGCAGCGGAGGGCCGAGATTCGCCCGGCGGTCCTCTACGAGTCCTACCGGGGCCGCGACGCCTGGGACAGCCCACGTTCGATCCACGAGGAGCTCGTCCGGCGGGGAACGGAGCTCGAGCACCTCTGGGTCGTTCAGGACGGGGCCTGCGAGCCGCCGCCGGGCGCGACGCCCGTCCGGCGATCGTCGTGGGCGTATTACGAGGCGGTCGCGCGGAGCCGCTACGTCGTCTCGAACGACTACTGGCCGCGCTGGGCGGACAGACGGCCCGGGCAGGTCTGGCTCCAGACGTGGCACGGGGTGCCGCTGAAGCTTTACGGCTCCGAGCTGGCCGCCCGACCGCGGGCCCTGCGCCAGCATCGGCGGGCGCTCGCCCAGCGGCCCGAGAATTGGGACCGCGTCCTCTCCTCGTCGCCGTTCGCCACCGGCGTGCTCGAGCGATCCTTTGCGATCGGCGGCGCGGTGGCCGAGACCGGGCTCCCCCGTACCGACGCGCTGGTCGCCCCCGACGCCGAGACGCGGCGGTCGGAGGTGCGCGACCGCCTCGGCCTCGATCCCGACACCACCGCCGTGCTTTACGCACCCACGTACCGCGACAACCTCATGGGGCGCGACAGCTACCGACTCTCAGCCGCGGCGGATCTTCCGCGCCTCGCCGACGGGCTCGGTGCCGGGCACGTCGTCCTCTTCCGCCGCCACCCGCTCGTGGGCGAGCAGCCCGAGGGCATCGATGGTGCGGCCGTCCGCGACGTCTTCGGGCACCCCGACCCGATGGAACTCCTACTCGCCGTCGACGTGCTCGTGACCGACTACTCGTCGTTCGCGGCCGAGTTCGCCGTCCTCGACCGCCCGATCGTGCTCTTCGTCCCGGACCTCGACGCCTACCGTGACGACATCCGTGGACTTGCCCTCGATCTCGAACGCGAGGCTCCCGGCCCGCTCGTCCAGACGACCGACGACCTGATCGTCGCGCTCCTCGATCCTGCGCTCGGCCATGCCCACTCGACGGCGCGGGACCGATTCCGCGCGACGTATCTCCCGCTCGCAGACGGCCGGGCCGCGGTGCGCGCCGTCGACGTGTTGCTCGCCTAGGCCGTCCGGCAGCGCCGGGACACTACGTGCCGTGGCGAGCGCACCCGAGCGGGTCGTCTCCTTCCGGCCGCGAACGGTCCTCGTTGTCCTCGGCGTGGCACTGCTGGTCTTTTTTCTCCTCGCCCTCGTCTACCTCGCCTTCCACGTCATCACGTGGGTGCTGATCGCGGCCTTCCTCGCAACGGCGCTCAACCCGGCGGTCGAGTACTTCGAGCGGCGCGGGCTCGCGCGTGGGCCCGCCGCGGGCGTCGTCTTCCTGATGGCCCTCGGGGCGCTGGTCGGACTCGGGTTCCTGCTCATCCCGCCGCTCGTCGACCAGGTACAGACGTTCATCGACGCGGTCCCGGGCATCGTCGACGACCTCACGCGGGGCCGCGGGCCGCTCGGCTTCCTCGAGCGCGACTACCACATCGTCGAGCGCGTCCGCGACGCCGTGACCACGGAGGGCGCCGGCGGGCTCTTCGGGCTCACGGGCCCGGCCGTCGGCGTGGCCAAGGGTGTGATCAACGCGATCGTCGGCGCCGTGACGGTCGCCTTCCTCACGCTCTTCATGCTTCTCGAAGGCCGACGGACGGTCGAAGGCTTCCTCGGCCTCCTGCCCGAGACCACGCGCGTCCGGTGGCGCCGGGTCGGCGACAGCATGTACCGGACGATCGGCGGCTACGTGACCGGCAACCTCGTCATCAGCGTGATTGCGGGCGCCGCAGCGATGGTGATGCTCTTCACGCTCGGCTCGGACTACGCCGTCGCGCTCGCGCTCATCGTCGGGATCCTCGACCTGATCCCGCTCGCCGGCGCAACCCTCGGCGCGATCGTCGCCTCGCTCGTCGTCTTCGTGGAGCTCGACTGGGTCCGGGGCCTGATCGCCGTCGCGTTCTTCGTTGTCTACCAGCAGCTCGAGAACCACATCCTTCAGCCCCTCATCTACGGACGGACGGTGCAGCTCTCGCCGCTCGCGGTTCTCATCTCCGTCCTGATCGGCGCCGAGCTCGCGGGTGTGCTCGGCGCGCTCGCCGCGATCCCGACCGCGGGATCGCTCCTCGCGATCGGCCGCGAGGTGTTGCTCTATCGCCGCGAGACGCTCGTCGAGGCGCCGGCGGGCGGCGTCGCGCTCGAGCCCGAGCCGCCGCCTTAGTCAGTCGTAGGACTCGACGCCGTGGACGACGTCGATGCCGACGTCCCGCCGTGGCACGCGGTGCCACCCCTGATCCGGTCGCGCGTTCCGTCCCACGCGTAGAAGACGTCGCGCCCCGGCCCGCCCCCCACCGTGTCGGAGCCGCTGCTGCCCTGGACGACGTCTGCGCCCCTCTCCCGCGCGGATCACGTCCGCTCCGCCGGCGCCGAAGATGACGTCGGCGCCGCGGCCGGTTGCAAATCACGTCCGGGCCCTGCGTCCCGTTGATCGCGTCGGGCCCCGGAGTGCCGTGGATGGTGCACGCGGGCTGCGAGCGCGAGGTTCCGTGCGCGAGGACCGGGACGGTCGCGAGCAGGACGGCCGCTCCGAGAGCAGCGAGACCCGAGACGAGAATGCGAAGTCGCACGTGCTGTCTCCCTTCCGACCGCCGCGGCCTTCGGACGCATCGTGAGGCCGGGTCGCGCCGGTGCGCATCCTCCGGCCGGGTAAAGCGCTATTCGGGGTCGCGAGAATCGAGGCGCTCGGCGACGCGGGGATCGAGGCGCTCGGTGACCTTCGCCGCTGCCCCGATCTTCTCCACCACGACGTAGCGGTCGTTCTGCTCGACGAGGCGTTCGATAGCCGGGTCGACGTGGTCCGGGAGAACCGCGAAGCGGCGGGGATTGATCCGGACGTGCTCGTACTCCGTGAGCGTGAGGCTCACCATCTGCGTGCAGCCGATGTCGGCGCACTCGCAGACGAAGCTCGCCTCGTCCGTGACGCGGAAGTCCGTTGCGACGTCCTGGATGCGCTCGTTCACGTCGCGAAACAGCGCCTGGTTTCTTGCCCGAGGTTCCTCGACCATCATCCGCCGACGAAGTAGCTGCCCTCGTCGGGCGGCGGCAATGGGCCGAAAGGCCTATCGTCGCGATCGGCCGGACCCAGGCTTCGCAGCCTCTGTGCGGATGCGGGTACGGTCACGGCCCATGAGGTGGGTCGATCGACTGGCGCGGGCTCGCCGTCGCGCCCGGCGCCGGATGGGCACCGGCCGCAGCGCGAAGGGTCGCCCGAGGTCTGCGCGGACCGCACACCTCGTCCGCCGCGGACGGGCGCACGCGCGGGCTCATCGCTGGCGCGAGGCCGCCGACGCGTATGCCGCCGCGGCTGCCCGCGACAACGATCCGCGCCTCCACGCTCGCGCGGGCCGGATGCTCGAGCGCCAGCGGTTTTGGGGCGAGGCCGCCGACGCCTACCGGCGCGCGATCGCCCTCGATCCCGGGAGGGCCCGCTGGCACGTCCGGCTTGCCGAGTCGCTCGTCCGGGAGCAGCGGTGGCCGGAGGCCGCGGAGGAGTTCAACGCCGCGGTCGAGCTGAAGCCGCGGCGCGCGCGCTCGCGGTTCAGGTTGGCGAGGGCGCTGGAACAGATGGGGGATCTCGAGGGCGCGCTCGCGGCGAATCGCGCCGCCCTTGCGTGCGACGGCCGCACGAGCGCCCTCGACCATGAGCTCCTCGCCGCGGACGTCCGGCGTTTCCACGCTCGACGGCGCATCGGCCACTTCGTCTCCGCCCACCTCGACGAGATCCACGAGCGGGCCGCGGCCGGCCCGGCGGTGCGCGAGGCCTATCCGCGGATCTGGGTGTACTGGGCCCAGGGCATCGAGTCGGCACCCGCGGTCGTCCGCCGCTGCCACGAGGAGCTGCGACGACTGCACGCGCCCGAGGAGATCCTCGTGCTGGACGACTCGCTCGTGCCGGATTACGTCGACATCCCGGAGGTCGTCCGCCGGCGGACGGGGCGGAACAAGACGAAGTTCGCGGACGTCCTCCGCGTTGAGCTCCTCCTGCGCTACGGCGGCGTGTGGCTCGACGCGACGTGCCTCGTCCGTCGTCGGGTGTTCGACGCGATCGCCGACGACATGGGCTCGGGGTTCCTCGCGTACCGCTACCGGCCCGGCCTGATCTCGACCTGGCTCATGGCGAGCGAGCCCGGGCATCCGATCGTGCGGCTGCTCCGCGAGGCGCAGATCGCCTACTGGGAGCATTACCGGCGGCCGATCGACTACTACGTCCTCCACCACCTCTTCGAGGCGCTCGACCGCCTCGACGAGGATTTCCGGGCGCGGTGGGCGGCGACCCCGGAACGTTCCTCCGAGATCCCGACGCTCCTCCAGTACGCGATGGACGAGCCGTTCGACCCCCAGCGCTACCGGGAGCTCCTCGAGGCCTCCTGGATCCACAAGCTCACGTACAAGTTCCCGGCGCCGTCGAATTCCCACCTGGCGGCGTTCGTCCGCGGCGAGGCACCGCGGTAGCGCACCCGAGCGCGGCTCAGCCGCCGCTGATCGCAGCGATCACGTCGATCCGCGAGCCGGGGCCGACCGCGGTCTCGAGCCGTGCCCGCTCGCGGTCGACGTAGACGTGGATGTGGGGACGCAGGTCGGCGCCCGGCTCGCACAGGCGGTCCCGCAGGCCCGGCCACCGTGCGTCGAGGCCGTCGAGCGCCTCGGAGACGGTTGCCGCCTCGACGTCGAGGTGGCGGCCGAGGCCCGGGAAGAGCGGTGACAGCGTCGAGGGAAGGTGGACGGCGGCCACGGCTATTCCAGCACCGCGACCTCGACCGAGGTGATCCCCGGCAGGTAACTCGCGATCTCGCTCCACGACTCGCCCTGGTTCATGCTCCCGAACACCTGGCCGGTGCTCGTGCCGACGTAAAGGCCAGGCTCGTCGAAGGAGTCGATCGCCATGCCCTCGCGCAGGACGCCGAGGTGCGCGTTCTCCTGCGGCAGTCCGCGGTCGAGCCGCTCCCAGCTCGAACCGGCGTCACGTGTGCGCCAGACGGCCGCCTGCCCCTCGGGCATCGTCCGCCCGTGGCCCGGGTCGAGCGGCACGACGTAGAACGTGTCCCGGTCGTGCGGGTGCGCTGCGGCGGCGAAGCCGAAGTCCGTGGGAAGCCCTTCAGTGATCTCGGTCCACGACTCGCCGGCGTCGTCGCTGCGATGGACGCCGCAGTGGTTCTGCTGGAAGAACCGCGTCGTGTCGACCGGAGACATGGTGAGCTTGTGGACGCAGTAGCCGACCTCGGGGTTCTCGAGCGGCCAGTCGGCGCGGAGCCCCCTGTTGCGCGTCGCCCAGGTCGAGCCGTCGTCGGTCGTCTCGAAGATGCCGTAGCCCTGGACGATCACCCAGTAGCGCGACGCGTCGTCGGGGTGCGGGACGATCGCCGGAACGCCGAGATGCCCGGGGGGCTGCTGGCTCGGGTCGTTCCAGGATTCGCGCCCGGGCTGGTCGTCGAGGGTCGAGACGAGGCTCCACGTTTTCCCGCCGTCGTCGCTTAGGAACACGCCCGCTGCCTCTGCGCCCGCGAGGAGGCGCCCGTGCACCGACGTCAGTCCTGAGACCTTGGAGAGACGGAGCCCGTCGGTGCCCTCATACGAGAGGCCCTCGCTCGAGAGCTCCCACGTCTCACCGAGATCGGGGCTCCGCCACACGCCTGCGCCGTGCCATTCGCTCGCCGCGGCCGCGAACATGGTGCCCGACTCGCGGTCGTGGATCGCGTGGTAGATCGGCCACCCTTCGCAGAACGGTCCGCGCACGCTCCAGTCGCGGCGATCGTCGCTCTCCATGATGAAGCAGCCCTTCCGGGTGCCGACGAGCAGTGCTGTCTTCGGCATCTGTCACCTCCGGTTCGAGACGTCTGCATGGTAGGACTGTCGCGGCGGCGAAAAGTCATCGAGACGGCGGCGAGCTCCCGAAGCCTCTCCCCGCCGCGCTGGCATCGGACCCCTAGGATGGGCCGGGTGGAAGCGTCGACCGCCGCACCCGCTTTCGCCTCGACCTTCGAGGCCCACCGAGTCGAACTGACCGCGTACTGCTACCGGATGCTCGGGTCGGTCGAGGCCGAGGACGCGGTGCAGGAGACGTTCATCCGCGCCTGGCGCGCCGTCGACCGCTTCGAGGGCCGCTCGGCGCTTCGCTCGTGGCTCTACCGCATCGCGACGAACGTCTGCCTCGACATGCTCGAGGGCCGGAAGCGGCGCGCCCGTCCGATGGACCTCGGGCCGGCCGGCGAGCCCGAGGCGGCGAACCTCCGGGAGCTGCCGGAGACCACCTGGCTCCAGCCGATGCCCGACTCGGCCGTCGTCCCCGAGGACGGCGACCCGGCGGAGGTGACGGCCGCGCGTGAGACGGTGCGCCTCGCATTCGTGGCTGCGCTGCAGCACCTCCCGCCGCGCCAGCGTGCGGTCCTCATCCTCTGCGAGGTGCTGCGCTGGAAGGCCTCCGAGGTCGCCGAGCTCCTCGAGACGAGCGTCGCGTCGGTCAACAGCGCCCTGCAGCGCGCGAGGGCGACGCTCGAGGCGAGCGACGCCACGACTGGGCGCATGCCGTCCGTGGACGCGGCCGACCGGGAGCTCCTCGCGCGCTACGTCGAGGCCTTCGAGCGCTACGACATCGAGGCGCTCACGTCGCTCATCCGCGAGGACGCGACGCAGTCGATGCCGCCGTACGACCTCTGGCTCGAGGGCCGCGAGGACATCTTCGCGTGGTGGTGGGGGCCCGGGATCGGCTGCAAGGGCTCGCGGGTCGTCCCGACCGTCGCCGCCAACGGCGCGCCGGCATTCGGGCAGTACAAGCCGAGCGAGGACGGCGGCTACGAGCCGTGGGCGCTACAGGTGCTCGAGATCGAGGACGGAAGGATCGTCGAGCTCACGTTCTTCCTCGAGACCGACGTCGTCTTCTCGCGCTTCGGGCTCCCGCCGCACCTCGACCCTTAGCCGTCGACGAGCACGTCCTCGAGTCCCATGAACGCGACGAGATCGCTGAGCTCCCGTGATGCGCCGCGGAGCAGGATGCGGCAGCCGAAGCGACGGGCGGCGAGCTGCAGGCGGGCGAGCGCGTCGACGGTGACGGCGTCGGCGCCGACCGTCGCGACGTCGCAGAGCACGAGCGGGTCGCGGTTCGCGCCAAGGAGCGCGCACACGCGATCGCAGAGCCCGGGCAGGTCGTCCCGGGCGATCGGACCGCGCACCTCAAAGAGCGTCGACCCCGGCGCATGTGTGTCCATAAGGACTTGGACGGGCGGAGAGGCCGTGATTCATCGATCTCCCGGCGATGAATTCCGGAGCCGGGGCCGGTCCTAGGCGCGACACCTGACGGCTTCGAGAGGATCAAGGCGATGACGATCTCCGACACCCGCACCCGCTGGATCGCGCTCCTCGTGCTCTGCCTCGGCGATCTCATGATCGTCCTCGACACGACGATCGTGAACGTCGCGCTCCCTTCGATCCGGGAGGACCTCGGCTTCACCGAGAGCTCGCTCGCGTGGGTCGTCAACGCCTACCTGCTGACCTTCGGCGGCTTCCTGCTGCTCGGCGGGCGCCTCGGGGATCTCTTCGGCCAGCGGCGGCTCTTCCTGCTCGGAATCGGGCTCTTCACGGCCGCCTCGGTGGCATGCGGGCTCGCGGGCTCGCAGGGCGTGCTCGTCGTCGCGCGCGCCGTGCAGGGCGTCGGCGGCGCCGTCGTTTCCGCCGTCGCGCTCTCGCTCATGATGATCCTCTTCACGGAGCCGGCCGAGCGCGCCAGGGCCATGGGCGTCTTCGGGTTCGTCGCGGCCGGAGGCGGCAGTGTGGGCGTCCTCCTCGGCGGGCTCCTGACCGATGCGCTGACCTGGCACTGGGTCTTCCTCGTGAACGTCCCGGTCGGAATCGCCGTCGCAGCGGCGACACTCGTCATCCTGCCGCCCACGCCTGTCCAGGGCGGGGACACGCGGCTCGACATTCCGGGCGCCGTCACCGTCACCGCGTCCCTCGTCATCGCGGTCTACGCGATCGTGAACGCGAACAACGTCGGGTGGGGCTCCGGACGCACCCTCGGCCTCCTCGCGGTCTCGGCCGCGCTCCTCACCGCCTTCGTCCTGATCGAATCGCGCGTGCGGGCGCCGCTCGTGCCGCTTCGCCTGTTCCGGCTCCGGAGCATCGTCGTCGCGAACGTCGTCGGGGTCCTTTGGGCCGCTGCGATGTTCGCCTGGTTCTTCCTCTCCGCGCTCTACCTCCAGCTCGTCCTGGGCTACAGCCCGATGGAGGTCGGGCTTGCGTTCCTGCCCGGCAACCTGATCATGGCGGCGTTCTCGATCGGCCTCTCCGCTCGACTCGTCATGCGCTTCGGGATCAAGCGGCCGCTCGTCCTCGGGATGCTCCTCGTCGCGCTCGGTCTCCTCCTCTTCGCGCGCGCGCCGGTCGACGGGAGCTTCGTGATCGACGTGCTGCCCGCCATGGTCGTGCTCGGGTTCGGGGTCGGGATCGCCTTCAACCCCGTGCTGCTCGTCGCGATGAGCGAGGTCGAGCCGCAGGAGTCCGGGCTCGCGTCCGGGGTCGTCAACACCGCGTTCATGATGGGCGGCGCCCTCGGGCTCGCCGTGCTCGCGAGCCTCGCGGCGGCGCGAACCGAGGCCCTCTCGGACGAGGGGCCGCTCGACGCCCTCGTCGGCGGCTACGACGCCGCCTTCGTCGTCGGCGCGCTGTTCGCCGCCGCCGCGGCCGTCGTCGCAGCTGTCCTCATCCGCCGCGGCGCGAGCGTGACGTCGCCCGAAGGCCAAGGCCTGCCCGAGGAGCCCGGCGAGCCGCAGGCCGCGGCCGCGCTCGACTAGGAACCGATCCAGGCCGTGAGGCGCGCCGCCTCCTCGTCGACGGTGCGCCTCACGGCTCTCGGGAGCGGGTCGTACGGCTCGACACGGACACGGCGTCCCTCGCGCCGCCACGTGCCCGCGACGAAGCCGTCGACGAGCAGCGTCGGCCTGCTGGCGCCGACGCCGCCGAACAGCACCTGTCGGTACTGGTCCTCGATGACCCGGCGCCGGTCGGCGTGGCCGAGGAGCAGGTTGTCCCAGATGGGGAGGAGTCGAACCGGAGCCGGCGTGTTTGCGGGCGGGAGCGGGATTCGCGGCAGGTCGAGGAGCTCGCGGCCTTCCTCGTCCTCGAAGCGGCGGAGCGGCTCGAGCGCCTCGACGGCCGGGGTCAGGTCGCGGATCCGCAGGCCGCTCCACGCGGCCGTGTCGTGCACGGAGGCAGGGCCGAACGCCGCGAGATACCGGCGGACGAGCTCGCTCCGCGCGGCCACCGGGTCGACGGGCTGGACGGCGACGGGCTCGAAGCGCGGGATCCGCTCGGCCTGCCAGAGCCCCGACTCGGGCCCGTGTGCCACGTGGGCTGCGACGCGGACGCCGTACCAGAGCATTCGCGGGACGTCCGTCTCTGAGATCCCGTGCTCGGCATCGAGCCAGGCCGTCACCTCGGCGTGCGTCCGCGGGCGCTCGGCGAGGTGCGCGCGGAGCTCGTCGGCGACGCCCTGGCCAGCCGCCATCGCTTCCGCCGGAACGGGCGAGGCTCCGTCCGCGTGGAGCCCGGCCGCGTAGAGCGTGAACTCGCGCGCGGTGACGAGGTGGACGGTCGCGCGCATGAGGATCGCGCGGACGGCATCGCGCCGAAGAAGCGCGCGCTCGAGCGTCTCGCGGCGAAATCCCTCCACCCGTGTCCAGAGGCCGACGTACGGCGCACGCGGCTCCTGCGCCTGCATCCCTGCGAGCCGGTCGATGGCAGCCGTTGCGCTGAGCCGGCGCCGTTCAAGGAGGAGCTGGCGCGCGAGCGTCGCGCGGTTCAGCTCGCGCAGCGTCAGGACGCGCCTTGCCACGCGGCGACCCTATCCGGGCCGCCGCCCGCATTCCGGGGAGGAGCGGCGCGGCCGGAGTCGAATCGAGCCGGTCCATGACCCTTCCGCTTGCCGACAAGCTGAGCGAACGGGCCGCCCCGGCCGGCCGTCTCATCCGGGCAGGCGCCGACCGAATCGGACCGCCCTTTCGGGAGGCAGCGGCCTCGTGGGCGCGTGTCATCCGGGCGACGACGTCGCCGGGAGTCGACCGCGTCGCCCGCTATCAGGACGACCTGCGCGAGGCGGCCGGAGCCGATCCCCGCCGAGAGGTCGCCCGCCTCAACAACCTCGCGAGCACCTACCGCCGAAGCGGCGACCTGACCAACGCGCGTGTCTGTGCGACGCGCGCCCTCGAGGTGGCCCGCGGGGCCGGCGACCTGCGGCTGCTCGGGCTGACGCTGAACGGCATCGGGCTCATCCAGGCCGCGCAGCCGGCTCCGACGCCGGCGATCGCGACGTTCGAGGAAGCGCGCGCGGTGGTCCGCCGCCTGGGTGATCGCCAGGTCGAAGGCCAGATCCTCGCGAACCTCGGCACGGTTCACGACCGGCTCGGCGCACGCGACCGTGCGCGCGCGACCTGGGCAGAGGCGCTCGCCACCCTTGCCGACGACTCCTCCGCGTTCGAGCGGCTCTCAGACTGGCTCGCCGCGCACCCCGCGTCCGACCCGGCCGAGGACGAGACGGCCGACGACTAGGCGATCCCGGCCGACTAGCCGGGAGACGCGTCTGCCCGGACGTGGCCGGGCTCACCCAGACACGTCCGAAACGGACGCTACGGTCCCGGCCCCGTGCGTCTCGTCGTCGCCCGCTGCGAAGTCCTCTACACCGGCCGCCTCGCGGCCTACCTGCCCGAGTCGACGAGGCTCCTCATGCTGAAGGAGGACGGCTCCGTGCTCGTCCACGCGGACGCCGGCGGCTACAAGCCCCTGAACTGGATGACGCCGCCGACCGTCGTCGAGGAGGACGCCGCTTCGATCGTCGTCCGCAAGCGCGCCAGCAAGTCGGAGGACCGGCTCGAGATCACGCTCCACGAGGTCGTCTCCGACGTCTCGTACGACATGGGCGAGGCCGCCGGGCTCGAGAAGGACGGCGTCGAGCGGGAGCTCCAGGAGGTGCTCGCCGAGCGGCCTGAGGCTCTCGGCGAGGGCATCCGGCTCGTCCGGCGCGAGTGGGCGACCGACATCGGTCCCGTCGACCTCATGTGTCGTGACGAGGAGGACTGCTGGGTCGCCGTCGAGGTAAAGCGCGTGGCAGGGATCGAGGCGGTCGAGCAGCTCGCCCGCTACGTGGAGCGGATCCGCCTCGACGCCGAGCGCGCGGGGTGCCGCGGGATCCTCGCGGCGCAGCGGTTCCGCCCGCAGGCGGTGACGCTCTCTGCGGCACGCGGAATCAGCTGCGTCGAGGTCGATCTCGAGCTCCTGCGCGGCGAGCGCGAGCCCGAGCTGACGCTCTTCGCCTAGTCCAGTGCGAGGTCGGCGTGATACGCGACCTCGTGCAGCTCGACGCTCTCGAGCTCGGCGCCGATCCGCTGGGCGACGTCGTTGCGCACGTGCGCACGGCTCTCTTCGCTCGCCTTCGCGGCCTCGAGACTCTCCCAGAAGGTGAAGACACGGGCGCGCCCGTTCTCCTGGTCGGCCAGCATCAGGAGCCCGCAGTAGCCCTCGAAGCCGCGCAGCCAGCCCTCCATCGACGCTCCAGCGATCCGCGCCATCTCGGCGACCTCGGCTTCGCTCGCGCGGAACGTGGACATGCTCGCGATCATCGTCCAAGCCTACGCTGGCTCCATGACGGCCGTCGATCTCTCCATCCTGCTTCCGGTCCGGAACGGGGAGCGGTTCCTCGGCGAGGCGCTGCGATCGCTCTCGGCCCAGACGTTCGAGGCGTGGGAGGCGATCGTCGTCGACGATGGCTCGAGCGACTGTTCGGTGGCGATCGCGGCCGAGCACGCAGCGGGCGACTCGCGCTTCCGGCTCGTTCCGCGCCGCGGCGAAGGGCTGGTTGCCGCGCTCGAGACCGCACGTGTGGCGGCCCGCGGCCGCCTGATCGCGCGGATGGACGCCGACGACGTGGCGCTCCCGGACCGGCTGGCGGTGCAGCTCGCGGCGCTCGCCGAGGACGGCCTCGACGCGGTCGGCGGCGGGGTCGAGTACTTCCCGGCCGAGGACGTCACAGACGGTGCCCGCCGGTATACAGCCTGGCTCAACTCGCTCGTGACCGTGGACGCTGCCGCGCGGGACGTCTTCGTCGAATGTCCGCTCGCGCATCCCACGCTCATGGCGCGCGCTGAGACGCTCGGAGCCGTCGGCGGCTACCGGGACTGCGGCTGGCCGGAGGACTACGACCTCGTGCTCCGGCTATGGGCAACGGGCGCGCGCTTTCGGAACGTCGACCGCGTGCTCCTGCGCTGGCGCGATCACCCGGGTCGCCTGTCGCGCACCGAGTCGACCTACGCCGTCGACGCGTTCGTGCGCTGCAAGGCACACCATCTCGACCGGACGCTCCTCGCGCCGTTCCCGAGCGTGTGCGTCTGGGGCGCGGGTCCGGTCGGGAAGGCGTTCGCGCGCGAGCTCGCCCGGATCGGACGCGTTGTCGACGCCTTCGTCGAGGTCCACCCGCGGAAGATCGGCCGCCGGATCTACCGCGCGCCTGTGGTCGCCGTCGAGGACGCCCCCCGGTTCGCCGCGTCGTTCGCCATCGGAGCGGTCGCCGGTCACGAAGCCCGCGAGCGCATCAGAGCGGTCGTGCGCGAGCAGGGACGGCGCGAGGGCGTCGACTTCGTCGCGGTCGCGTGACCCTTGTGCCGGGGCTCGCCTGCGGACAGAATCGGGACGGTGTCTTCCCGGGGGGCTCTCCTCGCGCTCGTCGCGGCAGCAGCGCTCGGTGCGTCGTCGCCCGGAGCGGCAGCGGTGGGCTCGAGCGGGCTCGGCGACCCGTTCTTCCCGAAGGCAGGGAACGGCGGCTACGACGTGCTGCACTACGGGCTCGAGCTCCGCTTTCGTCCCGCAAAGCGGCATCTCGGAGGGAGCGCCGCGATCCGGGCCCGTGCGCTCCAGCGGCTCGACCGATTCGATCTCGACCTGCGTGGGTTCCGGGTGCGCGCCGTCCGCGTCGACGGAATTCCCGCCACGTTCTCGCGCTCCGGCCAGGAGCTCGTCGTCTCGCCGGACGCCGCGATGAGGAACGGGCGCATCTTCGAGGTCACGGTTCGCTACGGCGGCACCCCCCACTACGTCGTCGATCCCGACGGGAGCACCGAGGGCTGGATCGCTACGGGCGACGGGGCGTTCGTCGCCGCGGAGCCGCAGGGGAGCCCCTCGTGGTTCCCGTGCAACGACTACCCCACGGACAAGGCCGCCTGGGACCTCGGGATGACCGTTCCGCGCGGCCTCGTGACCCTGTCCAACGGG
>Ga0126313_10000458_pt1 | contig 19375 bp, 15 predicted proteins | sample Plot105A_FD_89954 | JGI IMG/M metagenome (GOLD analysis project Ga0126313, IMG submission 89954) | Serpentine soil microbial communities from UC McLaughlin Reserve, CA, USA - Plot105A | ecosystem: Environmental > Terrestrial > Soil > Grasslands | place: USA: UC McLaughlin Reserve, Lake County...
GCCGTCCAGCGCAGAACGCCGTGATGGCAGCTCCAGGACGTCCGCTCGCGGATCCGCATCTCGGGGTGCGGACGGCACGCAGCCTCCGCGACCGCCTCGTGGAACCCGATGACGTCTAAGGAACGCCCTGCGTCGGGCCCGGGCGCAACGAGGCGCTGGAGGAACAGGTCTCGGAACGACTGGTGATGGCCGTACAGCTCGCCGTCCGTCGCGATGACGAGGGTCGGGTCCCCGCCGTTCGGTAGCGACCCCTCGAGGCGGGGGCCGACCCGCTCGCGCGCGAACCGGTCGGCGTCCGCGGTCGCGGCCGGCTCGAACGAGACCGCAGCCGACAGCTCGCCGTCGTAGAACATGGCGGTCACATGGCGGCCGCCGCCCACGTCGACCCGATACGGCTGGCGCGTATCGACGTTCGCGGTGTCGGCCTGCCACGGGGCGAGGATGACGCCCGTCACGCCGGCCTCCGCGGCGACCCGGAGCGACGCCAGGTCGACCGCGGTCTCGGGCAGCCACATCGCGGTCGCGGGCCGGCCGAACCGCCACGCGAAGTCGCGCAGTCCCCACAGGACCTCGGTTCGCCGGTCGCCGCTCGAGGCGAGCGGGAGGATCGAGTGATGGAACGCCTGGGCCATGCCGGTACCGCCGCCCACCCGGTCGAGGTCGGCGAACCGGGCGAGGACCGCGGGTGCGTCCTGCGCGAGGTACGCCGTGAGCGTCGCACCGAGGTTCCACGAGATGTGGGCCGGGATGCCGAGCTCGGCCACCGGGCGATAGCACTCCGTGGTGATCCGCTCGTTCCAGTTGCGGAACGGGGCGGCCGCTGCATCGTCCGGGATACGGCCCGTGAACGGGTCGACGCGGAACGGCTGATAGAAGTGGGCGTGGACGACGAGGCGGCCGCGGCTCATCGTCAGGCCGGGACGCCGGCCTCGGCCGACGCGCGGTCGCGGGCGACGGCAACCGCCTGTCCGACCGCGAAGCGACGGGACTCCCCGGGCCTGAGCGTCACCGGCCACGAGAACAGGAGCGCGCTCCCCTGGTACACGCGCTCGAACCCGGACTCGGAGTTGGAGACCGTCTCGATGGGCGACCACCAGACATCGGCCGCGGGGGTCGGCTGCGCCTCGACCGTGACGCCGACCCAGTCGTTGCCGTAGCCGATCGAATCGATGCCGCTCGCCGCGCCTGTGCCGTCGTGCGACGAGCGTTGGCCGCCCACGTCGTACCACGCGGACGGGTTCCCGCCGCCGCCGAGCAGGTGGAGCGACCACTCGAGTCCCAGGCGCGTCTCGATCGGAGCGTCGCCCCGGTGATGGACCTCGATCTCGACGACGAGCGTCGGGTGGAGCCGGTCGCCGCCGAGCCGGATGGTCTTGGTCACGGTCAACGGCTGGCCGAGCGCCGCCCCCTCGCGCGACAACGAGACCTGCCCCGGGGCGAGGTGGTCGATCTCGAAGCCGCCGTCACGGAAGTCGCCGAGCTCCTCGTCTTCGGCGCGGGCAACCGCCTCGGGCGTCACGTCGGGGTGGAGGAAGCGGACGAGGGCGGAGCGACGCTCGTGGTCGTCGTAGAACAGGCGTCGGGAGAGTCCCTCCTCCTTGACCATCACGAGGTCGTGGATGGAGGCCGGCCCGGCGCCGTCGGTCGTGTCGTCCGCCGTGTCTCCCCGAGCGTCCGGGTGGTTCCTCTCGTGCGCCCGAAGCGTCTCGTGATAGGCCTCGGGCCGCCGCCGCAGCACGGCCGCGAGCGCATGCCAGGCGCCGCGGACGTCCCACGAACCGATCCCCGCGCCGGCCGACGGCGTCACGGTCACGACCTGGCCGTGGTCGGCGAGCAGGACGTCGGGCAGCCCGTCCATGTCCAGGTCGCGCGTCTCGGCAACGCGCTGGGTGCCGAGCTCGCGGTCCGCCGCGTCCTCGGCCGCGATCAGGTGCTCGTACGTCGCGAGGCGCATGTGGCTGATGTAGATGCCGCCGAACAGGCCGTGCCAGTAGCAGTCGTTGGACTGGCCCCGGTGGAGGTGATCGACCGCCCCCGTCCGCGCCGGGCCCTCGGTGATCGCGCCGACCTTGCGTGACGTCCGGAGCATCTGCTTGTGGAGGTCGTTGATCTCGCGGTACTTCACCTGGAAGTTGCGCCAGAACCCGCCCCGGAGCCACCGCGCGTCGGGACGCCGGTGCGCGACCGCCTCGTGGAGCAGCTTCGTGAACACGACCGTCTCGTCGGGTGGCAGCGCCCACTCGCCCATCTCCGCGTACGAGGAGGTGGGGACATACACGCGCCCGATGGGCGGCTCGCGGTCGAGCCACTGCGAGGGGGTGACGGTCGTCAGCCAGTCCGCGTTCGCCTCGAGCGCCTCGAAGAACCGCTCCACCCACCGGCCCTCGCCCCAGCAGTGCTCGTACGTCGTGGGCCAGGCTCCGAACTTCTCCCCGTCGTCGCCCATCATCCCGACCCGCCTGCCGTCCTCGCTCGCGTGGCCGCGGAGGTAGCCGATGACGTCGTCGACGGTCCCGAACGGGATCCGGTAGCGCAGTCCCTGCTCGGTGCCGAACACGGTCAACGGGTTGCCCTGGTCCTCGGTCGTGAACGCCCCCCAGAGGTTCTCCTCGGGGATCGCGGCCGCCCGGAAGTGCTGGTCGTCGAGGATCGTCCACTGATAGCCCGCGGCCGCGAGCGCGGTCGGCAGGTCCGGCTCCCACACCCGCTCGGCGAGCCAGGCCCCCCTCGGCCGCTGCCCGGTGATCCGCTCGAGCTCGCCCGCCATCCGCGACAGCTGCGCCACGCGGTCGCGCTCGGGGAGCGAGGCGAGGACCGGCTCGTACAGCCCGCCGCCCAGCAGCTCGACCTGGCCCCGTCCGACGAGCGCCCGAAGCCGGGCGAGGAACTCCGGCCGCTCCGCGGCGAACCACTCGAGGAGCGGCCCCGTGTAGTGGAGCGAGAGGCGGACGCCCGGGTGGCGCTCGACCGCGTCGAGCATGGGCAGGTAGGCGCGGTCGTACACCTCGGCGAACACCCAGCCGAAGTTGCCCACGGGCTGGTGGTTGTGGATCGCGAGGGCCAGCGAGATGCGGGGGGCGGCCACGGAGCGGACCTCTCTGGAGCCGGCGCCCCGACCGTGGGCGCCGCGATCGATCAGGAGCCCGAAGAGGCCCCGGCTGGGGCGCCCTCGGGCACGGCGGCGGTAGGGACGGGCTGGACGGGCACGGTCCCGGCGTGCGCATCCCCGCGCGGCAGGTACAGGTGCTCGACGTACTGGTGGAGCATGCGGGTCGTCGAGAACCGCCAGATGTTGCTCGCGATGGCGTTGCGCATCAGCTGGACCCACCGGGCCGGCGGCGCTCCGGCGTCGCGCTCGTAGTACGCGGGGATCAGCTCCTCCTCGAGGATCCGGTACAGGTCCTGCGCGTCCGCCCAGTCCTGCGCGCCCTCGTCGGGGTTCGTGTCGCGACCGCCGATCGCCCATCCGTTGTCGCCGGTCCAGCCCTCGTCCCACCAGCCGTCGAGCACGGACAGGTTGGGGATCCCGTTCGCGGATGCCTTCATCCCGGACGTGCCCGACGCCTCGAGCGGCCGGCGCGGGTTGTTCAGCCACACGTCGACACCTTGGACGAGGAACCGGCCGATGCGGATGTCGTAGTCCTCCATGATGAACACGCGCCCCCGGAGCCGCGGGCTGCGGGACCGCCCGAAGATGTCCTGGATGACGCCCTGTCCGGGCCGGTCGGCGGGGTGCGCCTTGCCGGCGAAGATGATCTGCACCGGGCGCTTGTCGTCCCACAGCATCCGGGCGAGCCGCTCGATGTCCGTGAACAGGAGCGCCGCCCGCTTGTAGGTCGCGAACCGGCGCGCGAACCCGATCGTGAGGATCGACGGGTCGAGAACCTCCTCCAGCTCCTCGAGCGTGGACGGTGACTCGCCGTGGCGCGCGAACTGGCTGCGCAGACGACCCCGGGCGAAGATTGCGAGCTCCAGCTTCTGGCGCTGGTGCGCCTCCCACAGCTCCTGGCCGGGAACCTGCTCGATGCGGTCCCAGAACCGCCGTTCGGCGGGCTGGTCGTCCATCGTGTCGAGGTCGGCGTTCGTGTAGCGCTCGAGCGCCTCGCGGATCGGCTGGCCGAGCCACGTGGACGTGTGGACGCCGTTGGTGATGCCGAGGATGTCGTGCGGCGTCACGCCCTGCCACGTCGCGTTTGCCGTCCGGGCGTGGAGCAGGCTCACGGCGTTGGCGCCGCGTGTCAGGCGGAGCGAGAACGCCGTCATGTCGAACCCGGACGGGTCCTGCTCCACGCCGAGCCCGCGCTCGATCAGCGATTCGATCCCGATCCCGCCGGTATTCGGCCGACCGTCGCCCTCGAGCAGCGGTGCGGCGACACGGCGTACGAGCTCGGCGTCGAACCGCTCGTTGCCCGCCGACACCGGCGTGTGGATCGTGAACACCGAGTCGGACCGGACCGCTGCCCAGGCGTCGTCGAGGGTGCGCCCCGACGCGACGAGCTCGCGAGCGCGCTCCGCGAGCAGGAACGCGGAGTGACCCTCGTTGAGGTGCCACACGGCGGGCGTGAGGTCGAGCTCTCGCAGCGCGCGGACGCCGCCGACGCCGAGCACGAGCTCCTGGTGGAGGCGCATCTCGCGACCGCGGACGTACAGGATGTGCGTGATGGGCCGGTCCGAATCGTCGTTGTCGGGAACGTCGGTGTCGAGGAGCAGGACCGGGACGCGCCCCACCTGCGCGACCCAGACGCCGGCGTACAGGTCGCGCCCCGGAAGGGGCACGCTGACGGTCAGCGGCTCCCCGAGGCGGTCGAGCGCGCGGAGGATCGGCAGGCGGGCGAGCTCGTAGTCCGGGTAGGCATGCTCCTGGTGGCCGTCCGCGTCGATCGTCTGGCGGAAGTACCCCTTGCGGTACATGAGCCCGACGCCGATGAGCGGCAGCGCCATGTCCGACGCCGTCTTCATGTGGTCGCCGGCGAGCACGCCGAGGCCGCCGGAATAGATGCCGAGGCTCTCGTGGAAGCCGTACTCGGCGCAGAAGTACGCGATCGGGCCCTGGAGCTCATCGCCGTGGTGCCGCGCGAACCAGTGATCGGCGCCGTTCGCCATGTAGGCGTCGAACTCGCGCAGGATCTCCTCGTAGTCGGCCATGAATGCCGGGTTGTTGAGCAGCTGGTCCCAGGCGACCGGTCCGGACAGGACGGGGACGGGGTTCCGGTACCGCCCCCACGCCCCGGCGTCGATCCGGCTGAACAGGACGCGCGCCCGGGGGTGCCAGGACCACCACAGGTTGTAGGCGAGTCGCCGCAGCCCTTCCAGCTTCGGGGGCAGGTGGAACGAGGCGCCGGGTGCGACCGGCACGTGAACGAGGGGCTCCATGAGCGGGACATGATAGTCGGGACGATTGCCGCGTGTGAACCGGTTTAGTGGCGCGTGCATCGCAGCGGCATGTCGTGCCGACCGCGCGCGGGGGAACCGGGGCCGGCAGTAGCATCGGCCGATGACGATTCGAGTCGCCCTGCTCGCCGCCGAATGCGAGCCGTGGGCGAAGACGGGTGGGCTCGCGGACGTCGTCGATGCGCTTGCCCGGGCGCTCGGTCGCCTGCCCGAGGCCGGCACCGAGCTATCGGCGCCTGTCGACGTGTTCCTCCCGCGCTACCGGACCGTCGTCGTGCCGCCGGACGCCGAGCGCGAGCCGACGATCACCGTGGCGGATCCCCGCGGGGGAGCGCCGCTCGAGGCGGGGATCGTCGACGTCGCGGCGGACGGGTACCGGCTGCGGCTCGTGGACGTGCCGGCGGCGTTCGACCGGGACGCGTACTACGACTTCCCCGATGACCCGTGGCGGTTCGCCGTGTTCTGCCGCGTCGCGCTCGCCGCCCTCGAGCGCGACGCCACGCCGCTCGACGTGCTCCACGTCCATGACTGGCACACGGGACCCGCACTCCTCGAGCGCGCGCGAGGCGAGGCGGCCGGCAATCCGTTCTTCTCGTCGATGGCTGTGCAGGTCACGCTGCACAACCTCGCCTACCACGGCTGGACGGGCATCGACCGCCAGGACCAGCTCGGGATCCGGCCCGGCGACCCGTTCGCGGGCTCGAACCCCGACGGGATCGACCTCCTGCTCACCGGCATCGAGCGCTCCGAGATCGCGAACACGGTGTCGCCCGGCTTCGCCCGCGAGTCGCTGACGCCCGCCTTCGGGATGGGCCTCGACGACGCGCTCCGGGCGAAGGGCGACCGGTATCTCGGCATCCTCAACGGCATCGACCCGGACGTGTGGAACCCGGCCACGGACGCCGCCCTCGCCGTTCCCTACGACCGCACCCAGGTCCGGCGGAAGCAGGCGTGCCGGGCGGACCTCCTCGAGCGCGCGGGCATGGACCCGACCGACGACGGGATCGTGCTCGGCATGATCGGCCGGCTGGACCCGCAGAAGGGCTTCGACCTCCTGGCCGACGGCGCGCCCGACCTGCTCGCGGCCGGGGCGCGGATCATCGTCCAGGGAAGCGGCGATGCCGCGCTCGCCGACCCGTTCCGCGAGCTCGCCGCTGCCGACCCCGGTCGGGTGGCGCTCATCGAGCGCTTCGACCGCGAGATGGCGCGCCGGATCTATGCCGGCGCCGACGTGTTCCTCATGCCGTCGCGGTTCGAGCCCTGCGGCCAGGGCCAGATGATCGCGCTGCGCTACGGCACCCCGCCCGTGGTCCGGCGGACGGGCGGCCTCGCCGACTCGGTGATCGACGAGGACGAGCACCCGGGCGAGGGGACCGGGTTCGTCTTCGACGACGCGACGCCCGAGGCGCTCGTGGGCGCCGTGGCGCGTGCGGTCGCGCATCGGGCGAGCACCGACGGGTGGGCCGCGCTGCAGGACAGGGGCATGGCCGTCGACTTCAACTGGGACACGGGCTCCGCGCCCCGCTACCTCGAGACGTACCGGCGCGCGATCGCCCTGCGGCGCGAGACGGCCTGACCGCTGCCGCGTCGCGGGCGCGCCCGGGCATGCGAGAATCCGGTCGCACCATCCCGACCCCAGCCGCGGCCCTCGGCCGCCGGAGGCCCCGATGCCCAGGCAGTTCGTCGTCCAGGTCCCCAACCGTCCCGGCCAGATGGCCGAGCTCGCGGAACAGATGGCGGCAGCCGGCGTCGACCTGCGCGCGATCGGCGGGGGAGGCCTCGGCGACTTCGGGCACTTCATCCTCACGACGGCCGATGACGACGGCGCGCGCCGGGTCCTCGAGGACGGCCACTGGACGTTCATCGAGGGGGAGTCGCTCCTCGCCGAGGTCGATGATCGCCCGGGCGGCATGGCGAGGGTGGCACGGGCGCTCGCGGACGCGGGCGTCAACGTCCAGGGCCACCTGTTCCTCGGCCGGTGGAGCGACCGGGCGACGTTCGCGTTCGTCGTCGACGACCCCGAGAAGGCCCGCCCGATTCTCGAGAAGAACTAGCTCGAGAGCAGCTCGGCGGACCGCTCCGGGACGGCGTCCGCGCCCGGCGCGAAATCGGCCGCCAGCTCCAGGACTCGCTCGAGGGACACGTCGTCGACGAACGAGTCCGGGTGATCACATCCGCGCGTCTCGGTCGCGTCGGCGCCGCACCGCGGGCACGTGGTCCGCCAGCTGATCGCAGGGCGCGATCGCGTCCGGTATGCCGGGCCGCCGGTGACGAGGTTCCCGATCCAGAACACCCCGACGGTCGGCGTCCCCACCGCGGCTGCCAGGTGCAGCGGCCCCGTGTCGTTCGCGATCACGAGGCGCGCGCCCGCGAGGAGGCCGACGAGCGCGGGCAGCGAGAGCCGGTCGACGAGCACGACCGGCACATGGCGCATCGCGCTCGCGACGTCGTCGGCGATCGACGCCTCGTCGGCGCCCGTGCCGGTGACCACCACGCGCAGCCCGCGCTCGCCGAGCGCGTCGCCGAGGCCGGCGAAGCGGTCGGCGGACCAGCGCCGGCGCGGGTCGGTCGCGCCGGGGTGGAGGACGGCGTACGGACCGTCCGCCGCGAGCACCTCGCTCGCGGCCGAGCGATCGGCGTCGGTCAGCGCGAATCGCGGGTCGAGCGTGACGGGCGGCGCCCCGACGAGGCCGACGATCTCGAGCGCCCGCAGCAGCTCCGACTGGTAGTGGAGGAACGGGATCGAGCGGTCGAGCCGTGGCGCGCCCGGTGCCTGTGCCCCGGCCGTCACCCGCGCACCGAGGGCGGATGCAACGGGGTTCGACTCCCCACCACCGCCGTGGAGCTGGACGACGAGGTCGAACCGCTCGGCGCGCAGCGAGTCGAGGATGGACGCGGGGCGGATGTCGTCCGGCGTGCCGGGCAGGGGCCGCGTCGCGTCGCCGTGCGTGGCGAGCGCCCGGCCGGCGTGCCAGACCGCGCCGACAGGCAACGGGATCACGCGGTCGATGGGCCCGGGCCGTCCCTCGACGAGCGCCGCGTGTGTCGCGGTTCCGACGAGGACGATCTCCGCGGCCGGATACGCGGCACGGAGCGCCTCGAGCGCCGGCAGCGCCTGAATGAAGTCGCCGAGCGCTGACGCGCGGATGACGCCGAGGCGGGCGACATCCTCCACGAGCGGTCCGGACGTCGCCGGGATGGGGGCCGCGCCGCGAGGGCGGCCCGAACCGGGTGCGGCAAGCGGAGCGGGGGACACGCCAGCGACCGTATGCGCCTGCGCGTGGCGGTCGCAGACGATCGCGCGGGCCGCGCGTGGCACGAGGCTCGCGGGTCGGCGCAGATGGTGCGCGGCCCTGGCGTACGCTCCGACCAGGAGGTGCCGCGTGCGAGTCGGGATCGTCGTCCCGCAGGGCTGGACCGGAGAGTACGACGGTTGGGACGCGTCGCGGGCATGGGCTCGGTCGGTTGCCATCGCCCACGACGCAGAGGCGCTCGGGTTCGAGTCGGTGTGGCTGTTCGACCATGTCCAGACCGAGCCGGTGCCGACCGACGAGATCACGTTCGAGGCGTTCGTCGGGCTGTCGGCGCTCGCCGTCGAGACGGCCCGCGTCCGCCTGGGTCACCTCGTGCTGTGCGCCGGCTATCGCAACCCCGCCCTCGTCGCGAAGATGATGTCGACGCTGGACGTCGTCTCCGGCGGGCGAGCGGAGCTCGCGCTCGGGGCGGGCTGGAAGCGCGATGAGTACGAGGCGTACGGGTTCGGGTTTCGGCCCTTGCGCGAGCGGATGGCGCTGCTCGAGGACACGCTGGAGATCGTGACCCGGATGCTCGAGCCCGGGCACGCGACGTACGAGGGCACGCACGCCTCGGTGCGGGACGCGATCAACGACCCGAAGGGCGTGCAGCGGCCGCGGATCCCGATCATGGTCGGGGGAAACGGCCCGAACCGGACGTGGCGGCTCGCCGCACGCTTCGCCGACGAGCTCAACCTCGACTGGCTGTCGCCCGAGGAGGTCGTCGAGGCCCGACCCGTCATCGCGAGTCGGTGCGAGGAGATCGGCAGGGACCCGCGCACGCTCCGGGTGTCGGTGAACATCGGCCGGTCGCAATCGGCGCGCGAGGGCCACGGCCGCATCGACGTGTTGCGCCGGTATGCGGATGCCGGCGTGGACCGGGTGATGACGCTGATCACCGCGAGCGCCGGCGACGACGCGGCGCTCGAGCGGTTCGCGAATGACTCGGTCGCGGCCGGTTGCGAGCTGGAGGCCTGAGGGAGCGGGGACGATCGCGCGGCATCGGCGCGTTCCGGCGCGCGGCCGGCGGTCAGGCGTCCTCGTGCCAGCGGACCACCGGGACGGGAGCGGCTGGATCGGCCGTCGCGAGGAACGCCGCGAGCGACTCCGCCTCGAGATGGATCTCGGCGTGCTCGTCGGATGCGTGCTCGACCATCGGCCGGATCACGAGGCGCGCCGCCTCGCCCTTGCGCGTCGCCTTCTCGAGCTTCCAGATCCCCGCGACGTGGCCGTCGACCAGGTACACGGGCGCGGTGATGTTGTCCCCCAGCTCCGGCCACTCGAGCGACGGGATGATCCGCGACCGGTCCTCGTGCGACAGCAGGGCGTTGTCGTAGTCCGGGAGGAACCGCACGCGTGCCGGGAGGTCGGGGTCGGAGATCACCCCGTCGGGCAGGTCGAACAGCTCACGACCGCGCTCGTCCCGGTACGTCCGGAGCGCGGGGCGCATCCGCTCGACCACCGGGCGCAGCCCGGTGAGCCGCGACCAGGCCTGCATGTCCCCGACGGTCGCGGGGCCGAAGGCTCGGAGATACCGGCGGAGGAGCGGCTCCGGGTCGGCCTCGGCCGCGATCGACCTGCCGGTCCACGCGTCCAGCGTCGTCAGTCGCGCGTCTCCGCTCCGGCCCCACAGGCCGCGGGGCGTCGCCTGGAGCGTGGGCAGCAGGTTCCGGATGGCGTAGGCGAGGCTGCCGGGATCGCCATGGGTCGCCTGCGCGCCCAGCTCCGTCCGCAGCTCCGCCAGCGTCCGCGGCCGTTCCTCCACGAGCGCCCGGCCGAGCGCGAGGACGGGCTCGACGTCCACCCCTTCGATCCCGCGCGACCACGTGCGGTTGGCGAACAGCTCGCGGTCGAGCACCGGCTGGATGACGGGCCGGATCGCCGCGGCGTCGTCGGTCGAGACCAGGTGGATCGTGCCCCGCATCAGGACCATGCGGACCGCGCGTCGGTCCTCCATGGCGGTCGAGAGCGCCGCGGGCTCGAACCGGGCCAGCCGGGCGCGAAGGGCGATGTACGGCGACGTCGGGAGCTGCGCCTGGAGCCCGACGAGGTGCTCGACCGCGTCGAGCGGGTCCATCAGGACCGGCTCGAGGAGAAGCTGGCGTGCGAGGAGCGTCCGGTTCAGCGTCCGCTGCGAGAGGACCGGCTCGGGCATCGCCCAAGCCTACGTCGCAACGCCGGCGGATCGCGGGGTAGGATCACGGCACGCGGGAGTAGCTCAGTTGGCAGAGCGGCAGCCTTCCAAGCTGCATGTCGCGGGTTCGAACCCCGTCTCCCGCTCCACCCTCGTTCACCCGCGCTAAGGGTCGCGTGATCGGGGAGTAACGGCTCCGTCCGGCCGGCGTCTTCTCACCCACAGACGCCGGAGCACTCATGACACATCCCGTACGTGACGACCAGCGCCGCGAGACGATCGCGCGCTTCTTCGCAGCAATCCAGGCCGGCGATCTCGCCGTGCTGCAGGAGGTGCTGACCCCCGATGCGGTCACGCGGTGGCCGCAGTCCGGCGAGCGCATCACCGGTGCCATTAGCTGCATCAGGGTGTACGAGGTCTACCCCGGCGGACCGCCCCAATTCGCCGTCCATCGCATCTCGGGCTGCGGAGACGCGTGGGTCGCAGAGTTGGTCGCCGACTACCCGGATGGCCGCTGGTACACGGCGAGCATCGTCGAGTTCGACGGGCCGCGGATCGCGCGGATGACGGACTATTTCGGACCCAGCTTCCCGGCGCCGGAGTGGCGGGCCGGCCTCGTCGATCCGGACGCCGGGACCACGCATCTCAGCTGACAGCCTTCGTTGACTCGGTTCCGGCTGTCTCGTACGCTCGCCCGGTGAGAGCGCCCGCCCCTCGGGGCTGTATGGACCTGCAGTGCTCCTGTCGTCGGCGAGCGTCGGCGAGGGTCGAGCACGCGGTCGCCCGCTAGGGCGCTTCCGCACCTTCCCTCTCCGGGCCTCGCATCCGTCGACGCGCTCCCTGCCCGGGCGCGCACGTCCCCCTCACCCGGAGCCTTCTCGTGACATCCCTGCTCACGCCCACGCCTGCCCGATCCATCGATCCCCGAGGCCAGCGCTTCGGTGCGGGCGTGTCGGCCATCGTCCTCGTCATCGCGTTCCTGCTCGACATTCCGTGGCTCGCGGTGCTCGTGGGCGCCAATCTCGCCATCTCGTCGTTCTTCGGCACCCGCTTCTTCCTCCCCGGCCGTGCCTGGCCGTTCGTCCGGCGGGCGCTCACGCTTGGCCCGACCGACCTCGAGCACGAGTACCCGCCGCGGTTCGCGCAGGCGCTCGGCGCAGCTGTCCTGGGTCTCGCGGGGCTCGCATTCGTCGTCGGCGCCACGCCGCTCGGGTGGGTGCTCGCCGCTGCAGTCGCCGGGCTCCAGACACTGCTCGCGATCACGGGGATCTGCGTCGGCTGCCGGCTGTACTTCCTGCGGTGGTACGTCCCGTCACTGTTCGCCCGGCTGTTCCGGCGTACGGACGCGCTCACGCCGCTCAACGTCCGGTCGATCCAGCGCGTGCAGTAGCAGATGAGGGTCGCGCCGGTGCTTCACGGCGGCGCGATCAAGGCCGGAAGTCACGGTGCAGGCGCGCCAGGGTTGCGTTTGGGAGCCGACGTGCTCGTGCATGCGTGGAGACCGCCACAGGGCCCACGCCACCTCACCCAAACGCGGGATGACCCACGCGGGAATCCACCCGTAGGCTCGCCCGGTCGAGGTGCGAGAAGGACGCACCCACTGCCCGTCTGTGAGCCACGCCATGCCTCCCCGACGCCTCCGGCTGCGCCGCCCCTTCCGCCGCGTGAGCCCGCGCGCGTTCATCGTCACGGGCGCCACGATGGCGGCGATCGCGCTCGTGCTCGGGCTGGTGGTCCCGAAGACAGCGCCGGCACCGGCCACCGGTCCGGTGTTCACCCCGGCAGGTGCGTGGTCGCTCCTCGACCTCCAGCGGCACCTCTCGGACGGCGATGTCGCGGCCGTGACGGCGACGGGCAGGCCCGGCGCGGTGGATGCGACGCTTGTCGCGAAGACGACGGCGGGGACCCTCGTGCCGATCGCCCTCGGCGTGGACGCGAGCGCAGCGACGCGGGCGATCGCCGCGCTCGGCTACGAGGACGTCCTCACGGCCGAGGCATGGGCGAGCGCTCGTGCCGGCCAAGCCCTCGCCCCGGCATCGGATCCCGTCCGATCCGTCGTGAGCCTCATGCTGACCACCATCCTGCTTGCCAGCGTGGGCCTCGTCGTCTGGGGCCTCCTTCGGGGCGGACTCGCCAGCCTGCCCGGCAGGCGACGCAAGCCATCGTTCGCGGTCGTGCATCCGGCGGCGGCTGGTGCGATCACGGCAAGCGCATCGGGCGGCGCAGGCGCCGCCGACGTCCGACTGGACGACGTCGCGGGCTGCGACGAGGCGAAGCACGAGCTCACCGAAGTCATCCAGTTCCTGCGCGAGCCCCAGCGGTTCGTCCGGCTCGGCGCGACGATCCCACGAGGCGTGCTGCTGTACGGCCCGCCCGGGACCGGCAAGACGATGCTCGCGCGGGCGGTTGCGGCGGAGGCCGGCGTCTCGTTCCTCCACGTCTCCGGCGCGGAGTTCGTCGAGAAGTACGTCGGCGTCGGCGCGAAGCGGGTCCGCGAGCTGTTCGTCCAGGCCCGCCAGCTCGGCCGGGCCGTCATCTTCATCGACGAGTTCGACGCGCTGGGGAAGGCGCGAGGCGGCGCCAACGGCCACGAGGAGCGCGAGACGACGCTCAACCAGCTGCTCGTCGAGCTCGACGGGTTCACCCCGGCAGAGGACGTGGTCGTCATCGCCGCTACCAACCGGCTGGACGTCCTCGATCCCGCCGTGCTCCGGCCCGGTCGCTTCAACCGCAAGATCCACGTCGGGCTGCCCGATGTACGGGGCCGGCGGGACATCCTTGCGGTCCACGCCCGGAACAAGCCGCTGGCGGGCTCCGTCGATCTCGACATCCTCGCGCGCAAGACATACGGCTTCTCGGGCGCCCAGCTCGCGGACATGCTGAACGAGTCCGCGATCCTCACCGCGCGCCGCGGGGGTGACGAGATCGAGATGCCCGACCTCCAGCAGGGCTGGCTCAAGGTCGCGATCGGCACGGGACGACGACGCTCGATGGACGAGCGCGAGCGGGCGATCATCGCGGCCCACGAGGTCGGGCACGCGATCTGCGGCCGCGTGCACGGCGATCGCCGCAGGGTCGAGGAGATCAGCCTGTTCGCGCATGGTGAGGCGCTCGGGGTCACGGTCAGCAGCCAGGAGGACAACGACCTGCCGTCGGAGTCCGACCTGCGGGCACGGCTGGTCGCCCTGATGGGCGGCCGGGCCGCGGAGGAGCTGCTGTTCCACGAGGTCACGGGGGGTGCGTCGAACGACTTCGAGAAGGCGACCCAGATCGCGACGACGATGGTGACCCGCTTCGGGATGGGTCGCGATCCCGAGGCCGGCGAGTACGGCAGCTCGGGGCGCGGGGTCCTGTCGCTGCTCGTGCCGCGGAACGGGTCAAGCCTGCCGTCCGAGGTCCAGCCGGCCGCGACCCGCGCGATCCGCGCGATCCTCGACGAGGCCTACGTGGACGCGTGCGAGACGCTCGCGGAGCACCTGGACACGCTGCGTCGGATCTCCGCGTTCGTCGTCCAGGAAGAGCGCGTCGACGGCGAGACCTTCGAGGAGCTGTTCGAGGGCCGCATCGACGTCGCAGCCGCCACAGCGGACTGGCGCCCGGCGACGGCTCGACCTCGCGAGTGGAGCGACGTCATCCCGTTCAGGGACCGCCGCTTCCGGGCAGACGCGCCGGTCGCCACGACGCCGGCCGTCTCGGACGCGGCGCGCGAGCCGAGGCGCGCGCCGTCGTCGCCGCTCCTTCCGATGCCCGTCCCGTCCGCAGCCGCGGCGGCGAGCGGACCCGCAGCGCCCGCTGCCGTCGGGGAGACCGCGGGAGCGCCTGCCGACGCCACCTCATCCAGGGAGTCCGTCTCGGGCGGGCCGGCAGAGGCGGCGCCCTCCTCCGCCGCCTCGGGCACACCGGTCGCCGGCCCGGACTCCCGCTCCTAGCATCGCGCGTCCGCGAGGGCACCCGGCTTCCAAGTCGAGAGGGAACCCTCGCGGACGCGCCGACGCAGTCTTCGAAACCGCAGTCGCGCTCGCGCGCCCGGGCATGCCGGCACGGCGGCCGGCACAGGAGGGAGAGCGGCGGCGGCCGGAGGGGGAACGTGCGACTCGGGGAGGGAGAGGCGACCGCCGCCGGGGAAACCGTGCGCGTCGGACCGTAACCAGCGGGCCGGACGGACGCTCCCCCATGTCACAGCGACATGGCGGGCGCGTGTCGAAACGGCTGAACACGCCTCCTCGGGCCAGCTGATCCGCGGGACGCGGGCGCGCGAATGGGTTGACGTCGCGTCCTCGGGACGCGATCCTGTTGCAACCCGTTGCAACTGCCACCCGTCGCGCTTCCAGGAGTCCCCGTTGCCCGCGTTCGACCTCGCACTGATCGACGCCCCCGTTGCCGCGCTCGCGGCAGGTGGCGTCGGGATCCTGTTCACCGGTCTGCTGCTGGGCTTCCGGCACGGCTTCGACTGGGACCACATCGCTGCGATCACCGACATCACGTCCACGACGGCTGCCGCGGACGCGGGAACCGAGATCCACGAGGCCGACCACGCGCTTCACCCGGACCGCTCGCACGGCCATGGTGGCCATGAGGAGGCCGGCCGGCACCTCGCCGCACTCCCGGCTGGTGCACGGCTGGCGGCGGCCGGCTCCATGCTCCGCACGACGGAGCACGTGACCGGCGGTTCGCGCCCTCGGGCCCCCGAGCGCGCAGCGCCGCCACGGGCACTCGCCGGCGGCGGGGCGGCCGTCGCGACGCTTCCCAGTCTCGCCGCGATGCCGGTGGGTCGTGCGCGGCTCGTCGCCGAGCAGCGGCGCGCGATCGCGCTGGGCACGCTGTACGCACTCGGGCATGCGGCGGTCGTGTTCGCGCTTGGTCTGCTTGCGCTCGCCTTCGGCGCCCTCCTTCCGGACTGGGTCGACCCGATCATGGCCCGCGTCGTCGGCTTCACCCTGCTCGTGCTCGGGATCTGGGTGTTCGTGTCGCTCTGGCAGTACCTGCGGAACGGAACCGAGTTCCGCCTCAGGAGCCGGTGGATGCTCGTGTTCGACGGCGTTCGCTACAGCTGGCGCCGGTTCCAGGCGAAGGTCCACGGCCATGAGCACGTCGCGCCGCTCGAGATGAGCTCGTACGGGCGTCGGACGGCGTTCGGCGTCGGGATGATCCACGGCGTCGGGGCCGAGACTGGGACACAGGCATTGCTCATCGCCGCCGTGGGCGGGGCCTCGGGCGCAGGCCTCGGGATCCCGATGCTGATCGCCTTCTGCGTCGGGCTCATCGCCTCGAATACGGTCATCGTCGTCGTGTCCGCCACCGGGTTCGTCGCCGGGCAGATCCGACGGCCGTTGTACATCGGCATCGGCGTCCTCGCCGGCGTCTTCTCCATCGCCATCGGGCTCGCGTTCCTGCTGGGCACCGAGAGCATCCTCCCCGACCTCACCCAGCTGCTGGGCGGCGAGCTGTGACCGGTCGGGCCTCGGGGGATGCCTCGGGGTCTGCCGATCAGAACGCCTGGGCGGCCGTACCCGCGCGGCTTCGGGCGAACGGGCTGCGCTGGACGCCGCAACGACGGCTCCTGCTCGAGGTGCTCGCCGGCACGTCGGGTCACGTGACCGGCGTCGAGCTGGTCGAGCGCTGCCGCGAGCTCGATCCGGGCGTGATCCCCTCCACCGTCTACCGGACGCTCGACGTCCTCGAGGAGCTGGGGGTCGTCCGCCACGCCCACGGCGTCGACGGGCGCGAGGAATTCCACATCCTGCCGGCCACGGACCACGGCCACCTGTACTGCACCAACTGCCACGGCGCGTGGGAGGTGGGCGCGGACGAGGCGGGTCCGCTCCTCAAGGCGATCGAGCGAACGCGGGGCTTCCGCGTCCAGCTGTCGCACCTGTCGATCGCGGGACTGTGCCAGGCGTGCGGGGAGTCATCCGCCGGCTGAGGTGGAGCGAACCATGGGCATGGAGCCCGACGTCGTCACCCGCCAGTCACGGTCGTTCGCCGGTCGCGTCGGCGGCGGCGTCGTCCCGATCATTCCGGGCCCCGGCCAGGAATCGGTCTGGGACTACCCCCGTCCGCCGCGCGTCGAGCCCGTCACGGCAGCGGTGCGTGTCGTCGTGGATGGCACGACGATCGCGGCGAGTGGCCGGGCGATGCGCGTGCTCGAGACGTCGCACCCGCCCGTCTACTACGTGCCGCGCGATGACGTCCGCGGATCCGCGATCCGTCGGGCGCGTGGCTCGAGCGTCTGCGAGTGGAAGGGCGTGGCCACGTACTGGTCCATCGTCACCGCCGGCCGCGTGATCGAGCGCGCGGCCTGGTCCTATGAGGACCCGACCCCCACATTCGCGGCGATCAGGGGCCATCTCGCCTTCTACGCGGGCCTCGTGGACGAGGCGTGGATCGGCGACGAGCTCGCGACGCCGCAGCCCGGGGGCTTCTACGGAGGCTGGGTCACATCGGCGATCGTCGGGCCGGTGAAGGGGGAGCCGGGCAGCTGGGGCTGGTAGCGGCGGGCGCGAGGCGTCGTCAGGACGCGGCGGCGAGCACCGCGTCCGAGAACCCAGGCCACGACTCGATCGCCCAGGCGCCGAACGTGCGGTTGGTGAGCGCGACGACGGCAAGCCCGGCATCCGGGTCGACCCAGAGGAACGTGCCGCTGCCGCCGAAGTGGCCATACGTCCGCGGCGAGTTGCGACTCCCGGTCCAGTGCGGCGACTTCACACCGGCGATCTCGGGGCCGAGCCCCCAGTCGTTCTCGTGCTGGATGCCGAAGCCCGGCAGCACGCCACGCAGCCCCGGGAACGCGACGGTCGTCGCGAACGCGGCGGTCCTCAACGAGACGAGCCGTGGCGCGAGCAGCTCGAAGGCGAGCGCCTCGAGGTCGCGCAACGTCCCGACGAGACCCTGCGACGGCGGGCCGGCGAGTCGTGCCCCGGTCATCTCCAGTGGGTCGAGGACCCATGCGCGGAGCAGCTCGTCGAACGGTCGGCCGTAGGCGGACTCGACCGCGAAGCCCAGCGCGTCATACCCGCTGTTGGAGTAGATCCTGGTCCGAGCCGGCGCGGACACGACCGAGTTCTCGTCGAACGCAAGGCCGGACGCGTGCGCGAGGAGGTGCCGAAGGGTCGAGCCCGGCGGACCGGCTGGATCGTCCAGCCCCACGATCCCCCGGTCCACGGCGACGAGGGCCGTCCACGCGGTCGCGAGCTTCGTCACCGACGCCCAGGGGAGCGCGACGTCGCGCGAGCCTCGTTCGGCCACGACGCCATTCCGGTCGAGCACGGCGACACCGCACCGCCCCGCGCCCCAGTCGTCCGCCAGCGCGAGGACGTCGCGGTCGAACCGCCGCTCGGAGCGGGAGAGGGGCATCGACCGGGTCGCTAGTCGATCGTCGGGACGCCGAGGATGTTGAACCCGCCGTCGACGTAGACGACCTCGCCGGTCACCGCCGACGACAGGTCCGAGGCGAGGTACAGGGCGGTGTTCCCCACGTCCTCGATCGTGATGTGCGACCGGAGGGGCGCGATCTCGTTGAACGGGCCGTACAGCTTCCGGAACCCGGCGATCCCGCCTGCGGACAGGGTGCGGATCGGGCCGGCCGAGATCGCGTTGACCCGGATGCCGTCCGGGCCGAGGTCCGCGGCGAGGTACCGGACCGATGCCTCGAGCGCGGCCTTCGCCACCCCCATCACGTTGTAGTGCGTCACGACCTTCTCGGCGCCGTAATAGCTCAAGGTCAGCACCGAGGACCCGGCGTGCAGGTATGGCCGCGCCTCCCGCGCAAGCGCCACGAGCGAGTACGCCGAGACGTCCAGCGCGGTCGCGAAGCCGTCGCGCGAGGTGTCCACGAACGCCCCGTCAAGGTCCTCGCGCTTGGCGTACGCGATTGCGTGAACGAGGATGTCGATCTCGCCGTGCGCCGCGTGCCACTTGTCCATCACGGCCTTGATCTGCTCGTCCGACTGGATGTCGCACGGCTCGACGAACGTGGAGCCGATCGACGTGGCAAGGGGCCGCACGCGGCGCTCGATGAGGCTTTCCACCGACGAGAAGCCCACCGTTGCGCCGGCGTCGTGGAACGCCTTCGCGATGCCCCACGCGATCGAGTGGTCGTTGGCCACGCCGAAGATCAGCGCCCGGCGGCCGTCAAGCAAACCCATTCAGCGGCTCCTCGCTCCGTCTGTCGTCTTCGCCGTGCATGATGCCGCACGGAACCGCGGCACGACCCGTGTTCGTGCGTGTGCGCACGTGTCGGACGACCGGATCGACGCCGCCAACTTCCACGCGGCTGCAAGGGCGTCCCCCGACGGCCGGGGGCCGGTGTGCCCGCCCGCCGAGTGCAATGGCCGGACCAGTTACCCGGACGGTCCACCATGCAGCACCGAGATACGGGACGGCTCGCCGGCCTGTTCACGCCCACTCGCCCCGTAGGCGCGCGGCGCCAGACGACGGTGGACCTCGTCTGCAATCCGGCCGACGACGCCGCCTTCCGTCGCGCCGCCGAGACGTTCCTCGCCGCCGGCGCGGCGAGTCCCGCCGGCCTCCAGCGGCTGCTCGGGCAGCGGTATCCCCA
>Ga0126313_10000459_pt1 | contig 19363 bp, 21 predicted proteins | sample Plot105A_FD_89954 | JGI IMG/M metagenome (GOLD analysis project Ga0126313, IMG submission 89954) | Serpentine soil microbial communities from UC McLaughlin Reserve, CA, USA - Plot105A | ecosystem: Environmental > Terrestrial > Soil > Grasslands | place: USA: UC McLaughlin Reserve, Lake County...
CGGGCGGAGGCGATCGCCTACAACCGCATCGAGGTCGCGCTCGCAGGAACGGCCGCGCTCGGCGCCGCCTTTCTGATGTACCTGATCAGCTAGTGGTGACCGAAGGCAGCTGGACGCTGCGATAGGCGGCGACCCCCGGCTCGCTCGGAACGCCCGAGGCCGGCAGCCAGGCGCCCTCGTTCTCGAGCCGCTCACGCAACTTGAGGCTCCGCTCGCCGACGCCCTTCTGCACCGTTCGCGTCACCGCCAGGCCGAGCAGGAGCGGCATCGCGCTCTCGCCGAGATGCCCGCCTTCGACGAGCGAGTGGTGCTCGAGCGAGTCGGCGAAGATCTGGACGAGCGCACCGTCCCTCGCGGCCTCGCGCAGCGACGCGACGGCGGTCTCGCCCACCGATGCCCAGCCCGCGAGCGCCCAGGGCGCCGCCAGCCAGTATTCCTGGCGGAGCGCGCCGACGGGATCGAGCATCGCCGCCCACTCGGCGAGGAGGTCGTCGAAGCCCTCGCGGAACTCCGAGAGCGTGTCGCCGTTCTCGCAGATGGCCGCCGGGAGCGCGACGCGAAGGCGGGGCGGACTCATCGGTCTGATTCTGACGCGCCGGGGCCCGGAGGGCTAGGCCTGAGCGCCGACCGCGTCGATCTCGCGGTTCATCGCGAGCAGGTTGAGGGCCTCACGCTCGATCTGGCGGACGCGTTCGCGCGTCAAGCCCATCTCGCGGCCGATCTGCTCGAGCGACTTCGGGTCGGGATCGCCGTCGAGCCCGAAGCGCAGCTTCACAACCTCTTGCTCTCGCCTCGGGAGCTCGTCGACGGCGCGCCGCAGCGCGTCGTGCTCGAGGCTGACGTGCACCTCCTGCTCGGGCCCGCCCTCGGTCACCGCCACGATGTCGCCAAGCGACGCATCGCCGTCGTCGCCGACCGGCTTGTCGAGGCTCGTCACGGCCCGGGCGGCGTGGCGCACCTCCCGCACCTGCTTGAGCGGGAGCTTCGACTCGCCGGCGATCTCCTCGTCGGTGGGCGGCCGCTCGAGCTCGGTGAGCAACTTGCGCTCGGCCCGGGCGATCTTCTGCTCGCGCTCCACGATATGAACGGGAATGCGGATCGTCCGGGACTTGTTCGCAACGCCGCGCTGAACCGCCTGGCGGATCCACCAGGTCGCGTAGGTCGAGAACTTGAAGCCCTTGCGGTGGTCGAACTTCTCGGCCGCTCGGATCAGGCCGATGATCCCCTCCTGGATCAGGTCGAGCAGCGATAGCCCGTGCCCCTGGTACTTCTTCGCGATCGACACGACGAGGCGCAGGTTCGAGTTGACCATCCGGTCCTTCGCCGCCTTGTCGCCGCGCTCGATCCGCTTGGCGAGCTCGACCTCCTCCGCCGCCGTCAGCAGCGGGTAGCGGCCCGCCTCGTTGAGAAAGAGCTGGAGCGCGTCCGTGGTCGAGACCGTTAGGTCGCCGTTCACGTACGTGCTGCCGGGCGCCTCCTCACGACCGCAGTCGTCGCGGATCTCGACGTCCCGCTCCTGGGCCGCCGCGTAGAACGACTCGATGTCGGAATCGTCGGGCTCGAGCTCCTGGATGAGCTCGTTGACCTCCGACAGCTTGACGCAGCCCTTCTCCTCACCCTGCTCCAGCAGTACTGCCAGTTGGTCTGTCATCTCTCCTCGTATCCCCGTCTCGATTAGGCGCCTAACACCGGGAAATGAAACCGTAGCGTCGAACGAATCACGCGGCTCGAACACCGTTACCACGTCTGGAGGGGCGGATGAGAAACCGTTCGCTGGCCCAGACGCCGGTCGAGATCTAGGTCGCTGCGTGGATCCGGCCGGCCGACTCGGCGAGGCGTCCTCCTGAGCGACCGGCCCGGATCGCGACGGCCTCGGCCAGGATCGACAGTGCGGTCTCGGCCGGCGTCGAGGCGCCGAGATCGAGCCCGGACGGCCCTGCGAGCCGCTCGAGGTCCGTTTCGTCTAGCCCCGCTTCCAGAAGCCGCTCGCGCCTCACTGCCTGCGCCCTCCGCGAGCCGAGCGCGCCCACGTAGAAGGCGGGCGAGCGCAACGCCGCGACGAGCGCAGGGAGGTCGAGCTTCTCGTCGTGCGTGAGGACGACGACCGCGCTGTCCTCGTCGAGCCCGATCCGCCCGAGGACGTCTTCGGGCCAGCCGACGTGGAGCTCATCCGCGCTAGGGATCCGCTCGCGCGTCGCGAGCTTGGCCCGCGTGTCCGCGACGACAGTCCGCCAGCCCAGCGGGCCCGCCAGCGCGCAGAGCGACTCGGCGACATCCACCGCGCCCAGTACGACGAGCTTCGGCGGCGGGCCGAAGACCTCGACGAACATCTTGCGACCCTCGTGCTCGACGAGCCCGGTGCGCCCGTCTGCGGCGAGCTCCGCCGGCCCGTCGCCGATCACCTCGTCGCCGACGAAGAGCGTCTTCGCGCCGAGCGGCTCGCCCGCGACGACGGTGAGCAGCACGGCCCGCTCCTCACGCTCGATCGCGAGGCGCAACCGCTGATAGAGGCTCATTCCAGTCGTTCGAGAAAGACGTCGATCTCGCCGCCGCACGGGAGGCCGACCTCGAAAGCCTGCTCGTCGGCGATCCCGTAGGTCAGCAGGGCCGGGGCCCCGCCGTCCAGGACCTCCTTGGCGCGCTCAGCGACATCCGCCTCCACACAGCCCCCGGAGACCGAGCCGGAGAGCTCGCCCCGCTCCGATACCGCAAGCTTGGAGCCGATGGGCCGCGGCGCCGAGCGACGCGTGGCCACCACGGTCGCGATCGCAACCCGCTCTCCACGGGCGCGCCAGCGCTCGACGTCCGCGAGTACCTCCTTCACGGGCCCGATCGTATCGTAGGCGCCGTGCGTGACGTCCTCAGCCAGATCGAGGAGATGCTGGCAGCAGGCGGGCACGATGAGGGCGTCGTCTCGCTCGCGCTCGTCGCGGGGTCGGAGATCGAGCTGCCCGAGGACGAACTGAACGCCGCGCTTCGCCGGTCGCTGCTGCTCCTCGCCGCGGCAGGCGACCCGCATCGCGAGCTCGAGCTGCACGGCCGTGCCGTGACCGCCCTCGCCGCCGACCTCGACGTCCCGGCCCGCCGCAGGCAGCTCGCCGAAAGGCTCGCTACTCTCCGCCGGCCCGCCGCGGGCCTCCCGCTCGTCGAGGGCACGCTTGCCAGGCTCCTCGCGGACGGAGACCTCGCCTGGCAGGCGTTTGCTTGTGCGGTACTCGCCCACGAACTAGGGTCTTGAGCGATTACGACGGCTGCCGATAACCCCGCTGACTGTGGCATCCGTTCAGGAGGGGTCCTCTTGCATCTTCGTCTGCTCGTAATCACACTCGCCGCGGCCTCTCTGGGACTTCCCGCGACCGCGTTCGGGTCGGAACTGATCGACCGGAACGCCAGCAACATCCAGCTGAAGGTCTCGGCGAACGGGAAGCAGGCGCTGCTCCTCTACCGCGCCCGCGGCCGCCAGCAGCACGTGCTCGCCTGGGGCGCAAAGAACGCGATCGCGCCGACGCACGCACGCAAGCAGGTCGAGTTCAAGCTCGACTACTCGGGCGGCTGGGGGACGTACCGGAAGAACGTCTGGAAGACGTTCCGCGACCACTGCCAGAAGTACGACGGGCCGTCGATCCAGTGGGTCAAGGTGGCGTGCAAGGCGCCTGACGGCTCGTACTGGACCGTCCAGAAATGGCAGCGTCAGCTGCCGAACTTCGGAGTCAACCCGAAGTACAGTCACGCGGTCTGGGAGCTCCGCCTTTCGCACTGGTCCGGCCCCCTCCCCGAGTTCGTGGTCAAGCTGAACTGGACGCGCTGGGGACTGACGCGCGTCTACGACCACCTGTACGGCTACCTCCGCTACCAGGGCAAGCCTGTTCACGGCTTCCGCTCGACGCCCGGAGGCCAGCCGCTCGACTCGTTCGGGCGCAACATCTACGTCGACACGTTCAACTCGAAGTACGGCCAGGGCTGGAAGCGCGAGAACAGCTTCCTGACGCACAGGGGCAGCGGCGTCTTCTGCTACGGCTTCTACCCGCACGGACGGCGCCCGGTCGGAAAGGGCGAGCGCTACCGCGCGACCGTGATCGGCCCCGGCGTGACGCCTGACTTGCTCTGGCAGTCGGACGCGCCCGGCCCGTTCGACGCGACCGTCGACCAGGTTGCGAACGCGGAGCTGAACTCGTTCGGCGACCCTCTCTGCAGGGGCAGGTAGCGCGGCCCGACATACTGCCGCCGTGATCGGCGGCGACGAGCTGCGGAACGTGATGCGGCTCATTCCCGCGCCCGTCGCGGTGGTCACGGTGGATCTCGAAAGCGAGCGGATCGGCCTGACCGTCGCGTCGCTCGTCTCGCTCTCGCTGGAGCCGCCGCTCGTCGGGGTGGCGATCCGGCGCGACGCTGCGCTCCACGAGCTGCTGCGCCGCGCCGGCGAGTTCGGGATCAGCATCCTGGCCGAGGGCCAGGAGCACCTGGCGCAGCACTTCGCACGCGGGGTCCCGCCGATCGCGCTCTGGCAGGGGATACCCGTGCGCAGCGAGGAGGGCCCGCCGCTGCTCGAGGACGCACTCGCCTGGCTTCGCTGCAGCCTTCGCGACGAGCACGAGACCGGCGACCACACGCTCTTCGTCGGCGAGGTGACCGCCGCCGAGACCGGCCGGGCCGAGCGCGCGCTCGTCTACCTCGATCGGCGCTACGTGTCCGCGTGATCGACGCCGTCGTCTTCGATCTCGACGGGCTCCTACTCGAGACCGAGGAGATCTGGGACGAGGTGCGCGAGGCGCTCGCTCGCGAGCGCGGCGGCCGCTGGAGCGAGTCCGCGCAGCGCGACATGATGGGCATGAGCTCCCCCGAGTGGTCCCGCTACATGCACGACATCGTCGGCCTCCGCGAGCCGCCCGAGGAAATCAACGATCTCGTCGTGGAGCGAATGGCCGAGCGCTATCGCTCGCATCTGCCGCTTCTGCCGGGCGCCGTCCAGGCGGTCGAGCGGATCGCCGCGCGCTGGGCGCTCGCGGTCGCGTCGTCGTCGAACCGCCAGCTGATCGACCTCGTGCTCGAGCTCTCAGGGCTCGCGAAGCACTTTCGCGCCACGGTCTCCTCGGAGGAGGTTGCGCGCGGTAAGCCCGCGCCCGACGTCTACGTGGAAGCGGCCCGGCGACTCGGCGTCGAGCCGACACGGGCGGCGGCGATCGAGGACTCCGATGCCGGCATCCGCTCCGCCGCAGGCGCAGGAATGCGCGTGGTGGCGATCCCGAACCGCTCGTTCCCGCCTGGCGAGGAGGCCTTGGCCCGCGCCGACGTCGTGGTCGACTCGCTCGCAGACCTGACGCCGGAGGCGGTCGTCGCTAACGGCGGCGAATGAGCGTCATTCCGTCGCGGACGGTTAGCAGCACCTGCTCGACGCGGTCGTCATCCCGGACGTGGTCGTTGAAGCGCTGGATCGCGCGGGTCGAGTCGTCGTCGGGCTCGGAGACGACGCGGCCCGACCAGAGCACGTTGTCGGCCACGATGAGCCCTCCGTCGGCGAGCATCGGCAGCGCGGCCTCGTAGTAGTCGACATACCCTGACTTGTCCGCGTCGATGAAGACCAGGTCGAACGGGCCTTCGAGACCGGCGATCGTCCTACTCGTCTCGCCCGCATCACCGACGCGGTAGTCGATCCGGTCGACGACGCCGGCCTCGGCCGCGTAGCGGCGCGCGATCTCGGTCGTCTCGGCGTTGACGTCGAGCGTGACGATCCGGCCGTCGTACGGGAGCGCCGAGGCCATGCAGATCGAGGAGTAGCCCGTGAACGTGCCGACCTCGAGCACACGCCTTGCGCGGAGCGCGCGCACGAGGAACGCGAGAAAGCGGCCCTCGAGCGGGCCGACCATCATCTGGGGCACGGTCGTCTTCGCCCGCGTCTCCTCGGCGAGGCGCTCCAGTACCTCGCCCGGCGGCTCGCTGTGCGCCTCCGCGTACGTGTCGACGGCTGGGTCGACGACCGGGCTCACTCGACCCGTCCCACCAGGACGCAGCCGTTGTGGCCGCCGAGCCCCATCGCGTTCGAGAGCGCTACGTCGACCTCTGCCTCGCGGGCCTCGTTCGGCACGTAGTCGAGGTCGCAGGCCGGATCAGGATGCTCGTAGTTGATCGTCGGCGGTAGTACGCGGTGGTGGATCGCGAGGACGCACATCATCGCCTCGATCGCGCCGGCGGCGCCAAAGCAGTGCGCGGTCATGGACTTGGTCGACGACACCGCGAGGTTGTAGGCGTGATCGCCGAACACCTGCTTGATCGCATTCGTCTCGGCCGCGTCGCCGAGCGGGGTCGAGGTGCCGTGCGCGTTGACGTAACCGACTCGCCCGGGCTCGACCCCGGCGCGACGGAGGGAGGCCCGCATCATCTCGGCGACTCCGGTCGCCTCGGGCTCGGGCTGCGCCATGTGGTGGGCGTCGTTCGAGGCGCCGTAGCCGATGACCTCGGCATAGACCGTGGCGCCCCTGGCTCGCGCCGCCTCGAGCTCCTCCAGGACGAGCACGCAGGCGCCCTCACCGACGACGAAGCCGGCTCTCGTCGCGTCGAAGGGACGCGAGGCGCGAGGCGGATGCTCGTCCTCGACCGCGAGCCCGCGCATCGCGATGAACCCGGCGAAGATGAGCGGGTGAAGGCAGGCCTCGGTGCCGCCCGCGAGCACGGCGTCGACGTCGCCCCGCTTGATCAGCTCGGCCGCCTCGCCCACCGCATGCGAGCCGGTCGCGCAGGCCGACACGACGGCGTAGTTCGGCCCCCTGAGCCCGAGCGAGATCGCGAGCTGCCCGCTCGCCGAGTCGACGAGGACGTTCGGGAGGAAGTGCGGCGAGACCCGGTCGGGGCCCCGTTCGCGCATGACCTCGGACTGCTCCATGATCCCGAGGAAGCCGCCGATCGCGGAGCCGAGGACGATGCCCACACGGTTCGGGTCGAAGCCGTTGAGGCCGGCGTCGTCGATCGCCTCCTTGCCGGCCGCCACGGCGAGGAGCACGTTGCGGTCGAGGCGGCGCGCCTCCTTCGGCGAGACGATGTCGGCGGGCGGCTCGAAGTCCTTCACCTCGGCCGCGATGCGGACCGGCGAATCGCTCGCGTCGAACGCCGTGATCCAGTCGATGCCGCTCCGCCCGGCGACCGCGGCCTCCCACGTCGAGGGCGCGTCGTTGCCCAGCGGCGTGACAGCCCCGAGGCCGGTGACGGCGACGCGTCTCATGGCGGAGAGGTTACGGCCCGCGGCTCACCCTGAGCGCGACTTTCGTCCCGCGGACTCGCCGACGGCCGGCGCGAGGGCTCTGACCGAGCACGACCCCGGCCTTCGCGCTCGAACGCACGCGCGACACCTTTCCGACCGAGCAGTGAGCCCTCGCGAGCAGGACCTTGGCCTTCGTGAGGGTTCGCCCCTTGAGCCGAGGGACCAGGCACACCGGTCTCCCCGACCCCGGCGGCGGTGCCGGCGGTGCCTGCGGCGGCGTGTAGCCGCAGGGATAGGACTCGATCCCCGAGACCGCCACCCGTGCCGTTCCGGAGGAGATCCGGCCGGCCTCGACGGTGACGCCCTCGCAATCGGCGAGCTCGATCGTGTCGGTGCCATCGGCTCCCGTGTCCGCGACCCTGACGCCGGCGCCGAGGTCAGCGAGATCGAGCCGATAGGTGTCCGAGCCTCCCTGGCCGTCGAGGGAGTCGTTGCCGGAGGCCGCAGTAATCCCGTCGTCGCCGGCTCCGCCGAACACGCGGTCGTCGCCGTCGCCTCCGCTCAGCGAGTCGTTCCCGGCGCTTCCCCGCAGCGTGTCGTCGCCGGACTCACCGTCGATCTCGTCGCTCAGCCCGCTGCCCGTGATCGTGTCGGCTCCCTCGTCCCCCAGCAGGCTGACGTACTCGGCACCCGGGAACGCGGTCGGCGTCACGGCCGCGAGATCGATCGCGTTCGCGCCGGGACCGCCGGTGATCTCGACCGACTGGACGGCACCACAGGGAGCCGGGTCGCCGTCGGGATCGGCGCCGTTGACCTTCGCGGTCCCACCCGAGCAGGCGACGGCGATCGCGTCCGCGCCGTCGCTCGACGCGGTCAGCGTCCCGAAGGCGAAATCGGCCGTGACGGCCGCCGAGGCGGCTCCCACGGCGACGAGGAAGATGGTCGCGGCGACCGCGACGACCGCGCGTGTGCTCACCGATCTCTTGTAGCACTCGCGCGCTCGAGCCGAAAGCGACCGAGCTGGCGGCCGGCGAGGAACGCCCGGCCGCGAAAGCCGTCGCCGTCGGGCTCGAGCTCGTCCACCAGGCCCGGCGGAAAGCGGTAGCGAAGCGAGCGTCCCACGACGTCGAACGGGAACCGGAGCGGCCCCGCGATCGTCACTCCGGCGCTACCCGCGATCTGCTTGCGAACGCCGACCATCGGTGGGAGCAGCCCGCCCTCTCGTCTGACGATCCACCTGCCGTCGAGATCGCCCACAGCGGTAGCGTTGCACCCGATGGTCCCGGCGAAACTGCCCTTCCCGCCGATGGAGGCCGAGCTCGTCTCGGAGCTGCCCGTCGGTGACGGCTGGCAGTACGAGCCCAAGTGGGACGGCTTCCGCGGGGTGCTCGAGAATCTGGACGGCGAGCTTCGGCTGTGGTCGCGCAAAGAGCGGCCGCTGCTGCGCTACTTCCCCGAGCTGCGGCCGCTCGGAGACCTGCTGCCGCCTCGGTCGGCGCTCGACGGCGAGATCGTGATCGCTCGCGACGGCGTGCTCGAGTTCGACCTGATGCAGATGCGCCTGCACCCGGCCGAGAGCCGGATCAACCGGCTGGCGGGCGAGATCCCGGCCGAGTTCATCGCGTTCGATGTGCTCCTCTGGGGCGACGAGCCGGTGCACGAGCGGCCGCTCGAGGAGCGTCGGGCGTTTCTGCAGGAGCACGCCGACGGCTTCCGCCTGTCGCCGTGCACGAAAGACGCCGAGAGCGCGCAGGCCTGGGTGGACACGTTCGAGGCGGCGGGGCTCGACGGCGTAATCGCCAAGCGAACCGACATGTCTTACAAGCCCGGCTCGCGCGAGGCTGTGACGAAGGTGAAGCCGTACAAGACCGCCGACTGCGTGGTCGTCGGCGTGCGCTGGAAGGCGCGTCCATCGCACCTCGCGACGTTGCTGCTCGGCCTCTACAACGCCGAGGGGCGTCTCGATTACGTGGGATCGGCGGCCGTGGCGGCAAAACGGCACACCGAGATCCTCGAACGCGTCGAGCCGTTGATGAAAGACGCGCCCGAACGTCGCTTCTCCGAGCCAAACCGCTGGGGTACGGGCGAACTCGAGGAAACCGCGGTCCGGCCGGAGCTTGTCGCCGAGGTCCGCTACGACAAAGTTCAAGGCAACCGCCTGCGACACGGCACGCGGTTCCTCCGCTTCCGCGACGACAAGGATCCCGCCGACTGCACCTGGCGGGAGCTCCGCCCGCCGCGCAAGCCTGGCGATCCGACGTTCGAGTCGCTACTCGCGACTGCCTAGGACTTCTTCGCGCGCGACGGCTGGACCCGCGCCGGCTCGCCCGGCATCTTCGGGAAGTTCGGCGGATACGGCGCCTCGCCGAGGCCCTCGCGCTCGTCCCGCTCGACCCACTCGAGCAGCTTGCGGAGGTCGCAGACGGCGTCGTCGATCCCGGCCTGCACGTCGCCGAGCTTCGCGAACCGCTCCCGCATCGTCGGGATCGTGAAGTCCTCCGTCTCGACGTCGGGGAGCTCGTCCCACATGACGGGCGCGGATACGGTCGCGTCACGCCGCGCGCGCACCGAGTAGGCGGACGCGATCGTCCGGTCGCGCGCGTTCTGGTTGTAGTCGATGAAGACGCGCTCGCCGCGTTGCTCCTTCCACCACGCGGTCGTGACGAGCTCGGGCGCGCGGCGCTCGACCTCACGCGCGAACGCGAGCGCGCACCGGCGCACCTCCGGGAACGTCCAGCTCGCCTCGATCCGGCAGGCGATGTGGATTCCTCGGTTCCCGGAAGTCTTGGGCCAGCCGGTATAGCCGAGCTCATCGAGCACCTCGTGGACGACGGCAGCGACCTTCTTGCCGTCCGCAAACATCGTCCCCGGCTGCGGGTCGACGTCGATCCGTAGCTCGTCCGGGTGATCGACGTCGGCGCGCCGAGACGGCCAGGGATGGAAGTCGATCGTGCCGAGGCTCGCCGCCCAGGCGACGTGCGCGACCTCGGTCACGCAGAGCTCGTCGGCGTGCCGCCCGGACGGGAACGCAACGCGCGCGACCTCGATCCAGTCGGGCCGCTTCTCGGGCACGCGCTTCTGGTAGATCGCCTCGCTCTCGGCGCCGCCCGGATGCCGCTTGAGCTGGGTCGGCCGCTCGTACAGGGCGCGCACGATCCCCTCGCCGACGTCGACGTAGTACTGGACGTGGTCGAGCTTCGTCTCGCCGCGTTCGGCGAAGTAGATCTTGTCCGGGTTGGTCACCTTGACCGTCCGGCCGCCGACGTCGAGCTCCACGAAGGGCGTAGGCATGCCCTGCGTATATCACCCTTCGGGGGCATGCCCGTGCCCGAGAGGGCGCGGAAGATGCGTCTGCCGGCTCCCCCCTCACACCCCGGCACCTTGCGGCGCCCGTCACGAACTGCGGCCTTTCGATCGCTTTTCTGGCGGGTCGTCGCGTTTTCGGGGACCGGAACCTGAGCTATCCTGAGCCGTCTCGGAGAAGTGGCCGAGTGGCTGAAGGCGGCGCCCTGCTAAGGCGTTAAGGGGGTAATCACCTCCTTCGAGGGTTCGAATCCCTCCTTCTCCGTAAGCGCGGGGGAACCCATGGTTCCCCCACCGGCCCCTCTTGGGAAAAGCGGATTAGAAGACGCGACGGTAGAGCGAGCAGCCCTTGCAGACCTCGGGTGGATCGCCCCGCGGTCGTAGTCCTTCGCGGAACTCCTCGTACGGCTCGCTTCTCCAGATCTCCTCGAAGCCTGCTTCCTCGAGGTTCCCGAGGACCACACGATCGGCGCCCATCACCATGCAGCACGGCTGCACCTTCCCGTCGTGCGTGACGTATGCCCCCTCGAACGGCCAATGGCAGCCGACACCGCCGGGCAGCGGCGCAGGGCTCTCGGGCTCGCGGAGCCTCGGCAGGCGGATTTCGACGCCTTCGCGCTCGGCGAGGCGACGAGCCTCGTCGAAGACGGCCTCGGCGCGTTCGTGCTCGCCCTGCCACAGGGCCTCGCGCTCGGCGAAGCGGCGGATCTCCATGTACGACCCGGACGGATCGGTGTCGCCGAACGAGTGGGAGAGGTTCTGCACCCAGACCGAGTCGACGCCCCATTCGGACGCGAGGCCGACGAGGTCGGGCAGCTCGCGCAGGTTCCGGCGCATCGCGACGAAGACGATCTGAACGGTCGGCCGGTCGGCGCGGAGACGGCGCTTGGCGCCGACGAGACCGCGGATGTTGCGCGTCACCAGTCCGAAGTCAGAGCCGTCGCGAATCGACTCGTACGTCTGCTTCGTCGCCCCGTCCAGCGAGACGTGAAGCCAGTCCACGCCCGCTCGGACGAGCCGCTCGGATGCGTCGGCGGTGAGGAACGTGCCGTTGGTGTTGAACCCGGTGCGGATCTCTCGGTCCGTCGCGTACTCGACCATGCGGAAGAAGTCGGGCGCGAGCAGCGGCTCGCCGAGGCCTTGCAGCGTGAGCTTCTCGAGCCGCGGCAGCGCGTCCACCAGGTCGCGGAACACGTGGAAGCACATCGCCCCGCTCTTTCGACCCAGCTTCGGGCGGTAGCGGACGAGGCACATCTTGCAGGCGAGGTTGCACGCGCCCGTGACCTCGACCTGGAGCTCGGTCGGGAGCGCCGTAGCGATCACGCTGCCGCCTCGAGCCGCTCGAGCTCCGCGAGCACGTAGCAGACGTCGATCGCGAGCAGGCCGGCGTGGATGTCCTGGGCGTGCGGGTCGCCGGGCAGGCCGGCCCAGAGCGCTCGGTGCTTCGGGCTCGGCGGCGGGCCCCAGTGCCCTGGCGCAATCGGGCCGAAGAGCACGACGGACGGCGTCCCGACCGCGGTCGCCAGGTGCGCCACCCCGGTGTCGCCGCAGACGACGCGCCCAGCGGCGGCGACGAGCCCTGCGAGATCCGTGACCGACGTCGTCCCGGCGTAGACGGCCCGGTCGGGCAGGCCGGCGTGGTCGGCAACGGTTCGCGCGAGGCCGACCTCGTCGGGACCGCCCGTGACCACGACCTCGCGCCCCAGCTCGCGCTCGGCACGCGCGACGGCGGCGAAACGTTCCGCGGGCCAGCGCCTCGATCCGCTCGCCGCGCCGGGATGGATCAGCGTCGCGCCCGGCGGTCCGAACAGCTCGACGTCGAGCCGCAGATCGTGGGGATCGGCGGGTATCCCGGTCTCGTCGAGCAGCCGGCACCAACGCGCGACCTCGTGCTCGTCGGGCCGCCATGACGGCATGCCGCGGCTCTCGGGGATCTCGGCGTGCTCGAACGCGACCAGCCGCCGCGGCCGCGCCGCAAGCACCAGCCGATGGCTCTCCGGGCCGCGTCCGTGGAGGTTGACGGCGACGTGCGGTGAATCGACGGGCATGGCCGCGGTCACGCGGTCGACCGCGCCCGACAGCTCCGCGAGCGGCGCAAGCACCTCGGGCGCGACGAGCACGACCTCGTGCCCGGCGAAGGCACGCCGCAGCGCTCGGAGAGCCGGAATTCCTGTCAGGAGGTCGCCCAGGCCGAGGTTCCGCAGGACGACGACGCGCGTCACGGCCATGACGATTCGCGCGCAGGCGCGACGAGGAGCTCCCTCACCTCGCACCCCGCGGGCTGAGCGAGTGCGAAGAGAACAGCCGCGGCCACGTCTTCCGGCCGGTTGAGCGCGGCGTCCGACGGCGGCTTGTACTGGTCGTCGCGCCCGTCGAAGAACGACGTGTTCATCCCGCCCGGGACGAGCAGCGTGACTCCGACGCGACCGGCCGTCTCCGCGGCGAGCGCGCGGGTGAAGCCGACGATGCCGAACTTGCTCGCGCAGTACGCGGTTGCGTCGGACACGGCGCGCAGGCCGAGCGTCGAGGCGACGGTGACCACACGTCCGCCGGTCCGCTCGAGCCAGGGGAGCGCCGCGCGGACGACGGCCGCCGTCCCGATCAGGTTCACCATGACGACGCGTTCCCAGTCCTCGGCGGGAACGTCGGCGAGCTTGCCGCAGGCATCCGTCCCGGCGGCGGCGACGACGGCGTCGAGCCGGCCGTGTCGGCGAGCCGCCGCCTCAACGGCGGATTCCGCCTCGCGCGGTCGCGCAAGGTCGGCCCGCACGAACTCGAAGTCGCGGCTCGGCGGGACGCGGTCGAGCACGATGGCTGCCCCACCGGATCGCCTGATGCCGGTCGCGACGGCCTCGCCGAGGCCCGACGAGCCGCCGGTGACGAGGACGACGCCGCTCTCAGGCGACACGCGCGAGCTCCTGGATCAGGCGCGTCGTCGAGCGACCGGCGACATACGGAACGATCGCCACACGCCCGCCCCACGACCGCAGAACGGCCGTCTCAGGCAAGTCCTGGACGACGTAGTCCCCGCCCTTCACCCAGACGTCGGGGCGCAGCAGCTCGAGTGCCGCGACCGGGGTGTCCTCGTCGAAGACGACCACGTCGTCGACGGCGGCCAGCGCGTTCAGGACGGCGACGCGGTCCTCCTGCGGCTGGACCGGGCGGTCGCCGCCCTTCAGGCGTCGCACGGACCGGTCCGAGTTGACGAGCACGACGAGGTGATCGCCGAGCGCCCGGGCGGCCCCGAGCGTGGCCACGTGGCCCGCGTGCAGAAGATCGAAGCAGCCGCCGGTCGCGACCACCGTCCTGGCTCGCGACCGCGCGAGCGACGCGGCGCCGCCTGCCGCGACGAAGCCCGAAGCGTCGCGCACGGCCGCGTCGACGGCCTCGCGCGCATTGCCCCCCGCGGCGAGGACGGCAGTCGCGGTGACGGCGAAACGGTCGCCGGCCCCACACGGGTCGCCGCCCTCGATCCGGGGAGCCATGATGCGCCGGGCCCTGCCCACGCCGTCGGCCAGAACGGCGCCTTCTGCGCCGAGCGTGACCGCGACGGCGCCTGCGTGCCAGCGCTCGCGAAGCGCGGCGGCGTCCTCGCCTGCAGCCTCGGCGCGGTTCGGCGTGATCAGCGTCATCCCGGGGATGGGAGTCGCGCCGCGCGGATGCGGGTCCCAGACCACGGGGGTGCCGAGGGTTGCCACGCAGGCGGCCAGCCCGTCGGCCTCCGCGACTCCGCGCCCGTAGTCGGCTACGAGGACTGCGTCCGCCGCGGCGAGCGCCTCCCGCACCTCCGACCCGGCAGCGCCCAGAGGTGAGAGGCGGCGCCCGCCGTGATCGACTCGGACGACCAGGCGGCCCTCCGCGCGCACGCGCACCTTTTGCTGGGTCGGCCCGCCGAGCCCCAGGTCGACGACGCGAACACCGGCGTCGGCGAGGAGCGCCTCGAGCTCGCGACCGGCTGCGTCGCGGGCGAGCGCCGTCACGAGCACGACCCCGTGCCCGTCGGACGCGGCCAGCACTGCGGCGAGGCCCGCTCCGCCCGGCCGTGTGCTGGAGCAGACGTCCTCGACCACCGGAACCGGCGCTTCGGGACACAGGCGCTCGGCGACCCCGTCGAGGTCGCGGTCGAGGAGCGCATCGCCGACGACAAGCAGGCGGCTCATCCGGCCACCGCCTCGGCGATCGACACTGCCGTTCCGAAGCCGAGTTGCACGTCGACCGCGGCGCAGAGCAAGTGAACGACCACCTGGTGGATCTCCTGAACGATCGCGGTCGCAGATGCTTCCACGCACACGGCGTCGTCGGCGAGCTCGGCAGCGGGGTTCGGGCTCGGCCCGGTCAGCGCCCACGTGGTCAAGCCACCGGCGCTCGCGGCCTCGAGCGCGGAGAGGACGTTCGGGCTGCGGCCCGACGTGGAGAGCGCGACGAGGACGTCTCCCGGCCGGCCATGTGCGCGGACCTGCCGCGCGAAGACGACCTCGCCGCCGTAGTCGTTGCCGATCGCCGTCAGGCTGGACGTCTCGGCGTGCAGCGCCAGTGCGGAGAGCGGTGGACGGTCGTGCACGTAACGCCCGACCAGCTCGCTCGTCAGGTGCTGCGCCTGGGCGGCGCTGCCGCCGTTCCCGGCCGCGAGCAGCCGCGCACCGCCGGCGAGCCGGTCGGCGACCTCGCGTCCCCAGCCGTCGATGCGATCGACGTCGCGCTCCAAGGCTGCCAGCGGCGCAGCGAGCGCGGCCAGGTGGGCTCGGCCCGTCAGGACGTCTCTCATCGAGCTGCCCCCGTCGCCGCGAGACGCACGGGCGCAACCTCGCCGTAGGCATGGAGCGTCGCGTCGGCGACCCGTTCCCAGCTGAACCGCGTGCGTGCCCGCGCGACTCCGGCGCGCCTGAGCGCTGCCCGCCGGCCAGGGTCGTCGAGCAGGTCGCGCACCACCCGCGCGATCGCGTCCGGCCGCCGCGGCGGAATGTGCCGCCCCGTCACCCCGTCGACGACGCTGTCGATCAGCCCTCCGACCGCGGATGCAACGACCGGCACCCCGCACGCCATCGCCTCGAGCGGCGCGATCCCGAAAGGCTCGTACCACGGAGCGCACACGGCCAGGTCAGCCGAGCGAAGCAGGCGAGGCACGTCGTCGCGCCTGACCCCACCTCGGAAGCTCACGCGGTCGCCGACACCGGCGTCCCGGGCCAACGAGTGGAGCCGCCGGACTTCTGGATCGTCGAGGAGGCGTCCCCCCGGCTCAGGCCCGCCCGCAATCACAAGCTCGACGTCGGGAAGCGCTCTCAGCGCCGTGATCACGTTGCCGATCCCCTTCCGCTCGACGAGCCGGCTCACCGACACGAGCCGGTGCAGCCCCGGCGTGCGCGCGTCGGCGGGCCCGTCCGGACGGAACAGCCCGGTGTCGACGCCACACGGCACCACGCGGATCCGGTGGACGTCCCCGCCCATCCGCGCGAGCTCGAAGACCTCGTCGCTACACGTGGCGACGATCAGATCGGCACCCCTGAGCACCGCCCGCTCCTCGGCGATCCGCTCGGGCGGGCTCGTGTCCTTGGCGCCTTGGTGCCTCCGCTTGACGACTCCGAGCGCGTGGAACGTGTGCACGACGGGGATCCCGAGCGGGCGAGCGGCGGCGAGCGCGGCCTTTCCGGACATCCAAAAGTGCGAGTGCACGAAGTCGGGGCGCCGGGCGCGCCAGGCAAAGGCGAGTCGAGCCGCGAACTCGTCCATGAACGGCAGCAGCAGATCCTTCGAGATCACAGACGGCGGCCCGGCGTCCACGTGCTCGACCGTGACGCCCGGCGCCAGCTCGACCCGGGCCGGGAGGGACGCGTCGTCACGGCGGGTGTACACGACGACCTCGTGGCCCCGGCGGCCGAGTGCCGTCGCGACCTCGGCAACGCAGACATTCTGGCCCCCGGCGTCGACGCCGCCGAGGACGGCGAGCGGGCTGGCGTGCTCCGACACCATCGCGACCCTCACCGGCCCGCGACCTCCTCGAAGACTTGATCCCAATCGGCCAGAAAGCGGTCGAGCCCGTACCGCTCGCGCGCAGCCTCGCGGGCGGCGCGCCCGCACTCGCGTGCACGCTCCGGATCCGCCGCGAATTCCCGGAGCCCGCGGCGAAGCTCGTCGACCCGATTGCTCACGACACCCGCCGGAGGCGGGACGGCCTCGGCCACCTCGGTCGTCGCCAAAGCCACGACGGGCATCCCGAGGTGCATCGCCTCCAGCAACGTCAGCCCCAACGATGTCCAGCGGATGGGATGCAGGTAGACGCGGCGGCGCGCGAGCTCGTCGTGGAGCCGCCCCTGCGGCACGTCGTCGATCCCGCCGATCTCGTCCGCGCCCATGCCGAAGACGTCGAGCGGAACCTCGCCGTTGAGACGCGGGAGCAGGTCGGTGCCGGTCACGCGGCCGCGCCGGACCGGCTCGTTGATCGCGACGGCGGCGCGCGGAAGCTCGCCGGTATAGCGGTACCCGGGATCCACGATGCCGTGCTCGATCACCCGCGTTGCAGTCGACCCCGTGTCCCAGAAGAGCGCGTTGAAGTGGGTCACGTGCACGACCGTGAGGTCGTCGCGGTCCGCGCCCGGATGCCGCATCTCTGCGATGCGGCCCTGCGGGCTCGAGTGCTCGAGGTAGATCGTCGGCAGGCGCCGGCGGCCGAGCCAGCGCTCGGCGAGCTCGAGCTCGTGCGGTCGCTGGACGACGAGGACGTCGACGTCTGCTGCCGCGGCCTCTTTGCGCGTGACCTCGACAGCGTTGGCCGGCCAGTCCCAGGTCTGCGCGCGTCCCCGGCCGTCCGGCCCGCGGTCGGGGAGGACGGGCAGCAGGTACTCGTGCTGCCCGTGGACGAGCGCGGTCTGGTAACTGCCGTGGACGTGCCACATGAAGACCCTCACGCGGCGGCCTCCAGCGCCGGAGCCAGTCGCTCGACGGCCTCCATGACCTCTTGAATACCCACGCAGTGGAGGCACGGGTGGCCGGGGATGGGGCACTCGCGCGCGCGCGAGCCCGCGCAGGCCGCGTGCTGGTCGCCCAGGAGGACGTGCGGGACGTGCCAGGGCCGCCAGCGCTCAGCCGGGACGACAGGCGCGAAGAGCGAGATCACCGGCGTGCCGACGGCGGCGGCGAGATGCGCCGGACCTGTGTTGCCGACGATGACCGCATCGGCTTCGGCGAGCACGGCGGCGAGGTCGGCCAGGTCGGTCGCGCCGCCGAGGTCGAGCTGGTCGCCGGCGACGAAGCGAGTCAGCCCGCGCTCGCCGGGCCCACCCGTGACGACGACGTTCCGCGGCAACGCGCGCACGAGCTCGGCGCTCCGTTCCGCCGCCCACGCGCGTGCTGGAGCGGACGCGCCGGGATGCACCACGACGTAGGGGCGGTGCGTGTCGGGAACCGGATTGCGCCCGACCGCCTTGATCGCGAGCCGGCCGTCGTCTCCGGGAGGCAGCGCATAGCCGAAGCTCGCCACGAGGCCCAAGCCGCGCTCAACCTCGTGGACATGGGCGCCTTCGTCGACCCGATGGCGGACGTCGAGGAGCGAGCCGGAGTAGTCCTCTGAGATCGCGGTGATTCGCTGGATTCGGGCGAGCCGCAGGACGAGCGCCGTCGGCAGCGCGCTCTGGTGGAACGACGTGAGGATCACGGCCTCGTCGATCGCGCGCATCGCGAGCTCGTCGGCAAGGCGAAGCACCGCCACTCGATCGACGGGATCGGGTTCGGGATCGATCCACGGCGCGTGGAACGAGAGCACTTCGTCGACGCCGGGGAGCAGCTCGCCGGCCGCGCGGCCGCGCCGTCCACAGAGGAGGGTTACCCGATCCGCGCCGGCCGCGACGGCGCGCACGGCGGGTCCGGCGAGGAGGACGTCGCCTTCGCTGTCGAGACGGACGACGAGCGCATGCGTGCTCACGCTCGTCCTCCCAGGACGAGGTCGACGGCCGCCGTCAGGGTCGGCGCCACGACCGGCGCAGCGGCGACCTCCTCCCGCCGGGTCTTTGCATTCGGTACGAGGATCGAGCGGGCGCCCACGGCGCGCGCGGCTTGGACATCGGAGCCGATGTCACCGATCACGACGCAGCGCGCCGGGTCGGCGCCGAGCGCGCGGGCTGCCTCCGCGACGAGACCGGGCTGAGGCTTGCGGCAGGCGCAGGCGTCGTCGGGGTGGTGCGTGCAGACGGCCCACCAGTCGAACGGGCCGAGCAGTCGCTCGATCCGGTCGTTGACTGCGCGAAGCTGCTCGCTGGTCACGTAGCCGCGGCCTACCCCGCTCTGGTTGCTGACGACGGCGAGCAGAATTCCGGCCGCGCGAAGTCGCTCGAGCGCCGGGCGGGCGTCATCGACCGGGACGACCCGATCGGGCTCGGCGTTGTAGGGAACGTCCACGACCAGCGTCCCGTCGCGGTCGAGCAACACGGCGTCGGGACGCTTCGCGATTCGCCGCGCGCGAACCTCGCCCGTGAGCCGATACGCCGTCGCTGCGGGCGGGATCAGCGTGCTCGTAAGCAGCATCGTTCCGATCTCGCGTGCGTCGCGCGGCCCCGGCGCAATCCGCCGCCAGGCGAGCTCCAGCGTGCCGGCAGCCCAGGCTAGGGCTGCGACCCGGCTCCGCATCGTCAGCGCGACAAGCGCCGCCCCGGTCATCGCCGCGTGAACGGGGAAACGGCCGCGCGGAGCGTTGGCCCGGCGCCGCCAGCCGCGTCCATGGAGTGCGCGCATGAGCGCGTCGTCGGCGTTGCCGGTCTGGCGGCGGACGCTGTCGAGGAAGCGCGTCGGCCCGACCGGATGCTCCACGCTCCGTTGGCCGCGCACGAGCCGGTATCCGCGGTCGAGCAACCGCAGCGCGAGGTCGGCGTCCTCGCGGTA
>Ga0126313_10000460_pt1 | contig 19354 bp, 19 predicted proteins | sample Plot105A_FD_89954 | JGI IMG/M metagenome (GOLD analysis project Ga0126313, IMG submission 89954) | Serpentine soil microbial communities from UC McLaughlin Reserve, CA, USA - Plot105A | ecosystem: Environmental > Terrestrial > Soil > Grasslands | place: USA: UC McLaughlin Reserve, Lake County...
CGCTCGATCTGGCTGACGTACTCCTTCGAGAAGCGCTCACCGGCGAGATCGGTCTGGGTCAGACCCGCGCTGACGCGCAGCGTTCGCAGGCGTTCGCCGAGGCCTCGGTTGGGCGCTCGTCCGAGGCGGGGTGTTTTGGTGGTCTGAGTCGCTCGAGTCAAGTGGAGAATTTTCGGGCCGCAGAAAGCGACACTTGACCATACTGCTCCGGCGCCGCTCGTGTTATCCCCCAAAAGGGCCAAGACTCCCGGGGAAACCGGTCAAGCGAGTCTACCGCAGAATCACTTGACCGTGGTACTTGACTTTGTCTCCATGTCGGCCTATAGTCAACGGACCCCATCAGCAAGATCCGTTTAGAACGGGTTGAGCTGTGAGGAAGGCGCGCCACATTGGTGACGAGCCCCGGAGGTACTGGCTGGGCCGCAGAGTCAAGGCCTCCGGGCAGTCACCGTGGGAGGTTGGCTCGCCGCGAGGAATGCGAACCCCCGGGGGCCGCAGCCCGGGGGTTCTCTTTTCTCGGGGGGCTCAATAGCGATCCGCCGCTTCCTTCACCCAGATCGGCGGAACCGGCAGAGCCGCTTCCGCGGCGAATCAGCCTGGGGCCGGGGACAACCCTCAGCTTCCCTCATGGGGTCAGACCCCGTCGAGGCTGGTTGAGCGTTGCCCGAAGCCCCGTCAGATGAGACGCCGCTAGACGTCTCTCCCGGTCATCCAGAGGCGGCGCGAGGCGAAGATCTTCGGGAAATCGTCGTCCGCGAGGCCGCCTAGGCGCTTGCTGACTGTTCCGAGCAGGCCGATCGAGATGAAGATCCAAGCCTCAGCTTCGGGATCGCGATCGGGGAAGACCCCGCCGGCCTTCTGGGCACGCCGGATCACGTCAGCGACGAAGTCGTGCACCTCGCGCATGTGGCGCCGGATGAAGCGGCGGATCTCCGGGTCGTCGCTCGCCTCGGTGAGCGCCTGGACCCAGAGATTGACGATGTAGCCGCGCTTGTCCTTCGCGGCCAGGTAGCTGTGGCCCATCGCGCCGACCCAGAGCGCCGGATCGGGCTCTTCTGCGATCGCGGTCTCCCACATCTCCCTGGTGTCGATCCAGGCTTCGGTCAAGCAGGCAAGGTAGAGATCCCGCTTCGACGCGAAGTGCCGGTAGAGAATCGGCTCGGTTACTCCGGCCCCGCGCGCGATCTGGGCCGTGGTCGCGCCGTGGTAGCTCTCCTTCGAGAAGATCTGGCAAGCGCACTCGAGGACGGCGGCACGACGCTCTTCTGCGCTCAGTCGCCCTTTGGTCGTGCTCATACGACCTCGGGAACGCCGTCGGGCGTCGGCTCGCGATCGTGCGCTCTGACGAGCGCGAACGAGACGACCGCGCCGAGGACGGCGATCAGAGCTGCCACCGTCAGCGCCGTCGAGAAGCCGTCCACGAAGAGTTCCTTCTGCCGGAACACCGCCGGCCCTCTCAGGTCGCCGATCTCGTGGGCCATGATCGCGCCGATCACGGCGATGCCCATCGAGCCGCCGACCTGGCGGAAGGCGTTCAGGACCGCCGAGCCGACGCCGGCCTTGTCGACGGGGAGCGCCCGCACGGCTGCGGCGGCGCTCGGCGTCATCACCATCGCCATGCCGAAGCCGCCGAGAATCATCGCGGGCAGGATGTTCCAGTAGCTCTCCTCCACGCCGAGGCGGGAGAAGTAGAAGAGCTGGATCGCGATCAGGATCATCCCGCCCGTCATCAGCCAGCGGGATCCGAACCGGTCCGAGCTCTTTCCGGCGATCGGCGCGGTGAGCATGATCAGGATCGTCAACGGGAGGAACGCTGCCCCGGTTTGGACCGCCGAGTAGCCGAGTACTCCTTGCATGTAGAGCGACACGAAGAAGAAGACTCCGAACATCGCGAGCGCGACGAGGAGGACGGCAAGATTCGCGCCCGCGAAGGTGCCGTTGCGGAAGAGGCTGAGGTCGAGCATGGGGAGCCGCTGACGCGTCTCGAGCAGAACGAAGGCAACGAGCATCGCGGCTGCAACGGCGAAGGCGCCGAGGATACGGCTCGAGGTCCAACCGTACGTGTTCGCCTCGATCAGTCCGTACGTGAGCGCGAAGAGGCCGATCCCCGAGGTCAGAAGCCCCGGCAGGTCGAGACGCTGCTCGGCCGACTCGTCCTTCGATTCGGGGATCAGCAGCAAGCTCGCCGCGATCGCGATCACTCCGATCGGGACGTTGACGAAGAAGATCCAGCTCCAGCTGATGTGCTCGGTCAGTAGGCCGCCGACGAGCGGGCCGATCGCCAACGCCATGGCGGAAACGCCGGCCCAGATCCCGATCGCCATTCCGCGCTGACGCGGCGGGAAAGTAGCGGCGATGATCGAGAGCGTGGCAGGGTTCATGAGCGCAGCGCCGGCGCCCTGTACGACGCGCGCGCCGATCAGAAGCTCACCGCTGCCGGCCAAACCGCAGACGAGCGAGGAGAGCGTGAAGATCGCGAGCCCGACGATGAAGATCAGCCGGCGCCCGAGGAGGTCAGCGAGCTTCCCACCGGTGAGCATCAGCGAAGCGAACGTGAGCGCATATCCGGTCACGATCCACTCGAGCTCGGAGAGGCCGATGTTGAGGTCGGCGGCGATCGACGGCAGCGCCACGTTGACCACCGTGTTGTCGAGCATGATCATGAAGAGCCCGAACGCGACCGCCGCGAGGGTCCACCACTTGCGCGCGTCTTCTGAGATCCAATGGAGCTTCACGAGTTAGCGAACACTATGTTAGCGCCCACTAATATCCAAGCGCAGTGACGCGGCGCCTGGCCACCGCTTCCGCCCGCCATCCATGGCGCACGGTCGGCGCATGGATCGCAGCCGTCGTCGTCGCCTTCGGCCTGATCGTGTTCTTCCTCGGGGACGCGCTGACGGGCGAGGCCGAGCAGCTGAACAACCCCGAGTCGGAGCAGGCGTACGACCTGATCGAGGAGCGGGTGCCGCCCACCCCCGGTGAGTACACGAGCGACGTCGTGCTCGTCCGCGCGAACGCTCTGACAGCGGATGACTTGCGCTTCCAGGGCAAGGTGGAGGAGCTCGTGGCCCGGCTCCGCGAGACGCCGGGGGTCGTGAACGTCGTCGACGAGCCCATCGCGCGCAACCGGCGCGCTGTCGTGATCGCGGTCGGCCTCGAAGACGAGGGGGCGGCGGAGGATGTCACGGAGGTCCTCGGGACTGCGGACGACGAGACGTTCGACCTCTACGCGACCGGCGAGTGGACAGTCGAGAACGACTTTGCCCATCTGTCCCAGGAGGATCTCGAAACCGGGGAGCTGCAATTCGGCCTGCCCGTGGCACTGGTGGTCTTGCTACTCGTCTTCGGCGCCGTCGTCGCCGGCCTCGTCCCGCTTGCCCTTGCCCTCGTCGCGATCATCACCGCCCTCGGTCTGACTGCCCTCGTCGGGATCGCGTTCGACCTCTCGATCTTCACAGTCAACATGCTCAGCGGCATGGGTCTCGCGCTCGGGATCGACTACTCCCTCTTCGTCGTCTCACGGGTTCGGGAGGAGCGGTCAGGCGGTCGCGACAAGCTCGACGCGATCGCCGCCACCGGCGGAACCGCGAGTCGGGCCGTCCTCTTCAGCGGGCTCGCGTTCGTCATCGCCATGCTCGGGCTGCTGATCATCCCGAACACGATCTTCCGCAGCCTGGCGACCGGTGCGATCCTCGTCGGCATCATCTCCGTGCTCGCCGCGTTGACGCTGCTCCCGGCCGTGCTCAGCCTGCTGGGCGATCGCGTCAATTCACTCCGGATCCCGGTGATCGGCCGAGGAGCGGAGCGTGGCACGGGTGCCGAGGGTCGTTTCTGGGGCGCGATCGTCGGCGCCGTCATGCGCCGTCCGGTGGTCAGCCTCGTCCTCAGCGTCGGGGCGCTGCTGGCACTAGCGCTTCCCGTCCTCGACTTCAAGACCGGGGAGGCCGGGATCCGCACGATGCCCGACCGCTTCTCGTCCAAGCAGGGGTTCATCGCCCTCGAGCAGGCGTTCGGAGTCGGGACGACCGACGACGTTCAGGTCGTCGTCGACGGGGACGTCTCAAGCGTTAAGATGCGCTCTGCGATCGAGCGGCTCGCGACGGAGATGCGTGAGAACCGAGCCTTCCGTCAGGTTGAGACCGACGTCTATCCGGAACAACGTTTGGCGGTGATCGAGGCGATCCCCGCCGGCGATAGCCGCGACGAACGCGCGCTCGCCGCCGTCCGGCAATTACGCGAGACGGAGCTTCCAGGCGCACGGGTGCTCGTCACGGGCGAGACGGCGGAGTCGATCGACTACTTCGCGCTGACCGACCGCTGGCTGCCGATTCTGATCGCGTTCGTACTCGGCCTCTCCTTCATTCTCCTGACGATTGCGTTCCGCTCGGTCGTCGTCCCGGCGACGGCGATCGTGCTCAACCTCCTGTCCGTCGGTGCTGCCTACGGCGCGCTGATCCTCGTCTTCCAGAAGGGCGTCGGCAACGAGCTCTTCGGCTTCAAGCAAGTGGACTTCATCGAGGCGTGGGTGCCGCTCTTTCTCTTCGCCGTCCTGTTCGGCCTGTCGATGGACTACACCGTCTTCCTGCTCAGCAGGATCCGCGAGCGCTACCTCCAGACCCGCGACAACGACTTCGCGGTCGCGCACGGGATCGGCTCGACGGCGAGGCTGATCACCGGCGCGGCGCTGATTATCATCGCCGTCTTCAGCGGGTTTGCGCTCGGCGACCTCGTGGCGTTCCAGCAGATGGGATTCGGGGTCGCGATCTCGCTGCTGATCGACGCCACGATCATTCGCTCGGTCATCCTTCCGGCGACGATGAAGCTGCTCGGCGAGTGGAACTGGTACCTGCCGAGCTGGCTCCGCTGGCTCCCCGACTTCCACGTCGAAGGGGCCCGGTGATCTGGACTCCCAGCGAGGAGGTGCTCGCGGAGGCAAACGTCGTCCGGTTGATGGAGCGCCACGACCTCGACGACTACTGGGAGCTCGTGCGGCGCTCGCAGGAGGATCCGAACTGGTTCTGGCCCGCGGCGATCGAGGACATGGGCCTCGAGTTCTCGGCGCACTGGAACCAGGTCGTCGACCTCTCGCGCGGGCCGGAGTGGGCGACCTGGTTCATCGGCGGGAGGCTGAACATCGCCTGGAACTGTGTGCACCGCTGGGCGCAGAGACGGCCGGGTGCCCGCGCTGCCGTCTCGCTCGGTGAGGACGGTGAGCGGCGAGAGCTGACCTTCGCTGAGCTCTCCCGCGAAGTGACGCGACTCGCCGAGGCGCTCGTACGCCTCGGCGTCGGCGAGGGCGACCGCGTGGCGATCTTCCTCCCCATGTCGCAGGAGGTGCTGATCGCCTCGCACGCCTGTGCCCACATCGGCGCGATCCAGGTTCCGATCTTCTCGGGCTTCGCCGCGCCGGCCGTCGCGCAACGACTTCAGGCGTCGGAGGCGAAGGTGGCGATCACCACGCGCGCCTCGACGCGGCGCGGCCGGGAAGTGCCGATGTTGGAGATCCTCGAGCAGGCGCGGGCCGAGGCGCCGTCGGTGGAGCACGTGGTGCTGGCGCCGTGGGACGCCCTGGTTGCCGACAGCCCCGGAGAGCTGCCTCCGGCCGAGCTCGACTCCGAGACCCCGTACCTGCTGACCTACACGTCGGGCACGACCGGCCGCCCAAAAGGCGTCGTTCACGTCCAGGGCGGCTTCCTCGTCTCGATCGCGCGCGAAGTCTGCTACCAGGCGGACGCGAAGCCCGACGACGTCATCCACTTCGCGACCGACATGGGCTGGATCATGGGACCGTGGACGGTCGTCGGCGGCGGGGCGATGGGGTCGACCCTCGTCTTCGCCGAAGGCGCGCCGGACTGGCCGGAGGATCGCCTGTGGCGGCTGGTCGAGAGCGAGGGCGTCTCGATCCTCGGCCTCTCGCCCACACTGGTCCGGGCGCTGATCCCCCACGGAGAGCCGGAGGCCGACCTGTCGTCGTTGCGCGTGCTCGTCACGACCGGCGAGCCGTGGAACCCCGAGCCGTACCGGTGGCTCTTCGAGCGGGTCGGCGGCGGCCGGGCTCCGATCATCAACTGCTCGGGCGGGACGGAGGTCGGCGCGTGTTTCCTTTCGCCGACTCCGGCGATTCCGATCAAGGCGTGCTCGCTGGGTGGGCCGGCGCTCGGGATGGCGATGGACGTGGTCGACGCCGGCGGCCGCTCGCTCGTCGAGTCGGGTGAGGTCGGCGAGCTCGTCTGCCGCAGGCCCTTCCCGGGGATGACACGCGGGTTCTGGCAGGAGCCGGAGCGGTACCTCGACACCTACTGGCGCCGGTTCCCGGGTGTATGGACGCATGGGGACTGGGCCTCGGTAGACGAGGACGGTTACTGGTTCCTCCACGGACGATCCGACGACACGCTGAACATCGCCGGCAAGCGGATCGGGCCGGCGGAGCTCGAGTCCGCGGCGGTCGAGCATCCCGGCGTGCTCGAGTGCGCTGCGGTGGGGATCCCGCACGAGGTCAAGGGTGAAGTTGCCTGGTTGTTTTGCATTCCGGCGCCGGGCGTGGAGGCCGACGAGGCGTTGGCCCGAGAGGTCGGCGAGCTGGTGGCGGCCGAGCTCGGCAAGGCCTTCCGCCCGGATAGGGTCGTGTTCGTGAGCGCTCTGCCGAAGACGCGCAGCGCGAAGATCATGCGGCGGGCGGTGCGGGCGAAGGCACTCGGCGCCGACCCCGGCGATCTCTCCTCGCTCGAGAACCCCGAAGCGCTCGACGAGATCGAGCAGGTCGTTGGCTGAACGGTACGGAGTGGCCGTTGGCTGACCAGCGACAGCGCAAGAAGGAGCTCAAGCGTGAGGCTCGTCGGCTGCGGCGCGAGCGGGAGGCCGTGGAGTGGGAGGAGCACATGGTGCTCCAGCCGGGGCAGCTCAAGGATCTGCTCGAGTTCCTCGACGAGCAGCTCGGAGTCGAGGCTTGCGATCACTCGCTGCGCTTCACGATGAGGTGGGCCGAGGCAGGAGGCGTCGATCAGGACGCGTTGGAGGAGTCGGTTCATCACTTCGGCGGCGGGTGCGACTGCGAAGTTCTGGCCAACGTCGATCCGCAGACGCGGGTCGACACGTGGCCGCGCTACATGGAGTTCGTCACGAGCGATGGTTGAGCTTGAAGGCGTAGCCCTTGTAACCGGCGGCGGGCGGGGCATCGGCGCGGGCATCGCGCGGGAGCTCGCAGCGGCCGGCATGAAGGTCGCGGTGTCGGCGCGGACGCTGGAGCAGCTCGAGGAGGTCGCTGAGGAGATCGGCGGCGTGGCGGTGGTGGCGGACGTGTCGTCGCCGGGGGACGCGGAGGCGATGGTCGCCGAGGTCGAACGTGAGCTCGGGCCGATCGACCTACTCGTCAACAACGCGGGCGTCGCAGGTTGGGAGGCCGAGCCGGCCTGGGAGGCCGATACGGACGAGTGGTGGACCGTCTTTCACGTCAATGTGCTCGGGGCCTACCTTTGCTGCCGTGCCGTAGTCCCGGGAATGATCGAGCGCGGCCGGGGTCGGATCGTTAACACGGGGAGCGGCGCGGGCTATCTTCCAGGCCTGCGGACTACGGCGTATGGAGCGAGCAAAGCTGCGCTCTTCCGGATGGGCGAAGGGCTCGCCCTCCAGCTCGAGCCGTACGGAATCCCCGTCTTCACGATCAGCCCGGGGCTCGTAAAAACCGCGATGAACGAGGGCCGCTTTCCCGAGGACGCGCCCTGGACGCCGCCGGAGCTCGCGCCGCAGTTGGTGCGCGTGCTCGCCTCGGGCCGAGCGGACAAGCTCACCGGCCGCTACATCCACGCCGAGCACGACGACATCGAGGATCTGATCCGCCGAGCAGACGAGATCGTCGAGAACGACCTCAACGCGATCCGGCTCCAGCGCTAACGCTCTACGTCAGCTTGATTCGTCCGTTTCGGCGCTATCCAAACGGTGCCGAACCCGCTCGAAGCTTGCGAACCCTTCGAAAGGGGTCAGACCCCTTTAGGAGGGTTGAGGGTTCCGTGAGTTCACCGGACGCGTCCACGCCTCGCGAAGAGGTCGCCTATAGAACGCGAGCAGGATCACGCCGGCGACGACCAGCCCCGCCTCGTCGAACGGCCCTGGAATCGGCATCAGTCCGAACGCAACGAGGCCCCGGAGCAGCTTTGGGATGCGGTCCTCGCGGGCGAGGACCCTAACGGCGAAGATGAGGCGGCGGCTCGCGTCAAGCACCGCGGAAGTCTAGGCCGAGCGCGCTAAGAGCGTGGGACGATCCAGGTGGCGCGAGCCGCTCCGAGCGTTCTGCCGTCCTCGCCGAAGAGCGCCGTACCCGCGTACCGCTTGCGGCCGTCTTCGCCGAGTGGCCAACCCAGGACGACGCACGGCTCGCCGGGATGCGGGAGGTGCTCGACTCGGGCGGCGAGGCGGCCCAGCACGGGATTGCCGCGCTGACCGAACTCAACTGCGTAGGCGCCCGGGCAGTCGAGCGCCGCCCAGACGAACTCCGACGAGATCACGTTGTCCCGCGCCACCCAGGTTGCAGCAACGAGCTTGCGGCCTTCCACGGGGCCGGCGTAGATGCGCATGCCGTCCTCCCTCGCCCAGCCGCAGACGAAGCACTCGGGAAACACGCTCTCACGATCGCCTTCGGGCAGCGCCGCGGCCGCAGCCTCGTCGAACGCGATCGGGTCCGGGACGTCGAGCTCGAGCTCAGCCGCGACGGCTTCCGCGACGACCTCCTCGCCGTCGCGCAACTGGAGCGGACCGTCGGTCACCACCTCGAGCGGCCGCTCAAGCGGCGGAGGAAGCCTGAGGGTGACCTCGGCAGGCCCATGCATGAACGAGGCCAGCAGCCCGCAGGTGAAGCCACCGTTCGCCGATTCGGCGGGACCGCGAAACTTCCGGTCGATGACGAGCTCCACGCCAGGTAGACTATGTTTTCGACTGTGAGGCGAAAACTATGAGGCTCGCGCTCGCGCAGATCAACACCGTCGTCGGCGATCTCGACGGCAACCGCGAGCGCATCGTCCAGCGGCTGCACGAGGCGCGCCAGGCGGGCGCCGACCTCGTCCTCTTCCCCGAGCTCGCGGTCACCGGCTACCCGCCTGAGGATCTGCTCTTCCGGCCGGAGTTCCTGCGCCAGGCCCGGAGGAGCCTCGACCAGATCGCTTCGGACGCGACCGACATCGCCGCCCTGGTCGGCTTCCCCTGGCTCGAGCGCGACCTCTTCAACGCGTGCGCCGTCTGCGCCGACGGCGAGGTGAAGGCGATCTATCCGAAGCGCTTCCTCCCCAACTACGGCGTGTTCGACGAGGTGCGCTACTTCCAGCCCGGCCGCGACCTGCTGCTCCTCAGGATCGGCGAGGCTCTGGTCGGCCCCACGGTCTGCGAGGACATCTGGCAGCCCGGGCCGCCTGCGACCGACCTCGCACTTGCCGGCGCGCATGTGATCGCGAACATCTCGGCCTCGCCCTTCCACGTCGGCAAGGGGCTCGAGCGTGAGGACATGTTGATCACGCGCGCGCGCGACAACACCTGCTGGGTCGTGCTCGTCAACGCCGTCGGCGGTCAGGACGAGCTGATCTTCGACGGACACAGCGTCGTGATCGACGAGGAAGGTCACGTCGTCGCCCGCGCGCCGTCGTTCGAGGAGGCGCTGCTCGTCGTAGACATCGACGCGTCGACGGCGGTCGCTCGCCGCCTCGTCGACGCCCGCCGCCGGGCACTGGCACGGGACCATGAGGTTCCCGACCCGCCGGTCGTCAATCTCGGCGAGGAGCGGCAGCAGGAGAGCCCGGTCGGTGCGCTCGTCGCCGAGCCCCGGGACGACCTCGAGCAGATGCGGCTCGCCTTGGAGCTCGGGCTCCGCGACTACGTCGAGAAGAACGGCTTCGACGAGATCGTCGTCGGCGTCTCCGGCGGGATCGACTCGGCGCTGACCCTCGGCCTCGCCGTCGAGGCGTTGGGGTCCGCAAGGGTGCACGCCGTCTCGATGCCGTCGCGGTTCTCGTCCCCGGAGACTCGCGCCGACGCCAAAGCGCTCGCCGAGAATCTCGGTACGAGCTTTCTCGAGCTCCCGATCGATCCGATCTTCCAGGGCTTCCAGCAGACGTTGGCCGCCGTCTTCGAGGGCCGCGAGCCGGACATCACCGAGGAGAACCTCCAGGCTCGGATCAGGGGCACGCTGCTGATGGCGCTCTCGAACAAGTTCGGGTGGCTCGTTGTCGCCACTGGAAACAAGTCCGAGCTCTCGGTCGGCTACGCGACGCTCTATGGAGACATGGCCGGAGGCTTCGCGCTCTTGAAGGACGTGTTCAAGACCGACGTGTTCCGGCTGGCCCGGCATTTGAACGAGCGAGCCGGCCGCGAGCTGATCCCGGACTCGATCATCGGCCGTGCACCGAGCGCCGAGCTCCGCGAGAACCAGCTCGACCAGGACTCACTCCCGCCGTACCCGGAGCTCGACCGGGTGCTCGAGGCCTATGTCGAGGAAGACCGGTCGCAAGAGGAGCTGCGGACAGACGGGTTCGATCCCCAGGTCGTCGACCGAGCGATCGCCCTGATCGATCGCGCCGAGTACAAGCGGCGTCAGGCGCCGCCCGGCGTCAAGCTGCGGCCGAAGGCGTTCGGCCGCGACCGCCGCACGCCCATCACCAACCGCTGGCGCGGTTGATGGTGGGCCGAAGACGGCCGCACCGGCAAAGCCGGTACGGCCTCTAAACGGCATCGCAAGCGACGCCTCAGATCACCGACCGCTGGCGCGGTTGATGGTGGGTCGAAGACGGCCGCACCGGCAAAGCCGGTACGGCCTCTAAACGGCATCGCGTGCGACGCCTCAGATCACGAACCGCCGGCAGTGCTACCGAGCTCCTGCAGCAACATGAGCATTGGCTGCGCTGGAGAGGAGGACGTCGCGCTCGTCCGTGAGATCCGCGGAGAACCGCTCGCTCAGGCGCTCGTAGACCGGGAATAGCGGGTGAGCGCGAAGCCGCTCCTCCATCCGATAGACGATTTCAGTGAGCTCCGCCACGTCGGGTTTCATCCCACCAGCTCCCGCAGCACACGGAACCACCTGAGCCGCTCGACGTACGACACGGCAGCGTTTGCCGGTGACGTGGATGGGAGCATGAACAGCTGCGCCTCGCCTAGCCGACGCTCCTGAACGCCAAGTCCGACCCGCTCGCCGAACGTCCCGCGGTACGCCTCCTTGCCGACGAACGCGATCCAGGCAGGCCGCAGCTCCTCAGCGATCTCGGCCAGGCGCTCCGCTGCGCCCGTGAAGTCGCCCCGCCGCAAGTCGCCTGACCCGCGCGTCGTTCGCAACGCCGCGTTCGTCAGCCCGTAGCCGAACGAGGGCAGCAGGTGCTGCTCCTCCGGCGCCAGCTGCCGCGGCGTGAAGCCCGCGTCGTGGAGCAGGCCCCAGAAGTCGTTGCGCGGGTTCGCGAAGTGCGCACCCTTGGCCGCCGACCAGCGTCCAGGGTTGATGCCGCAGAAGACCACCCGCAACCCCGGCGCAAGAACATCTGGGACGGAGTTAGGCGGCTTCGAACTCGGCTTCGGGATCGCGGGCATCGAGGCGCAACTCAAACAGGCGCCGGATGTCTTCGCCGCTCAAGCTGGGCTCGAACCGCGGCCGAGGCGGCTCGAAGGCGACGAGACGAACGGTGTCAACGTAGTCGCCGTAGCAGCGGGCGTAGCACTCAGCCTCGTCCAGAACCCGCAACCGCATGGTCGGGGACCGTAAATTGCACACCGGACGGTGGCCGTGCGCGCCAAGCACTTCGACTACTGGATCACCCTCGACGAGGGAGGGAAGCTCTCGGCCGACGGCCAGCCGGCCGACGTCGGCGAGGAGGTCGGCGCCGAGCATCTCCTGCTCGCTGCGCTTGCCCGCTGCTCACTCTCGAGCCTGGCCTACTTCGCGCGCCAGAAAGGCGTCGAAGCACACGGCTCTGCCTACGCCTCGGGCACGGTCACGCTCCGGGGCGAGGACGACCGGTACGGCTTCACCGACATCGAGTGCCGAATCGAGGTCGAGCTGGACGGAGAGCTTGCGGACGCCGATCTCAAGCCGCTGCTCGAGAGCGCCGAGTGGGGCTGCTTCGTCGGCGCTTCGCTCCGCCCAGCGCCACGCTACAAGTGGCGCGTCAACGGCCGAGACCTGTGAGACGCCGTTTGCGGTGTCGACTTCAGGCCGTGCGGGCTTTGCTCGTGCGGCCGTCTGAAACGACCGGTCGACACATGGCGAGTTGGACGGTTCGGCCGTGAGCACCACGCTACTCGACGTCGAGGCGGTTCGCAGCCGCTTCTCGGCGCTGCGGCGCCCGTACGCGTTCTTCGACGGACCCGCCGGGACGCAGGTGCCGGACGAGGTGATAGAGGCGATCGCGGGGTACCTGCGCGAGTCGAACGCGAACAGCGGCGGCGCGTTCGAGACTAGCCGCCGCACGGACGAGCTGATCGAGAAGGCACGCGCGACTGCGGCCCGCTTCCTCGGCTGCACAACGGGAGAGGCGATCTTCGGTCCGAGCACGACCAACCTCAACTTCAGCCTCACTCGGACGATCGGCCGCGAGTTGCGGGCCGACGACGAGATCGTCGTCACCCGACTCGACCATGACGCCAACGTCGCGCCCTGGCTCGAGCTGGCGCACGACCTCGGAGTCGTCGTCAGCTTCGCAGACATCGACCTCTCCGACCTGGAGTCGCAGCTCTCGGAGCGAACACGAGTGGTCGCCTTCCCGTGGGCCTCGAACGCCCTCGGCACTATCGTGGACGCCGAGCGGATCTGCCGGCTTGCACACGACGCGGGCGCGCTCGCCTGGGTCGACGCCGTGCACTACGCACCGCACGGCCCGATCGACGTGACGGCACTGCCGGCCGATGTCCTTCTCTGCTCGCCGTACAAGTTCTACGGGCCGCACCTTGGCCTCGCGTTCGTCCGGCGCGAGCTGCTCGAGCGCTGGCGCCCCTACAAGGTGCGCCCGGCGCCGGGCTACGAGACCGGGACGATGCAGCACGAGCTCCTCGCCGGGTTCGTCGCCGCCGTCGAGTATCTCGAGTCGTTGGGCTGGGACGCGATCACGGCGCACGAGCGCGAGCTCGGGCAGAGGTTCCTGGACGGTCTCCCCGCGAACATCCGTCTCTACGGACGGCCGACGATGGACGATCGCGTGCCGACCTTCGCGCTCACCGTTCCCGGCCGCACGCCGGCAGAGATCGCCGGTGATCTCGGCCGGCGCGGGATGTTCGTCTGGCACGGCGACTACTACGCCGTCGAGGTGATGCGGCGACTCGGCCTGAAGGACGGCGCCGTCCGCGTCGGCATCGTCCACTACAACACGGCCGACGAGGTCGACCGCCTGCTCGCCGAGCTCAGAGCGCTCTAGAGACCGACGGCCACCACTCGCCCGGACCGCGGGTTGCGGCGCTCGCGCGCGAGTAGCTCCTCGCCGCCGACTCGTCCACGGCGAGCGTCACCGGCCCATGGACGATCAGCCCCGGCTCGGCCCGCTCGCGGATCAGATCGGCGAAGAACCCGTCGAGCAGCCATTCGCGACCCGGCGCGACCGCCGCGCGGACGCTGATGCGCACGAGCGTCTCGCCGAGCTCGTCCACGCTTGCGATTCGCGGCCGCCGAATGAAGGTCGTCGGGCCCTCCGGAAGAATCCGGGCCACGGCCTCGACCATCTCCACGCCGCGCTCACGGTCCGTGACGAAGACCTCCAGCTGGAGCTCCTTGACGCCGCTCGGCAGCACCCGAACCGAGGGGATCTGGGAGTTGTGGACGTGGATGACCTCGCCGTCGAGAGTTCGCAGCCGCGTGTGACGCAGCGAGACGTCCTCGACGATCCCCTGCAGCTCGTGCATCGGAATCTGGATCGTGTCGCCGACCGAGTACCAACGCTCCATGAACATCACCAGGCCGGCGATGATGTCCGTCAGCACCCGCTGGATCGCGAAGCCGATGAGGATCAGCAGGAACGAGGCACCGGCCAACGCCGTCAGCCGGTCGACCCCACCGATCAGCTGTCCGACCGAGAGCACCGCGGCGGTCGCGAACCCGAGGTACGTGACCGCAGCGCGGATGATCGACACCTGCGTCTCGCGTCGCTTCACCCGCCGCAGCCGGCCGGCTTGAGTGAGGTCGGTCCCGGCCACGCGGCGGTCGTTCCAGACCAGCACCTTCAGGGCAACCCAGGCGGCGGCGCGCGCGAGCAACCACGCGGCGGCGAAGAAGAGGACGATGATGATCGAGTCCAACATGGGGATCGCATGCAAGCTATCGACGTGAACCCCCGTGGCAACAGGGTTTTCAAACAATCCTTACGAGCATTCACCGGACCGTGAAACTCCTCGTTCTCGGCGGCACCCAATTCCTCGGACGAGCGGTGGTCGAGGCGGCGCTCGCGCGCGGCGACGAGGTCACGCTCTTCAACCGCGGCAAGACGAATCCGGACCTCTTCCCGGCGGTCGAGAAGGTGCGCGGAGATCGCGCCGTCGACTCGATCCCGTCCGGACGCTGGGACGCGGTCGTCGACACCTCCGGCTACCTTCCGCGCGTCGTCCGTGCTTCGGCGGAGGCGCTGCGGGACTCGGTCGAGCGGTACCTGTTCGTCTCGAGCATCTCGGCCTACGCGAGCTTCAGCGAGGGGCCGCACGAAGAGTCGAAACGCGCCGAGCTGGGCGACATGCCGATCGACGAAATGCTGCCTGGGTACGAGAACTACGGGCCGCTCAAGGCCCTCTGCGAGGACGTCGTGACCGAGCTCTACGACAGGCGGGCGCTGATCGTCCGTCCTGGGCTGATCGTCGGCCCCTACGACCCGACCGGACGGTTCACGTACTGGCCGCACCGCGTCGCACGTGGCGGCGAGTTCATCGCTCCCGCGCCCGCGCACGGGCAGGTTCAGTTCGTCGACGCCCGCGACCTCGGCACCTGGATCGTCGATCTGTGCGAACGCGGTGAGTCCGGCGCGTTCAACGCAACGCATCCGAGTATCTCGTGGGGCGAGCTCGTGGACTCTTGTCTGCGTGTCAGCAGTTCCGACGGCAGGCCGGTCTGGGTCGAGCCCGAGTTCCTCGCCGAGCAGGGCGTGGGCCAGTGGATGGAGCTGCCGCTGTGGCTGCACGGCCGGGACTCGGCCGGCATGTTCCGAGCTGACGTCTCGCGAGCGCTCGCAGGGGGCCTGACGTTCCGCCCGCTGGACGACACCGTCCGCGGAACGCTCGAGCTCGCCGAGACCACCGACGACGCCGGCCTGAAGCCCGAGCGAGAACGGGAGTTGCTGGAGGCGTGGCCGCGGTGAGGGTGATCGCCGCCGTCCTCGGGGCGCTCGCGCTTGCCGCCCCCGCCGCCGCGCAAACGCCGATCATCGACCGAGCTGCGGACTCAGCCCGCGGCAGCTCGGTCTACGTCCACCCGGGCACCAACCTGTTGACCCCGGCCGAGGTCCGCCGTCTGGAAGGTCAGATCGAGGAGGAAGCGCGGGGGCCGCTCTACATCGCGATCCTCCCAGCGACGGCACGGCGCGAGGCCGACGGCACAACGACCGGCGTCGTGCTGGAAATGAACCGCCGGATCATCACGACGAACCCTCCGGCCGTGCACGCTGCCGTCGTCGGCAACCAGTTCAGAGCTGTGAACCGCGACATCCCGGCAGGTGACCTCGCGACCGAGGCTTTTCAGGCACACCGCGAGGAAGGCGTTGCCGCCGTTCTGTCGGACTTCGTGCACCGGGTCGGCGAGGCACGAAGTGCCCAGGCCGAGCCCGCGCCGCAAGGGGAGGAGTCGGACGGGTTCCCCTACTGGCTCCTCGCCGTCGGAGGCGGAATCGCCGCGTTGCTCGGACTCCGCTTCTTCCGCCGCCGGCAGCGCCGCGACCGCGAGCTCGCGGAAGTAAAGGCGACCGCGAGGGAGGACCTCGTCGCCCTCGCTGACGACGTCAGCGAGCTGGACGCCGAGGTCGAGCGAGACCCGCAGGCGAAGGAGGCCTACACGAGAGCGATCGAGGCCTACCAGCGGGCCGACGACGCGTTCGACCGCGCCCGCTCGCCGGCCGACATCTCCCGCGTCACCTCCGCCTTGGCCGAGAGCCGGTTCGAGATGGAGACCGCCAAGGCGCTGCTCGCCGGGAAACCGCCGCCCCAGGCGAGGCCGCCGTGCTTCTTCGACCCACGCCACGGACCTTCGGTTCGTGACGTTCCATGGGAGTCGCCCGGCGGTGGATCGATCCTCGTTCCCGCCTGTGAAGCCGACGCCCGTCTCGTGGATGCGGGCGAGCAGCCCAAGGCTCGGCAGGTGCTGGTCGGCGGGCGGCGGCGCCCCTACTGGGAGTCGCCCAGCCACCAGCCCTGGGCGACAGGCTTCTTCGGCGGCGCGGCCGCCGGGCTCTTCCTCGGCTCGGCGTTCGCGCCGAGCGAGGCCGAGGCCGCGCCGGAGGACTCCGGTGGCGACGACGTGGGCGGCGGCGGTGACTTCGGTGACGGCGGCGACTTCGGTGGCGGCGGTGGCGACTTTGGCGGCGGTGGCGACTTCTAAGGATTATTCGGCGACGCCGCTGTCGCAAAAGCTCGGCGCCAAGCCCGGCGTCGACGTGCTCGTCTTCTTCACGACCAGCCGGAGGGAGCTCGAGCGCCGCTTCACGAAGCTGCGCCGGACGATGGGACCGACGGACGGGCTCTGGGTCGCCTGGCCGAAGAAGGCGGCGAAGATCGAGACCGACCTCGACTTCGAGACGGTGCAGCGCGTCGGCCTCGACGCCGGACTGGTCGACAACAAGAGCGCTTCGATCGACGAGCGCTGGCAGGCGCTGCGCTTCGTGATCCGGATCGAGGACCGCTAGCGGTAGGCGGCCCGGGCTCGCTTCCAGCGCTCGTCGTCGGTGCGGATGGGGTCCGGGTCGACGCCCCACGCCTCGGCGGCGGCGAGCGTCAGCAGCTGGAAGAAGACGATGTCGACGACGGGATGCACCGTCGGCACGAGCGTCGTCTCGCAGCCGATGACCTCGAGGGCGCGGACGGCGTCCGCCGAGCGCGGGCCGTCGAGGACGTAGGCGCGGACCGTCTCGTCGACCGCCGCCAGATGGCCGTGCAGGAGCTGCTCGGTGTGATGCGCCTCTGCTGGCAGGTGCGCGCCCTCTCGCAGCTTCAGCACGCCTTCCTGCGCGGTCGGCCAGGCATGGCCGGCGCCGGCGACGAGAACGCGGCCTTCCGGCGGCTCGCCGACGTCCTGCTGTAGCGCCTCGGCCACGCCGTCGGGCAACCACGAGATGTCCTCGCCGCGAAGGGCGGCGAGCGCGGCGACTGCGCTGGTGTAGCTGGCCGTGTGGCACCAGCTCTGTTCGATCTCGGGCGTAACGACGACGACGTGGTCGGACTCGGCCGCCAGCGGGCTCTCGGCCGCGCCGGTGATGAGCCACGTCGGCCCCTGCCAGGCGCGGACGGCCTCGAGCGTAATGTGGGTCGTTCCTTCATGGCTGATCGCGACAAGTAGGTCAGCCTCACGCCGTGGCTGCGTTACGAGGTCCAGCGCCTGGACCGAGTCGCCGCCAGTCTGTGCGGCGTGGAACGAGGTCCCGCAACCCGTGAAGAGCAGCCTGCCGTCCGGAAAGCCCTCGCCGGTCGGCACCCGGCGCAGCCACTCCGGCTGGGCGGACATCGCTGCTCGGGTCTTCTCGCCAGGCACCGCCCCGTCTATACCATCCGGCGGGTGGACGGCTTCGACTTCGTGCACCGGGAATCGGTGCGCTTTCGCGATCTCGACGGCATGGGGCACGTCAACAACGCCGTCTTCATGACCTACATGGAGTCGGCACGGCTCGTCTACTTCAAGTCGCTCGGACTGGGCCGCAACCCGCTCGAGAGCCTGATTCTGGCGCGGGCCGAGGTCGACTTCCGTTCCCCGATCGAGCTTGGCGAGCGGGTCGAGGTCGGCGTCCGGACCGGGAGGATCGGGACGAAGAGCTTCGACCTCGAGCAGGAAGTGCGTGCGGACGGAAGGCTCGCGGCCGAGGGCAAGTTCGTCCTCGTGGCCTACGACTACGCGACCAATGGCTCGAGGGAGCTTCCCGCCGACTGGCGCGAGCGCCTGGAAGGCGTTCCCGTATGAGCGTGTTCGAGCGGCAGACGCTCTCGAACGGCGTGCGGCTGCTGTCCGCGCCGATGCCGCAGGTGCAGTCGGTCGCGTGCTTCATCATGCTCGCCGCGGGCTCGCGCTACGAGACGCCCGACACGAGCGGGATCGCCCACTTCGCCGAGCACATGTTCTTCAAGGGCACCGAGCGGCGCCCGACGGCGCAGCAGATCGGGCTCGAGCTGGACGGGATCGGGGCCGAGTTCAACGCCTTCACCGGCAAGGAATACACGGGCTACTACGTCAAGTGCGCGGCCGAGCACCGGGAGCACGCGTTCGACGTCCTCATCGACATGCTCCGCCACTCGAAGTTCGATCCCGAGGAGATCGACCGCGAGAAGGGCGTGATCATCGAGGAAATGAACATGTACTTCGACACGCCGCGCGACTACATCTCCGGCGTCTACCACCAGCTCCTCTGGGACGATCAACCGCTCGGCTGGGACATCATCGGGCGCAAGGAGACGGTGCGGGCGGCGACGCGCGAGACCTTCCTCGAGTACATCCAGAAGTGGTACCGCTCGCCGCGCATGGTCGTCGGCATCGCCGGCAATTTCCCCGAGAGCGTGCGCGACGAGCTCGAGGCGCTGCTGAGCGAGGTCGAGTCCGGCGATCCGGGCGCGCCCCCGCCGGTCGAGCCGGTGAACGGCTCGGGACCGCGCGTCAAGGTGCACTCGAAGCAATCCGACCAGGCCCACATCTGCATGGGCGTCCCGAGCTATCCGCTCGAGCATCCCGACCGCTACGCGCTGCAGCTGGTGGGGACGGTACTGGGGACGGGGATGTCGTCGCGGCTGTTCACCGAGGTGCGGGAGCGCCGCGGTCTCGCGTACTACGTCTTCGCCACCAATCACTCGTACACCGACGCCGGGACCTTGTACTCGCAGGCAGGCGTCGACATCAACCGGATCGACGACGCGATCGAGACGATCGCGCGGGAGCTGAAGAAGATCGCCGACGAGCCCGTGCCTGCCGACGAGCTCGAGAAGGCGAAGAACGTCGCCAAGGGCCGCTTCGTCCTCCAGACGGAGAGCCCGCACGGGATGATCATGTTCGGCCTGCGCCGCGAGGTTCTGGAAGGGCGCGCTGCGGAGCCGGAGGAGATCCTGCAGGAGATCGACAAGGTCACCGTCGAGGACGTGCAGCGCGTCGCCGGCGACGTGATCGGCGGGAACGGCCTGAACCTAGCCCTGATCGGCCCTTTCGACGACGCCGAGCGCTTCGAGAAGCTGCTAG
>Ga0126313_10000461_pt1 | contig 19310 bp, 21 predicted proteins | sample Plot105A_FD_89954 | JGI IMG/M metagenome (GOLD analysis project Ga0126313, IMG submission 89954) | Serpentine soil microbial communities from UC McLaughlin Reserve, CA, USA - Plot105A | ecosystem: Environmental > Terrestrial > Soil > Grasslands | place: USA: UC McLaughlin Reserve, Lake County...
AGATCGAGTGCTTCGTCGATCTCGGCCCGCAGCAGAAGGGCGCGCACATGTCGCGCTTCGAGGAGGTCGTCAACGAGGCGATCGGCGAGGTGATCCTCGGCGAGGCGACGTTCAAGGCCGAGACGCTCGCCCAGCACGTCGCCGAGCGCGTGCGCGAGCGCCAGGAAGCGCGCACCGCCGAGGTCACGATCACGGCCCGCTATCCGGAGCACAAGCCCGCGCCCGTCTCCGGCATCCTGACGCAGGAGATCTACACGCTCTACGGCTCGGCGATCGCGTCCGAGCGCGGCACGCGCCGCCTGATCGGGGTCGCCGCGCAAGGCATGACCGCCTGCCCCTGCGCACAGCAGCTCGTCGCCGGCAGCTCGCGCGAGCGGCTCGCCGCCGACGGCTTCACCGACGACGAGATCGAGCGGATCTTCGAGCACGTGCCCGTCGCGACGCACAACCAGCGCGGCCTCGGGACCCTCCACATCGGCTGCACCGAGCAGTGCGAGGACGAGATCGACGCACGCACGCTGCTCGAGATCGTCGAGGGCTCGATGTCGTCGGAGATCTACGAGCTGATGAAGCGCAGCGACGAGGCGGCCGTCGTCGAGAAGGCCCACCGCCGCCCCCGCTTCGTCGAGGACTGCGTGCGCGAGATGATCGGCGGCGTGGTCGAGCACTTCCCCGCGTTGGCCGACGCAGCGTTCGTCTCCGCCCGCCAGGAGAACCTCGAGACGATCCACCAGCACAACGTCGTCGCGGAGCGCTTCGGCCTCCTCGGCGAGGTGCGGCGCGAGCTGGCGAGCGGCGAGACCTCGGCGACACACCTCTCGCGCCGCGCCTGGCTCGACGGCGCGAGCGCGTAGGGGGACTGTTGAGTCTTCCGGCGGGCGTGCGGCTGCACCACCCGGCGGGCAGTGACGAAGACGCGGTCGCCGTGCTCGTGCTCACGACCGCCTGCCAGGTCGCCGACACTGGCCGCTCGGACCGCGAGCTGGCTGACGTGATGGAGGACTGGGGTCGCCCCGGCACCGACCTCGCGCGCGACGTCTGGATCGCGGAGGACAGCGGCGGCGAGACGATCGGCTACGCGTTCGTCGCGCCACCGGAGGCGGAGGTGCGCGTGCATCCGCGGGCGCGCGGACGCGGACTCGGCTCGCACCTGCGGGAGCTCGTCGAAGCGCGCGCGGCGGAACGCGGCGGGGGCGAGCTGCATCAGCGCGTCGTCACCGGCGACCGCCTCGCCGAGCGTCCGCTCGAGCTGGCCGGCTATGCGCCCATATGGCAGACGTGGCGGCTCGAGCGCCCGCTCGACGTCGCGCCCGAACCGCCCGACTGGCCTTCGGGCGTGACGACGATGCCGCTCGACGACGAGCACGGCGTCGCCGAGGTGCTCGCGCTGCTCGAGCGCTCCGAGGCGGCCGGCCCGGATGGCGAGCCACTCGCGCTCGACCGCTTCCACGCCGAGCACCTCGCGGACGAGCACCTCGACGCCGCCCTCTGCGTGCTCGCCTACCGTCGCGAGCAGGTCGCCGGCGTCGCGGTCTGCGAGAGCTGGAACGACGCCGACGGGACGGTCGTGCAACTCGCCGTCGGCCGCAGCGAGCGCTTCGAGCCGATCGGCCGCGCGCTGCTGCTGGAAGCATTCGCACACATGCGCGAACGCGGGATCGAGACGGTCGTCGTGCCGGTCGGCGGCACGGGGCCGGACGTGCCGGAGCCCTACGCCTCGGTCGGCTTGCGCCCGGTGTGGCAGCAGACGACCTGGCGCAAGCAGATCGGCTGAGCCGCCGCTGCGACTCAGGTCGTGTCGGCCGCGGCGCGGTCGCGCTCGCCGAGCCGCTTGCGCAGGCCGAGGAAGTAGTCGACGCCGGACAGCACGGTCACAGCAACGGTCGCGTCGACGAGCAGGTCGAGCCACAGCGGGCTCTCATCACCGGCGGCGATCAACGCCAGCACCATCGCGATCTGCAGCACCGTCTTCGCCTTGCCGAACATGCTCGCCTCGATCACAACGCCCTGCGCTCCCGCGGCCATGCGCATCGCGGTGACAGCGAACTCGCGCGCGATGATCACCATCGCGACCCACGCCGCCAGCCGGTCGAGCGAGACGAGGGCGAGGAGCGCCGCGATGATCAGCAGCTTGTCGGCGATCGGATCCATCAGCTTGCCGAAAGTCGTGACGGCGTTGCGCGTCCGCGCAAGGTAGCCATCCAGCATGTCGGTGAGTGACGCGGCCGCAAACACGATCGCGGCCAGCAGGTCCCCGCTCGGCGTCGCGTCCAGCAGCGCGACCACCAGCACCGGCACGAGCAGGATCCGCAGGACCGTCAGGACGTTGGGCACGTTGACCGGGAACATCCCGGAGAGCGTATCCCGGATCCGACCGCGCTCAGGACCTCACGTGCCCGCGTATCCAGGGCTGTGAGGCCACTTGCCACCAAGCCACCATCCTTTGGTGATGCACAGAATGAAAGATTCGGTGGTGGCTATACTGCGCGACAGGATGCCGAAGACCATGACCTTGCGGCTGAGCGACGAGCTCGCAGCGGATCTCGAGGCGATGGCGCGCGTGGACGACGTGCCCGTCTCTGAGGCGATCCGCATCGCGATCGACGAGCGCATCAAGGGCCGCCGCGATGACAAGCAGTTCCAGGCCCGCCTGCGTCGTCTGATGGCCGAGAACCAGCGCGCGCTCGAGCGTCTGGCGCAATAGCGTCCTGGGCGGCGTGATGCGCGGGGGGCCGCAACCCCTCAGGCCATGAAGCTACCGTGGCTTCAAGCCACCACGATGTCATACCACTTGCGCGCCACGCCATCATGTGACCTATGCGTGCGATGGTGCTCCAGGCGCCCGGAGAGCCGCTGCAGGCCACCGAGCTGCCAGATCCCATCCCTGGGCCAGGAGACGCCCTCCTGCGCGTGCGCGCCTGCGGGATCTGCCGCACCGACCTGCATCTGCGCGACGGGGAGCTGCAACCGAGGCATCTCCCCCTCGTCCTGGGTCATCAGATCGTCGGCGAGGTGCTCCTTGCCGACGCGGCCAGGACGCACGCCGTCGGCGCCCGTGTCGGCGTCCCCTGGCTCGGCTGGACGTGCGGGGAGTGCCGCTACTGCCGCAGCGGGCGGGAGAACCTCTGCGTCCAAGCGCGCTTCACCGGCAAGGACATCGACGGCGGCTACGCCGAGCTGGCCGTCGCCGACGCCCGCTTCTGCTTCCCGCTGCCGCCGGAGGACGACTACCCGGACCTGCAGGTCGCGCCGTTGCTGTGCGCCGGCCTGATCGGCCATCGCGCGCTGCGGATGGCCGGTGACGCCGAGCGGGTCGGCCTCTACGGCTTCGGCGCTTCCGCCCACATCGTCTGCCAGGTCGCCGTCCACCAGGGACGCGAGGTCTACGCCTTCACCCGCCCGGGCGACGACGTCGGCCAGGCATTCGCGCGGGGGCTGGGCGCGATCTGGGCCGGCACGAGTGAGGATCAGCCGCCCGAGCCGCTCGACGCGGCGATCGTCTTCGCCCCCGCCGGGCCGCTCGTGACGACGGCACTGCGCGCGCTCGCACCCGGTGGCACCGTCGTCTGCGCCGGCATCCACATGTCCGACATCCCCTCTTTCCCCTACAAGGACCTGTGGCAGGAGCGATCGATCCGCTCCGTCGCCAACCTGACCCGCCAGGACGGCACGTCCTTCCTCGACCTCGCGCCACGGATTCCGGTGCGCATGACCGTCACGACCTACCCGCTGCAGCAGGCCGAGCAGGCGTTGTCGGACCTGCGCGCCGGCGTCTTCGAGGGCGCGGCGGTGCTGACGGTCGACTAGCTGCGGCGGGCGAGCAACGCGCCTCCGCCGGCCCCAAGCACACCTGCACCCGCGAGCACCTGCGCCTGCCCCGTCTCCCCGTGGACGAGCATCACGAGCGCTGCGACCGTCAGGCCACCGAGCACGGCGATCCCGAGCCAGTTCCGCAGCGTCCAGAACAGCAGCTCGCGTCGACGGCGCGCCAGCTCCAGCTCGGCGAACGCGTGCGCGAGCTGGCCGGGCGTCATCGCGGACTGCGCAGCCGACGTCTCAGCAGAGCCCGCGTGCGCAACTGCAGCGCGAGCCACGGGGCTCCCAGCGCCATCCGCCGCCGGTCGCGGCGCGCCTGTCGGTGCTCGCCGTCGGCCACCAGCTCCCACAGGTGCGCGCCCCACTCTCTTGCGTAGTGCTCAGCATCCGCGCGCGAGAAGAGCCTTAGCGCCAGGCCGGGGGGATCGACGCGGACTGGTGGTGACGCCGACACGCGCCTCGCCGCCGCCTCCATCAGCTCGCGCTGACGCCGAGCGCGCCGACGCAGAACGAGCCATCTTTCGAGGTATGCCTCAGCGGTCTCCTCGGCCTCGCCGAAGCGCGGCCGCGTGCGAGCATCGAGCTGCGTGAGCAGCTCCGCCTCGACTACTCGCTCCAGAGTGCGCTCGGACAGTGCATCCCGGTCGTAGAGGATCCGCCCATGCTCGACCCGGGCAATCTCCTCCTGCGGAGCACCATGATGCGCGAACCACAGCGGCGTCCCCTGCTCCGCCGGCGCATCGTCCTGGTGGCTCATCGTGACACCCATCCCGGCATCAGGCTGTGCAGCGCTCCGCGCTCCGGAGCCGTCTCGCGCTGCGCGACGCGCCGGCCCTCTGCGGTGAGCCGGTAGAAGTAGCGCGGCGGCCGCCCCTGCTCAGCCGCGTCGATCTGCTCCCAGCGACCGGTCAGCAGCCCCTCGTCCCGGAGGCGACGCAGGATCGCGTACGCGCTGCCGGCGGTAAGCCCCGCGGCGCGTGTGACCTGCAGCCCGTAGACCTCCTCGCTCGGCGAGTCGAGCAGCACCTGGAGGACGCGTCTCGTCTCGTGGGAGCGCTTGCGGGGCATGAACAGCATCATATACAGAAGTACGAATAGGGTACAAGTCAGACGCCACAGCGCGGCCGGGCGCGCCGATGTGCGAGCCTTCTCGCCATGCCCCTCATCCCAATGGTCATCGAGCGCACCGCGCGCGGCGAGCGCGAGTTCGACATCTACAGCCGGCTGCTCAATGAGCGGATCATCTTCCTCGGCCATCCCGTCGATGACATGGTCGCCAACCTCGTCGTAGCGCAGCTCCTGCACCTCGAGTCGCAGGATCCCGAGAAGGACATCTCGATCTACATCAACTCGCCCGGCGGATCGATCTACGCGGGCCTCGCGATCTACGACACGATGCAGTTCATCAAGCCGGACGTGGCGACGATGTGCGTCGGCATCGCGATGTCGATGGGCTCGCTGTTGCTGACCGGCGGGGCGAGAGGCAAGCGCAGCGCGCTGCCGAACAGCCGCATCCTGATCCACCAGCCGTCCGCCGGCTTCGAGGGCCAGTCGACCGACATCGAGATCCACGCGAGAGAGATCCTCAAGACGCGCAAGCGGATCGACGAGATCTACGCCCACCACACGGGCCAGAGCGAGGAGAGAGTCCACACGGACATGGAGCGCGATCGCTTCCTGACCTCGCAGCAGTCGGTCGAGTACGGCCTGATCGACCGTGTCATCGAGCACCACTGAACACCTGAAACGGGAGGGGAACCCCGCATGCCGATCGCAGAGCGCAGCGCACAGACGACTTGGAGAGGCAGCCTCGCAAAGGGCGAGGGGACGCTGACGAGCGGCAGCGGCGCACTCGGCGAGCTGCCCGTCACGTGGGCCTCGCGCACGGAGCGCTCCGAGGGCAAGACCAGCCCCGAGGAGCTGATCGCCGCGGCGCACGCCTCCTGCTTCTCGATGGCGCTCTCGCACGAGCTGACGCAGGCCGGTAACGAGCCGGAGCAGCTCGACGTGACGGCCGTCGTGACGCTCGACAGAGTCGACGACGCACCGACGGTGGTGAGCTCGGCGCTGACCGTCACCGGCCGCGTGCCGGGGATCGACGCCGCCGCGTTCGAGGCGGCCGCGCAGGGTGCCGGCACGGGTTGCCCGATCTCGCGGCTGCTGCTCGGCGGGAGTGCCGAGATCACGGTCGAGGCGACGCTGGCGGGGTAGCGCTCTCGGCCGCGGTGGGGCGGGCTGCGCGCCGCGGCTCGCTCCGCGCCGCCGCTGGTGCGGCATGGACGCCGCTCGTTTGGCTGGGGAGGGGGGTGAGCAGGGGCGGTCGCGCCGCCGTCCGCGGCTCCTCGCGGCCCGTGCGCCCTGCCTTTGCGCAACCGCTCGCGCGTTCTGCGCCAGCGCACGCTTGATCTGCGTAGAACGTGACGATCCTCAACCCAGAGTGTCAACTTTTCCCCCTCCTGGGGGTACGGATTGACACTCTTCGCTCCGGAGCGTGACTGCTCGGGCGCGGGCAGGGCGCAACTGCGCAAAAGGACGCACGGGACGTCACGGAAGAGCGGCACCAACGCAGGAGCAACTGCCCCTCCCTCCCCAGCCATCCGGCATACGCCGGGCGGCACGGGGCCGGCGGAGCGGAGCGCCGCGGGGCCGGAGCTGCGTTCCGCGGAGCAGCGCCGCGCGGGACCGGGCGGGGCCGCAGCCCCGCTCAGGCGATCGCGTGCTCGATCGAGCCAAGCCGCTCGATCTCGATCCGCACGATGTCGCCTGATGCCAGGAAGCGGCGTGGGTCCATCGACGCGCCGACGCCGCTCGGGGTGCCGGTGAGGATCAGGTCCCCTGGCGCGAGCGTGCAGGTCTCGGCAATGAAGTCGACGACGGCGCGGCAGCCGAAGATGAGGTCGGAGGTGCGACTGTCCTGCCGCAGCTCGCCGTTGACCCACGTGCGCAGCGCAAGATCCTCGGGGTCGGGCACGTCGTCCGCGGTCGTGATCCACGGCCCCCACGGGCAGAAGCCGTCCGCCCCCTTCGCGCGCGTCCACTGCGGCTCGCGGCGCTGCAGGTCGCGCGCGCTGACGTCGTCCGCGACCGCGTAGCCCGCGATCTGCCCGCCTGCGCCGATGACGATCGCCAGCTCGCCCTCGTAGTCGAGCCGCTTCACGACTGCCGGGCAGCGCACCGGCGCACCGGGCGGCGCCGACGAGCTCGGCAGCTTCATGAAGACGATCGGAGCCTCGGGCAGCTCTCTGCCCGTCTCCGCCGCGTGTGCCGCGTAGTTGAGCCCGATCCCGAAGATCGCCCGCGGCTGCGGCACCGGCGCGAGCAGCGTCACATCGGCGAGCGCCCAGTCCGCGCCGCCCGCCGGTGTCCGGTCGCCGCTCGCAAGCCGGTCCAGCACCGACGATCCGTCGTCGAACACGACAACCCGCTCGTCGAGCACCTCGCCGGCGAGCGCCAGATCCGAGCCGGGAGTCAGAAAGGTCGCCAGGCGCATCCGGCCCGGCAGGCTATCCGGTCGCCGCCCGCTCCATCTCGTGCGCCTCCACATGCGTCACCGGCAGGCCGGTCGCTCTCGCCTTGCTGACGAGGTCCAGGCGCAGCCAGCGCGAGAGCCTGCGCGGCAGCGTCGAGATGATCAGCTCGTCGTAGGACGCGCGGTTGATCGCATCTTCGATCGCCATCAGCGGCTCGTGGTCGCCGACATGCCCCGTCACGGGCGCTCCGGCCGCCTCGCTCAGCCGTGGCAGCGCCTCGGCCAGCGCATGCTCGGCCTCCCCCGCATCGCCATCCTGCGGATCGACGACCCTGTGCAGGCCGTGCGGGTTGGCGGGCACGACGAGGTGGAACGTGACCGGTCCCCGCTGGGCACGCGCGCGAACGGCGTCGCGCAGACCGTCGGTTGCCGCGGTGCGGTTCGCGACGAGCAACACGCGGGCCGAAGCGGAAGTGGACATGAACGCCCCCGATCGTCGATTTCCAGATGACAGGTCAATCATTCCCCTCCGACCTCGTCCTGCAACCCGACAGGCCGCCGCGCGGGGCGGTCCGGTGCGAGTAGCGTGTTCCCATGCGCCGTACGCGTGGTCTCAGCACGAGGCTCGTCCTAGCGATCGGTTCGCTCGCCGCTCTGCAGCTGACGGTCTTCATCGTGCTGCTCTCGACGTTGCACGATCTGAGCGGCGCCGACGGCAACGCCCGCATCACCGGTCGGGTCGTCGTGGCGGCGAACGACTCGCGCATCGCCCTCGCGCGCCACGACGCCGCCGGCATGAGGGCCGGGGCCACCGCGCTCGTGATCGCGGGCCGCGAGGCGGACGTGCCCGTGACGCGCCTGCTCGCCCGCGACCTGCGCGCCCAGGCCGCAGCGCCCGGGTCACGGCGCACCGAATCGCCGGCGGCGCGCCTGCTCGACGAGCGGCTGGCGACGCTCGCCGAGCGCGAACGCGCGTCTCGCATCGCCGACCGCGACCGCGCGACGGAGCTCACGCGGAACGCGTGGATCGCCGGCGCGAGCGGCGTCGCCGCGACGCTGCTGTGCGCAATCGGCTTCCTGCTGTACCTGCGGCGCTCGCTGCTCGCGCCGCTGCGCGCCGTCGCCGGCGCGGCGCAGCGCCTTGCCTCCGGCGACCTGCATGCCCGTGTCGGCCACCGCGATGGGATCGGCGAGGTCGGCGACCTCGCGCGCACGTTCGACCAGATGGCCGACTCGCTGGAGGACAGCCGCGCGGCGCTCGAACGTCAGAACCACGAGCTGGCGCACCAGCGCACGGAGCTGATCGAGGCGGTCCGCTCCGCACGCGAAGGCGCGAGCATCGTGCGCGCCGTGCTCGACACGACGCCGGACGCGATCGCGCTGCTCGACGGCGACGGCGCCGTGATCGTCGACAACCCGCCGATGCGCGCGGTGCGCGCCGCATTCGTCGCGCACGCCACGACGCTCGACCCGCGCTCGCCGGTGCCATCCGACGGCGCCGCCGCCGACAACGGCGAGCGGCGCGACGAGGTCGTCCTGCAGGGCGGCCGCCGCACGTTCGCGCGCTACGCGGCGCCGGTGCACGACGGCCGCGGCCGGCTGATCGGCCGGCTGCTCGTCGTGCGCGACATCACGGCCGAGCGCGAGGCCGAGCGCGCCAAGCAGGACTTCTTCGCGCTCGTCTCACATGAGCTGCGCACGCCGCTGACCGCGATCCTCGGCTACGTCGAACTGCTGGTGAGCGACGACGCCGCGCCGTTCCCGCCGGAGCATGCGCGCCACCTCGAGGTGATCGAGCGCAACGCCCGCCGCCTCGTGCGCCTCGTCGGCGACCTGCTGTTCGCCGCCCAGGTCGAGGGCGCGCCCCTGCTGCTGGAGCCGGCCGAAGTCGACCTGGTCGCGCTCGTGCGCGACGCGGTCGACCTCGCGCGCTGCCGTGCCGAGGAAGCCAGCATCGAGCTCGCCACAGAGCTCGAGCCGGTCGAGCGCTGCGTCGGCGATCGCGACCGGCTCGCACAGGTGCTCGACAACCTGCTGTCGAACGCGCTCAAGTTCACGCCGCCGGGCGGGCGCGTGGTAGTGCGGCTCACGAGCGAGGGGTCGCACGCGCGCATCGAGGTCGCGGACACCGGCGTCGGCATCCCCGGGGAGGATCAGCCGCACCTGTTCGACCGCTTCTACCGCGCGCGCAACGCGACCGGCCGCTCGATCCCGGGCCTCGGGCTCGGGCTGACGATCGTGCGCACGATCGTCGAGGGCCACGGCGGCACCGTCTCCGTCCTCAGCGAGTCCGGCCACGGCGCGACGTTCACGGTGCTGCTGCCGGCGGTCGGTAGCGATAGCCGAAGCCGCGCACCGTCTCGAGCGGACCACCGCCTGACGGCTCCCATTCCAGCTTCCGGCGCAGGTAGCCCACATAGAGCTTGACCTGGTCCCCGCCGAAGCCGTCGACGTCGCCCCACACGAGCTCGAGCAGGCGTGTCCGGCTGAGCGTCTCGTTCGGATGGCGGACGAACGCCGACAGCAGCTTGAACTCAAGCGGCGTGAGCTGCACCGGCCGGCCTTCGACGGTCACTTCGCGGCTGACGTAGTCGATCCTCAAGACACCGTCCTCGTAGGCGGCCCGCACCTCGGGCGGCCCGCTCGTGCGGCGCAGCAGCGCCTCCACGCGCGCGAGCAGCTCCTGGCGGCCGAACGGCTTCGTCACGTAGTCGTCCGCTCCCCCCCGCAGGCCGCGGACCTTGTCGAGCTCGCCGGCCCGTGCGGTCAGCATCAGCACCGGCACCTCGCTGAGATCGCGGATGCGCTCGAGCGTCTGCCAGCCGTCGAGCTCCGGCATCGCGACGTCCAGCACGACGAGGTCGGGCGGGTCGGTCTCCAGCCGGCTGAGCGCCTCGAGGCCGTTGGCCGCCTCCACGACGGTGTGCCCGGCGCGCTCGAGCAGGACCCGCACGAGGCGCCGCACGTCATCCTCGTCCTCCACGACGAGCACCTCTGCCGTCTTCACGTGCCTTGCATACCAGACAGCGGCGGGCGTGTCGCCCGACCAGTGCGCGTGGGAACCGCCCGGTTGCCCGTGCGGGGGCCGACCGCTCCCAGAGGTCAGGAAGGCGGCTACGCCAGCCGCGCAGCCAGCGCGCGAGCGCCCATGTGCGCGATCGCCTGGATCGAGATCTGCGGGTTGACACCGGAGGCGGTCGGGAAGGCGGAGCCGTCGAGCACGTAGAGGTCGCGCACGTCCCACGTCTGCGCGTTCGGGTCGCAGGCGGAGGTCGTCGGGGAGCCGCCCATGCGCGCCGAGCCCATGATGTGGAATGAGCCGAGCTGCAACTTTCCGGCTCCGTAGCCGCAGGCGTCGGCGTCGGCCATGAAGCGTGCGCGATCTCCCTCCCGCCCGGGGTCGTAGGAGACCCAGTCGCTCTGCGAGCTGAAGACCCGCTGTGCACCGGCAGCCTCGTGCATCTGCGCGGCGCCGTCGATGCCGACGCGCAGATGCCGCTTGTCGTAGTCGGAGAGTCTGTAGCGCACGACCGGCTCGCCGTCGCGGTCGATCCGCACCTCGCCGCCGTCGCGATCGCGCAGCAGGATCCCGAACACGACCGTGTGCGAGATCGCCTGCATCAGCTCGTGGTGGGCGCGCGCACTGCGCCAGGGCATGAACGGGATCGCCAGGTGCGGGTGGCCCGCTGCCGTCTCGTACTTCACGCCGTAGCCGTCGTCGAGGTTGCGGTGCTGGTCGGAGTAGAGCGCCTGCATCACCCCCTCCCACGGGCGCACCTCCTCGTCGTAGACGCCCCAGACGGCGGTCGCCGGGTGCAGCCGCAGGTGCCTGCCGACGTTCGGATTAGCGAGGCCGGAGCGCTTGAGCAGCGCCGGCGTCTGCAGGGCGCCGGCTGCCGAGACGACCGCGCGCGAGCGCACCGTGAGGCGGTGGCCCGCGTCGGTTCTCGCGACCACGCCGCGGGCGGCGCCGGCCTCGATCGTGACGCGCTCGACCGCGACGCCGACGACGATCCGCGCGGCGGCCGCCTGCGCGTCCTTCAGCCACGTCTTCGCGGTCGACTGCTTCGCGCCGTGGCGACAGCCGAAGTTGCACCAGCCGCACTCTCTTCCGTCACAGCGGTCGTCGACGTTGCGCGGCATCGCGTCGAGGTGCCAGCCGAGCCCGATGCAGGCGTCGCGCAGCTTCTGCTCGCGTTTCGACGGCTCGTTGTGCTCCTGGTTGACGCCGAGCCGGTCGCAGACCGCGTCCAGGCTTGCGGTGTAGTCGGCGGAGGCGAACGCGGGCACGCCGAGCGACGCCCACTCCGCGCGCACGTCGTCGGGCGTGCGGAAGGACGTCGTGTAGTTGACGACGGTGCCGCCGCCGAGGCACGAGCCGGCGATCAGGCCGACCGACTGGTCGTGCGTCGCTGCGGGCGCGCCGGCATACATCGTCGTGAGCGCTCTCAGCTCGGCACCGTCGAAGTCGGCGTCGTCGTAGTAGGCGCCGCGCTCGAGCACGACGACGTCGAAGCCAGCCTGGCTCAGCACCGCCGCCGCCACGCCGCCGCCGGCGCCCGAGCCGACGATGCAGACGTCGCAGTCGAGCGTCGTCGACTCGCCGATCGTCAGCGGCGTGAGTTGCTTCGGCGGCGCGTCCTCGCGCGCGCCGAGTGGCCCGGGGTAGCCGATCGCGTCCCACACCGGGCTGGTGCCCCCGTCCGGGGCGGGCAGTCCGTAGTAGGTCAGCAGCGACGCCTTGCGCAGTGCGTGAAAGGCGGCGCGACGCTGTGGCAGGCGGCTGTCGCACCAGCTCAGCAGCACCTGCTCGCGCTGCTCGCGCGGAAGCGAGCTGAAGCGCTTGAAGCCGCCGCCGCCCAGGGCCGTCACCGGCGCCGTGTCCCACAGGCCCAGGAGCTGTTTCAGCTCTCTGTGCACCGCACTGCGCGGATCGCGCCCGACGAGCTGGAGGACCGCATCGGGCACGCCCAGCTCACTCGCGCCCGGGAGCCCGTTCGACGGCGGACAGAACGTGTCGCAGATCGCCTCGAGCGACCGGCGCTGGCGCGGTGTGAGCTCCATCGCGGCTCCTCTTCCTGCGGCGGACAGGTCGTTGCGAGCCTACTGCGGGGCGGCTTGCTCCGCGGCAGCTGCGAGCACCGCCGTGTGCAGCTCGTCAAGACCGCCGATGCGCACCACCGCGCCGGAAGCGGCGCCCTTGCCGGTCCGGTCGACCCAGATGCCGCGCAGGCCGGCGGCGGCAGCGCCCTCCGCGTCGAGGTCGAGCCGGTCGCCGACGTGCGCGGCTTCGTGCGGAGCGACGCCGAGGCGCTCGCAGGCGTGCAGGAAGATCTCGGCGTCCGGCTTGCGCATCCCGACCTCGGCAGAGGCGACGAACACGGGGAAGCGGCCGGTCAGCCCGATCGCCGCGAGCTTCGCGCGCTGCGGCTCCCCCTCTCCGTTCGTGACGATCCCGAGGCGGACATCCGGGAGCGCGTCGACGAGCGCCGCCAGCGCAGGACCGACGTCGTCGAACGCCACCCAGCCGGCGCGGTAGCGCTCCAGGTAGGAGGCGAACCACGTGTCGCAGGCGTCGTCCGCCGGCTCCGCCCGGCCCATCGCCGCATGGATCCCGCGCACGCGCCGGCGCCGCTGCTCCTGGAACGAGCAGCGGCCGGCCGCGTACTCGTCGTAGTGCGTCGCCTCCAGGCGCCGCCACTCGCTCGCAAGCGCGGGGTCGCCCGCCAGCAGATCCGCGATCGCCGCCTCACGCGCGGCGTCGTGGTCCATCAGCGTCCCGTCGAGATCGAACAGCACGGCGCGCATTGCGCCGCGCAGGGTACGCGAGCGAGGACCGCGAACGCCGGTCGCTGGGACCGACCACAAATCGCGGTCCTCGTCCGCCAAGCGCGTCAGGCCGGATCGAGCACGGCGCCGAGGCGCCGCTCGAGCGCGCCGCCGAGGACCTCTCGGACCGGACCCGCCTCGAAACGCTCGACGAGCGCGGCGAGGAAGCCCTCGATCACGAGCCGCTTCGCCGTCTCCTCACGCAGGCCGCGCGACTCGAGGTAGAAGAGCTGCTCGGGATCGATCTGGGCGATTGCGGCGGCGTGCGTGCAGCGGACGTCGTTCGCCTGGATCTCCAGGCCGGGGATCGCGTCGGCGTGCGCCTTCTTCGACAGCAGCAGGTTGCGCGACTCCTGGAAGGCGTCGGTCTGCTGGGCGCCGGGGTCGACGATGATGTTTCCACGCCAGACGGCCTGGCTGCGGCCCTGCAGCACCCCGCGGAAGGCGAGGTCGGACGTCGTGTGCGGGGCGGCGTGCTCCTGCGTGGTGTCGAAGTCGACGTGCTGGCGGCCGTGCGAGGCGTAGGCGCCGGTGACTCTGCCGTCGGCGCCGGGGCCGGCGAGCTTCGTCTCCATCCGCACCTTGCCGCGCGCGCTGCCGAAGCCGAGTGCGACCCAGTCGAGCGTCCCGTCGCGCGCCACCTCGGCGCGCTGGCTGCCGAAGATCCAGCTTCTCTCGGACAGGTCCTGCCCGCAGACGAAGCGCAGGTTCGCGTTCTCGCCGACGATCAGCTCGACCACGGTGTTGAGGACCGAGTCCTGCGTCGGATCGGCGGACAGGTACTGCTCCCACACCTCCGCCTGCCCACCGTCCTCGACGACGATCAGCGTGCGCCAGTCGAGTGCGCTGCGCTCTGTGCCCTGCACGGCGGTGATCAGGATCGGACGGTCGAGCACCGTTCCAGCCGCGACATGCACGAACGCGCCGCCCGCAAAGCCAGCCTCGTTGCGCGCCGTGAAGGCGTCCTCGTCCGTGACGATCGTCCCCAGGTGCTGCTGAACCAGGGCCGCATGCGAGACCGCCGCGCGCTCCAGCGACGTCACCGTCACACCAGCCGGCAGATCCTCCGGCACCACAACCGTGGAAGCGTCCACCTGCGTCAGCACATACGGCGCCTCAAGCCCCTGGAACAGCGCCTCAGCACGGTCCACCGCACCCGGATCCCCCGCACTCGCCGGCGCATACGCCGCCAGATCCAGCGCCGAGATATCCGTGAACTCCCAGCCGGGATTGCCCTTGTACTGGGGCAGGTCGAGCGACGCGGACAAAGCTGCGGCGCGCTCTCGGCGCGCCGCCAGCCAGCTCGGTTGCTCGATCGTCGCGCTAGCCAATGGAACCCTCCATCTGCAACTCGATCAGGCGGTTCATCTCGACCGCGTACTCCATCGGCAGCTCCTTCGTGATCGGCTCGATGAAGCCGTTGACGATCAGCTTGGAGGCCTCCTCCTCGTTGATCCCGTGGGTCTGGAGGTAGAAGACCTGCTCCTCGCCGATCTTCGAGACGGTCGCCTCGTGGCCGACGTCGACGTCGTCCTCGCCGATGCGGATCGTCGGGTAGGTGTCCGAGCGCGAGTGCTCGTCGAGCAGCAGCGCGTCGCAGACGACCTTCGACTTGGCGCCGTGCGCGCCTCTGGCGACCTCGAGCAGGCCGCGGTAGGAGCCGCGCCCGCCGTCCTTCGAGATCGACTTGGCGAAGATGTTCGAGGTCGTGTTCGGCGCGGCGTGGACGATCTTGCCGCCAGCGTCCTGGTGCTGGCCCTTGCCGGCGAACGCGATCGAGAGGATCTCGCCGTGCGCGCGCTCGCCCATCAGGTAGACGGACGGGTACTTCATCGTCAGCTTCGAGCCGAGGTTGCAGTCGACCCACTCGACCGTCGCATCGGTCTCGGCGACCGCACGCTTGGTGACGAGGTTGAAGACATTCTGCGACCAGTTCTGCACGGTCGTGTAGCGGATCCGCGCGCCGGGCTTGGCGATCAGCTCGACCACCGCGGAGTGCAGCGAGTCGGAGCTGTACGTCGGGGCGGTGCAGCCCTCGACGTAGTGCACGTAGGAGCCCTCGTCGGCGATGATGATCGTGCGCTCGAACTGGCCCATGTTCTCCGTGTTGATGCGGAAGTAGGCCTGCAGCGGCATCTCGACGTGCACGCCCGGCGGCACGTAGACGAACGAGCCGCCTGACCACACGGCGCTGTTCAGCGCGGCGAGCTTGTTGTCGTTCGCCGGGATGATCGTCGCGAAGTACTCCTTCACGAGCTCCTCGTGGTCGCGCAACGCGGAGTCCATGTCGAGGAAGATCACGCCCTGGTCCTCGAGGTCTTTGTGCACCTGGTGGTAGACGACCTCGGACTCGTACTGCGCGCCGACGCCGGAGAGGAATCTGCGCTCCGCCTCCGGGATGCCGAGGCGGTCGAACGTCTTCTTGACGTCATCGGGGACGTCGTCCCACGAGCGCTCGGCGCGCTCGGATGCGCGCACGAAGTAGTGGATGTTGTCGAAGTCGACCTCGGCCAACATCGGCGAGCCCCATCTCGGCATCGGGTGCGCGAAGAAGTGGTCGAGCGCCTTGAGGCGGAAGTCGCGCATCCACTGCGGCTCCTGCTTGAACTCGGAGATCTTCTCGACGATCTCGCGGTTGATCCCCTTGGGCGCCTTGTAGAGGTAGTTCTCCGCGTCGTGGAAGCCGAAGCGCTCCTCGTAGTCGGCGTTAATCCCCTTCAGGCTCTGCTGCTCTGCGAGCACCTCGGGCGTGGCCATGTCAGTCAACCTCCAGCTTGATCACGTCGTCGGCGACGACCACGGGAAAGGTGTCTACCGGCGTGTAGGCCGGCAGCGTCAGGGGCTTGCCGGTTCTGAGGTCGAAGCGGGCGCCATGGCGCGGGCACTCGACCGTGCAGTCAGCTTCGTCCAGCTCCCCCTCGGCGAGCGGGCCGTCGTCGTGCGAGCAACGGTCCTCGATCGCGTAGTAGTCCCCGCCACAGTTGAAGACGCCGATCTCGACGTCGTCCCACTCGACCAGGCGCATCGCGCCGGGCGGCAGGTCACTGACAGGGCAGACGGTGATCGTCTCAGGCAAGGGAAAGAAAGTCCTAGTGCGGGGATCGGATATGCGCTGAGGAGTGTAGCGGCCGGGTCGCGACGGCCGCGGTCCGGCGCCGCTCGAGGACCCGCGGGAGCTACGCCGCCTCGTCCTGGTCCGGCCAGGCCGCCGCGCCGCCCAGGGCGGCGCTTTTCAGCACTTTCAGCGACAGCAGCGCGCACTTCATGCGCGTCGCCGAGATGTCGATTCCCAGCAGGTCGAGCACGAACGACTTGTCGAGCGCCAGCAGGTCGTCGACCGGCATCCCCTTGACCTCCTCGGAGGCCATCGAGGCGGCCGCCTGCGAGATCGCGCAGCCGTGCCCGGAGAAGCGCAGGTCGGCGACGCGACGGTCGGCGTCGAGCGCGATCTGCACGCGCAGCTCGTCGCCGCAGAGCGGGTTGTTGTCCTCGAACTCGAGGTCCGGCGACTCCAGCTCGGCCGCCGGCGGCGACCAGTTGTGGGGCCGCTTGTAGTGCTCGAGGATGTACTCGCGGTAGAGGTCGTCCATCGCGACACACCCTAGTCGCGTGCCCCGGCAAGCGACGGCCCGCCTTGCGCCGCAGCACCCCTTAAATGCGGCGAGGGCCGTGGTCGCGACGGCCCTCGCCGGTTCGCCGCTGTCTCGGCTCGCGTCCCCGCGAGCAAAGTCAATGAGCGGCAGGTCGGACGGAATTGCGTGCAAGCACGCCCCTGCCCAACCGCGCCGAATGCTAGACAGACGTTGTCCAAAAGTAAAGTAGTTCGAAGCGCCTTGAGCGGGAGCGAACACTGTACGGCGACTAGCGCGCTTCGACCGGCCTCTCGCGGTTAGAGCCGGAACACCCGACGGACCTCGTGCAGCCCGTCGACAAGCGCGTCGACGTCCTCGCGCGTCGAGTGCGCGGCGAAGCTCGCGCGCGTCGTGGCGGAGACGCCGAGCCGGCGCATCAGCGGCTGTGCGCAGTGGTGGCCGGCACGCACGCAGACGTTGCGGCGGTTCAGCAACTCGGCGACGTCGTGCGGATGGACGCCGTCGAGCACGAACGAGACGAGCGACCCGCGGTGCTCGGCGGCCGGCCCGTAGACGGTCAGACCCGGAACCTCGGCGAGCGCGTCGAGCGCGTAGGCCACCAGCGCATGCTCGTGCGCGTGCACGGCCTCCAGTCCGAGCGCGTCCAGCCACTCGACCGCGGCGCCCAGGCCCGTGGCCTCCACGTACGGCGACGTGCCCGCCTCGAACTTCCAGGGCAGCTCGTGGAACGTGCTCGACTCGAAGCCGACGGAGGAGATCATGTCCCCGCCCGTCAGGAACGGCGGCATCGCCTCGAGCAGCTCGCGCCGCCCGTGCAGCACGCCGACGCCGGTCGGCCCGTAGACCTTGTGGCCGGTGAAGCCGTAGAAGTCGGCCCCCAGCGCGCGCACGTCGACGCGCAGGTGCGGGACGGCCTGTGCACCGTCGATCAGCACGATGGCACCGGCCGCGTGCGCTCTCTCGACGATCCGCTCGACCGGATTCAGCGTCCCCAGCACGTTGGAGATGTGCGCGACCGCGACGAGCTTCGGCGCGCGCTCCAGCAGCGCGTCGAACGAGTCCATGTCGAGCCGGCCGTCGTCCGTCAGCTCGACGTAGGCGAGTCTCGCGCCGACCTCCTGCGCGAGCTGCTGCCACGGCACGATGTTCGCGTGGTGCTCCATCGGCGTGAGCACGATCGTGTCGCCGGCGCCGATGTTCCTGCGCCCCCACGAGTAGGCGACGAGGTTGATCGCCTCGGTCACGTTCTTCGTGAAGATCGTCTCGGCCGTCGGCGCGCCGATGAAGCGGGCGATCCGCTCGCGCGCGCCCTCGAAGCGATCGGTCGCCTCCTGCGCGAGCGTGTAGACGCCGCGGTGGATGTTCGCGTTGTGCAGGCGGTAGGAGGCGTCCAGCTCCCGCAGCACCGCCTCCGGCTTCTGCGCGGTCGCGCCCGAGTCGAGATAGACGATGCGCCCGCCGGGCAACTCGCGATGCAGGATCGGGAACTGCGCCGCGACCGCGGCGGCGTCGAAGGTCGAGCTGGCGGCGGTCGCGGTCATGGCGACGAACTAGGCCGCGGAGGCGGCCTCGACCTCGTCCTTGATCCAGCCGTAGCCCTTCTCCTCGAGCACCGTGACGAGCTCGGGGCCGCCCTCCTTGACGATCCGGCCCTGGTACATGACGTGCACGTGACTCGGCTCCACGAGGTGCAGGATGCGCTGGTAGTGGGTGATGATCAGCACGCCCATGTGGTCGCCTGCGACCGAGTTGACGCCCTTCGAGACGACCCGCAGCGCGTCGATGTCGAGGCCCGAGTCGGTCTCGTCGAGGATCGCCATGTCCGGCTTCTGCAGCGCGAGCTGGAGGATCTCCATGCGCTTCTTCTCGCCGCCGGAGAAGCCCTCGTTGAGGTAGCGCGCCGAGAACTCTCTCGGGACCTCGGTCAGCGCCATCGCGGCCTCGACCGTCTGGCGGAACTCCTTCAGCGAGATCGGCTCCTCGCCGCGCGACTCGCGGTGCGCATTGATCACCGTGCGCAGGTACTTCGTGACCGTCACGCCGGGCACGGAGACGGGGTACTGGAAGGCCATGAAGAGGCCCATGCGGGCGCGCTCGTCGGTGTCGGCCTCCGTGATGTCCTCACCCTTGAAGATGACCTGGCCCTCCGTCACCTCGAGGTTCGGATGGCCCATCACCACGTTCGCGAGCGTCGACTTGCCGGAGCCGTTCGGGCCCATCAGGGCATGGATCTCGCCCTTGCCAACGGCGAGGTCGAGACCCTTGAGGATCTCCTTCTCGCCGGCGCGGACATGGAGGTTGCGGATCTCGAGCTCGGCCATGGTCTCCTGCAGTGGGGTTCGGGGGGAGGGAAGGTGGTTCTAGCCCGCCGCCGGCATGGCAGCGGCGGGGGAGGCGGCGCTCGTGGCGCCGGCGCGTGCGACGACCGGTGGGACCGGCGCCGCGGAGTCGCGGCGCGAGAAGTCCACCAGCTCGGCGAGCGTCGTGGTCTGCAGCGAGCGGGCGATGCCGCCCTGCACGCGCATCCACAGCAGTTTCGTCGCGCAGTGCTGACCGCTGTCGGACTCGTGCGTGTGCGAACACAGCACACGCTCGGTCGTCTC
>Ga0126313_10000462_pt1 | contig 19309 bp, 19 predicted proteins | sample Plot105A_FD_89954 | JGI IMG/M metagenome (GOLD analysis project Ga0126313, IMG submission 89954) | Serpentine soil microbial communities from UC McLaughlin Reserve, CA, USA - Plot105A | ecosystem: Environmental > Terrestrial > Soil > Grasslands | place: USA: UC McLaughlin Reserve, Lake County...
GACGCCCGCCTCAGCGAAGAAGCTGCGACGAGAATCTTCCTCCGGCAGGAGAAGGTGGCCGACTGGCTCGATCGCTATCCGACTAGGGGCATCGTCAAGGACGCTACCTTCCACTCGAAAGACCGCGACTGGACCGTGCGCGTCTGGTGGGAGGAGGCGGGCGAGATCGCCACCGGCAAGGTGGACGACGCCACGGGCCGGGTGACGGAGTCCTGGACCGGCCCGCAGGTCGCCTGGAAGATGGCGCGCGGCTATCCCGGCGCCTTCGGCGGGAAGACGCTCAACCGGACGGCGGTCTGGCTTGCGTTCTGCGGCCTCTTCCTGGTCGGGCTGATCGATTGGCGCCGGCCGCTCAGCCTGCGCACGCTCGACCTACTCGTCCTCCTGTCCTTCTCCGCCTCACTCTGGTTCTTCAACCGAGGCGATGTCTTCACGAGCATGCCCCTCGCCTATCCCGCGTTCGCGTACCTGCTCGCGCGGATGATCTGGATCGGCCTCCGCGGACGAAGCCCATCCATGCGCGCCGCGTTCTGGCCCGTCTGGCTGCTCGCGGCCGCCGCCGTTTTCCTGGCCGGTTTCCGGATCGGCCTCAACCTCGAAGGCTCGAACGTGATCGACGTCGGCTACTCGGGCGTCGTCGGCGCGCATCGGATCGTGAACGGCGAGATGCCCTACGGACACATGCCCGTCCAGGGTAACCTCAAGGCGTGCGGGCCGGCGGACGCCGAGGGGGAGATCCGCGAGCGGATTCAGACCAACGGGCGCTGCGAGTCGTCGAACGAGCGGGGCGACACGTACGGGCCGGTCTCGTACCTCGCCTACGTCCCGGGATACCTCGCGCTGGGCTGGAGCGGTAGATGGGACTCGCTTCCGGCTGTCCACTTCACGTCGATCGCGCTCGATCTGTTGGTGTTGCTGGGGCTGGTGCTGGTTGGGCGTCGCTTCGGCGGGTTGCCCCTGGCGGCCACGCTTGCGTTCGCCTGGGCGGCGTATCCGTTCACCCAATACGTCTCCAACTCGAACACCAACGATGCGCTGATGCCTGCACTCCTGGTCTGGGGGTTCTGGCTCGTGTCGTCGCCCTGGGCGCGCGGGATCTTCGGCGCCCTCGCCGGGTGGACGAAGTTCGGGGCGCTCCTCGTCGCCCCGCTCTGGGCCGGGTACCCGGAAGCAGTGCGGTTTCGCCGCCCGCGCGGGCCGGTGCTTTTCGCTGCCGGGTTTGCGGCGGCCACGCTCGCCGCCTTCTCGATCCTGCTGCTCGAGCCCGACGCTGTTCACGCGGCGCGCGTTTTCTGGGACCGGACATTTGGGTGGCAGCTCGGCCGTGAGTCGCCGTTCTCGATCTGGGACTGGGGCCAGTACCACGCGGCCGGGATCCCCGATCTCCGGCTCGTGCAGCTACCGCTAATCGGCGTCGTGCTCGCGGGCGCCCTGGCGCTGGCGTTCTATCCGCGCCGCCGCTCGCCGCTGCAATTCGCGGCGCTGACGGCTGCGATCCTGATCGGCTTCGAGCTCGTCCTCACGCACTGGTCGTATCTCTATCTCCCATGGTTCTTCCCGTTTGTCGCCTTCGCGGTGCTGGCACCGCTTCGGCACGAGCGGAGGGAGCCGCAGCCGACGCTTGACCGCGAGCAGCACGAGCTGGTTCCGGCTCGGTAACGCCGCGGCGGCGGTCGCGCTCTTTCTCGTCTCCTGGGCGCTACTTCATCACGGCTTCTACGCGCACAACGAGATCGTCGATACGCCCGTCTACGAGCGCTACGGCGAGGCGATGACCCAGGGGCAGGTGCCCTATCGGGACTTTGCCGTCGAATATCCGCCCGCGGCCCTGCCGGTCTTCCTCTTGCCCGCCCTGGGGGAGGGAGATTCGAGCGACTACGAGCGCCGCTTCGAGGGACTGATAGCGGCGCTCGGCGTCGCCTGCGTCCTGTTGGTGGCCGCCGTGGCTTCGGCAACCTGGGCGCCGCTCTTCTTCGCCGTCGCGCCGCTCGCCCTCGGCTCGGTGATGCTCACGCGATTCGATCTCTGGCCGGCGGCGTTGACGGTCGCCGCGCTTGCCCTGCTCGTCGGGGGTCGGTTTCGGCTCGGATTCGGAACGCTCGGCCTGGCGACGGCGGCGAAGCTTTATCCAGCGCTGCTCCTCCCGGTCGCCATCGCCCATGTGTGGCGTCTGCGCGGCCGACGCGAGGCGCTGATCTGCGCGGGGGCATTCCTGGCCGTCGTCGTCGCAGTCGTGCTGCCCTTCGCGGTACTGTCCCCCGGCGGCGTGGGGGATTCGTTCTGGCGCCAGGCGCGGCGCCCGCTGCAGATCGAGAGCCTCGGGGCCGGACTGCTGCTCGTGTCCCATCACCTGTTCGGGCTCGAGCTGACGATGGAGTCGAGTTACGGGTCGCAGAACCTCGTCGGAACGGGAGCGGACGTTCTCTCGGTGGCCTCGACGCTCGTGCAGGCAGCTGTGCTCATTGCGATCTGGCTCTGGTACGCGCGGGGCCCGGCGGAACCGGGGCGGCTGCTGGCGGCAAGTGCGGCAGCGGTGTGCGCCTTCGTCGCGTTCGGGAAGGTGCTCTCGCCGCAGTTCCTGATCTGGCTGATCCCGCTCGTTCCGCTCATCGGCGGGCGTCGCGGCCTTGCCGCCTGCGGCCTCTTGGCGGCCGCGCTCGTCCTGACGCAGATCTGGTTTCCCTTCCGCTACTGGGAGCTGGCGCTCGAGTTCGACACGGTCGCCTCCTGGCTCGTGCTGGTGCGCGACCTCGTGCTTGTCGCGCTCACAGTGATGCTGATCACTCGAGTTCGACCCGCACGAGCTCGCAGCCCGTAGCGCGTCCGTCGTTGCCACAGGCGACGAGCACGCCCTCGAGCCGCACCCCGCCGGCAGCCGTCCGAAATCGGATCGGAATCCCGGTTCGCATCTGCTCGACCGCGATCTCCGTAATCACCCCGATCACCGAGTCGTGCGGGCCCGTCATCCCGGCATCGGTGATCGCCGCCGTTCCGCCCGGCAACACCCGCGCGTCGTTCGTCTGGATGTGCGTGTGTGTCCCGAGCACGGCGGTCACCTGGCCGTCGAGATACGCCGCCATCCCTACTTTCTCGCTCGTCGCCTCGCCGTGGAAGTCGACCAAGATCACGGGGGTCGTCCGGCGTGCCTCGGCAACGAGGTCGTCGATCACCTCCCACGGCCCAGCCGGCGGCGCCAGGAACAGCTGGCCGAGCAGGTTGATGACCGCGACCTTCGTCCCGTTCGCCGCGTCGGCGATCGTCAGGCCGCGGCCGGGCGTGTGCTTCGAGAGGTTGGCCGGCCGGATGACGCGGTCGGCTTCCGCCAGGTACGGGATCACCTCCTTGCGACGCCAAGTGTGGTTTCCGAGCGTGATCACGTCGGCGCCCGAAGCAAGGATCTTCTCGGCGATCTGCGGCGTGATCCCGAGCCCGTCGGCGGCGTTCTCGCCGTTGACGGCGCAGAAGTCCGCGCCGAGCTCCTCGCGCAGGCCCGGGAGCATCCGCTCGACGGCGCGCACGCCCGGCGTACCGTTCACATCGGCGACGAAGAGGAGCCTTATGGGATCGCGAGCGTCGCGGCGGGGTGAACCTCGACCGAGACGTGGTTGCCCGCATCCTGGGTGTAGCGGGCTAGCGCCTGCCGCTCGACCCGCGAGAAGTCGAGCACGGTGCCCACCTTCGTCGTGGCGGCCGTCACCGCTCCGCCGACCTTGAGCGCGGGATCGGAGCGAAGATGCGTGAGGGAGACCACGAGTGACGGAGCACTCGCGGGCTGGATGTCGATCCGAAAGCCGTATCGGCGACCGCCGATGACCAAATCGGTGATGCCGACGACGGTGCCGTCGACCGGCGCGTAAACGTCCGTTCCAGGTGCGGCGCCGACGTCGAGCACGGCCGTCGCCGGCCCCCGGCCGCCGAGCTGGTAGTAGGCCAGCCTGCTGTCGCCTCCGCCGAAGACGCGGCGCACGAAGCGTCCGAGTACGCCCTCGTTCGCCCGCCGGCCGACCGGCTCGAGCTCGAGCGCGCCGCTGTCGACACCGTGGTAGCCGATTGCCGTCACCCGTGATTGCGCGACCGGCATCTGGATCCGAAGAGTGTCGCGAAGCGCGACGATCTGAGGGCGGGGCGGACCCGTGGGCAGCAACCGTTCGGCGGGGGCGGGTGCCGTGGGCACGGGGGTCGAAGTGCCTGATCCGAACGCCGTCAGGAGGAGGGTGATGCCGATGGCCGACGATGCCAGCACCAGCAGGGCGACTCGCCTGGCCCGCTGGTGACCGGCAGCGCGCCGCCTGCGAGCGCGGCGCGCGCGCTCGACTGCCTTGGGCGGAGGCATCGCGCGGACGCTAACGCCTCGGCGGGCGCGCTTCAACTGGCCACTTCGGGACACGGCGGTGGCGGAGTCTAGAGCCAACTCCACCGCGTTTTCCTGAGGATCGAGCGCAAGGTTCCCATCTTCCGGGAAATTCCAGGCCGTAGGCCTGACTCGCGTCCGTTCAGGACGCGAGGGCGTGGAAGGGGTCTGGGGAAACCGGGAGGTTTCCCGAGCTCCAGGCGTGTCCTCAATCTGGTCGAGCCAGATCTCGGGAGTACGATCCTGACGATGCCGACCGACGCGTCGAAGATCGAGATTCCGCGCTGGATCCAGCTGGTCGGGCTGCCGCTCGCGCTGCTGTTTCTGTGGACGTTGGCGAGCACGGTCGCTCACGTGGTCTTCCTGTTCCTCGTCGCGGCGCTGATCGCGCTGCTGCTCGATCCCCTCGTGCGGGCGCTTGGTCGGCTTCGGATCCCCCGTGGTATCTCGATCGCCTTCGTCTACCTGAGCTTCGCCGCCGCGCTCGTGGTCGGCGTGATCGCGCTCGGCGCGGTCGTCGTCGACCAGTCACGCGAGGCTGCGGACCGGATCGACACCTACCTTACGGTCGAGCGCGGACAGACCGGCCAGACGGACGCCGAGCGCGACGTCGACCGCCTCCAGGGCTGGCTCGACGACCACGGCCTGGAGCGGATCGAGGTCCGAGAGCAGGGCCAGGACTTCGTCGACTCGCTGCGTGACGCCGACCCGCAGGAGTACACCTCCCGCGCGATCGACTTCCTTGAAGGCGCGGCGCTGTCGATCTTCGAGCTGCTCTTCAGCCTCGTCCTGATCATCGTCGTCTCGATCTACATGCTCCTCGACATGGGGCGCCTGTCGGCGGCCATCGACCGGCGCTTCCCGCCGCATCCGGGCTCCGGCTCGCTGATCCCGAGGATCGAGAGCGCGCTCGCGGGCTACGTCCGGGGACAGCTGCTGCTGTCGCTGATCATCGGGGTCAGTGCCGGCGTCGGGCTGTGGGTGCTCGGGACTCTCGGCTGGGCCGAGGGGATGGACCGGTACGCGCTCCTGTTTGGGGCCTGGGTGGCCGTGACGGAGCTGATTCCATACCTCGGTCCCTGGCTCGGGGCGATCCCCCCGGTGATCTACGCGCTGATCGTCGACCCGGTCTCGGCGATCTGGGTGGCGCTGCTCTTCCTCGGGATCCACCAGATCGAGGGCCACATCGTTGTTCCGAACGTGATGGGCAGCGCGCTGCGGCTCCACCCGCTGTTGGTGATTTTCGGCCTCCTCGCGGGTGGCGAGATCTACGGGCTGCCGGGCATCTTCGTGGCGCTGCCGCTGCTCGCCGGGTTCCGGGCCCTGTGGGAGTTCATCGGCGAGCGAGTCAAGCTCGAGCCCTGGGAGGAGGCCGGGCCGGTGCCCGTTGAGGTGGAGATCGAGGAAGCGCCACCGCCGCCGGCGGCTAACGTCCGTTCTAGATGAGTACGTTCCCGGTCACCCGGCTCCGGCGCCTGCGACGGACGGGCGCCCTTCGCGCGCTCGTCCGTGAGACGCGGCTCGACCTCGACGACTTCGTCCTGCCGGTCTTCGTCGCTCCCGAGCCGCTCCGCAACGAGGCGCTGCCGGCGCTCACCCGCTTCACCGTCGACGAGCTCGTCGCCGAGGCGGAGGAGTGCGCCGCGCTCGGGCTTTCGGCGCTGCTCCTCTTCGGGCTCCCCGAGGAGAAGGACGAGCGCGGCTCGGGTGCGTGGGACGACGACGGGATCGTCCAGCGGGCGCTTCGCGCAGTCCGCGACCGGGTCCCGCAGCTCGTGTTGGTCACGGACGTCTGCCTCTGCGAGTACACCTGGCACGGGCATTGCGGCGTCCTCGACGGGGAAGAGGTCGCGAACGACGAGACCCTCGAGCTGCTCGCGCGGACGGCGGTCAGCCACGTCGAGGCCGGAGCCGATGCCGTTGCGCCCAGCGACATGATGGACGGCCGCGTCGCTGCGCTCCGGACTGCGCTCGACGAGGCCGGGTACGAGTCAGCGCCGATCCTCTCCTACGCCGCCAAGTACGCCTCCGCGTTCTACGGGCCGTTCCGCGAGGCGGCCGACTCGGCTCCCGCGTTCGGCGACCGCCGCGGCTACCAGATGGATCCCGCCAACGTTCGGGAGGCACTTCGCGAGTGTGAGCTCGACGTGCGCGAGGGAGCCGACCTGCTGATGATCAAGCCGGCGCTGCCGAACCTGGACGTGATCCGGGCCGTGCGCGACCGCTTCGACCTGCCGGTCGCCGCCTACAACGTCTCCGGCGAGTACGCGATGGTCAAGGCCGCCGGCTCCGCTGGGTGGATGGACGAGCAGGCGGCGGCCCTCGAGTCGCTAACCGCGATCAAGCGAGCCGGCGCCGACGTGATCGTTTCGTACTGGGCCAAGGAGGTCGCGCGCTGGCTTTAGGGCTTGATTCACGGTGAGAGCTGAGTCGCCGGACCGCGCTTGCACGGCGCGAGGCTGTGTCCTCGGCCGCGCCCATATCGACAGATGTGAACGCGGCCTGCGTCCGTGCCTCGCGCCGCCCGGCGCGCCCCGGCGACGAGCCACACCGTGAACCAAACCCTGAGAACGGCCGGCGATCTCTTTCGCCGAGCCCAGCGGCTGATTCCCGGCGGAGTCAACTCGCCGGTCCGCTCGATGCGGGCCGTTGGCCTGGACGAGCCGTTCTTCGTCCGGCGGGCCGAGGGCGCGTACCTCGAGACCGAGGACGGGCAGCGGCTCCTGGACTGGGTGTGCTCGTGGGGCGCGCTCATCTTCGGACACGCGGACCCCCAGACGATCGAAGCAGTCAGGGAGGCAGCGCGCGACGGTACGAGCTATGGCGCGCCGACCGAGCGGGAGGTTCTGCTGGCGGAGGAGATCGTCGACGCCGTCCCGTCGGTCGAGATGGTCCGCCTCGTCTCGTCGGGCACGGAGGCGGCGATGAGCACGATCCGGCTCGCCCGGGGCGCGACGCGCCGCGATCGGGTGCTCAAGTTCGCGGGCTGCTACCACGGCCACGTCGACGCGCTGCTGGCCGAGGCCGGCTCGGGCGTCGCGACCCTCGGCATTCCGGCGACCCCGGGTGTCCCGACCGAGGTCACGGCGCACACGATCGTCTGCCCCTTCAACGACCTCGACGCCACAGCTAGCGCGGTCGCTGCGTACGGAGAGGGCCTCGCCTGCATCATCGTCGAGCCCGTCGCTGGGAACATGGGCGTGGTTCCACCCACGGGTGGGTTTCTCGAGGGACTGCGGCAGCTCTGCGATGCGAGCGGCGCACTGCTCGTCTTCGACGAGGTCATTACCGGCTTCCGGGTCGCCCGCGGAGGCGCTCAGGAGCGCTACGGGGTGCTGCCGGACCTGACGGTTCTCGGCAAGATCGCCGGCGGTGGTCTGCCGCTCGCAGCGTTCGGCGGCCGCGCCGAGATCATGCAGGAGCTCGCGCCCTCTGGTCCCGTCTACCAGGCAGGGACGCTGTCCGGAAATCCGCTGGCCACGGCGGCGGGGTTGTCGGTGCTCCGCCGACTGCGAAACCCCGCCGTCTACGAGGAGCTGGAACGCCGCGGCGCGCGCCTCGAAGCCGGCCTTTCCGACCATGGCCGCGTGGCGCGAGTTGGCGCAATGCTGACGCTCTTCGCCGCCGACGGCCAGGAGTACGCAGCGCTCTTCCGGCACCTGCTCGACCGCGGCATCTACGTCGCGCCGTCACAGTTCGAGGCGATGTTCCTCTCGCTCGCCCACGGGGACGAGGAGATCGACCGCACGATCGAGGCCGTTGCGGGTTTCGGCGGCTGAGCTTCCTCGGGCACTGCGCGAGCCCGCCGAGGGGGAGCTCGAGCCGGTGTTCTCGCCGCTTGCCGACGAGCGCTTCGCGCTCGGGCTCGAGACGATCTACGAGGGCTACCTGGTCCACTACGGACGGCCGCGGGTGTTCGAGCCCGAGGACGGCGACGCCGCGCTCGTCCTGGGGGACTACCTCTATGCCCAAGGGCTGGCGCGGATCGCGTCGGTGGGTGATGTGGCCGCCGTCGCCGACCTCGCCGAGCTGATCTCGATCTGCGCTCAGGCGCGTGCAGACGGCAGGCTCGGCGACGAAGCGGCCTGGGCCGCATCCGCCGCGTTGCTCGGGCAGGGCCGCCTGACCGACGCGCGGTCCGCGCTCAGCGAACGCCGCGATCCCGCGCCGCTCGATCGGCTGGCGCGCCGGGCGGCGGGCGAGGAGGCGGTCGAGCGGGCACTGCAGGCCCACGCGCGCCACATGGATCGTTAGAGTCGCGCCCGATGCCGCTCCTCACCGCAGTCGTCTTGTTCGCGCAGGCGCAGGAAGTGCAGATCGATCCTGCCGTGGAGGGGAAGAAGGTCATTATCGGGATGCTGATCGTGGGCCTGGTCTTCATCGCCGTGATCGCGCTCGGCCAGCTCGCAGAGTGGGCTTCGCACCGCCGCGAGGCGCGGCGGCCCCGAACGTACTGAGCCCTCCGCTTCATTAGTACTCTCGTGCCGATGGCACGGGCCACACTGGCCGCTTTCGCGGGACGCCTCCACTACAGGCGCTCGGCTCGTGCGCGGGGGCGTGTGGTCTCCCAGCGCCCGCGCTTCGGCGCCCGCCGACTCCGAGGCGCGCGCGTCCATCTCATCCTCAGCCGCGGCCGTCGCTAGGTTGCAAGAGCTCCCGACCGGCACCGTCACCCTTCTCTTCACCGACATCGAGGGGTCGACGCGGCTGCTGGAGGAGCTCGGAGATCGCTACTCGGAGGTGCTCGGGGAGCACCGCCGCCTGCTCAAGGATGTGTTCGAGCGGCACGGAGGGGTCGAGATCGACACCCTCGGAGATGCCGTCTACGGCGCCTTCAGCCGCGCATCGGACGCCCTGGCGGCGGCGGGCGAGGCGCAGCGTGCACTCGCCGCGCTTCCGGTGCGCGTTCGCATGGGCGTTCACACCGGCGAGCCGCTGTTGACCGACGAGGGGTACGTCGGGATGGACGTCCACCGCACTGCGCGCATTGCCGCCGCCGGCCACGGCGGGCAGGTAGTGCTGTCGGAGACGACGCGTGAGCTCCTCGACGGCGAGTTCGAGCTGCGCGATCTCGGCGAGCATCGGCTGAAGGATCTCGGTACTCCGATCCACCTCCATCAGCTCGGCCGTGACGAGTTCCCGCCGGTCCGCAGCCTCAGCCAGGCACAACTCCCGTTGGAGCCGGTTCCACTCCTCGGGCGCAAGCGTGAGCTCGCCGAGCTTGTACGGCTGCTCGGAACAGACCGAGCTCGGCTCGTGACCATCACCGGCCCAGGCGGGATCGGCAAGACGAGCTTCGCGGCCACAGCAGCCGCCGAGCTCGTGGAGTCGTTCGATGGGGGTGCGACCCTGATCGAGCTAGCGCCGATCCGGAGCACCGACCTGGTGCTGCCCGCGATCGCCGAGGGACTCGGCGCCGAAGGCGACGCCGCCGAACACATCGGCGATCGCGAGCTCCTGCTCGTTCTCGACAATCTCGAGCAGGTCATCGCCGCGGCCGGCGACGTCGCTCGCCTCTTGAGCGCGTGTCCCAACCTCAGCGTCCTGGCGACGAGCCGGGAGCCGTTGCGGATCGCGGGCGAGCGAGAGTTTCCGCTCAAGCCGCTGGCGGAGGCGCCGGCGGTCGAGCTCTTCCGACAGCGGGCGGAGGCCGTTCTCCCGCAGTTTTCGGCCGACTACGACCTGCTGGCCGAGATCTGCCGCCGACTCGACAGCCTGCCCCTGGCGATCGAGCTGGCGGCGGCGCGGATGAAGGTCTTGCCTCCGAGCGAGCTGCTCGGCCGGCTGGACCGGCGGCTGCCGCTGTTGACCGCGTCGCGGCGCGACCTCCCCGAGCGCCAGCAGACGCTCCGGGCGACGATCGCGTGGAGCTACGACCTCTGCTCGGCCGAAGAGCAACAGCTCTTCGGCCGCTTGGGTGTCTTCTCGGGCGGCTTCACTCTGGACGCAGCCGAGACTGTCTGCGACGCCAACCTGGACACATTCCAAGGGCTTCTGGAAAAGAGCCTCATCCGTCGCGAGGGCGACCGCTTTTCGATGCTCGAGACGATCCGCGAGTTCGCCGTAGAGCGGCTCGAGGAGTCAATCGAGGCCGGAGAGGTCAGGCGTCGGCACGCGGAGTACTTCATTGCGATGGCCGAGAGGGTCGAGACCGAGCATCTTGGTCCTGCCCAGGCGCACTTACGCGAACGCTTCCGTACCGAGTGGGACAACATCCGCGCCGCGCTGAGCTGGGCGGTTGAAGGGGGACACACAGAAGAGGGCCTCCGACTTGCGGGCGCCCTGACGGTGGTCTGGCTCGACCAGAACCTCGCAGTCGAGGGAGAGCGGTGGTTTCGAGAGCTGTTCGAGAGCTCTGCTCCGGTCGATGACGCCGTTCGCGCGAAGGCGTTGATAACCGCCTCGATGGTCGCGGGCGTCCGCGGCAACTCGCCACCGCGGTCGAGCGGGGTGAGGAGGCGCTGGGGATATTCCGAGCCCTCGGCTCCGAGGAGGGCATCGCCAGGGCGCTCACGGGCCTGGCCGTGGGACCGATCGAGCTCGGGAGGCCCGAGGAAGCGGGCCCGATGCTCGAGGAGGCCGAAGCCCTCCACCGGAAGGCCGGTAGTTCCGGCGGGATCCGGCGAGTCCTGCACCTGCGGGGGCTTCAGGCGGCGGCCGTCGGCGACCTCGATGAGGCCAGTCGGCTGTTTCGCGAAGCGGCCGACCATTCTCGGCAGGAGGACGACACCTTGAGCGCGGCGAGCGCGCTCCACTCGCTCGGCGACGTCGAGCTCGATGCCGGAGAGATCGACGCGGCGGAGGCTGCCTACCGGGATGGGCTGCAGCTCTCATGGGACTCCAATGCCGATCGGCTCGTCTGCTACACACTGACGGGATTGGCGGCCGTCGCAGCCGAGCGTGGCGAGGACGAGCGGGCAGCTCTCCTCTGGGGTTTTGCTGAGGCGTATGAAGAGCGGCTTCGGTTCACCCTCCGTTGGCGCTCGCTGTACGAGCAGCGGCTGGAGCCGGTGGCAGCGGGTCATCCGGAGCAGTACGAGACCGGACGGCGCCTCGGCGTCGACTCTGCCGTCGAAATCGCCCTCTCCGGGGGCTAGCTCATTGCGGCAGTTGCCACGTCGTTGACACCAGCCGTTTAGGCTCGCTTGAATCTAGTCACGGCAAGCGAAGGAACCGGTCTCTAGCGTGGAACCCCACAACGGGGACGACAAGCCTCATCTCCCGTCGCCGAGCATCTGGCCGGTCGGCTTTGCCGTAGGCATCGCCTGCATGCTGGCGGGCATCGTCGTCAGCACACCGGCGGTGATCGTCGGCGCCGTGATCGCGCTCGTCTTCGGAGCGCTCTGGGCCCGCGACGCGATGAGACCCACGCAGGCGCCGTCACAGCCGGATCAGGTCGAGACGGCCATGGCCGAGCCCGAGCCGGAAGAGGTCAACCGCTTCCCGCGCAACCAGTTCCTCGAGCTGACCACTCTGGGAATCGCCGGGGTGATCACCGCCGTCGTCGCCTTGCCGGTCGTCGGCTTCGCCATCCTGCCGGCCTTCACCAACCAGAAGCGCCAGGGCGTCGACCTGGGGCCGACCGACAACTTCCCTGAGAATGAGTGGATCGAGGCCACCTTCCTGCTCGACCCGTCCGTCGGCGAGGTCTCGCGCCGGACGGCGTTCGTCCGCTACAACGGCGTCTTCGAGGACCTCCCGAGCTACACACTGATCTCCAACCGTTGCGTGCATCTCGGGTGTCCGGTCCAGGCGGCCGGTCCGAGGAGGGAGGACGAGAGGAAGACGGTCGACACCGAGCAGGCGGAGATCGCCCTGACCCCGGTCCTGCCGGCGGCCTACAGCTGCCCCTGCCACGGCGGCGCTTACGACACTGAGGGCAACCGGACCGCCGGTCCCCCCGTCCGGGCGATGGATCGCTTCAAGTTCGACATCGACAACGGACGTCTGATCCTGCTCGACACCTTCAGCGTCGCCAAGGTGGAAGGCGAGGGCGCACAAGCGAAGCTCGAGGCCTACGGGGTCCAAGGGCCGGGCGAGCATGTCGACGGGCTCGAGGGCTGGCTCTACCCGCTCCAGCCGCAGGACCTGCGCTGATGCTCGAGACCCCTCAGCGCCAGCCGCCGGTTCCGCCTCCGTCGCGCCAGAGGAAGCAGAGCAGGTTGAGCGGGCTCGTGTGGGCCCCCCTCAACTGGCTCGAGGAGCGCTCGGCCATCGTCAGCGGCACCCGCTACTTCCTGTTCCGCAAGGTCCCCTCCGACTCGAACTGGTTCCACACGCTCGGGTCGGCGACGCTGACGGCATTTCTCGTCCAGGTGGGCACCGGAGTGATCCTGGCCTTCTACTACCGGCCGACCCCGGACGGGGCCTACGAGTCGATTCGAGAGATCACGCACGATGTGACCCTGGGCTGGCTCGTACGCGGGATGCACAAGTGGGGCGCCAGCGTCTTCATCATCCTGCTGTTTCTCCACATGGCGCGCGTCTTTCTCTTCGGCGCCTACAAGTACCCGCGCGAGCTGAACTGGATCGTCGGCTTCACGATCCTCGTGCTCGGGATGCTCCAAGGCTTCACGGGCTACCTGTTGCCGTGGGACCAGACCGCGTACTGGGCGACCGTCGTCGGCATCAACCTGAACGGGACCGGCCCGATTTTCGGGCCGTTCCTGGCGCAGTTCTTACGCGGCGGCGACGAGATCGGCCCGAACACGATCACGATCTTCTACGCCATGCACATGCTGCTGTTACCGCTCGCGATCGGGGGCCTGATCTTCGTCCACCTCTACCTCGTCGTACGCCTCGGCGTCTCCTCGCCGCCGTGGTCGCGCGAGGCTGCGGGCGCCGCACCGACGGAGGTGGAGCCCCGCGGGCCGGGGCTCGTACGGCCGAGGGCGCGCGGGAGGTTCGCCAGATGAGCTTGCTCACGTCACTGGGGCCGGGCTGGCAAGTGGAGCGAGGGGGGACAGTGCAAATAGCACGGACCCGCTCGTGGAGTGCGGCCAGCGCGGTCAGCCTTCGGCGGAGCCCGGCTTCGCCGGGCGGGAGCCGAAGGAGGCCAGTGGCGTGAGCCGCGCGCTGGACGAGCAGAGGGCGACGTTCAAGCGCTACAAGGAGGACGTCCAGCAACGGGGGAAGCAGTTCCACCCGTACGCGATGTTCCACGACGTGGTCATGAGCCTGGTCGTGGTCTCGGTGATCGTCGGGCTCGCCTGCGTCTGGTACTTCACTGCCGAGAAGACGGAGGAGGGGCCGTCGGAGTCGGGCTGGCTCGGCGTGCTCTACGAGGGCAAAGCCGACCCCGGAACCACGCGCTTCGTGCCGCGGCCCGACTGGTACTTCTACTTCCTCTTCTACCTGCTGCGGATCTTCAAGTGGCCCGACACGGTGGTGCTCGGCACCATCGGCATTCCCACGATCCTGCTCATCATCGGCTTTCTGCTGCCGTTCCTCGACCGGCGTCCCGAGCGCCGCCCCCTGCGCCGGCCGATCGCGATGGTGACGCTGGTCCTGACCGCGATCTCGATGGGCGTCCTCACTTACAAGGGCGCAACGGCCGAGGAGGCGGGAGCGGGCGCAGTTCTGAGGGTGCCGGAGTGGATGGAGCAGTACAACTTGCCGGCGAACGCGCGCCCGGGTGCAGAGGTCTTCGCCGAGTCCGCCTGCTTGAACTGCCACGTCTACGACGGCGAAGGCTCTTCGCAGCTCGGCGCGCCTGACCTGACCGAGGAGGGGTTGCGGAACCGCGGCATCCAGTGGCAGATCGACCACCTGAAGTGCCCGAGCTGCGAGACGCCCGGCTCGCCGATGCCGTCGTTTGAGGACTTCGGCGATCAAATTCTGCGCCAGCTCGCGATCTTCCTGGAGGCCTCCAAGGGCGAATCGGGCGGAGGCTAGCTTGAGCGTCGAGACCGGGACGCTCACGCGAACCCAAGTGCGTTCGATGTTCGACCGGATCGCCCCGGTCTACGACGCGATGAACCATGCGATGACTGCCGGCCTCGACCGGCGCTGGCGGCGGTTGACCGCTCAGGCGGTCGTGACACCCCGCGCGCGAGTCCTGGACGCCTGTTGCGGCACCGGTGACCTCGCGCTTGCCGCCCACAAAGCCGGCGGCACAGTCACGGGCCTCGACTTCTCGGGGCGGATGCTCGAGCGCGCACGCCGCAAGTCGGCCGAGATCGAGTGGGTGGCGGGCGATCTGCTCGAGCTGCCGTTCGAGGACGAGAGCTTCGACGCGGTCACTGTTGGCTTCGGCGTCCGGAACGTGGACGATCTGGCGCGCGCCCTGCACGAGCTCCGCCGCGTGCTGCGGCCCGGTGGCCGGCTGGGAATCCTCGAGATCGTCCGACCGAAGGGCCCGTCGTCGCTCTTCTACAGCGTCTGGTTCGACCGGCTCGTGCCGCTCGTCGGCAGGGTGCTGCCCGGCGCCGCCGCGTACAGGTACCTACCGGCGAGTGTGAAGCGCTTTCCGGGCCCGACCGAGCTGACCGAGCAGGTAAGGGCCGCTGGATTCGAGCCGGTTGCGCACCGGCTGCTCGGGGGTGGGATCGTCGTGCTCCTGGTCGGAGAGGCGGCGTGACGGCTCTCGCTGCCGTGCAAGCGACCCCCGGCCTGGAGGCGTACCTCAGCGAGCTCGAAGCGCGGCTCCACGCCGTCGTTGCGAGCCATCCGGGCACCGTCGCCGAGGCGGGAGCGGACGCGCTCGCCGCGGGGGGCAAGCGGCTGCGGCCGCTGCTCGTCTTCCTCGCGGCGACCGGCGAGCCGCCGCTGGCAGCCGGTGTCGCGGTCGAGCTCGTGCACATGGCGAGTCTCGTCCACGACGACCTGATCGACCGCGCGGCGCTCCGCCGAGGCCACGCGACGGCCTGGCGCACGCACGGCGCGGTCGGCGCGCGGGCCACCGGCGACTACCTCTTCGCCCGGGCTTTCTCGGAGTTGGCGGCCTCCGGGGACACCGAGGGCGTCCAGCTGCTCGCGGACGCTGCTCTCGCCCTGGTTCGCGGCGAGGCGCTCCAGCACGCTCAGGCGCACCGGCCCGACACGACGGTTGACGAGTACGTCCACCGCTGCTCGCTGAAGACGGCCGAGCTCTTCCGCGCCGCCTGCCTGCTCGCGAGCCGCGATCCCCGGCTGGGCCGGTTCGGCGTCGCGCTCGGCATGGCGTTCCAGATCACCGACGACATCCTCGACTGCACCGGATCCACGATCGAGACCGGCAAGGTCGCCGGAAACGACCTGCGTGAGGGAACGCCGACGCTGCCCCTCCTCCTCGCCGCCCGGGAGGACGAGGTGGTGCGAGCGGCGCTTGCAGGTGGGCCCCTGGAGGGCGCGCTGGTTCGTGTCGCCGCCACCGGTGCGCTCGAGCAGGCCCGCGAGGTCGCGCTCCGCTACGCCGCCGAAGCGCGCTCCCACCTCGACGGCGGCCGCTACCGCCCCGAGCTGGAGGCGCTCACGCACATCGTCGTCGAGCGCCGGAACTGACGGGTTATCGTCCGCACGATGGGCGTCCTTCCCCAGCCGGTTGAAGCACTGCTCGAGACGGCGCTGGTGAGCGAGCTCACCGTCGTCGACCCATCCGGCCGGCCGGTGACGCACCCGCTGATCCCGCTCTACGACGGCGAGGTGATCTATCTCACGTCGAGCATCCTCTTCTCGAAGAAGCTCGAACACATCAAGGCCAACCCCAAGGTTTCGCTCTCGATCAGCGACCCCGTCGCCGTCAAGATCGACCGCTTCGCCCGGGCGACGATTCAAGGCGATGCGACGGTGGACGACTCCGACCTCCACTCGGGCTGGGAGCGCGTGCTTCCACTCTGGCGGAAGAAGGAGCCGGCAATCGACATGTTCCTCGGGAAACGAGTCGCGCTCCCGCTGTTCTTCGAGCGCGGCGTGATCGAGATCCGCCCGCGGAGGGCGTTCCTCTGGGAGGACGGCCGGACCGACCGGCCGCCGCAGGTCTTCGAGGTCGCTCGGGCGCTCGCATGAAGCCGAACCCGGACTTGATCGGCGGGCTGGAGGAGCGCTTCGCCCATGCGGTGATCGCCTACGTGGACGAGGACGGCTATCCGATGTCAATCGCGACGGAGTTCCGGGTCGACGCCGATCGGGGTGTCGTCGTCCTCCAGGCGGTCGCCGGTGAGGCGCAGCCGCGGGCGGATGAGCGCGTCAACGTCGTGTTCAGCCACATCCGTCCGCAACCGGGCATCGGTTACGACGAGCGGCGCTACGTCTCCCTCTGGGGGCCGCTGCGCCGCGCCGAGGAGGGACTGGAATTCACCCCGGAGCGGCAGCAGCACTGGGACGAGCAGGAGATGACGTTCTTCGAGTACTCGGAGCGCGGCGTGCCGCAGGCGCTCCGCTACCTCGAGCGGGTGTCGGCCGAACAGGGCCGGGAGGTGCGCCCGAAGCTCCCGTTCGGGTGGCTGTTCCTGCGGACAACTCGGCTGCCGTTCCTCACCGCGACGTTCGTGCCCGTGCTTCTCGGCATTGCCGTGGCCGCCTGGACGAACGGCTTCAACTGGTGGCTGGCGCTGATCACGCTGATCGGCGGCGCATGCATCCACCTGGGTCTGAACGTTGCGAACGACGTCTTCGACACGGCGAGCGGGGCCGATGCGGCCAATATGAACCCGACGCAGTTCAGCGGCGGCTCTCGGGTCGTGCTGTACGGCCTGCTCTCGCTTCGCGAGCTCGCGCTGCTCTCGCTCGGGTTCTACGCTGTCGGGATCGCGATTGGCATCGGTCTGGCTGCCGCACGCGGCTGGGACCTCTTGTGGGTCGGCGTGGCCGGCGCGCTCGTGAGCGTCTTCTACACGGCGCCGCCGCTGAAACTCGTCCACCGCGGCCTGGGCGACATCGCCGTCTTTCTCGGCTTCGGGCCGATCATGGTCCTTGGCGCCTACTTCGTGCAGGCGCAGGAGTACGACCTCGAGCCGCTCCTCGCCTCGATCCCGGTCGGGATCCTGATCGCGCTCGTCCTGTACGTGAACGAGGTTCCGGACCGGCCCGCGGACGCCGCCGCGGGGAAACGGACGCTGCCGGTTCGCTTCTCCAAGGACGTCGTCGTCAACCTCTACGCTGCCGCGGTCGCCCTCGCCTTCGGGCTGATCGTCGTCTTCGCGGTGGCCGGATGGATCGTCCGCCCGGCGATCATCGCGCTCGCGGCCGCTCCGCTGTCGCTGCCCGTCTACCGGGCGCTCAAGGAGTGGTACGACCAGCCGTACGCGCTCATGCCGGCGATGGCGAAGAACATCCAGCTCCACCTCGCCACGGGCGTCCTGCTCATCCTCGGCTACGTGATCGCAATCGTCGCGGACGCCGCAATGGAAGACCCGCCGTTCTTCCTGACCTAGGTCTCGCGCGCTTCGGCGGCTTTCTGTGCCTTCCGGCGAGCTTCGAGTTCGGCCCTCCCACGCGCTTCGAGCTCACGCAGTTGGCGGACCCTCGGATGGCTCTCCGCCTCTCGGCGGATCCGCTCAAGCTCCTCCTTGCTCCTCTTCCTCTTCATCGTCTCCCTCGAGGAACTCGTGAAACCAACGCAGCTCGACAATGATGTCGGCAAGCGCTCCGATGATACCGAGCACCTTTTCGCGGTAAATGAGCGGCTCAGGCTCGCCCACGCTCGGCATGCGAACATCGTGGCGATGATGCCGAGCGGCAGCAAGATGGCCGAAACGACCACGCCTTGGAACTGGTACCGCGATCCGGCGGTGCGCGCGCGAGAGGACGAAGCGATCTTTCGCCGCGCCTGGCACTACGTCGGGCGGCTCGGAGAGCCCGGGGACGTCGTCCCGGGCTGGGCAGGGCAAGTGCCCGTTCTGCTCGTCAAGAGCGAGGACGGCGAGGAGCGCGCGTTCGTCAACGTCTGCCGGCACCGCGGGTCGGTCGTAGTCGAGGAGCCGGGCAACCGCAAGACGCTGCAGTGCCCCTACCACGCGTGGACGTACAACCTCGACGGGTCGCTGCGCGCTGCGCCCAGGTCAGACCGCGAGGACGTCGACCTCTCCGACGCCTCGCTTGAGCCCGTGCGCCTGGAGGGCTGGGGTCCATTCCGGTTCGTCAACCTCGACGCGGACGCGCCCCCGCTCGCCGGGCTGCTCGGGGACGTCCCCGACCGGATCGCCGCCGCCGGTCTCGACGTCGACGAGCTCGTCTTCCATCACCGCACCGACTGGGAGGTCGCGGCGAACTGGAAGATCGTCTGCGAGAACTTCCTCGAGTGCTACCACTGCCCCGTCGCCCACGCCGGCTTCTCGGGTCTGGTCGACGTCTCGCCCGACAACTACCAGCTTCAGGCCGGCGATTGGCACTGGAGCCAGTTCGGGCGGCTGCGCAGCCGCGGCGACGCCGACCTACCTGTCGGCCAGTTCCATTTCATCTGGCCGAACACGGGGATCAACATCTTCCCCGGCCGTCCGAATCTCTCGATCGGGCCGATTCTCTCGCTCGCCCCGGACCGGACGCGTCGTGTTCTCGACTACTTCTTCGCGGCCGACGCGACCCGCGAGTGGATCGCGGAGTTCCTCGAGTTCGACGACCAGGTCGGGCGAGAGGATGCGCGGCTTGTGGAGCTCGTCCAGCGGGGCGCCGGCTCGGGCGTGATCTCCGAAGGCAGGTTGCTGCCCGAGAGCGAGCGCCTCGTCGCCGGCTTCCAGGCTCGTGTGCGCGAAGCGCTCGCGGATTAACTAACCGCCCGCCGCCTCGGCCTTTCGCAGTCCCCGCACGGCCCAGAAGGAGAACGCGCCGACGAGCGCGACCGCTGCGGCGAACGCATACCCAACGTGCGTGGGCGTCCCCGCGATCAGGCTGCGCCCCGCCTCGAGCAGCAGCGTCACGGGATTCAGGTGCGCGATCACCCGCAGCCAGTCCGCGAGAAGGGCGACCGGCACGAAGACCGGTGCGAAGAAAAGGCAGAGAAAGATCGGGAGCTGCATCAGCGGCGCGGCCTGCAGCGTGCGC